>Ga0068859_100000029_pt1 | contig 178422 bp, 140 predicted proteins | sample KBSSwiS22_FD_66585 | JGI IMG/M metagenome (GOLD analysis project Ga0068859, IMG submission 66585) | Switchgrass rhizosphere microbial communities from Kellogg Biological Station, Michigan, USA - KBS Switchgrass S2-2 | ecosystem: Host-associated > Plants > Roots > Rhizosphere > Soil ...
GGGAGGCAGGACATCTTGCTGGGAGGTAATTTTTACCAGAGTAAACCGGAGGTAGGCATCTATGACGCCAGCTATGGTGTTTTGTTAAAAGGTGATGGTAAAGGCAATTTTACCACGATAAATGAGCAAGAAAGTGGTATATTGGTAAAAGGCCAGGTGCGTGATATTATGGCGCTGAAAACAGCAAAGAAAACACTTACCATATTTGCCATGAATAACGAGGCGCCAAAAATATACGTAGAGAATAAATGGTTTCCGCGCTAAAACGATTGCATATGAAAAAGATATGGATTGGTTGTCTACTGCTAAGTTACTCATGCGCGACAGCATTGCATGCCCAAAAAAATATACAGTCCTTGTTTAACGGTAAAGACTTTAACGGCTGGCATAGCTTTTTACAATCAAAAGGAAAAAACAACGATCCGGAAAAAGTATTTGCCATTGAAAATGGGTTGCTGCACATTTCAGGTAAAGAGTTTGGCTACCTGTGCACTGAACAGGAATACGGAAATTTTCACCTGGTGGTAGAATGTAAATGGGGAACCAAAAAATATCCACCCCGTGATGCAGATACCACCAAAAGAGACAATGGTATTTTATATTTTGTGCAGCTAACCAAAGATACCGTGTGGCCAAAAAGTATCGAATGCCAGATTCAGGAAACTGATATTGGCGATTTCTGGATGGTAGACAGCACAACTATTGTAGTAGATGGTATACGAACAGCCCCAAAAGATTTTGCCAGTTCAAAAAAGAAAATAGATGCTGAGAAACCAAGGGGTGAATGGAACCGTATTGAAGTCATCGCCGGCAATGGCAGGCTTACCCATATAGTAAATGGTAAAATAGTCAATGAAGCAACTGACCCAAGTATAACAAAAGGAAGAATAATCATCCAGTCAGAAGGCGCTGAAATTTACTATCGCAAAATTGAAATCGAACGGTTGAAATAGATTAATTTTTATTATCAGCGCCTATCAGCTTATAGCTTATTGCTTCAAAGCATAAAAAGAATTGTAAACTTGAATATCATTTAATCACGTTAACAGAAAACCATGCCAGGCGATTCACTTTATCTGAACAACAAAGCAACTGAACAAAATACCTACGATGCCATTGTGATAGGATCGGGTATCAGTGGCGGCTGGGCCGCAAAAGAATTAACTGAAAAAGGATTAAAAGTTTTAATGCTGGAACGTGGCCGCCCGCATGAGCATATCAAAGATTATGCATCGGCCAGCAAGGACCCCTGGGATTTTCAGCATCGCGGAACTGCGCCATTGCAATATAAAATCGATAACCCGGTGATCTCCAGAGATTGGGCGATGTATGGAACTGCGGCGCAGGAAGCCATTCTTGATTCATGGGTAAATGAAAAGGAATCTCCGTATGTGCAAACACAACCCTTTGCGTGGTGGCGAAGCTACCAGTTGGGCGGCCGCTCAATTTTATGGGGCCGGCAGAGTTACCGCTTAAGTGATATGGATTTTGAAGCCAACGCAAAAGATGGTATCGCAGTCGACTGGCCCATCCGCTACAATGATCTGGCGCCCTGGTACGAGTATGTAGAAAAGTTTGCGGGCATCAGCGGTTCAAAAGAAGGCCTGGCGCATTTACCGGATGGACATTTTTTGCCTCCTATGGATTTGAATTGCGTTGAAAAAGATATTGCAGCAAGAATTAAATCTGCGTATAAGGATTCACGAAAGATGATAATCGGCCGCGTAGCCAATCTTACGCAGGCCATACCGGGCAGAACCCAGTGCCAGTTCAGGAACCGTTGTTGGGAAGGCTGCCCCTTCGGTGGATATTTTAGCACCCAGTCATCAACATTGCCCGCCGCCCGGGCCACCGGTAATTTAACCGTTCGCCCCTGGAGCATCGTTACAAAAATTATATACGACAAGAATACAAAAAAAGCTACCGGTGTGGAAGTGCTGGATGCAGAGAACAACAAAACCTACGAATTTCATTCAAAAATCCTTTTCTTAAATGCTTCCGCATTAAACAGCGCCTGGGTATTGATGAATTCTGCTACCGATATATGGCCCGATGGATTAGGCAGCAGCAGCGGCGAATTAGGCCATAATATCATGGATCATCATTACATGCTGGGTGCGCAGGGAACCGTGGACGGGTATGAGGACAAATATTATTATGGACGTCGCGCCAATGGTTTTTACATTACCCGGTTTGCGAATTTATATGGAGATAAAAGAGATTTCCTCCGCGGATATGGTTACCAGGGAAGCGCCAGCCGGGACGGATGGAGCCGCGATATAGCCGAAATGAGCGTGGGCGGCGATTTCAAAGACGCGCTCACCGAACCAGGCGGATGGAGCATTGGCGCCACCGGCTTTGGAGAAATATTGCCCTATCACGATAATAAAATAACGCTTAATAAAACAGTGAAAGATAAATGGGGTTTGCCCGTACTTACAATGGATGCAGGTTTGAAAGAGAATGAATTGAAAATGCGTAAAGATATTGTAAAAGAACTGGTGGCAATGTTTGAGGCAGCAGGTGTAAAAAATATTACAACCTGGGACAAGGACTATAATATCGGCCAGGGCATTCACGAAATGGGCAGTGCCCGTATGGGCAGGGATCCTAAAACCTCGGTGCTCAATGGCCGGAACCAGGTATGGGATGCAAAAAATGTTTTTGTAACTGATGGTGCGGCGATGGTATCGAGCGCCTGCCAGAATCCATCCCTGACATATATGGCATTAACAGCAAGAGCAGCAGATTTTGCAATAACAGAGCTGAAGAAAGGAAATATTTAAACGCAATTCATGGTCAGACGCCCGCGTCTGACCATGAATTGCGTTGTTGCCTGGCATGCGTTATTCATTAAAAGGTCTTTGTGTAATCTTTCTGTCTGACCGTTCTCCTTTTGGAAGTGGCAGGGGTGAGGTAAACAGTTTTGTTTATTAATAAATGAATTTTAACTACTTATTATACTGCTTCGGCATCAGCGTCTTATTTTCGGCCTGCAAAACCAATACAGAAGCGGTAACACTTTTTACCTCTTTGCCCGCCGGGCAAACCGGCATCCAATTTGAAAACAGGCTAACGGATACGGATACCCTGAATATTTTAGATTATCTCTATTATTATAACGGTGGCGGAGTGGCCATTGGTGACATCAACAACGATGGCCTGCCCGATATTTATTTTACGTCTAACCAGGGCAGTAACAAACTATATCTTAACAAAGGAAATTTTCAATTTGAAGATATCACCGGTAAAGCCGGTGTACAGGGAAAAGGCAACTGGAAAACCGGCGTTACGCTGGCCGATGTAAACAATGATGGACTGCTTGATATTTATGTATCGGAAGTTGGCGGTTATAAAAATTTACAGGGGAAAAACGAGCTCTTTATTAATCACAGCACAAAGACCGGTAATAAGACCGGCGCCGGTGGAATATTATTCAGTGAAGAATCGCGCCAGTATGGACTGGACATAGAAGGGTTCAACACCCAGGCGGTTTTCTTTGACTATGACCATGATGGCGATTTGGACATGTTCCTGGTGAACCATTCCGTTCATTCAAATAAAAGTTATGGTGATTCCTCTATCCGGCATATAACAGATGAGAAAAGCGGGGATAAGCTTTTCAGGAACGATCTCACAGCCAACGGCAGAAAATTTACAGAAGTAACCACGGAAGCTGGTATTTACAGCAGCATTGTTGGCTATGGGTTGAATGTATCGGTAGCTGATTTGAACAACGATGGCTGGGATGATATTTATGTGAGTAATGATTTTCATGAAAACGATTACTGCTATATCAATAACCGCAATGGCAGTTTTTCGGAAATAAACCGCACGGCATTTGGACATGAAAGCCGTTTTTCTATGGGCAGCGCTATCGCTGATATGAACAATGACGGATGGCAGGATATTATCACATTGGATATGCTGCCGGCAGATGAGAAAATATTGAAATCTTCCGGCGGTGATGATCCCCTTGATATTTATGATTTCAAATTTAATTTTGGCTACTATCACCAGTATGCGCGTAACTGCCTGCAATTAAATTCCGGTGCTGGAAAAAAATTCAGTGATATTGCCCTGTATGCAGGTATAGCCGCTACCGATTGGAGTTGGAGTCCGCTGGCAGCAGACTTTGACAACGACGGAATAAAAGATCTTTTTGTAAGTAATGGTATTTTGCGCCGTCCCAATGATTTGGATTTTATAAAGTTTTATTCCAGCAGAACAGCCCACGATACCAGCAGGGCTTCCGACCTGACAGCCATTGGTAAAATGCCCGAAGGGAGACTCAGCAATTATATTTTTAAGGGAACAGACAGCCTGAAGTTTATTGATAAAACAAACGACTGGGGATTTAATCACGCGGGCTTTTCAAACGGCGCGGCTTATGCTGATCTTGACAATGATGGCGACCTGGATATTGTCATCAACAATATCAATGAACCAGCTGCTTTGTACCGGAACAATAGCATTCAACAGTTGAAAAACCATTACCTGGAGTTGCAACTAAAGGGAGACAGTTTAAACCCTTTTTCCATAGGTGCGAAAGTAGTGCTTCAATCAAAAGGCCGGAGCCAGGTAGATTATCTGAATGCCGGCAAAGGATTTGAAAGCGCTTCCCTCCAATACATTCATTTTGGAACCGGTGCAGATTCAGTAATTGATTTGCTGCAGGTGCTTTGGCCAAATGGTAAATCGCAATCTTTTACGCATGTAAAAGCAGATCAGCGGATAACTGTGTCTTATAAAAATGCGATAGAAGAGAGCAGGTTGTACTTACCATCGGATAGCGTTGCTGGCCAGCAATTGTTTACAGATATTACCGGTATTATCCAGCTACCCTATAAACACCAGGAAAATAATTTTACAGATTTTAATGAACAGGCATTTATTCCACACATGGTTTCTACGCAGGGACCAAAGCTTGCCGTTGCCGATATTAATGCTGATGGCCTGGAAGATTTTTATGTGTGTGGCGCAAAAGGACAACCCGGATATTTATTTCTGCAAACTACAGCGGGAAAATTTATAGCTACCTGTCAATCATTATTTTTAACCGACGCCGCTTATGAAGACGTAAACGCTTTGTTTTTCGATGCGGATGGCGATGGAGACAAGGACCTGTATGTGGTAAGCGGCGGCAATGAATGGACAACGCCCGATTCGCTCTTATTTGACAGGTTATACCTGAACAACGGTAAAGGAAATTTTACCAAATCAATATCGCTGCCAAAATTAACGGGCAACAAATCGGTGGCGGTTGCGGCCGATTTCGATCATGATGGCGATCAGGACCTGTTTATCGGCGGAAGGGTAGTAGCCGGCAGGTATGGAGACATTCCGGATTCTTATATTTTATTGAATGACGGAAAGGGCCATTTTACCGTGGCAGACGAATCAATAGCTCCCGGCCTTCACAAAATTGGAATGGTGACAGATGCCCTATGGACAGACATGAACAAAGACGGCTGGCCGGACCTGGTAGTAACCGGTGAATGGATGCCCATTACTGTTTTTATCAATGAGCAGGGCATACTCGTTAATCGCACAGCCACTGCAGGTTTGCAAAATACAAATGGTTTATGGACCACGATCTTCGCGGCAGATATCAATAACGATGGCTATGACGACCTGCTGGCCGGCAATTGGGGAGAGAATTCCAAACTGCATGCCAGCGAAAAATACCCGCTTCAATTATTCGTGGGTGATATGGACAATAACGGCTCAACCGACCAAATACTGGCAACAGAAAAAAACGGGAAGTATTATACATTCCTAGGTAAAGAAGAATTGGAAAAACAGTTGCCGGCGCTCATGCGTAAGAAATATGTTGATTATAGCAGTCTTGCAGGGCAAACGGTTGAAGAAATATTCGGCGATAAATTACACAATACAAAAAAACTTACTGCCAGCACCCTTAGTTCTTCGCTCCTGCTGAATAATGGCCGCGGAAAGTATACCATTTCTAAACTGCCCATGCAATTACAATGGTATCCCGTTTTTGCGTTTTGCAACGCATATACCAATGCCAATCGGGCAACGGCTGTTCTGGCGGCTGGTAATTTTTATGGCGTCTTGCCCTATGAAGGGCGGTACGATGCCGGCTATGGATCTGTGTTGTTCTACGAAAACAATAATGTACAAGCGCTTGCCCCCTTCCAGTCAGGTTTTATGTCAACGGGTGAAGTGCGCGATATTAAAGCCATCAAAACGATTGGTAACAAAACCATCTTTGCAGTGGCCCGTAACAATGAAACCATTCTTTTTTTTAAGGCAAAACAATAAAGTGCCGGCTATTGTGTCATTAACCAGCACACTTAATTACTTTAGCAGAAAAAATATCCCATTGATTGCCGCTATGGCAACGCGACATCTGCAACTATCTGTAAAATGAAAAAAAATAGTATAAAATTGCTCCTGCTCACCTATTGCGCAACCATTGGTTTCGCTGCAATGGCGCAGAAAAATCCCGGTACCGCATCATTTAATACAGACTGGAAATTTTACCTGGGCGAAGCAAACGATGCGGCCGTTGAAAACTTTAATGATGCTGCCTGGCGCCATGTGCAATTGCCGCACGACTGGAGCATAGAACTGCCTTTTGATTCTGCCAGCCCTACGGGTACCGGCGGCGGCGCTTTGCGTGGTGGCATTGGCTGGTACCGGAAAACATTTACACTACCCCCCACATCGAAAGGCAAAAATATTTTTATTGATTTTGATGGCGTTTACTGCAACAGCGAAGTATTTATCAATGGCCATTCACTGGGTATCCGTCCAAACGGGTTTATTTCTTTCCGGTATAACCTTACACCCTACCTGAAATTTGATAATCAGGCTAATATCATAGCTGTAAAAGTTGACAACAGCCAGCAGCCCAATTCGCGCTGGTACAGCGGATCTGGTATCTACCGGAATGTGTGGCTGGTAACTACCAATACTATTTTTGTTGATCACTGGGGCACCAGTATTACCACTGCCGCTGTAACGGAACAATCTGCAGGCGTAAACATCAAAACAACCATCAATAACAGCAATGCAACGGCCGCCAGACTAATGGTAAAAACAAGCATTTATGATGACATGCAAAAGCTGGTAAATAGCACCACCAGCGACCAAAGTTGTAATGCCAATGAGGTGACTGCCCTTTTGCAGCATTTAACCGTAACCAGGCCAATGCTATGGTCTGTTGAGCACCCGCATTTGTACAAGGCGATAACCACATTGCAGGCAAACGGAAAAATTGTTGACACCTATACCACAATCTTCGGTATCCGCTATTTTAATTTTGATGCAAACAATGGTTTTTTCCTGAATGGAAAATCACTGAAAATAATAGGCGTTTGCGATCACCACGATCTGGGTTGCCTGGGTACGGCGATTAATACCAGGGCGCTGGAGAGACAACTGGAAATATTAAAAGCAATGGGTTGCAATGGTATTCGTACCTCACACAATCCACCTGCACCGGAGCTGCTTGATTTGTGCGATAAGATGGGCTTTATTGTAATGGATGAAGCTTTTGACATGTGGAAAAAACAAAAGAATAAATACGACTACCACCTTAACTGGGATGAATGGCATAAAAAAGATTTGGAAGACCAGGTGCTGCGCGATCGCAATCATCCGTCGGTTTTTATCTGGAGTATTGGCAACGAAATACCCGAACAATGGTCGGGCCGGGATGGTGCGGACTCATCGGGTCTTGTTATTGCGCGCGAACTGGCCGCCATTATCAGAACACTCGACAGCACCAGGCCCATTACTTCTGCAATGAATGATCCGCAACCACGCAATGCCATTTACAGATCGGGGGCATTGGACCTGGTTGGATTTAATTACCATCACCGCGATTTTAAAACCTTTCCCGAAAAATTTCCAGGTCAGAAGTTTATTGCTACGGAAACGGTTTCCGCCTTGCAAACAAGAGGACATTATGATATGCCTTCCGACAGTATACGCCGCTGGCCTTCGCGGTGGGATAAGCCGGTAACAGATGCCAATGCCGATCTTAGCTGTTCGGCCTACGATAATTGCTCTGCGCCCTGGGGTTCTACGCACGAAGAAACCCTGAAAGAACTCCTTAAATATAATTTTGCCAGCGGCATGTATATATGGACGGGATTTGATTATATCGGTGAGCCAACACCTTATCCCTGGCCGGCGCGCAGTTCCTATTTTGGCATTATAGACCTGGCGGGTTTTCCAAAAGATGTATATTACCTCTACCAGAGTTTGTTTACCAGCAAACCCGTATTGCATATTTTTCCGCATTGGAACTGGAAAGCAGGTCAAACCGTAGATGTATGGGCCTATTACAACAATGCAGACGAAGCAGAACTTTTTCTGAATGGTAAATCAATGGGCACGAAAAAGAAAACGGGCGATGACCTGCACGTCATGTGGCGTGTGCCGTATGAACCCGGTACAATAAAAGCGGTATCCAGGAAAAATGGCAAAACGGTGCTGGAGAAAACAATCCATACGGCTGGGCCGGCAGCAAAACTTGTAGTATCAGCCGATAGAAATATTGTCCATGCCGGCGGCAACGATTTGTGTTTTGTTACCGTAAAAGTGGTAGATAAGAATGGTAACATGGTTCCGGACGCAGACCATCTTATAAAATTTGAATTGCAGGGCAATGCTGCTATAGCTGGTGTAGACAATGGCAGCCCTGTAAGCATGGAATCTTTTAAAGCAAACAGCCGGAAAGCTTTTAATGGTATGTGCCTTGCCGTTATAGCGCCGGATGGCAAACCCGGCAGCATTTCTTTAAAAGCAAATGCTGAAGGACTCAGTTCTGCATCGGTGACGATTACGGCAAAATGATTTTTTTGACCGGCACATGTTTTTTGCAGCGCATAATTTGGGTACAACCAAACATGAACTGTCTTTAAAATGTAAATCCCTCACAATGAAAAATACCATGATGGTTGCCTGCCTGCTATACGGCGTTATTGTTTGTAATGCCCAGCCTGGCACGAATGCCATCAGGATAAACCAACTGGGCTATTACGTAAATGCGCCCAAAATAGCCATCATTGCGGCGGCTGTGCCCGCCGATGATTTTTATATTATTTCCACTGTAAAAAAAGATACGGTATTCACCGGCCGGTTGAGCCAGCTAAGGCAATCGGCCAATTCTTCGCTCAGCACCCGTATGGCCGACTTCAGTGTTTTTCACATGGCGGGAACTTATTCAATAGCTGTGCCCGGTCTTCCTCCCTCTTATCCTTTTTACATTGGAAACAATGCCAACCATGCGGTGGCAATTGCTGCACTGAAAGGATATTATTACATGCGGGCTTCTATGCCACTGGAAGCAGCCTATGCAGGTAAATGGGCCCGGCCAGCCGGGCACCCCGATAATATTGTTTTTGTTCACCCTTCTGCTGCCTCAGATAAAAGACCTGCGGGCACAGTGATAGCCACACCGGGCGGCTGGTACGATGCAGGTGATTATAATAAATATGTGGTCAACTCCGGTATCAGTGTGGGTACCCTGTTATCTGCCTATGAAGATTTTTCGCCTTATTTCGACAGCTTGCAAACCAATATCCCGGAGAGTAAAGATGCTGTGCCTGATATCCTGAATGAAGTTTTGTATAACCTCCGATGGATGCTTAGTATGCAGGATCCATATGATGGCGGGGTATACAACAAATGCACCAATGCGTCTTTTGATGGTATGGTAATGCCGGGCGTAACCAAATTGCCCAGGTATGTAGTACAAAAAGGCACGGCTGCTACACTCGATTTTGCCGCGGTAATGGCGCAATGCAGCCGCATCGTAAAAAACATGGCCGGGCAGTTGCCGGGTCTTTCTGATAGTTGTTTACATGCTGCAAAAAAAGCGTGGCAATGGGCAATGGCCAATCCCCGGCTGGCATACAACCAGGATTCCGTTAATGCATTGTACGAGCCAAAAATTACAACAGGTGGTTACGGTGATCGCAGTTTTGAAGATGAATGGTTTTGGGCGGCGGCGGAATTATATACCATAGCAAAAGACAAACAATACCGCACAGTCATCAACCAAAGAATAAACGACACTATGGTGCTGCCATCCTGGGGTAATGTGCGGATGCTGGGCTATTATACATTGCTGCGAACCGCGCAAACCCTGCCAAAAGATTTGTCGGCCGATATTGCGCATGTCAAAGACAGGCTGTTGCAGTTTGCAGACGCTTACCTGCTGCCGGTAAAGGAAAATGCTTTTCAAACAGTGATGGGCCGCACAAAAAAAGATTTTAACTGGGGAAGCAACAGTAACGCCGCCAACCAGGGCATTGTTTTAATAAATGCTTATTTTATCTCAAAAGATAAAAAATATACCGACGCGGCGCTGACCAATCTTGATTATATACTGGGCCGCAATGCAACCGGTTATTGCTTTGTAACAGGTATGGGCACACGATCTACCATGCACCCGCATCACCGGCCTTCGGTGGCAGATGGTATTGCAGACCCGGTGCCGGGTTTAATGGCAGGAGGACCTAATCCCGGCATGCAGGATAAATGTCATTATGATTTTACAGAGCCGGAAACGGCTTATTCAGACACTGATTGTTCATATGCTTCCAATGAAATAGCTATTAACTGGAACGCGCCGCTGGTATACCTGGCCAATGCAATAGAATCCCTCGCGTATGAAGTAAAGTTTAGCCCAGGTAAGTAAAATTTTACACAGACCGGTTAAATTATACCTCTTTCATAGCAGTTGTGGAATTTCATCCCCCCGGGAATACGATGGCTTTTGGCCGGTAGACCCCTTAAAAACTTGTTTTCTGCAGCAACAAACACAGCAGGCAGATTATTTATTATTGCATGCTTCTTGTGCGCCTTATTGTTTAACCATAAAACCTGCAAAATGAAAAATATCAGGCGCGATAATACCGATATCAGTTACCGGGAAACAGGCAGCGGGGAAATTACTTTATTATTTGTGCATGGTGCTTATCTTGACCAGACCTGCTGGAAAGACCAGGTAACATTTTTTGAGCAAAATTATAAGGTGGTAACATTCGATTTGCCCGGTCATGGTAACTCGGGGAAACAACGCGGTGATTGGTCAATAAGAAAATTCGCTGAAGATGTAATTGCTGTTATATGGGAATTGAATCTTAGCAACGTAATTCTGATCGGCCACTCAATGGGCGCAACCATAAATTTAATGGCCGCTACCCTGTACCCAAAACCGGTATTGGGGTTTATTGCAATAGATATGTTCAAGAATGCGGCCAGTCCGCTGCCCGATGAATACCAGCGCGAGGCAGCGCATATTGCCGAAAAGCTTACCACGGACTTTGCCAATACCAATGAGCAATACGCAAGAATGGCTTTATTGACAGAACAAACGCCTGCCTCCGTTTCTGAACGGGTTGTACAAAACTACCGCAATGCCCACCAGGCCATGGCCATTGCAATTACACGTGAAATGTTTTCTATGTACCGGGCAGAAAAGGAATTGTTACCAAAATTGAGGTTCAAACTGTATTTAATCAATGTGGATTATATACCTACCCGGGAGGGGCCCTTGCAGCAGTATGCCGGCAGTGGATACGAGGTATTGCATATAAAGGGCACCAGCCATTTTCCCATGCTGGAAAACCCTTCAATGTTAAATAAATTGTTGTATGAAGTGATCCAGGAAATATCAGTAAACATGATGCATGAAGCATAATGTGGTAGCGGCAGGCGTAAAGGGAAATCTTGTTTAGCCAGCGTGTTCCACCGGAATATCTTAAAAGTAACAGTAATGTTGAATTGAAGGAGCGTGCCGCAAACATTTTGTGTTTATGCATTTTGGAACGCACCGGCCGCTAAATTTTTCAATAAAATTGCTGCTGGTTGCGTATTGAGAACGGCAGATACATTACTTTGTGTAAACGATTGTGCGGGTGATTAAGCGGGTCTGGTGATACATCCATCGCATACAATAAAATTAAACAGGCATATGAAAATTCTCCTGCTGCTTATGGGCATTTGCGTGCTGGTGTTTGCCCGCACGCTCCATAGTGCTTCTTCAAAACCAATGTATACAGTTACGGCAGATACCACAACGCCTTATTCTGATTCAATTTTGCCGGGCAGGGGCCTGAACGAACATCCTTTTTTATATGCGGGCGAATGGGATACAAGAAATGAACTGCAAACCATAAAATTGGTGCGCGGTGGAAAAGTTGTATGGACCTATGGTTTTCCGATAAAGGATTCCGGCAACGTGGCACAGGAACTGGGCGATGCATCCCTGCTGAAGAACGGAAATATTGTTTTTACCGGTAAAACTTTTGCTGCCATTGTTACTCCCGGAAAAAAAATAATCTGGAAGTACACTGCTCCCAAAGGCAGCGAAATACATACTGCACAGCCGCTTGGTAAAAACAGGCTGCTGATCATGCAAAATGGTAATCCCGTTACGCCAAAGCTGATGATTTTTAATACAGCGACCAATGTTGTTGAGAAGGAAATGGAAATACCCACCACCAATCCGGCAAACCCGCATGGGCAGTTCAGGCATATCAGGATGACAAAAGCAGGAACATTTCTGATACCGAATATGTCGGGCAAAATAGTGGAATATGATGGCAACGGAAAGGAAATATGGCAGGTAACGGCACCGGCAGCCTGGGCAGCTGTACGTTTAAAGAATGGCAATACACTGATCAGCGGCGATGCAAAAGGTTTTGCGCGCGAAGTAAATCCACAGGGGGAGATAGTTTGGGAGTTTACACAACAGGATGTACCCAATATCAGGATTTTTAATATACAGGAACTAACGCGGCTGGATAATGGAAATACCATTATTTGCAATTGGTGCGCCGGTATGAAAAATAAGGACGACTGGCGCAAAACAGTACAGGTGCTGGAAGTAACAAAAGATAAAAAAGTGGTGTGGGCGTTGCGCTCGTGGGACGGGGTTGCCGACCTGGGACCCGCTTCTTCAATACAATTGCTTGATCAAAAAGGATCGCTGGAACCATTCGGGTTACAAAGATGAGCCTTATCTTATGCTGCTATAAATAAAACAATGAAAAGAATAATTGCCATTTTGTTACTGACAATGGGTTTGAAACCCGTAGCAGATGCACAGCAAACCATATTGCAATATTTATCGGGCACTGATAAAGACCATACCGTACTATGGGATTTTTTTTGCACCAGCGGAATGAACAGCGGCAAATGGACAAAGATTGCTGTTCCATCGAACTGGGAGCAGCAGGGATTTGGTGGTTATAGCTATGGCCATGATAAAATAAAAACAAACGAGCAGGGCTTGTATAAATATCACTTTACCGCATTAAAAGAGTGGACTAATAAAAAAGTGTTTATTGTATTTGAAGGCTCAATGACAGATACTGAAGTGAAGATAAATGGTAAGCCGGCGGGCGCCATTCACCAGGGCGGTTTTTACCGGTTTAAATATGATATAACTGAACACATCAAGTTTGGTTCGTCCAACCTGCTGGAAGCAACGGTAAGTAAAATGTCGGCACAGGCATCAGTAAACAAAGCAGAGCGCAATGGCGATTTCTGGACGCTGGGGGGTATCTACCGGCCCGTGTATTTGGAAATCGTTCCCCAAACATTTATTGACCGGGTAGCGATTGATGCCAAAGCAGACGGTTCATTCAGCATGGATGTATACACGGTAAACACCGGCAAAAGCAATGATATAGAAGCACAGGTGCAAAAGCTAAACGGCGAAAACCTGGGCAATCCATTCTACCTGCCTGTGGCCCGTGTGCAGGACAAATATGTTTTGCAAAATCAATTCAGTAACCCCGCATTGTGGAACCCCGAGTTTCCGAATTTGTACCAGGTACAGGTATCAATAAAAGAACATGGGAAAATAATCCACCAGCTTACCCAAAAATTTGGTTTTCGCACCGCGGAATTGCGTGTAAAAGATGGTTTTTATGTAAACGGAACAAAAGTGATTTTTAAAGGGGTATGCAGGCATAGCGAGTGGCCCGAAACAGGACGGGCATTAAGCAAAGATATCAGCCTGCTGGATATTGGTTTGATGAAAGAAATGAACATGAACGCTGTACGCATGTCGCACTATCCGCCCGATCAGCATTTTTTGGATATGTGCGATTCGTTGGGCCTTTTTGTTTTGGATGAATTAACCGGCTGGCAGGCTTGTTATGATACCCTTGCCGGGCGGCCCCTTGTGAAAGAGCTGGTAGTGCGGGATGTAAACCATCCTTCTGTGGTTATATGGGACAACGGTAATGAAGGTGGATGGAACCGGGCGCTGGACAATGATTATGCATTGTATGATCCGCAAAAAAGACTCGTGATACATCCCTGGGAGAAATTTAATGGAACAGATACCAAACATTATCCCGATTATAATTATGTAGTTAATTCAAGCCTGTATGGGCACGATGTTTTTTTTCCTACCGAATTCATGCATGGCTTATATGATGGCGGTCATGGCGCCGGGCTGGATGATTTCTGGAATTTAATCCTGCAGCATCCTTATGGGGCTGGTGGTTTTCTCTGGTCTTTTCACGATGAAGGTATTGTACGAAAAGATAAAAAAGATAGTATTGACACAGACGGCAATCATGCACCGGATGGTATTCTTGGCCCGCACCGCGAAAAGGAAGCCAGTTTTTATACCATCAAAGAAATATGGAGCCCGGTGTATATTAAGCAGGCATCAATAATGCCTTCCTTTAATGGAAAGCTGCAGGTAGAAAACCGTTATCTCTATACCAATCTAAGCCAGTGTTCTTTTGAATGGAAACTGGCTGTATTGCCGGCCATAAATGATGCAGCAACAAAACCTGTGATAACAGCAAGCGGCAAACCCTCCATAGCACTGGCGCCCGGAGAAAAAGGCTGGATGTCTTTGCAACTGCCATCGCTATGGAGTAACAACGATGTGTTGTACCTCACCGCATATGATCCCTGGCAAAAGGAAATATTTACATGGAGCTGGGCGCTGAAATTGCCTGCGGCTATTGCCCTGCAAAATATGGCTTTGCAAAACAAGCCTGCAGCAACAAACGCCAAAATAGAAACTTCAGAAGAAGACAGCAGTTTTGTTGTAAAGCTAAATGATATCCGTTATTACTTTGCTGCATCCAGCGGTTGCCTTTCCAAAGTGGTGAACAACCAGTCGGCAATTTCTTTGTCAGGCGGTCCGTTGGTAGCAGGCATAAAACATACATTGAAGGAACTGAAACATTATCAGCAGGGCGATCTGTATATTGTTGAACCGGTTTACGAAGGAGAGACTATGTTGCGGGTGAAATGGATTTTTGCTGTAAACAAGCCCGTAAAACTGGAATATAGTTATGCGCAAAAAGGCGCCGCCGATTTCATGGGCATCAGCTTTAACTATCCCGAAGAAAAAATAACAGGTTTGAAATGGATGGGCCGTGGGCCTTACCGCGTCTGGAAGAACCGGCTGAAGGGACAGCAATTTGGTGTTTGGGAAAAAAAATACAACAATGCTGTTACAGGAGAAAGCTGGAATTACCCTGAGTTTAAGGGCTATCATGCTGAAATATACTGGGCTGTTATTGAAACAAAAGAATCCTCTTTTAAAATTTACAATGAAAGCGACGGTATGTTTTTGCAGGTATTGAAGCCGCTTAAACCAGCCGGCGCGGTCAATGATAATACCAGTCCGCCTTTTCCCGATGGCAATATTGGTTTAATGAACGCCATTCCGCCTATGGGTACAAAATTTCAGGCCGCCGATAAGCTGGGCCCGCAAAGCCAGAAAAATATGCAATTGAATTATGCACCGGTAAGCGGAAGTTTGTGGTTTGATTTTAGTCCGCCGCGGAAAGGATATTAATGGTTGTATTACCAGCTTCAGCTGTAAAACGTATCATATGAGGTTTCATCGCCGATCAATATAACAATCCGTTTGTAAAATGAAAACAACGGTATACATAGGTACCAGCCTTGATGGTTTTATTGCAAGGGTAAATGGTGAAATTGACTGGCTGGAGAAATTTGCCAGTACAGAGGTGTTTGGCTTCTATGACGAGTTCATAAAAAAAATTGATGCCATTGTAATTGGCCGGGGCACTTTTGAAAAAGCACTTGATTTTCCTTCCTGGCCATATAAAATGAATGTATTTGTATTGAGCAACAGTATTAAAGAATTGCCGGCGGCTGTGAAGAAGAAAGTGACCGTTCTTTCAATGAAGCCCGCAACTGTGCTGAACCATCTCTCCGAAAAAGGTTTTAAGGGTGTTTATATTGACGGGGGAAAAGTGATACAAAGTTTTTTAAAAGAAGATTTGATTGATGAAATGATTATTTCGAAAGTGCCGGTACTAATAGGAAGCGGCATTTCTTTATTCGGACAACTGGATGCAGACCTTGCTTTCTTACACGTTCAAACTACTGCCTTTTCCAATGGGCTGGTGATGAGCAGGTATAAAAGAAAGCGCAATTAAAATCCGGGGCGGCGCAATACCGGCATGGCATCAAAACAAAAGCTCCCGGCAGTTGCCCGCCCGAAGCTTTATCTTGTTGTAGTAAACCTTTAACCTTAACCTTACGATCTTCTGTTGTTTATATCCTATGTTGGTGTTCCACCAATTCATTTTCCTATTCGTACCAATTCGCTTTTTTATTCGCAAATATTCGTGTTAGTCTTTTTTTATCAGCTCCGCGTTTATATGAAGTTTTACATCTTCACCTACTACCAGCCCACCGGCTTCGGTAACCGCACTCCAGGTAAGGCCAAATTCAGATCTTTTTATTTTGCCGTTTATTTCAAAACCTGCTACTGTCTGGCCGTACAAATCTTTTTGAACCCCACCAAATTCGGCTACCAGTTCTATTGGTTTGGTAACACCATGCATTGTAAAATCGCCCTTTAGTTTATAATCGCTGCCGTTTACGGGTGTAAGGGATGATGACACAAACGTTAATTTGGGATATTTTTCTGCATCAAAAAAATCAGCAGATTTCAGGTGACCATCTCTTTGTTCCTGGCCCGTATGAATGCTGGAAACATCTGCAGTGAAAGAAATTTTTGCATCGCTAAAATCGCTTTTTGAAGAATCAACGGTTCCTTCAAAAATGGTAAATTTTCCGGAAGCATTAGAAATTACCAGGTGTTTTACTTTGAAGCCCACTTCTGAGTGAGCGCTATCTATAACCCATTTTGACATAATTGTAAATTTAGAACACAAAAATAATGTTTAAACATTGATATATCAAAAAAATGGGCATTAAAATTTGTTAAAATAGATCATTGGGGAATAAAAAGACCCTGATAGAACTTCAGGGTCAATGTTTTAGAGACAATAAGGTGGCTAGTCTCCCCAAATATTGTCTTCGCCTTTTATCCATTTTTTTACCAGTTCTGTGGTTACAGATTTGGGTCTTTCCAGCGGAAAACCCAGGGCCCTGTCCCAGCACAGACTTGCCAATACGCCCAACGCACGGCTTACCCCAAACAAAACGGTATAAAATTCATATTCCACCAGTCCATAATGCACCAACAGGGCGCCGCTGTGCGCATCAACATTGGGCCATGGGTTTTTTATTTTGCCCAGTGATTGCAGTATGGGAGGCACTGTATCATACACATTCCAGATGGTTTGTACCAGCGGGTCGTCTGGCATATGTTTTTTACCAAATGCCATTTGTGCGGTAAACCGTGGATCTGTTTTGCGCAAAACCGCGTGACCATATCCCGGTACCACTTTTCCTTCCTGCAGGGTTTTCTTTACATATGCTGCTATCTGGTCTTTGGTGGGCAAATCGGTTTTAAGATTATCTCTTAATTCAAATATCCATTTTATCACTTCCTGGTTGGCCAGTCCGTGCAATGGTCCGGCCAGGCCATTCATACCGGCGGCCAGGCTTAAAAAAGGATCGCTAAGCGCCGAACCCACCAGGTGGGTAGTATGTGCTGAAACATTGCCTCCTTCGTGGTCGGCATGAATAGTCATATATAAACGCATCAGCTCTTTAAATGCCTCGTCTTCAAAACCCATCATATGGGCAAAATTGCCCGACCAGTCAAGCAGGCCATTGGGGTTAATATGCTGGTTGTTTTTGTATTTTCTGCGATAGATATAAGCCGCAATTCTTGGCAGGCGCGCAATCAGGTCCATGGCATCGTCGTATACCACGCTCCAGTAATCTTTTTTGTTAATGCCTTTGGCGTATTCTTTGGCAAAATTGCTTTCCGTTTGCAGGGCCATAATGCCTACTGTAAACATGGTCATGGGATGGGCACTAACCGGCAATGCATCTATGGTAGCAAATACATGGTTGGGTACATGGCTGCGGCGTTGCCAAACCGAAGTTACATGCGATACATCTTCTTCTGATGGCAGATCACCCACCAGCATTAAATAAAAAAGACCCTCTGGAAGGGGCTCCGTCCCATCTTTTGCCTTCGGTAGTTTTTCCTGTAGTTCCGGAATCGAATATCCCCGGAAACGAATGCCCTCTTTCGAGTCAAGCAATGATGTTTCTGAAACAAGTCCTGTAATACCTCTCATGCCCTGGTATACCTGTGCCAGGGTTACTTCGCCAATTACCTTGTTGCCGTTTTCTTTCAGCAGATCCTTTATTTCTGCGCTTGATGCATCTGCTTTTGCTTTGAACCTTTCTTTAATTATGCCCATGAGAAGCGATTTGTATATAAATGAGGAAATGATTTCAGGCTTGCGGCTAAGTTAGCCAAACTACGCTGCTGAAACAAAATTTACTGAAGGAGGTTTTCGAAATGAATTAAATATCTATTAATCGCCCGAAACTTACAATCGTTATTTTGTATTGGAGACCGGCAGGGTACTTGGGACACCATGTTTGCCTGTCCGGCAGGCGGGGACCTGTCTAAAAATATTTTTTGTATCACCGGGAGGCAACTTTGCCAAAGTTGCTGCAAGAATTTCAAATTTTACTGCCGGTTTGAGCTTTGGCAAAGTTTGAATAGCGCGGCATGGGCTTTAGCTGTCGTGGCAGGCTGCTTTGCAAAATAAACAGTTGATATTTTTTTTTATGTACCACCAGGATGAAACTTTGCCAAAGCTGTTGCATGAATTTCGAATGCTACTGTCTGTTTAAGCTTTGGCAAAGTTTGAATCTTCTATTGCATTACCGGCAGTTCTATATGGGTCGGATATTTTGCCGAGAAATAGATAGTATGTTCTGCTTTTATATAATCATTTTCGCCAGCTTCAAAAATATTGGGCACAAATTTTTGCGGGTTGCGGTCAATAACCGGAAACCAACTGCTCTGAACCTGTATCATTACCCGGTGTCCTTTTAGAAAGGTATGGTTAATCTGGTGCAGGTCAATTACAAATTCCTCCGGTTTGCCGGGTACCAACGGCTGGGGGTTGCTGAAATTTTTTCTGAACCTTCCCCTGAAGGCCTCCATGGCTACCGGTAACTGGTAACCGCTCATCAGGAAATTTTTCTGATCAACAGCAGGGTATACATCAATCAGCTTTACTATCCAGTCTGCATCGGTGCCCGTGGTACTGGCAAAAATATGGGCCGTAATTTTTCCGGTTACCGTTAAATCATCCGTTAAAGAATCCAGCGTAAAGCTGATCACGTCGGGCCTTGTGTATACAAATCGCTGATCTTCTACCTGCCAGGGGCGCCACCGGCTTCCCCTTCCATAGGTGGCTTCTATGGGTAGCATGCGGTAGGGCACAGGCTTGCGTGGATCGCTGGTATAGGTAACAGTGCCCTGCGTGGCGGCAGGTGCACTAAAAGAGGCTTTGTTTTTTGCAGCAGCATATAAATTTTTAACCGTAGCCTCTTTCGGCGGCCATGTTGTGTATGTTTTCCATTGGTTGCTGCCCGTTTGAAAACAGGTAGCCTCATCAAATTTGCCATCGCCCATACCTTTTAGCCAGTAATCGAACCATTTCTTTTGCAGTTCGCGAAAATACACGCCGGTTTTATTTTCAAATGAAATCTTTCCCAGGCTGTCACCGTCGCCCCGGCTCCACTGGCCATGGTTCCAGGGGCCTAACACAATATAATTCCGGTTAAAGCTGTCTTTTTTTTCCATGTGGGCATACATCAGTTGTGGCCCGTTTATATCTTCCTGGTCGTAGTAACCGCCCACATGCAACTGGGGTATTTGCGCATATTGTATATAACTCAGCGGAGAATTGGTTTGCCAGAAACCATCATAGTTCGGGTGTTGTACAAAGTTGTTCCAGGTAGGTATTTTATTATGAAAATATTTTTCATTTACGTTTTTAAGCGGGCCCAGTTGCAGGTACCAGTCAAACAAATCAAACTGGGGAAAGGGAAAATCACTGTCCTTTGTGTGATCGGCTTCCAGTTCATAGGAGTATTCCATGCCATAGCTTAAACGGAAAGCGCCATTGTGGTGAAAATCATCGCCCAGAAATAAATCACTCATACACGCCTGTTCGGAGGAGGCTTTTAGTGCGGGATGCGGATCTACTGCACCGACCAATGCCAGCCATCCCGGGTAAGAAATACCCAGTATACCCGCTTTGCCATTGTTGCCCGGTATATTTTTTAACAGCCAGTCAATGGCATCATAGGTATCAGTGCTTTCATCAACAGCACCTTTTTGTACGGCATGTATTAAAGGCTGGTGAATCTGCATACTGCCTTCGCTTTTATATTTGCCGCGTACGTCCTGTATCACAAAAATATAGCCTTCCCTGGCCATATTGGCGGTATAGGTATAGTCAAGTATATTGAAATCATCTTCGCGCGTAGCGCTGTAGGGGGTGCGCTGAATTAAAAAAGGTACTGGCCGGCTGGCATTTACAGGAGTAAAAATAGTGGTGAACAGTTTTACGCCGTCGCGCATCGGTATCATGACTTCTGTTTTTTTATAGGCTGTTATATTATCTGTCTGTGAAAAGACCGGCATATAAAAAAACGCAGATAGTACCAGGATAAAAATATTTTTGTTCATGTGCAGTTATTAAAAGTAGTTATGTACTAAGATAAGGAAGTTTACAACAGCGGCGCGAATGCAGAAATTAGCAAAGAACCAAAGCGTGCAAAGCATAACTGCGGCGTGGTAGAATTTTCAGATTCCTGCTTTTGCGGACGAAACAATTTGTTAGCGGTTTGTAAATAACATCAATTCCTGCCCGCCGCCCGGAAGGCGGATCATTTTTTCAAACAGCAGGCCCAGTTTGGTAAGCAGGCGCACAGAACGGCTGTTTGCTGCCAGCGTGATGGCAACGATTTTTTGTATGCCCAATACCTGGTTGGCGTGTTGAAGAACGGCAGAAGCCGCTTCATACGCATAGCCTTTACCGGTATATAACGGCATGAAGGCAAATCCAATGTCTCTGTCTTCCAGTGTATCGCGTTTTATGATGCCGCAAATACCAACAGGCACTGTAGTATCTTTTAACGTAACAAGATAAAGTCCGTGACCAAAAGCAGCATAACTAGCCATGGGGCCGTGCAGGATATAGTTTTCAGCATCCTGTATGTTTTTGATACCCCTGTCGCCAATATATTGCAACCAGCCGGGCGTGTTTACCAGTTCCAGGATAAACGCGGCGTTGGCGGTGGTTAGTTCAGCAAGAATAAGTCGGTTTGTTTCAAGAATCTTCATAAAAAAATGACGGCAGGGTTTTCAAAAATAGGGTGTTGCGATCTGAAAAAAGAATACAACCACCAACTTCTCAGAAGTCATATAATATATTGTATTTAATTGGTATATATAGTGTAATTAATTTTAATATTATAACAAGTAAAATTTGTATACTGAGAAAGGCTGTAATGGCATGATTTTAATGTTGTATTAATCCTATTATTACCTAAACAACAAATCGAAACATTTATGAAGCAAGTATTTTCTTTATTACTGATGGCCGGCCTGTTAAGCGCGTGCAATGGAGGTGCTGAAAAAGCGGCCGAGGCGCAAAGGGCAAAGCAAAAGACCATCGATTCGCTTTCCGCTGTACTGGTTAAACAAAAAGCCATCGATTCCATGAAAGCAGTAATGGCACTGCGTGAGAAAAAAAATACCCATGTTATAGAAACGCATGAAATAGTAAATACAAGCGAACAGCCGGCAAAAGAGAAGAAAAAAGGCTGGAGCCATACTGCCAAAGGAGCTTTGGTGGGTGCTGGAGCGGGCGCAATAACGGGTGCCATTATCAATCACAAGGATCCTGTTAAAGGAGCCGCCATTGGAACAGTAGTAGGTGCAGGCGTAGGCGCCGGAACCGGGCTTATTGTAGATAAAAGCGTAGCAAAGAAAAAGAAGAAGAAGCAAACAACTAATAATTAGCAGACAGTATAAGATATCACAAATATCCTGCCCCAGGGGCGGGATATTTTATTTTTATGCCAGCAATTTAATCAGCAGTACCCCGATACCATAAATCAGTGTTGCCAGGAAGATGCCCTTGATGGTTTGGTCTTTACGGGCGTTTACATAGAAAGTAAAAAGAACAGCATTGGCTACCAGTGAAATGCTGCTGACAGCGGTGAGCAGGCTTTTGTATTGCTGCAAATAGCCAAGAAATTCTTTAAAGCCAACATTATGAGAATAGAAGGCCGCAAAATAATAGATTAGCATACCCAGGAGGGGGCCTAAAAAGCCAAGTACCAGGCCAAACCGTATATTGTCTCTTTTGAGCATTATTGTAGCTTCCACGTTTTTTCCAATTTAGTTTTTAAAACGTAATTGGTTAGATCAAATTGTACAGGTACTACACTTATGTAATTATTTTCCAGTGCCCACACATCGGTATCGCGGCCCTTGTCCATATTTTTAAACTCGCCGGTAAGCCAGTAATATTTTTTGCCGGTAGGGTCCAGTCGCTCTATAAAGTCTTCGTCGTACTTGGCATATGCCTGCCGGCATACTTTTATGCCTTTTATCAATTCATCTGCAATGGGCGGAATGTTTACATTTAGGATCATATGCTTTTCTAATGGATTGGCCAGCAGTTTTTGCGTAAGCAGCCTTACGCATTTACGTGCTGCGGTAAAGTCTGCCTCAATACTATCATCAAGCAATGAAAAGCCAATAGAAGGGATGCTTTCAATAGCTGCTTCCACTGCCGCGCTCATGGTGCCACTGTAAATAACATTGATGGAATGATTGGCGCCATGATTGATACCGCTGAGGCAGATATCGGGTTTACGGTGCAGCACTTTATCAACGGCCAGTTTTACACAATCTACCGGAGTACCGCTACAGCCATATGCCTCTATTCCATCCATGAATTGTACCGTATGCAGGCGCAATGGCTGACCAATGGTTATAGCATGACCCATGCCGCTCTGGGGTTTATCTGGTGCAACCACTACAATTTTACCCAGGTCTTTTACGGCTTCAACCATGTTGCGTATGCCGGGGGCCGTTACCCCATCATCATTTGTAATAAGTATAATGGGCTGTTCTTTTTTCCTGCTTGTTTTGGCCATGCAACAAAGCTATGAAGAAAAAATATTAGTACTTAAACAATAGTACTTAGACAAAAGTATTAAGTATTAAGACCCGGCGATTCAGCGGTCTTTGTACCAGTATTCAGATAAAAGTTTTACGTATATAGACCCAAAGATCCGGACGTCTACAGTACTTAGACAAAAGTATTAAGTATTAAGACCCGGCGATTCAGCGGTCTTTGTACCAGTATTGAGATAAAAGTGTTAAGTGGGTAGACCCAGCGATCCGGAAGTCTTAATACTATATACTCAATACTATGTACTCAAACTACGAAATATATTTTTTTGATTGTCAAAAATATTAGTATTTTAGCACTAAATTAATTAGTTATGACATTTGCCGGAAAAAACCTTCGCTATCTCCGTCGGCTGCGTGGCTGGACCCAGGAAGAATTTGCCAGTAAACTAAAGATCAAGCGTTCCTTGCTGGGCGCTTATGAAGAAGAAAGAGCAGAACCAAGAATTGAAGTACTGGAAAACATTGGCAACATTTTTAAATTGTCGTTGGACGAATTATTGCTAAAAGATCTGGGAGATACCAAAAATAATTTTCTTGCCAAACGCCGTGCTTCAAAACTGGCTGCAGGAACCACAGATATACAATTTGTACCGGTAAAGGCAGCGGCCGGCTATTTAGCAGGATATGCAGACCCTGAATTTGTTGATGAACTCAATACATTTACCTTGCCCATGCTGGCGCCCGGCACTTACAGGGCATTTGAAATAATTGGCGATTCCATGCTGCCTACGCCCAGCGGTTCAGTGATTGTAGGCGAAAAGGTAGAGAGCCTGGAACATGTGAAAAGCAGTAATACTTATATAGTCATCTCCCGCCAGGAAGGAATTGTATACAAACGTATCGTAAAAAGCGGCCGGTCCAAAAGCAAGCTTACCCTGGTAAGTGATAACCCATCTTACCAGCCCTACCACGTAGAAGCAGAAGATGTACTTGAATTATGGCAGGCGCAAATGGTCATTACAAAAGCAAGCCAGCAAAACAGGTGGGATGTAAATCAGCTCGCCAATCTGGTAACCAATTTACAGGACCAGGTAAGCACACTGAAAAAAAGAATGAATTAACGGCTGTTTTTATAAACAGGTGCACAGGTAATGGAAGGCAGCTGCATGCCTGGCCTATAACAAAGATGTATAACCGATTTTGGACTACCAATAGCCGGTACTGACAGATAGCATATTTCCGTATGCAATTACGTTTTAATACGTTGTAGAATATACTTGCAGAGACTGAGTTTATTGTATTAATATATTCGAAATGAGTTGATTATCAGCTCGTTTGTCTTTCGCATAAGTAAAAACCATTAGCTCCATTATTTATGCTGGCTATTTGAAAAAGAGCTGCTTTTTTCCGCTATTTTTACAGATAACCATCATGAGAAGAATTTTTTGCCTGGGACTGCTTTTTTCGGGGATCTGCTGTATTGTATCTGCACAACACAAAAACTTGCAGGCAATAAAAATTGTTTTGCCCCCACGCATTGACGGTTCGCTCACTGATAGTGTATGGAAAAATGTGCCGGAAGCCGTCGCCTTTATTACCAACTCACCCGAATTCGGAAAGCCTTCAAAAGTAAAGACTGCGGTGAAAGTTATTTATGACGATGCTGCCATTTATATTGGGGCCTATCTCTACGATGATCCTGCCATGATTAGAAAACAGTTTACTACACGCGACGACCAGAGCCGCGCCAATGTTGACTATTTTTCTGTTTTTATAGATACTTACAAAGATCACCAGAATGCCTATCAATTTTTGGTAACCTCGCGGAACGTGCAAACAGATGCACGGCTCTCATCTTCGGTAAAACCAGATTTGGGGGTTTATGGCGATTTAAGCTGGGACGCCGTCTGGGAGAGCAAAGTGGAAATGCAAAAAGACGGTTGGACCGTTGAAATAAAAATACCCTATTTTTCATTGCGCTTCGCAAAGACCAACGTGCAGGATTGGGGCATTAATTTTTTGCGGTTCAGCCGGCGCCACAATGAAGCCTCGTTCTGGAATGAAGTGAATCCCAATAATAATGGTTTTGTAAACCAATTTGGTTATCTAAAAGGCCTGGAAAATTTATCGCCGCCGTTGCGATTGAGCCTCTCACCCTACATAAGCGGTGGTTACAGAAGCGATCCCGAGATAAAAACACGCTATAATACACAGGTTTTAAAGAGCGGTGGTGTTGACATTAAATACGGACTAAACGAAAGTTTTACACTGGATGCTACACTGATACCAGATTTTGGACAGGTGATTTCTGATAACGTAGTGAATAATATCACTCCTTTTGAACAAGTATTTAAAGAAAACCGCCAATTTTTTACCGAGGGCACTGAGCTATTCAATAAGGCAGGTATTTTTTACAGCCGCCGTATTGGAAGAACCCCCACCGGTTATTATGATGTAAAAAATTTTACCGATACAAGTGCTGCTTACACTGTGCTAAAAAATCCTGATGTTACCCGGCTGTATAATGCTATAAAATTTTCAGGGCGCAATAAACACAACCTGGGCATTGGTATATTTAATTCGATCACAGAACCGGTGCGTGCTAAAATATATAACAGCGTCACCGGTAAAGACTCCCTGATTACCACAGAGCAACTGGCTAATTATAATGTCATTGTGCTTGACCAGGCATTAAAAAACCGGTCTTACATTACATTTACCAATACCAATGTACTGAGAAATGGCAGTGCCAGCGATGCCAATGTAGCGGCGCTGGATGTGGTATTATACGATAAAGACAACACTTACGGAATTAGCACAAAACCGCGTTACAGCAAAATATTTGGCAATGGCGGCTACGGAGGGTTTAGCAATGAAGCACAATTTGGCAAAGTAAGCGGTAAATGGCAATGGTTTGTAAATAATCTTACAGAATCAGACCGGTACAACCCCAATGACCTGGGTTACCTGCCCGTGGCCAATCAAGTAATTACAACAGGAGAATTAAGCTATAATATATTTCAGTCTACCAATATTTTTTTAAACCAGCGGTATGCATTTACCGCATTGCAGTCTTATTTGTACAAGCCATTTGGTTACCAGGCAACGGAGTTTAAGCCTTCCCTGTTCTGGGTGTTTAATAATTTCTGGGATCTTAGTATTAGCGCACCCATACAACCATTCTGGTACAACGATTATTTTGAATTGCAAACCCCCGGTAAAATGCTGAAGCGCTCTCCTTATTATTCAATATTTGTAAGCGGCAGCAGCGACAGCCGTAAAAAGTTTTTTGTGAACTGGAACCTGGGGTTTGCAGAAGGGCCATTACCGAACGACCCGTACAATATGGTAACACTGGGGGCCAGGTACCGTTTTGGCGATAAATTTACGCTGGAAGCTTCCGTACGAAGAAGACATGACAATGGACAGTGGGGACTGGCCAATAATGGTAAGTCTTTTATTTTTGACAATATGGATCAGCCTGTGCTTGCCAGGAGAAAGTACACCGATTTTACTTCCATTCTTAGCGGCACTTACAATTTCACTTCGCGTATGAACCTCACTTTCAGGGCAAGGCATTTCTGGAATAAACTGGAAAATACAAATTTATACTACGCCAATGCCGACGGATACTGGACAGAAAGAACCGATTTAAAGGCGGCTGACTATAATGCCAACTACAATATTTTTAACCTGGATGTTTTTTATACATGGGATTTCAGCCTGGGCAGCAAGATAATAATTGGGTATAAAAACTGGATTGGCAATGACTATTTGAACGCTTTGTCTGGCACAGATAACCGCTTGTATGGAAAAAACCTGGTAAACCTTTTTTCTTTGCCACATGGCAATGAAGTAACGCTGCGGTTTATTTATTTTCTCAATTACCAGGCATTCAGAAGTTCAGTAAAAAGATCGCTATAAATTATAGATGGCTGCAGCCGACCGGAAAGTACTGCAATGTGCTGCGGCTATAATATTTACATCGGCAGAATAACCCCCGCCCATGGCTACTGTACATGGGATATTATTTTTATACAACAGGTTAAATACCATTTCGTCCCTTTGTTTACAACCTTGCCGGCTTATATTCAGTTTGCCGAATTTATCAGTAGACAGTATATCTGTGCCGGCCAGGAAAAACGCAAAATCCGGTTGTATAGTGGTAACCAGGTGGCTGAGATGGGTTTGCAAAAGCTGCAGGTAGATATCGTCGCCGGTTCCGTCTTCCAGCGGAATGTCAAGATCTGATGTTTCTTTGTGAAAGGGGTAGTTGTGCCTGCCATGCATACTAAAAGTAAAGACGCGGTGTTCGTTTTCAAATATTTTTGCCGTGCCATTGCCCTGGTGTACATCCAGGTCGATAATCAGTATTTGTTTGGCCATTTTATACTGCAGCAGGTAATTGGCTGCAACAGCAAAGTCATTTAAAAGGCAAAATCCTTCGCCATGGTCTGCAAAAGCATGGTGGGTGCCACCGGCTACATTCAGCGATACGCCATTTTTAAATGCATGTTTACAGCAGTCAATGCTGCCCTGTGTAATGATTAATTCCCTTTCGGTAAGCAATGGCGATTGCGGAAAACCGATAGCTCTTTGTTCTTTTGCCGACAGTGTTTGGTTTTTTAATTTACCGAGCCAGTCTGCTGTGTGTGTAAGCAAGATAATCTCATCTGCACATGCCTGGGGTGAAAATATATTTTCGCTGGTAATGCTGCCTTCATACAATAACTGTTCTGTAATCAGCTCATATTTTATCATCGGAAAACGATGGCCTTCAGGCAGGGGATGTACATAGATGGGATGGAATGCAATTTTCAGCATTACAATTGAATGATTGACTGGTTGACGATGGCAAACACATTGTCTTCTTTGGCTGGTTTTATGGTAGCCAAACCGGTGAACCGGCCGAATGCAGGTAATACGCAAAACGCCGGCGTAAAATAAAAACAGGGAAAATGAAGGGTTTGTTTGCCGGCGCCGCTTACGCGTATGCCCGGATGTATATGACCCGAGAAAAGATAATTGCTAACAGGTAAGTGGGGGGGCGCTGCCGCACTAATATCGTGTACAAATGTAAAATCAAGTATTGCCAACTGCTGGTAGATAATATTGATGCCGGCTTCAATATACCATTGCCTTTTCAGAATATCATGGTTGCCCATTACCAGTTGAATGTCCAACCCGGGAAAATCCTCCCTCCATTTTTTAAACCAGTCCAGTTCTTTGTTGGCAACGCTGTGAAACATATCGCCTACTACAATTAACTGGCGCGGCTTAAAGAATTGTAGCTGGCTCACCAGCCGTTGCAGGTCTTCTTTGTAAACAGCGGGCGGCACAGGAATGCCTTCTTTCCTGAAATGACCTGTTTTGCCAAAATGCAGATCGGAAACAACCAATGCCTGTTCTTCTTCCCAATACAGCATGCGTGCTGCGGAAAGCCAGCAATTTTGTTGCAGTATTTTGTAATAAAATGGGGCGCCCATAGACTAATAAAGTGTGCAAAACTAGGATAAGCCAACGGTGTAATGTTATTTTTTTATTCCACCAGCTTGTTTAATTTTAGTACTCAAAAAATAAACAACCACCAAAAACTACTATTATGGCAGAGCTAAATCAACCTACAGATATTTTATTGCCGGTTGAAAAACCTAAACTACCTGGCAGTTTGAACGTTCTTTCAATACTCACTTTTATTGGCTGCGGAATTGGTTTGTTATTCAGCTTTGGCGGTTTTGCATTTATGGAATGGTCATTGAAGATGATGGACAAAGCGCAAAGTGACGGAAATGCAAAATTGTCGGACAAACAAATTAATGATATGGAGAACTCACGCCTAATCATAGAAAAAATGATGGCACATAAATGGCCGTTAATTTTAATCGGGCTGGTAGGTATCGGTTTATGTTTTTATGGTGTTTTAATGATGCGCAAGTTAAAAAAAGACGGATTCTACATTTATACAGTGGGTGAATTGCTCCCGACTATTGCCAGCACGGTATTGCTTGGTTTTTCTACTCAATTTAATGGTGTCATGAGCTATGTTTTCGGGCTCGTAATACCGATATTATTTGTGATATTATATGCCAACAATCTCAAATACTTAAAATAGCACAACATGCCTGGATAAAAGCAGGGCCCGCTCTAAGCGGCCTGTTTTTTTATTTCTCTAATTGTTTCTGCATGCGCTTTACCCGGTCTTCCAGTTTTTCAGAAGAAAGATTTTCGCGCATGCTGTCTACCTTAATGGGAAAACAAAACGGTGTCAGCCTTTCAGGAAAGGTGATAACTATTTTTGATTGCTGTATGCGTTCCAGCATATTGCGCAGCCTTACTTCTTCCATCTGCTGATCCAATACTTCGCGGTAGGCCTGTTGCAACAAAACGTTATTGGGATCGTATTCAAGAAAAACATTGAATAATAGGGATGCCGATGATTGCAGGTGCCTGGCTTTTTGCTGTTCACCAGGCATGCCCTGAAAAATAAGGCCACCGATAACTGCTATATCGCGAAATTTTCTTTTGGCCATTTCAGTTGCATTCACGCTTCGCTGAATATCGGCCAGCAAATCGTCAGGAGTAAACAATTCATATACATTAGTGTCATCTACCGGTATGGGCTGATCGCTCAGCAATTCAAAGCCATAGTCGTTCATGGCAAAAGAAAATGTAATAGGCGTTATTTTACTGATGCGGTAGGCAAGAATTGCCGCCATGGCTTCATGCACCAGTCTTCCTTCAAACGGGTATACAAAGAGATGGAAACCATCTTTTGTTTCAATCTGTTCAATCAGCAGTTCGTTGGCGCGCGGTACATGCGACAGGCTCTCCTGCAGATTAAATAAAGGTTGAAGCGCCACCAGCTCGGGATCCCTCTCTTTATACTGGGCACTCAATACTGAATGTTTGTTCTCAAGCGCTTCATTAAATTTCTCCCGCAATTTTCTTCCCAGGTTGGCGCTTAAAGGCATCCTGCCACCGTTCCAGCTGGGTACAATAGATTTGGTGGCATTTGATTTTTTAACAATCACCGTCATGTCTTTTATCATCACCAGTTCAAGGTTCCTGCCTGCCAGGGTAAATACGGTGCCGGGGTCGAGCCTCGATATAAAATATTCTTCTATTACGCCAATATAACCACCACTCATAAATTTTACTTTCAGCATGGCATCGCTTACAATGGTGCCTATATGCAGGCGGTGGCGCATGGCCATGCGGCGGCTGGTAATACGATAAATGCCGTCAATGATGGTTACTTTCTTAAACTCATCGTATTGTTGCAGTGCATTGCCGCCAGCTGTAATAAAATACAAGATCTCATGCCATTCCCTTTCTGTAATATCTGCAAAGCAATACGTGCATTTTACTTCCCTGTAAATTGTTCCGGGGTCAAAACCATCGCCAACCGCCAGTGTGCAGAGGTACTGTGTCAGCACATCAAAACAAAGCAGCATGGGCTCGCGGCTTTCTATCAGGTTTTCTTTGATGCCTTCTTTTAATGCGGCTGCTTCTACCAGTTCCAGCGAATGGGTGGGCAGAAAATAAATTTTGCTTACCGCATCGGGCTGGTGACCGCTTCTGCCCGCCCTTTGCAAAAACCTGGCAACTCCCTTGGGCGAACCCACCTGTATAACGGTTTCTACTGGCCGAAAATCTACACCCAGGTCAAGACTGGCCGTACACACCACTGCTTTCAGCGTACCTGCATGCAGGGCTTCCTCTACCCAGGTACGCAGTTCGCGTTCTATGCTTCCGTGGTGAAGGGCAATAGCGCCGGCCAGGTCAGGTTCTACATTCAACAATGTCTGGTACCAGGTTTCACTCATGCCCCTTGTGTTAATAAAGATGAGGGTGGTGTGGCTGCTGTTAATAATGGGAATTACTTTATCAGCCAGTTTTATACCCAGGTGGCCAGCCCATGGATATTTTTCCATCTCATCCGGTATCACCGATTCAATTGCTATATTTTTCCTGATGTTGGCTTTTACGATAATCCCTTTTTGAGGCACACATGCCAGCAATACGTCCCTTGCCTGCTCAAGGTTACCAATAGTAGCAGAGATGCCCCATAAAGTGAGTGGTGAGTGGCGGGTAGTGAGTGGTGGGTCGTCTTCTTCTCCTATGGCCTGTGGTTCAAGGCCTGCAGCTAATCCAACTATTCTTGATAGAGCTAACTCTACCTGCACGCCCCGCTTGCTGCCCAGCAATTCGTGCCACTCATCTATCGCTATCATTTTAAGCGTGGAAAAAAGCCGGGGATAATCTTTCTGGGCCAGTAACAGGTGCAGGCTCTCGGGGGTAATAATCAGCACTTCCGGCATTTGCCTTTTTTGTTTTTCGCGCTCTGCCGTATCTGTATCACCATTGCGGATACCTATTTTCCATTGCATACCCAGACCGGCAATTACTTCTTCCATGGCCCGGCCAATGTCTTTTGCCAATGCCCGCAAAGGCGTAATCCACAATAACTGCAGGCCATTTTTACTTTTTGTTTTATAATTATTGGGGTGCTGGTTGATGTACTGAATCACCGAACCAAGAAAAACAGAAAATGTTTTTCCGCAACCTGTTGGTGCGTTTACCAGTCCGCTTTCTCCATTAATAATGTGCTGCCAGGCTTCTTCCTGGAATGCAAATGGTTGCCTGCCTTCTTTCGAAAGCCAGTCTGCAATAATTTGATATCCGGGTGAAGCGTGAATATTAATCAAGGATACTATTTAAACGTGGTTATTATCAGTAAGGTGCTTTGAACTTTACGTCCTGCATTTGCAGGCCTTGCACCCCGGGTATTCCCGTTATTGTTATAGTGTTTTCAAATACTCAATGACTGCTTTTCTTTGTTTGTCGCTCAGCTTATCGCCAAAATAATGTCCATAGTTGCCGTAGCCGGGTAAACTTGTATTGTAAACAGCATTGCTGCCGGCTGCATTTTCTACCGTAAAAGGCCAGCTCATTTTTTCATCGTTATAGGTGGGGTCGTCAAAATTGCGCTGCCAGTAGGCAGGCCGTATTTTGCTGTTCAATACGCCTTCGAGCGTTGGTACGGAACCATTGTGCAAATAAGGCGAAGTGGCCCAGATTCCATCCAATGGCGGCGCAATATAGCCGTTGAAAGGCTCCAGCCTGGCGGGGTGTTCACTTTGTGCAAACCAGCTGTTATTGAACCAGCTGATGAACTGCGGGTTCTGGTAATTGCTTTTAAAAAGCATAGAGTCTGTTTGTATAACTGATTCAGGTATCAGCAGGTTGGGATAAGATTCATTGCTTCCATATTTGCCATGACATTTGGAGCAACTGGTTATGTAAATAATTTCACCCTGTTTGGCCAATGACTTATCAATGGGTTTTGGATATTTTGGCGCTTGTAAGGTATAGATATAAGAAAGCACATCATCAAAATGGGTATCCACTTCCCTCGATTCGGCAGTGTCGTTTACCGTTAGTAAGTTGGATGCCATCAAAAATTTCCCAAAATCGCCCCGGCCAAAACCATTGTAAAACATGGCGTGTTTTTTCTTTAGCAACCACCATGGCGGCACATCACTGGGAATAACCTGTTCTGGTATGGCCACCAGCGCCGTATCGCTCCATTTAAATGTAACGGGGTCGCGGTGCGCGGCCAAAACACCAGCCAGCCGGTCGGCGGCGTTTACGCCCCTCACCGCGGTGTTTAGCAGGGGGCCAATTGTTTTTGCTACCTGTATAAAAGATTTACTGGCTTCATATTTTTGCGGGGCACCTTTTTTTAGAAAATTTTCCAGCAGGGTATAAGCCTGCGGGTTTAATTTTTGGCCCATTGTAAAATCTGCAAATGTATTGCCCATACCCATTACCAGTTTGCCTTCAAATACCTGGGCATGGCATTGCATACAATTCGGCGCTACCAGTTTTTGGCCATTGGTGGCAGTTACTACGGTATACTCATGCGTAATGCTGGCATTTAATCCTTCGCGGTTAAGATAATTGATCCTGCTTTTTCCCAGGGCCAGTTGAAAATAATCGTAGGGCAGGCCACCTTTTACATAATCGCCCGTGGTTAAATAGGTAAACCCCGCAGCGGCATTGCCCGTGCGCTGCACGCTCTCTGGAATATATACTGCTTTTTCCGGCAGATCGGTCTGCCATTGGCGTACACCGGCGAAAGCGGAAAAAACAACTATTATTAAAATCAATACCTGCAACTTCTTCATGGGTAACGCTTGGGCCTTAAAATTAAAAAGGATGCGATATTAAAACAGCCGGAACTGATTATTGTTTTGGTAAAAATTTTGCCGCGCCTGCGGTCTTAATGCATAAACTGGTAATAAATAAATCCCCAGACAACAAATAAAACAACAATGGTCATTATATCGGGCTGTAGTTCAGCAAAAGTTTTCTTCTTTTTGAAGATTTGATAAAATATCCAGCCAATTAAGGCAAATGGTACTGCGCCGAATCTGATAAATCCATACAACATAGAAAAGGTTTTAGGGCGGAAAAAATGTTTTCTTTCACTGTAAACTTAGCTATTTACCATATAATTCCAGCATCTTTTTCAGATCTTCAAGGGTATTAATATCGCCTGGTTTTTTGTCTTTCCGCCAGCGGTTGATACGCGGAAACCGGAGTGCTACGCCCGATTTATGACGGGCGGATGCCGCAATGCCTTCAAAGGCAATTTCAAAAACAAGCTCAGGTTTTACGGTGCGCACCGGTCCAAATTTTTCAAGGGAATTCCTTTTTACAAAATTGTCTACTTCGGCAAATTCCTTATCGGTTAATCCGGAATAGGCTTTTGTAAAACCAACCAGTTTATCACCGTCTTTAACGGCGAAGGTATAATCTGTATACAAGTTGCTTCTTCTTCCATGCCCTTTTTGCGCATAGATCATCACACAGTCTATTACCAGCGGATCTATTTTCCATTTCCACCAATCGCCCCGCTTTCTGCCCGCCTGGTAAATGGCATCCTTTCTTTTCAGCATCAATCCTTCTGCACCCATATTGCGCGAAGACGAACGGATACCCGCCAGTTGCCGCCATTCGGTAAATTCAATGACAGGAGAAATAATTAAACCCGGGTAATCGGTTAGTGCCACTATCTTTTCAAGTGTTTCTCTTCTTGATTGCAGGGGAAGCCCGCGGTAATCTTTCCCTTCGTATTCAATCAAATCATAAGCAAAGAAGGTAATGGGTGTTTCCTGCAATTGCCTTTTGGTGATATTTTTTCTGCCTATCCGTGTTTGTAACAGCGCAAAGGGCAGTGGTTTTTTCTCTATGCTGGGTATGATTTCGCCATCCAGCACAATACCATCCGGCAACAGGTCTTTCAATACATGGTATTCCGGAAATTTATCAGTCATCAGTTCTTCGCCCCGGCTCCATACAAATAATTCATTGTTTCTTTTGATTAGCTGGCCACGTATACCATCCCATTTCCATTCGGCCTGCCATTGCTGCGGCTCTCCCAGTGAGTCAGGTTCTTCATCCAGTGCATAGGCCAGGTAAAATGGATAGGGTTTTGAAAAATCCATCAATACAGACGACTCGCTGAGCAACTGGTCAAAAGAAGTGGTAACCGGGTCCCAGTTGCCACTGATACGATGGGCAATAACACTGGCGCTCAGTTTTACCGTTTTTGCAAGTGCATTTACCATTGTTTTTTGTGATACACCAATGCGGAAACCCCCGGTAATTATTTTATTAAATACAAAACGTTCTTCTTTGTCCATCTGCATCCAGCTTTCAACAATAAACTGTTTGCGCAATGCTTCTTCCTGCTTCTGCAAATCGATAAATTTTTCGATATACCATGATAAGGTCTGCGGTTGCTGTGCCGCATTGCCTTCTGGCAACAATAAAGCAATCGTTTCGGCCAAATCGCCCACGGTATGATAGCATTCTTCAAATAGCCATTGTGGTAAACGGGTCATTTCAATACACCATTGTGATAGTTGAGCTGCGTTGACCGCTCTTTTGGGTCGTCTTCCGCTAAAAATAGCAATTACCCAAACCTTGTCTTTATCATTTGCCAGTGCAAAATAGCTGGCCAATGCATCCAGCTTATCATTTGTTTTTGTAGAGACGCCTAGTATGTTTACCAGTTCTGTAAAATACCGCATACCCGCTTTTGGTGCTAAAGCCGGTGGCGTTACAGGTGTGGTGGATATTTGCAATGGCTCATTCATATTCAGGGGTTGTCTGCAGTGGTATCAATTTCACCCACTGCATCGGGTAATGTTTCTTCCTCTTCATTTCCAAATGCAGTTTTAACTTCGCCCGCTTCAATGCCGTTTTCATTCAGGAAACGGCTAAAGGCCGACTGGAAGCCATGCGTTACAAATACTTTTGATGCACCGGTTGCTTTTACCGATTGCAGTAATCCATTCCAGTCTGAATGATCGCTCAGTGCAAACCCGGCGTCTATATTTTTTCGTCTTACGTTTCCCCTTACCTGCATCCAGCCGCTGCAGACACCCACAGATACGGGTTGCATTTTTTTTATCCAGGGGCTATCTGCTGCACTGCCGGGCGCAACGACTAAATTATGGTGAAATAATTCTTTGGATATGCCGGCCGTTACTTTTTCTGCCTCCGGAAAATGCCATCCTGCATTTTTCAATGCCTGTTGTGTATTAAACACCGCACCATGTACAAAAACATGGTCAACGCAACCGGCCAGGTTTTTAATAACGCGTTGCGCCTTGCCCAGGCTGTAAGCCAGCAAGAGGCTGGTTCTTCCCTGTTCTTTGTTAAGTTGTATCCATTTCCGCATGGCGTCAAACTGAGTATTTTGCGGTTGCCAATGATAAATGGGCAAACCAAATGTAGATTCGGTGATAAAAGTGTGACAGGCTACAGGTTCAAACTGTCCGCTGATACCATCGTTTTCTGTTTTGTAATCGCCGCTCACTACCCATACTTCTCCCCTGTATTCCACCCGTACCTGCGAAGAGCCAATAATATGTCCCGCGGGATGCAGGCTTACTTTAACCCCGTTTATGTAAATGGGTTCGTTCCAGCTTATGCTTTCATAATTGTTATCGCCCAGTCTTAATTGCAGCAGGGGTTTTGTATCATGATGACAGAGATAATATTTGGATCCCCCTCTGGCATGATCGCTGTGCGCATGTGTAATAATGGCTTTGTCAACTGCTTGCCAGGGATCTATATAAAATTGTCCCCGCGCACAAAAAAGGCCTTTATCGGTAAAGTCGATAAGCATACACATGATTGTATTGAGATGATACTATGCAGACAAGAAAAGTATACGTTTTTAATAACCGTTGCTAAGATAATGCCAGAGGCGGTTTCCGCACATGCATCAACGATGGTGGTTAGTAAAGAGGAATAATAAGATAAGTTAACAGGAATGATGGCGGCAATGTCTTAATACTTAGTACTCAATACTCAATACTTCCTAGTTAACCGATTTAATTATTCCATCTACTTTTTTTACAAAATAGAGTTTTTTGTTCTCGAAGTGATCAATGGCAAGGGTCTGCTTATCAAGCACGGGTTGTATATCCCAGTCGGTAAAGACTTTGTATTTTTTTTCTCCTATGCTGGTATTCAGGTTACTGCCGCGGTCTGACAGCAGTTTACCAAAACGGTACATGCATTCATAACCACGAAATACCATGTCGCTTGGACGCGCATAAAGAATGGTCTTGAAATAATTGGTGATTGATATACTGGCCTTATCGGTTTTAGGATTGTAAAAAGGGGTAGTGTAAACAATATTCAGGCTGCTGTATTCTTTTTTATTAAAATCGGATATGGCGTCCCAGGTAGGCATACCAATCAGCAAACTGGGATAGTTTTCAACCTTTTCTGCCAGTTGCCGGGCAATGGTTTTTCCAAAAGATTCATCCAGGCTGCCCACAATGCTAATCATTAATTTAGTGCTGTCCATGTATTGCTTTACAGAGAAAGGTTTAGTTTCGTCGAGTAAAACATATTTGAGCTTTAGTTTTACCCCCGAAGTATTTTTTTCTGCTTCAGAAAAATAGTTTTGCAACCTGTCTTCCATTGCTCCTTTTTTCCTGAAAATGATTACCGGTGAGGTAGCATAGTTTCTTTGCAGGTATCTGTAAATGCCTTCACAATGGGTTTGCAGGGTGGTATTTAAGATTACCAGCGATGGGTTATTGGCAATGCCTGCATCATTGGGCAAATTAGCATTGATAAAAGGGATGCTTTTCCTGAATGCGGCCTCGGCAAGTATTTTGGCTTCTGCGGGTGTAACGTGGCCGATTATTAAACCTGCATGCTCCATGGGGGCAGAGCCGAGTTGTTGCTGCAAAGTTTGTGAAGCAGATCTTGTATCAAAGATTTCAATATCAAGGGCTACATTCTCGATCTTTAGTGAGTCGGCCGCCAGTTTGATGCCTTCATAAAATTCAAGCCCCGGGCTGATAAATTTTGGAAAATTTTTGTCGTAGCGGTATTCTCCGGAAGCATCAAAAGCAGAATCAAGATAGAGCGGGGTAAACACGGCAACCGTGTAGCGTTTGTGGGCTGTGTCGGTTTGCGCAAAAGCGCCATTGCTTTTACAAATAAAGGAAAATGCAATAATGAGTACAGGCAACAACGTTTTTTTCATCCTGGTAATACTTTTAAACTTTAATCCTTTACTGCAATTGTCATTCCCATTCGATGGTAGCGGGGGGTTTGCTGCTGATATCATACACCACCCTGTTAATGCCCCTTACATTATTGATAATGTCATTTGATACGAATGCCAGGAAATCATAGGGCAGATGGGCCCAGTCGGCCGTCATACCATCTACCGAGGTAACAGCCCTTAATGCCAAGGTAAACTCGTAAGTTCTTTCATCGCCCATTACACCCACACTTTTTACTGGTAGTAAGATAGCACCTGCCTGCCAAACCGTTGCATATAAATTGTTATCTTTTAAGCCTTGTATATACCTGTAATCAGCCTCCTGCAAAAGCGCTACTTTTTCGGCGGTTATTTCACCTAAAATTCTGATGGCCAAACCGGGGCCGGGAAAAGGGTGCCGGTTGATCATGTCGGCGGGTACGCCCAATTCTTTACCAACCCTTCTTACCTCATCTTTAAAAAGTGAGCGCAATGGTTCTACCAGTTCCAGGTGCAGGTGTTCCGGCAGACCGCCTACATTGTGGTGCGATTTGATGGTGACAGAGGGCCCATGCACGGAAACACTTTCTATTACATCGGGGTAAATAGTGCCCTGCCCCAATAAGCCGGCGCCGGTTACTTTTTTGGCTTCTTCCTGGAAAATATCAATAAATAAACTGCCGATTACTTTTCTTTTTGCTTCCGGTTCTGTTTTTCCGGCCAGTGCATCGTAAAAACGCTGTTTTGCATCAATACCTTTTACGTTCAGCCCCAGTTGTGCATAGGTTTTTAAAACACTGTCAAATTCATTTTTGCGCAATACGCCATTGTCTACAAATATGCCGTGCAGGCGGTCGCCAATAGCCCTGTGTATCAACGTGGCGGCAACGGTGGAATCCACGCCGCCGCTCAGTGCCATTACCACGGTGCGGTCGCCGATTTGTTTTTTTAGTGCTGCTACGGTGTCTGTAATAAAGTGGGCCGCTGTCCAGTCCTGTTTACATCCACAAACATTTACCAGGAAATTCTTAATTATTTTTTTTCCTTCAGTAGAATGATAGACTTCGGGATGGAATTGAACGCAATATAACGGTAAGGATACCCCGTTTTTTTTGAAGGCGGCATAAGGGATGCTTTCGGTAGTAGCCAGTACCTCAAAACCCTTTGGCAGTTCCAGTACAGAATCTGCATGGCTCATCCATACCTGCGATGTTTTGTTTACTTCATTCAGCAGCACATCACTGGCGGTTACCTGCATGGTTGCCCGGCCGTACTCGCGCTTGCTGCTTTTTGCTACTTCGCCGCCAAATTGTTTGGCGGTTAATTGCGCGCCGTAGCAAACTCCCAGTATGGGCAGTTTCTCGTTCAGCGCCTGTATATTTACTTCGGGGGCATTTTCATCGTTTACACTAAATGGCGAACCCGATAATATGATGCCCTTCAGGGAAGGATCAAATTGCACAGGTTTGTGATAAGGAGTGATTTCGCAGTATACATTGGCCTCACGAACGGCGCGGGCAATAAGTTGGGTATACTGGCTGCCAAAGTCGAGAATCAGGATTTTTTCCGTCATGATGCCGCGAAGGTAAGAAAACAGGCGCTGTTTTAGGAAAGCGGGGTTGGGCATGTTGGTAAACAGGCGCTAGCGCCTGGAATTGTGCTTTTTTGGACGGGCCGGTTAATTTTTTTAATAATTTATTACTGTCTGTTGGTGATATTAGCCTGATCCGTTATTTTGCCCAAAAAATAACTCCCCAAGCCTGACCCAGATGAAAACAAGACTGCTTTATTTTGCCTTTTTCTATATACTTTCTCTGCAACCTTTTACCAGCAAAGCTCAGGCAGTAAATACCCAGGATTCGCTGGCGCTTGTTGATTTGTATAATAGTACAAATGGGCCGGGATGGTTCATTCCTTGGCACAGTGCACTTCCCGTAAGCACATGGTATGGCGTGCTAGTAGAAAACGGGAGGGTGAGCAAACTTCAGTTAGCAAACAATAGGCTGGTTGGCAATTTGCCTGTTTCACTTGGAAACCTTACAGGGCTTACAAATTGTGATTTAAGCTATAATCAACTACAGGGCAATATCCCTGCATCCACGGGAAATCTGTCCGGGTTATTCATGTTAAATTTAAGCCACAATCAATTAAGCGGTGCTGTGCCCTCCGCATTGAATAATTTGCCCCTTTTTATTTTTCTTATTTTGAACGATAATAAATTTACGTTTGGTGATATTGAGGCGCTCAATAGCCCTTCTGCCAACCATAGTCTGATTTATTCTCCGCAGGAAGAAATTCCTCTGCACCAGGATGGTACCACCCTTTATGTTTCAACAGGAGGCACTTTGGCCAACAACGTCTATAAATGGTACAATGACGATGTACTTATTGCAACAAAAACAGCGGATTCAACATTCGTACCAGTTGTACCCGGCAATTACAGCGCAGAAGTGACCAACTCACTGTTACCAGATCTTACATTGTATAGTTATTCCAACGCAAATCTTCAGGATTCGCTGGCCCTGGTAGATTTATATAACAGCACAAATGGATCGGGGTGGAAAAATCATTCCAATTGGCTTACCGCCAGTCCAATTAGTCTTTGGTATGGGGTAGCGCAAGCAAAAGGAAGGGTCAGAAAGCTCGAACTTGTTAACAATAATTTGACTGGCACATTACCATCTTCACTACAGGATATTGCGTATTTAAATAATCTTTCTCTTAATACCAATCTGATAACCGGTGCAATTCCCACCAGCATTGGAAATCTGAGCCAGCTTACAGATCTTTTTTTATACAGCAATTTGTTTACTGGTATGCCGGCAACACTTGGGGATATACAAAATTTATCCAACATACAGTTGAGCAATAACAATTTGACTGGAACCATTCCATCTTCATTTGGAAATCTTTCCAACTTGAAATTTCTCAACCTAGGGACCAATCATTTAAGCGGAACCATTCCGGATTCGTTGGGCCGTCTTTCCAATTTGCAATGGCTTACACTTTCATACAATCAGATAAGCGGTAACATTCCCGCATCTCTGACTGACCTTAGCAATTTAACGGACCTCAGCCTGGATAATAACCAATTGTCGGGTACAATTCCTGACTCACTGGCAAAAAATTCAAAGTTGACAAATATCAGTCTTGGAAATAATCATCTGACTGGTCATATTCCCGACTCATTGCAGAATATTGCGGCGCTAAGACATCTTTATCTGAATGATAACAGTTTAAGCGGTCCGATTCCCACATCATTAAAGAAGTTAAGCAGGTTGATTGAACTGCGATTGCAAAATAACATGTTTACGTTTGATGGAATGGAAACCTTGCCGGTAACCACTTTTGCGCCTGCCAGCTATGCACCGCAGGCAAATATTCCTTTAAAAAGAAAAGGCAACCTGGTTTACGTTTCTCCGGGTGGTACGTTAACAAATAACACTTTTCAACTTTATAAGAATTCAGCATTATTTGATTCTAAGTCGGCAGACTCGACCTTTATTATTACATCTGCCGGTAATTATTACGTTAAAGTAAACAACAGTATTGCAACACTATTAACCCTATCTACTGACCCTGTTGCAATTGCCGGTCTGATGCTGGCGGATACAACGATATCTGTAACACAAAATGTTAATGGTTTGTCTGCTGCTGACGTTCAGGACACACCTTATTATAAACTTGTACTGACTGTAACACCTTTATCCGGTGTCAATGCACTTGCCGGTGATGTCGTTTGCAAAGTAACCATCGATCCAACAGTTGCCAGTTATAAAAATCAACCCTATGTGCAACGACATTATGATATTACGCCTGCCAATAATGCCGCCAATGCAACGGCTAACGTAAAGCTTTATTTTACACAACAAGAGTTTGATAATTTCAATGCTTTTCCGGCGCATGGACTTGATTTGCCTACCGGGCCTGCAGATGCTGCCGGTATTGCTAACCTTCGGGTATACCAGTACCATGGTTTCAGCACTACCAGCCTGCCCGGCAGTTATTCCGGCAATGCGGTAGAAATTGATCCGGCAGATGCCAATATTGTATGGAATACAGCGGCGCAGTATTGGGAAGTAAGCTTTGATGTAACAGGCTTCAGTGGATTTTTTGTAAGCAGCCAGAACAACGCGCTTTTACCGCTTACGCTCCTTTCTTTTACAGGTAAATTACAGGGTAAGAATGCCTTATTGCAATGGGTTACAACAAAAGAAACTAATACAAGCTATTTTGAATTGCAGAGAGGTATTAATGGAAATAGCTTTGATGCCATTGCCAAAATAGCTGCTGCAGGCAACAGTAATAATAATCTCAATTATCAATACGCAGATTTGCCGGGCACCAGCAATGAATATTATTACCGGCTTAAAATGGTTGATATCGATGGCAGGTTTTCATATAGCAACATTGTGAAAATTGTAAATGCTCCGGGTAATTTGGTTCTCACTGTATATCCAAATCCAGCCAGGGAATCGGTATTTATACATACGCCACCCGCAATAAAGGGAGCCAAAATAGAATTGCTGGATATAGCCGGCAGGACTTTGCAGGTAATAATGGAGCCAGCAGGCGCAACACAAACCAGGCTGAATTTGAAGCATTTGCCACAAGGCATATACAAAATAGTATTTCACAACGGCGCAAAAAGCGATGTCAAAACATTGGTAATAGAATAGCGCAGTAACTAAAAAGGGGGAATTTTAATCATAATTAAGATAAAATAGTAACTTCATCTCAGGCGGTTTTAGTCATGAAGGTTTGTGTTCCCGCTTTTCCAACTTCTCCCTGTAACCTGCTGTAAGGTAACGTAGTCTTATACCTACAGCGCATTTTACAAAATTGTCCAAAAGTGTCAATCTTAACTTTTCAAAATAAAAAACTAGCATGAAAAACTTACTTTTCATTTTATTGATAGTGGCGGTCACGGCCCCTTCCTGCGGTTATATGCTGGGCAAAAGGGTAAAAGGAAATGGCAATATCAAAACCCGGGAGCATACAGTTGGCTCTTTTAAAAATGTGGAGGTTTCGGGCGCTATTGATTTATACGTGGCGCAGGGCGACACAAAACCGGTTACCATAGAAACCGATGAAAACCTATTGCAATACATTGAAGTGGTGCAGGAGGGTGAAAGAATAGTTATAAAAAGCAGGGAGGGCTATAACCTGCGACCCACCAGCAAGATAAAAGTATATGTTACATCGCCTGTTTACAATGATATAGATGTATCCGGCGCCAGCAATATAACCGGGCAGACAAAGATTGTAAACAAGGAAAATATAAAAATGGATGTGAGCGGGGCGGGAGATATTAATATGGATGTAAATGCGCCTGCTATCAATGCGGAAGTGTCTGGCGCAGGTACGGTAAACCTGAAAGGCGAAACAAAAACATTTGATCTTACTTTAACCGGTGCAGCAAAAGCCCATTGCTACGAACTGCTCTCGGAAAATACCAAGGTAGAAATTTCGGGCGCCGGTGATGCCGATGTTTTTGCCAGCGTAAAGCTGGATGCTGAAGTAAGCGGTGCGGGCAGTGTTACGTATAAAGGTGGCGCTACCAATGTGGCGCAGCAGGTAAGCGGGGCAGGCAGTGTAAAAAAAGCAGATTGATCGTTAAGTAACTATTTATGCTCACAGCGGGTTTACAAGCTATTAAAAAAATAATTATGAATAAGTATTTTTTGTTACTGACCGGGCTTATGGCAGTAACCTGTTCCTGTCATTATGTAAATGGCAGACATATAGCAGGCAATGGCCACATGGAGAGCGAACAACGCAATGTTACGGGGTTTACTGGTGTGGAAACACATGGTGATATAGACATCATTGCATTGCAGGGTAGTTTTAATATTAAGGTAGAAGCAGATCAAAACCTGCTGCAGTACATTGAAACCAATGTTGAAAACGGGAGGCTGATAGTTCGTTTCAGACACGGTATATGGCTTAGTCATTTCAACGGGGCAAAAGTGTATGTAACGGCACCGGAACTCAATGCATTTGAAACGCATGGCAGTGGAAATATTACCAGCCAGGGAAAAATATCCGATAAAAATAAAATTGATATTAATGTCTCCGGCAGCGGGGATATACAACTTGATCTTGATTGCCCCGAAGTAAAAACAGAGACACATGGCAGCGGCAATATTACACTTGCCGGCGAAACAAAAAACCTTTCCTGCCGAACCAGTGGCAGCGGAGATGTAAAAGCAGCCAACCTGAAAGCAGAAAATGTAAAAACATCCATTCATGGCAGCGGCGATGACGAGGTATTTGCCAGTGAATCGCTGGATGTTGACATCTCCGGCAGCGGTGATGTACATTACAGGGGTACCCCCAGGATATCTACCAGTGTGCATGGCAGTGGTTCGGTAACAAAAATGTAACAACCAATGGCCACAGATTCGCAGATTTATCGTCAATAAAATACTTGTTATTAAAAGACAGTTGGCCGCTGATTCATTGACTAATCTGTGAATCTGCGGCCATCTGAGTATTAAATCATCTATTATTTGTAAGTGATTTTTTGGATTAGTATTAACTATTTTGCCTGCCGCAGATTGGATAATTTATCTGCTAAATAGATATTTGTTATTAAAAATCAATTAGCCGCAGATTCGCAGATTAATCTGCCAATTAACATCTTCTATAAAAATCAGATGGCCGCAGATTTGCTGACTAATCTGTGAATCTGCGGCCAGCCAGAAACTATCCATTGTTTTATGAATGTTTTTTTGGATTGGCATTAACTTTTTTTATAGGATCATTGTGGTATGAAATGGCTGATCGTTCTTTTGTTTGTTTTCAATTGCGCTCCGGGCCACGCACAGCAGCCTTTGAGCGGCGAAGATTTTGTAAACGCGGTAGCCGGATTGGTAGTAGACAGCAGTTTTTCCCGGTATTATCTCTTCTCAGGCGCTACTCCCTGTTCTTTTAAAAAATTTGACTACGACGAATGGTATAAATATGGATTAAAGGAAGATGTGCCTGTTTATATTTTGAATGAACTGGCAAAGAAATCATTTGAAGACGCGGCCCCGCGTTACTGGCAGCAGCAAAAATTATTGAATGCGGTTTGTATTGACGAAGAAAAAGCAAAAACGCTTTTTTTAGGGGGCGAAAAAAAGCCTGGCAAACATCCCGAATCTTTTGAAAATAGGGTGGTATATTATTTCTCCAGGCCCGAATTTACAGATGATTACCAGTATGCCGTTATTGATCTTGGTTTCCGTTGCGATAACAGGCAATGCGGAATGGGCGCTACTTTTTTGTTCAAACAGGTAAACGGTAAATGGATAGTAGCCGGAAGAAAAATTACCTGGGGCAATTGATGGTTGTATGTCTTCTGATGCCGGCAAGAACGAAAGGGAACAAATAATGCAACCAGCTACAGGTTCACATATTTCACCGTAATCCACACATCACGGTTTCTTCCCTTATCATCGGTACAGGAAATTTTTACCGGGCCTTCGTCGGGTATAAAGAATTGCTTTTCTCCGGCACTGCATGATTTATAAAACTTATTATTGATATACCAATACAGCATGCCTGCGTCTCCGGAAGTCCGGCAGACCAGCTGAAGTGGTTCAGGATGCGTTTTGCTAATCAGGTATACTGTTCCGTTTGAAGGGGATGTTATCAGCGGGGCTCCTTCTTTAAACACTTTTTCGCAGGCCGGGTTGTGCGGTGGAATATGCGCATAGGCAACCTTGTTATCCTGCATCCATGCCTGCATATCAGCGCCTGTTATTTTATACCATTTCTTTTTGTAACCGGCAGCAGGTGCACAGTTCTGGCAGTAGGACACCGTTTCATCGGGGCTTACCATTATCTCCTGCATGTTATCACATTTTTTGGCGGAAGAAATTAACGGAATAAAATAGTCGGTAACAATATTTGTACAATTGTCATTGGGCGGAAGGCCGGTTTCTGAACATACCTGCCGTATATCACAATCTTTTGGTTGCGTATACCAGTCCTGGTCACTGTCGTAGTCAATGGTATTAAAGATTTTAAAAAGCAAAGGAGTAGCTATATTGGCGCCACTCAGTTCCGGAATGCCCTGTGCTGAAAAGTTACCCGTCCATATGCCAACCGTATAATGTTTGTTATAGCCAATGCTCCAGGCATCCCTTCTTCCGTACGAAGTGCCTGTTTTCCATGCAATCTTTGGCATGTGCTCCGTGCTTCCCCAGTTTAGGGGAAAATCGGGGCGGTTTACTTTGGATAGTGTTTCATTGATCATGAAACTGGCGGCTGCACTTAAGAGCCTTGTATTTTTATACAGGCTATCGCTTTTTGAATAAGCGGGCTCTGTATACACGCCTTCATTGGCAAAAGCACTGTACATGCCCGTTAGCTCTTCCAGGGTAGCGCCGCAACCGCCCAGTATCATTGACAATCCCAGTTTTTGCTGGTCTTTTTTTACCTGTGCAAAATTACAGGCGGCCAGCTTCTGCACCAGCTTATCCTTACCCAGCAGGCGAAGGCTTTTTACTGCCGGTATATTGAGTGAATGCTCCAGCGCATACTCCATGCTTACATAGCCATTAAACTTTTTGTCATAATTCTCCGGTGCGTAACCCTGGTAATTGACTGCTACATCTGTTATGATCATTTTTGGTGTCAGCAGGCCTCCGTCAATGCAAAGCCCGTACAACAGTGGTTTCAGTGTACTGCCTGGCTGCCTGGTGGCGGCCGCGCCATTTACCTGGCCGCCATCTGCAGTGTCTTTAAAGTTGGCTGAGCCAATGTAGGCTATTACATTATGGGATTGGTTGTCTATGACTATAACGGCTGCATTGCGTATGTTTTTCAGCGTTAGTGACCTTGAATAATCCGCTACCATTTTTTCAATCTTCAACTGGGTGTTCATTTCAATATGGGTGTGTATAATATCTGCGCCCTGTTTTTTTAATTTGTACGATAAATGCGGCAGGTATTCAGGCACGCTGCCCCTGGCCGCCAGCAAAGGCTCATCCATTGCGTCTTTGATCTCTTTTTGCGTAAACAGGTGGTCTGCTGCAAATTTCCGCAACCAGCGGTTTCTTTCTTTTATTATCAAATCGTTGTTGCGGCCAATTACAAGTGAAGAGGGCCGGTTGGGAATAATAGACAAAGCGGTAATCTCTGCCAGCGATAAATGGTCGGGATTCTTTTTAAAATACAAGATAGACGCAGATTTAACACCTTCTATGTTGCCGCCATAAGGAACCAGGTTAAGGTATAGCTGAAGTATTTCATCTTTGCTGTATTTCCATTCCAGCTGCAATGCCCTGAACATTTCAGTGGACTTGTTGAACCATGTCCTTTTTTTGGGCTCCAGCATCCTGGCTACCTGCATGGTAATGGTAGATGCTCCTGAAGTACGTTTACCATGAAACATGTTTTTTGCAAATGCCCGGCAAACAGCCAGCAGGTTAATACCGGGATGCCGGTAAAAATACCTGTCTTCTTTTTCAATGATGGTTTTGCGCAACAGGGGAGATATTTCGCTGAGTTCTGTCTTCATGCGCCATTGCTGATCTTTTGTAAGATAAGCATGCACCACCTCGCCCTTGTTGTCTGTTATAATAGTTGAGTATTCTATTTTGGAAGGAACGGGGAACAGCCAGTTGAGCAGTATAAATAAAATAAAAAGGGCTGCTGCTGCGAAGAGCAGTTTTAAAAAAAGCTTTTTTATATAAGTGGTACGAAGCCGCATTTTCCGCGCAAAGGTATCAATTAACAAATCCTTATCGTATCAAATTTGAAAAGAAGGCACCAGTCTGTTTATCTTTCCTGTGTAATATTTTATTACCATGGTGCCGCAAGGTCATCCTCCATAAGTTCTCCCGCTAATTTCAGGTATTCTTTTTCCAAATAAAGAAATCAAAGCCTGTTTTTTACTATCATTTTTGTACTTTAACACTGGTTTTTAAAAACACCTTAACCAACCTCTATATGCGTATTGCGAAGCTCTTTGTAATTCCGGTAATCACCGGGATGGTTTTTTTGTATGGTTGTAACAGGCAGATGGTTGCCCTGGATTATACCAATGCAAAAGATGAAGTGCCACAATTAGGTAACCTTGTATTCCGGTTTAACAAACCACTGGTTACAGATTCATTGCTGAATCAATGGGACTCTACTGAATATGTTTCCTTTGAGCCAAAAATTCCCGGGCGTTTTAGATGGGAACACGCTGACGAGCTGGTTTTTTCTCCGTCAAGGCCACTGGCTGCCGCTACTACCTATAAAGCCAGGCTGGGCAATGAACTGCTTCGGTTTTCCAAATTTGATAAAGTAGAAAAGGGTGAAAACCTGAGTTTTAGTACCGCCGACCTGAAATTAGAAAATACCAATACCACCTGGGTGTTGCGCGATGAAAATAATAAAACCGCCGTGCCCCAGGTTGACTTGTATTTTAATTATCCCGTTAATGCAGCGGCGCTTAAAGATAAATTGGCAATAACAGCGGATGGTAAGACTCTTAATTACACCGTTCAGTCAGTATCTGACGGTAATAAAATTTCTTTGTGGATAGCCGGGCTGAGCACTGAAGACCGGGATTATGATATTAAAATAAGCCTCGATAAAGGCATCGTACCAGATGGGGGCACCAATGCTACAAAAGATAAAACAGAAACCAGGGCAATGATCCCTTCACCCTATACGCTCACCATCAATGATATTAATTCTGACCACGATGGCACTACAGGCACCATTACTGTAAGGACCAGCCAGCAGGTATCGGCAGAAAGCCTGGCATCATTTATAAAATTTGACCCTGCCGTTAAATTTAATGCGGAAACCACCGACGATGGTTTTATTATAACCAGTGAAGGTTTTGATGCCTCAAAAAGTTATGCGCTTACTTTAACAAAAGGCCTTCGTGGCAAAATTGGTGGCGTACTGAAAGAAGAGTACCATAATAATTTTGCTTTTGGCAAAATGGAACCGGCAGTAAGTTTTGTAAACAAACAGGCAGTATACCTGGCCGGCCAGGGCAATAAAAATATCGAAGTAAAGCTGGTGAATGTAGCTAAGATAAAAGTGATTGTATCAAAAATTTATGAGAGCAATTTACTGGCTGCACAACGTGGTTATTATCCAAAAGAAAACAACGGCAATAACGAGGATTATTATGAAAACGAAAGCGATGCCGTAACGGGCGATGTGATTTATGAAAAAGAAATAGATACCAAAACACTGCCTAAAACCGGTTCTGCCAGGCTGTTTAATTTTAATATTGAAGACAAACTGGCCGATTTCAAAGGCATCTACCATGTAAAAATAAAATCTACCGAAGATTACTGGGTAAGTGACAGCCGGTTTATTTCGCTCTCAGATTTTGGCCTTATTGCCAAAGAGGGCGCGGATAAGATATTTGTATTCGTTAACTCACTTAAAACTGCATTGCCCGTTAGCGGCGTTAATGTACTGGCTTATGGTGCCAATAACCAGTTACTGGGTACGGCCAGCAGTAATGCAGAAGGCGTTGCGGAAATCAACTACACCAAAAAAGAGTTTGCCGGTTTCAGGCCCGCCATGATAATTGCCAAAAACGAAACAGATTTCAGTTACCTGCCTTTCAACAGCACCAGGGTAAACATGAGCCGCTTTGATGTGGGCGGCAAACATATCAATACAACGGGTCTTGATGCATTTATTTACGCTGAACGCGATATTTACCGGCCGGGAGAAAAAATTAATTTCTCTGTTGTACTGCGCGATAAACTTTGGAAATCGCCGGGCGAACTGCCTGTTAAACTAAAATTTTTGCTGCCCAACGGGAAGGAATTAAAAACATTCCGTAAGAATTTAAATGAGCAAGGCTCGCTTGAAGCCAGTGCAGATATTGCTTCTTCTGCCATTACCGGCAGTTATACACTGGAAGTATACAATGGTAACGATGTATTACTGGGCAGCCAGAATTTTATGGTGGAAGAATTTGTGCCGGATCGTATAAAGGTGACAGCTAAACTGGATAAAGAAAATCTTACCACCGGGGAGTCGGCAAAACTGAGTATCAATGCGGTTAATTTTTTTGGACCACCGGCAGCCAACCGCAACTACGAATGCGAAATACAGGTAAAACAGCAATCATTCAACCCCAAAAAATATCCGTCCTATAATTTTTCCATTGCCAACCCGGGTATTTCGTTCGACAAAGCTGTAAAAGAGGGTAAAACAGATGATAACGGCAACGCCGGTGAAAGCTTTACAGCGAAAACTGAATACAAAAACGTGGGGGTGTTACAGGCCAGTTTTTACACCACGGTATTCGACGAAACAGGCAGGCCTGTAAGCCGCAGTGTTGCTACCGCCATCTATACCCAACCTGTTTTTTTTGGTATTGGCGAAGATGGATGGTGGTATTACCCGCTCAATCAATCCATTAGCTTTGCACTGCTGGCGGTTGATAAAAATGAACAGCTTACCACTGCGCAGGCAAAAGCAGAAGTTATTAAACACGAATACAGGACGGTACTAACAAAAAATGGCGAGTATTTCAGGTACGAATCGCAGAAAGAAGACATTGTTGTAGCCAGCATGCCTGTAACGGTAGCCGGCGGTAAAACCAATTTTGCCTTTACACCACGCACCGCGGGTAACTATGAATTGCGTGTATACATTCCCGGGGCAAACAGTTACGTAAAAAAGGAGTTTTACAGTTATGGTGGCTGGGGCAATGACAACAGTTCATTTGAAGTAAGCACGGAAGGCAATATTGATATCGACGTAGATAAGTCGGCTTATCATACCGGCGAAACCGCCAGGGTATTGTTCAAAACACCTTTTAGCGGAAAGATGCTGGTGACCATGGAGACGGATAAAGTAGTTTCTTACCAGTACGTTACAGTTGACGGCAGACAGGCATCGCTGGATATGAAGCTGACTGCGGATCATTTGCCCAACGTATACATCACCGCAACGCTGATAAAACCTCATGATGTAAGCGATATTCCGCTGACCGTGGCACACGGATATAGAAATATAATGGTGGAAGAAAAAAGCCGCAGGATGGAATTGAAGATTGAAGCAAGCGCATCAGTCCGGTCTCATACACACCAGACAGTAAAAGTAAAAGCGCCTGCGGGCAGTTATGTAACGCTGGCAGCAGTAGACAATGGTGTTTTGCAGGTAAGTAATTTTTCTACGCCCGATCCTTACGGCTATTTCTACGGTAAAAGAGCGCTGGATGTGGACGGTTATGATATGTACCCGTTGCTTTTTCCAGAAATACGCGCCAGGTTAAGCAGTACAGGTGGCGATGGCGATTTAGAAACCAGCAAACGCAGTAACCCCATGCCCAATAAGCGTATAAAAATTCTGAGCTACTGGAGCGGTATTGCAAAAACGGATGGCAGCGGGGAAGCCAATTTTGAATTTGATATTCCGCAATTCAGCGGGGAAGTGAGGCTGATGGCGGTAGCCTATAAAAATGAAAGTTTTGGCAGCGTGGAATCAAATATGAAAGTAGCGGACCCTATTGTACTGAGCACTGCATTGCCACGGTTTCTAAGCCCGGGCGATACAGTAAACGTTCCTGTTACCATTACCAATACAACCGGAAAGAATACCACAGCTGATGCCAGCTTTAGTGTAAGCCCCCCGTTACAGGCGACCGGCCCGGTGCAGCAATCGGTTGATTTGAAGGCTAACAGTGAGGGACGTGTACTATTTAAGATCATTGCATCGCCGGCTATCAGTACCGGCAAAATAAAAGTGGAAGTGAAAAGCATGGGCGAAAAATTTGCAGATGAGACAGATATCAGCGTTCGCCCGCCTTCTACCTTGCAAAAAATGACTGGTAGCGGATCTATTGCCGGAAATACTTCGCAGAAAGTGGTGATTGGTGTTAATGATTTTATACCGGGCAGCAGCGATTATAAACTGGTGGTTAGCCGATCACCGGCGCTGCGGCTGGCGAACCAGTTTGCCTACCTGGTTGAATACCCTTATGGCTGCACAGAACAAACTGTATCTGCCGCTTTCCCGCAGTTGTATTATGGCGACCTGGCAGATTTGTTTAATACCGGCAAGGCAAGCAAGGCTTCCGCCAATGCCAATATACAGGAAGCTATCCGTAAAATTAAACTGAGACAGTTGTACAATGGCGGTATTACATTATGGGATGGAGAAGGTACCGAACACTGGTGGGCTTCCGTATATGCAGCACATTTCCTGATTGAAGCACAAAAGGCAGGATATGATGTTGACAAAGGGTTGCTGTTGACCCTGCTTAATTATCTCAATAGCAAATTACGCAACCGGGAAACCATTCTATATTATTACAATCAAAAAGAACAAAAGAAAATTGCGCCCAAAGAAGTTGCCTACAGCCTGTATGTGCTGGCCGTTGCCGGTCAGCCCAATATCAGCGTGATGAATTATTACAAGGCCAATCCTTCGCTGCTTGCGCTGGACAGCCGTTATCTTTTATCGGCAGCCTATGCCATTGCAGGCGATAAGGCCCGGTTCAAAGAGATATTGCCTGCGTCTTTCAGTGGCGAAGTTTCGGTACCGCAAACAGGAGGTAGTTTTTACAGCGATATAAGGGATGAGTCTATTGCCCTGAATGTACTGATAGATGTTGAGCCGGGTAATGCGCAAATACCTGTTATGTCTAACCATGTAGTGGAGAAATTAAAACAACGCACCTGGTACAGTACACAGGAAAGTGCATTTAGTTTCCTGGCCATGGGCAAACTGGCGAGGGCGGCCAATAAATCTACTGTAACAGCCACCATTACCGCCAATGGTAAAACGGCGGCAACACTTAGCAGTGGCAGTGTACAATTAACGGCAAAGCAACTGGCGGGCAATACGGTTGATATAGCCACCAAGGGCGATGGCAACCTTTACTACTGGTGGCAGAGCGCGGGCATCAGCGCCAGTGGTGCTTATAAAGAAGAAGACAATTATATAAAAGTGCGCCGGAAATTTTTTGATCGCTATGGGCGGGCTATCAGCGGCAATACATTTAAGCAAAATGATTTGGTCATTGTACAGCTGAGTCTTGAAAAAATGTATAGCGGTGCGGTGGAAAATATTGTACTAACCGATTTGCTGCCTGCCGGTTTTGAAATTGAAAATCCACGTACAAAGGAATTGCCGGGTATGGAATGGATAAAAGATGCCAGCAACCCAACCGCCATGGATGTGCGTGACGACCGCATCAACCTTTTTGTTGATTTATATGGCGGCAGGCAATTGTATTATTATGCCGTGCGTGCTGTAAGCCCCGGCGTATACAAAATGGGACCTGTCAGCGCAGATGCCATGTACAATGGAGAATACCACTCTTATAACGGTGCGGGAATCATAAAAGTGGTGCAGTAGGAATTAACGTAGGCTACTACTGTTTTAAAACTATAACGCCTTCAATATTGTGGCAAAGCCTGCTGGTGGCGGCCTTGCATCAAAGTTATTTTTACAATTAACTATATAACATTTAAAGACTATGGCAAGGTATAAAAACTGCGGTAGTCTTTATACAAAAAATAAACAATTATGAATCAGAAACCTTCTGCTGCATTTGTTGCAGCATCGTGGATTGCGCTGGGTGCAGGCGCCATTGGCTACCTTATTGGATTATGGAGGGCCGATATGCAACTAAATGAAAAGGGGTATTATTTTACTGTTTTAATGTTTGGCCTTTTTGCCGTAGTATCATTACAAAAAAGTGTGAGGGACAAACTGGAAAAATTGCCGGTAACCGATTTGTATTATGCTATTTGCTGGTTTGCCACCATTTTATCGATTGTATTGCTGGTAGTGGGGTTGTGGAATGCTACAATACTGCCCAGTGAAAAAGGTTTCTATGCATTTGCGTTTTTATTGGGAATATTTGGCGCCATTACGGTGCAGAAAAATATAAGGGATGCACAAAACGTGAGCAATGGCGACTAACAGGCATTTATGTTAAAGCCGAACCTTTCGTTGGTCAACGGGCGGCTCGGCTTTATCATCTTACTAATACCGCTGCCAGTGACCAGGTACCCACCTGTAACCGCGGTTGGTATTCTGCCAATGGCCATCTGCCCAACGTGCCCCGCCACGTGGCCTTTCCCAGTGTCCTTCGCGCCACTGGTAACCGCCGCCGGTCCAAACCCAATCGCCACTAATCCAAATATGCTCGCGGCTGGGAGGTGCGGGCCTTACATAAACCACTTCGCGCGGCCGCTCGCGTACCACATAAGTGGGTGCGCAAGACACTAATGAGAACAGGGCTATTAACACGGTGAAATGTAAAATGTACTTTTTCATACTCATTACTTTAGGTGTATGGGTATGACTGCCATATGCCGGATAGTTTAAATGGTGGTTCTTAAAAATATGTAAAACCTGTTATAAATTTCAGGGTTGGCGGTTGCTTTATTACAGCTAAAATAATATCCCGTTTTTTCTGTTTGTGATATTATCTTCCCACTACCGGTACTACCGCCAGGCTTTCATTGCCATCTTCGCTTACAGACTGCACCGCAAAGAAATAATTGTCTTTTGAATAAGGTAAACTGATGCTGGTTTGGCTGGTAAAAATTTTCTTTTGCCATACAGGGCTGGTGGTCTCTCTCATTAACACATAAAACCCTTTGCACTTGCCGCTTTTTGGATTGGCCCAGGAGAGTACAGTATAATTATCCAGCTTTTTTACATCTACTGTTACGCTTTGTGGCATCGCGGGCGATTTTGCCAGGTTGGCCAGGTTGCAAAGATTGAGACAGGTGTTTTTTCTGAGGTATTCAAAATCCATGAACTCAGTTAAGTCGCCATATTGAATGCCATTCTCTTTGCGTATGTCCTGGTGCTGGTGATTGTAATTTTCATTCATTTCTGTAATGCGTACTGCTGCAAATCCATTTAGCACATAAGGTGTATGGTCGCCCCCACGCAGAAAGCGGTCATTCCTGTATACCATCACAACCTGTAAATTGTCTACATATCGTTCGCCGGTTTCTTTTACATAACGTGCCAGTTGCCGCGCCCTGCCATCATTTTCCAGTCCCAACTGGCGGATATTGGCCGCATTTTTATCCAGCTCATATGCCGGTAAACCCTCGCTGAATACGCGGATGCGGGTGTTATCTATGATATTTGTTTCACTGCTGTTGTTACTGCCCATGATATCATTGTTCAGCACCGCTTCAAGATTAAGATTGTCTTTTTTTATTTTACCAGCCATAAAATTGGCGCCCAGCAAACCCTGTTCCTCGCCGCTGACAGTTATAAAAATAATGGTGGCGGGGAATGCATATTTGCTCATTATACGGGCACATTCAATTACTGCTGCAGTGCCGCTGCCATCATCATTGGCGCCGGGCGCATCGCCGGTTTTATCCATTACATTGGTGCGCCTGCTGTCCATATGCCCACTGATTAAAAAGATGCGGTTGTCATTGGGATCTGTTCCTTTTAATGTAGCCACTACATTGCCCAGTACCAATGGTGCATCAATACGTTTACCATCTGCGGGCAATGTGGTGGTATCAATCATAGCCGTGAGGCGGCCACCCGATTGTTTGGCAAACTCATTGAATTTACCGAGTACCCATAAACGCGCAGCGCCAATACCTCTTTTAGGATCTGTTTGTGTGCTGATAGTGCTCCTGGTGCCAAAGGCCACCAGTGATTTAATATAGGACTGTAAAGAATCTGCAGACACTTCCTTTACCATTTTTTCTATGGCGGGATCTTTCTGTATTATGGTTTGGCTAAAGGAAGAGATAAAGCAGCTTAAAGAAACAATGATAAGTGAAAGTTTTCTCATCTAAGTATAGTTTGCATTAAAATTAATGGAAAGCAAGTCTGTTGCTCCGGCTTCGGCGAATTAAATTTTGGGTAAAAAATTTAACGGTTATGTTTTATGCTGTGTTTGTACTACGGCAAGATTTTCTTTAACACATAGTATCTTAGGGCCATAGGCAATCATAGTTCTTTGCGTATATTCTATGTCCTACTATCTTTCTATGATGCTATGTGTTGAAAAAGCGCAAAGGCAAAGTTATATCGCATAGCATCATAGTGTCTCACCTATGTTTTGCACTTCTGCCTTGTTATATTTAACCAAATCCAAAGTCTGAATGCGCAATATTACATGCCGCGGGTCTTAATACTCAATACTAAGTACTCAATACTTCTTAATACCCGTACTTTTCCTTCCATCTTTGCCGCAAAAACTTTCTTAGTTCTTCTTCCCTGGCATTTTGCCCGGGGGTATAAAATACCGAGCCGCTGATTTTTTCGGGCAGGTATTCCTGTTCGGAAAAATTATCGTCGTAACTGTGCGAGTACTGGTAACCCTTTCCATAGTCAAGGTTTTTCATAAGGCGGGTAGGGGCATTACGGATATGGAGCGGCACAGGCAAATCGCCATATTGTTTCACCGCAGACATGGCGGAACTAATGGCCACAACGGCTGCATTGCTTTTAGGAGAGGCTGCCAGGTAAGTGGCGCATTGTGATAAAATGATCTGCGACTCGGGATAGCCAATCTTATTAACCGCATCAAAAGTAGCGTTGGCCATTACAAGTGCAGTAGGATTAGCGTTGCCAATATCTTCGCTGGCTAAAATAACCATCCGGCGTGCAATGAATTTTACGTCTTCACCGCCTTCAATCATCCTGGCCAGCCAGTATACGGCTGCGTTGGGGTCGCTGCCGCGCACCGATTTAATAAATGCAGATATAATGTCGTAGTGCTGCTCGCCTTTTTTATCGTAGAGCGCAATGCGTTTCTGTGCAATGTCCATCACTTTTTCATCGGTAATAATGGCCTTGTCGCCCAGTGTATCTGTTACCAGTTCCAGCAGGTTCAATAGTTTGCGTGCATCGCCCCCTGAAATATTTATTAAAGCGGCTGTTTCCTGTAAGGTTATTTTTTTCCTGCTTAATTCAGCGTCTGCTGTAATGGCGTGCTGCAGCAAACCCACGAGGTGTTTTTCATCAAGCGGTTTTAAAATATATACCTGGCAACGGCTTAGCAATGCCGAATTAACCTCAAAAGACGGGTTTTCTGTGGTGGCGCCAATTAGCGTAATGATGCCTTTTTCAACGGCGCCCAGCAGTGCATCCTGCTGGCCTTTGTTGAAGCGGTGTATCTCATCTATAAAAAGTATGCACTTGTCTGTTGTTTTGGCGGATTCAATTACCTCCCTTACTTCTTTTACCCCGCTGCTAATGGCGCTGAGGGTAAAGAACGGCGCCTGCAAAGCATGGGCAATAATATTGGCAATGGTGGTTTTGCCCACGCCGGGCGGGCCCCATAAAATCATGGAAGGTAGTTTGCCATTGTCTATAGCGGTGCGCAGTATGCTGCCCTTGCCGGTTAAATGTTCCTGGCCTATCAGTTCATCCAGTGTGGTTGGGCGCAGCCGCTCAGCTAGTGGGGAAGTCATCATCAAAGTAACAAAAAAAGCGCCTTACGGTTCGGAAAATGCCAGGACTGACCACGATATTTTATTTCACATACAATTGCAAAAAGGCGGCTATTTTATTAAAGGAATCAAGCAGGTTGGGGCCATCCCAGCCATGGGCTTCGCCGGGATAAAAAACATATTGCACAGGCACACCAAAAGATTGCAGCTTATCCCTTACCAGTTCTGACTGACTGGCTGGCACAAGTGGGTCTGCGCCTCCATGCAATAAAAGGGTCGGTGGCGACTGAGCCGTGATAAAATTATTGGGGCTTGATTGCTGGTATAAGCCAGGGTTGATGGAAGGCGTGGTACCCGTTACATTCAGCAATAAAACAGCGATCAAAGGATTGGACGTATTGTAAAAGACGGTTAAATCTGAAGGCCCAAAAAAAGAAACGACGGCTTTTGGTTTTACCGGGCTGTTGTATTTAAAAGATTGCAGCATGGCAAGATGGCCGCCCGCACTGGCGCCCATGAAAACCCATTTGTCTGAAACCTGGTATTCGTTTCTTTTTGAATAAACAAATGTTGCTGCCGCCTTAATATCATTCTCCTGCGTAGGAAAAAGGTTCTGGCCATTGGCAACCAGCCGGTAATTGGTATTCACAATGGCATATCCTGGTAACAATGTCTGCAGATAGGCAACAGAAGGAGTAAAATCGGCTTTATCGCCTTCATTCCAACCGCCGCCGTGAATAAGAAAGATAAGTTTTGTGGTATCGGCAGAACGGCCTGCGGGCAGGTAAATATCCATTTTTTGCCTGACATCTGCTCCATAGCTTATATCTGTGAAGGTACTTGCCTGCGAAGCATTGCTGCCGGCAGTATTGTCCGTTTTTTTACAAGCAGCAAAAAACAACAGGCCGGTAAAAAGAAAAATAATGCGCATAGCGGTGCTTTATTTAAAAACGTAACAAACTGTAATACAGATGTGAAAGAAATGAGAAACTATTTGCCGCAGGGTACGAAGTATACGAAATTACAGCTAAACAATGTACTGAATGACGTTCCCGGTAAAAGCTATCCCGCAAATGCCGGGATTCCGGGATGAGAAAAATCGTATTTCTACCTGCTTGTGGAGATCATTTATTTTTCCACAATAACATTCGCTTAATCTTTAATTTGTTTTTAATTGATAAATTGGGTTAACTAAAAATCTTTTTATGGGAAATACTATGGAAAGACGGCAATTCCTCAACCGTCTTACAAAGATCAGTAATCCCCCGCCAACTGATACCAATTCCCCCACCGTAGAAAAAAAGATTAGTACAACAATTCAAACCGCTGGTATTACAAGGACGGCAGGCACTCAATCAGGAATTAATACCTATACGGGTCCCTGGACAGAAACGGAAGTCATGCATCTTTTAAGAAGAACCATGTTTGGTGCTGCAAAAAAAGATGTAGACAAAATTAAAGCAATGTCGTTTAGCAGCGCTGTAGATTTTCTGATCGATAACCCGGTGCAGCCATCCACTACGCCATTGAATGTATACACTACCGGCACAGATTCAGGAGGTGTTACATTTGGCAGTTCCTGGATAGATGCGGCATTGCCCGACCCCACAGATAGCACCATCCGGAATACGCTGAACAACAACCGGCTTACCAATTCATTTAAACCCTGGTGGATGGGCCAGTTGATTAACCAGCCAACACATATCCTGGAAAAGATGACGTTGTTCTGGTCGAACCATTTTGGTACCGACAATGCCAATAACAATCGTCCCAAAGCCATTTTTCAACATTACAAAATATTGCGCAATTACGGTCTCGGCAATTTCAGGGACTTGCTGAAACAGGTAACCATTGATCCGCATATGCTGTATTTCCTGAGTGGGTATACCAGTACCAAGGGTGCCCCCAATGAAAATTATGGCAGGGAACTACAGGAATTATTCACGGTAGGCAAGGGGCCCGATTCTCATTATACCGAAGATGATGTAAAAGCAGCCGCAAGGGCCTTAACCGGCTGGACGGTATCGCAAAGTGCCACCGATGGCACCTATTCCAGTGCATATACCGCTTCAAGACACGATATAAATGTGAAGCAATTCTCTGCTTTTTATGGCAATGCAAAGATTGATGCGGAAACTGCAGCCAACGGTGCTGCTGATGTGGATGCTTTGATTAATATCATTCTGCAAACCAATGAATGTGCCAAATACATTGTAAGGAGATTGTATACCTGGTTTGTTTATTATGATATCAATGCAGAAGTTGAAGCAAATGTAATTACACCGCTGGCAGCTATTTTCAGATCCAGCAATTACAGCATACCTGTTGTTTTAAAAGCTTTGTTTAAGAGCGAACATTTTTTTGATCCGCTTAACTATGGCGCTATCATAAAAAGCCCGGTTGATATGTATGTAAGCATGATACGGGAATTTAATGTGACACTGGCAGCATCGCCGGTGGATGTGATGTACCAGCATTGGAAAAATATATATGACAAAGCCAGGTTGGAAGGCCAGAATATTGGCGATCCGCCAAACGTAGCAGGGTGGACGGCATATTATGAAGCGCCCAGCTACTATGAACTCTGGATGTCATCTTCGAGTATCCAGACAAAAGCCATCAACTTAAAAGCTTTTTCCAATGCGGGGGTAAAGGTTAGTGGAATAAATATTGTAATAGATTCTGTTGCTTTTAATAAACAATTTCCCGATGCCGGCGATCCGGATGCGGTAGTCAGCAATTTTATCCGGTACCTGTTGCCGGTAGATGATTTATCGGCGGAACAAAAAGCGGCCATGAAATCATTTCTTGTACCGCCCAATGAATCAAATGCATACTGGTCAAACGAATGGAACCGGTACTTATCCAGTCCTGCCATGTATTACACTGAGGTAAAAGGGATCCTTGACCAGCTGATGCGGCCGATAGTGGCCATGGCAGAATATTACCTGTATTAATTTGTCAGCATTTAAAAGCAACCCACATGAAACGCAGAAGTTTTTTAAAGACGGCGCCGATCATATCGCTGCCCTTTCTGATAAAAGGATTTCCGGTGGAAGCCATGACAGAAAGCCCGCTACTGCACCTCTTAAGTCAGCAGTCGCTAATAAATGGAAGAATACTTGTATTGATACAATTAAGCGGTGGCAATGATGGCCTGAACACGGTTATACCGCTGGATCGTTATTCGGAACTAACCAATGCCCGGTCGAATATATTGTTACCCCAGGCCAGTGTACTGCCGTTGACTAATACCAGTGCAACGGGCTTACATCCATCCATGACCGAAATGCAGGGTTTATACAACAACGGTTTAATGAATATTGTGCAGGGAGTGAGTTATCAGAATCCCAGTTTTTCTCATTTCAGGGCCACAGATATCTGGTTAACGGGCGCCGCCTCCAACCAGTTTCTTTCTACCGGCTGGCTGGGGCGCACCATAGATGAACAATACCCCGATTTTCCGGATACCCTTCCCAGTACTGATCCGCTGGCTGTTCAGATTGGCACGCAGGCTTCGCCCATTATGCAAACCAGCGAAACCAATGCAGCATTTACACTGACCAGCGTCAGCAATTTTTATAATTTTGTAAGCGGCACGCCGCCTGTATTACCCAACACGCCGTTTAACAATGAACTTACTTTTATCCGCCAGTTGCAGTACCAAACCGATAAATATTCAGGGGTAATAACCAATGCCAATACAAAGGGGAAGAATTATAATAACGGTGCCGATTACCCTGCCAATAATTCACTGGCACAGCAACTGAAAATTGTTGCCAAACTGATAAGCGGTGGATTGAAAACACCTGTTTATATTGTTAACCACCCCAATAGTTTTGATACGCATACCAACCAGACCGATGCAACTGATCATACCAAAGGAACCCATGCCAATGCACTGGCGCTGCTTTCAAAAGCCATTGGTGTTTTTCAGAATGATATTACCCAGCAGGGCCTGCAGGATAAAGTAACAGGTATGACGTTTACCGAATTTGGCAGGCGCATTAAATCCAACGACAGTATTGGTACCGACCACGGAACATCGATACCCATGTTCTTTTTTGGCGCCAAAGTAAACCCGGCACTTACCGGTACCAGCCCGGTACTGCCCGCCAATGCCGGCGTCAATGACCAGATACCCATGCAGTTCGATTTCAGACAGGTATATTCTACGGTGCTGAGAGACTGGTTTCAGTTAAGCAATGCAGATTTGCAATCGGTTTTCATCAATACCGCTTTTACATCATTACCCATTTTCAGCACGCAGGCGGCATTACCGGTAGATTTAATTTCATTTACGGGGAAATGGCAAAACGCAGAAGTGTCGCTTGGCTGGACCGTTGACAAGGAAGTAAATATTGATTACTATGAAATTCAGCGGTCAGACGATGGCGTTAGTTTCAGCAAAAAAGGCAGCGTGGCGGCCCTGAACGTTATTTCCAAACACGATTATACATTTTACGACAGCAGCCTGCAGCAGGCTTATTACTATTACCGGGTAAAAGTAGTGCAGAAATCGGGCGATTCTAAATATACAAATGTATTATTGCTAAAAGATACACGGGCAGTAAACGGCGTAAGGATGAAAATAATGCCCAATCCTATTGACAACTGGTTTACCACTTCGTTCCAGGATAAGGTAAGCGGCAATATTACGGTAAGAATGCTGGATCTTGCCGGCAAAGAAGTTTGGAAGGCAGAACAGCATGCCAATGATGTGTACAATCTTTCCTTTACCATTAATAAAAGCATTATGCCGGGCGTATATGTAATACAGGTACGCGATGCCAGCGGCTATGAAGCATCCACAAAAGTTTTGCTGCGGTAATTTTTTTGGCTGTACAAACGGTGCGGGGTTGCGTCTGAATGATGCAGCCCTTTTTTGTGTGCCCTAACCCGGGTTCAGCAAAGAACCAGTTGTGCACAAAGGCGCACAAGTGTTTCCCTGGGATCATCGCACAAACCCGTATGTGTTTTTGAGGTTTGTACCACGGTGCTGCGGGTAGCCGTGAGCCAGCGGAACCTGTCTGCGGGCGGCAATTTTCCAATGGGACCGCTGTCTTTGGTGGCGGCACAAATTTTTTCAAAAGCCTGCAGGTACTGGCCAATCTCGGGAATGTCCAGTTCGGCAGAAAAAGCTTTTATTCTTTCGCTGTTAAGATGAAAAAGCGTATCCAGGAATTTTTTTTGCGGGCAATACAGTACCACTCCCACATTGAGAAATTCTTCGCGCTCCACTTTTGGAACAACACGCAGAACGGCGTATTCAAATAAGTACTTCTCTTGCATGCTGTGCTTCTTTTACAAAAATTGCTGAATTTGCAATGCGCAATGTTAAAAAACGGATATAGGCCTCACGGTGATCGGCGGCTGATGTAAAGGGCGCATCTGTCAGCAACCATTCGTCGGGTACCAGTGCAACAATAGAACGTATACGCTCTGCCGTAAGAATAGATCTGAATTTGGAATCAACACCTGTCAGTTCGGCCGCACGCGGCAGCAGTACGTGATCTTTTACATGTGTAAAAGGACGCAGTGCCTGTGCTTCCCAATTTTGCCATGCATGGTGAAAGTACAGGGAGGCGCCGTGATCTATCAGCCACAATTCTTTGTGCCATAAAAGCATATTGGTATTGCGGTAAGTACGGTCTACATTCGTAATAAGGCAGTCCAGCCAAACCACCTGCGAAGCCAGTAAAGGATCAATACTGCTTACCGTTGGGTCAAACGTAATGGAGCCCGACAAATAATGCAGGCCGATATTAAGCCCCACACTGGCTTTTAACAAGTCCTGTATTTCTTCATCGGGTTCGGTGCGGCCGAATGCATTGTCAAGTTCAGCAAACACCAATTCAGGAACTTTCAATCCCAGTGCACGTGCCAGTTCTCCGCCAATTAATTCTGCAATCAGCGATTTGGGGGCCTGACCGGCACCACGAAACTTAACCACATATAAAAAGCCGTCATCCGCTTCCGCAATAGCAGGCATGGAACCGCCTTCGCGCAATGGTGTAACGTACCTTGTTACATGAACCGTTCTGAGGAGATTGATGATTTCTTTCAAGGGTTTGTAATTTGCAACAACATCCGGCAGTCCTGCCGGCATGCCCGTAACGACAAAAATAGTATTATCTGCGGTTGAATAACCAATTATATGCGGCATAGCGACTGATGTTTTGCTAAGCCGGGAATGACAACCCCTTTTTTTCGGTACTTTCTTTTATCTTCATCTTTTAAATTAAAAACCGGTGTATAAAATTTAAGCACTAAGAACAGTTATATGATTATTGAACCCAGAATGCGCGGATTTATTTGCCTTACGGCCCACCCAAAAGGATGCGAACAAAATGTAATTAACCAGGCCGGTTATATAAAATCAAAAGGGGCTGTTGAAGGTCCCAAAAAAGTATTGGTAATTGGCGCTTCAACGGGCTTTGGCCTGGCTTCCAGGATTACGGCCGCTTTTGGTGGTGGCGCCGCCACCATTGGCGTATTCTTTGAAAAACCACCTGCTGAAAATAAAACGGCCTCTCCCGGATGGTACAATACAGCAGCATTTGAAAAACTGGCGCACCAGGATGGTTTGTATGCCAAAAGTATCAACGGCGATGCCTTCTCAAATGAAATCAAACAAAAAACAATCGATTTAATTAAAAGCGATTTGGGCCAGGTAGATTTGGTAATATACAGCCTTGCCTCACCGGTAAGAACGCATCCTGTTTCCGGTATTACTTACAAGTCTGTTTTGAAACCAATAGGAACCCGTTTCCAGAACAAGACGGTTGATTTTCATACGGGCAAAATTGCTGATATTGCCATTGAGCCCGCCAACGAAGAAGAAATAGCCAATACCATAGCCGTAATGGGTGGAGAAGACTGGGCCATGTGGATAGCCGCATTGCAAAAAGATAACCTGCTGGCCAGGGGTGCAACTACCGTCGCCTATTCTTATATAGGGCCATCGCTTACCGAAGCCGTTTACCGCAAAGGAACCATTGGCCGTGCAAAAGATGATCTGGAAGCTGCCGCATTTGCCATCACGGATTCGCTGGCAGCCATTGAAGGCAAAGCCTATGTGTCTGTAAACAAGGCCCTGGTAACTCAGGCCAGTTCTGCTATACCGGTTATTCCTTTGTACATTTCTTTATTGTATAAAATAATGAAGCAGCAGGGCGTGCATGAGGGTTGCATTGAACAGATACACAGGCTGTTTAAAGAAAGATTATATGCCAATGGCAAAGTGCCGCTGGACGAAAAGGGAAGAATACGGATAGACGACTGGGAGCTGCGCGATGATATACAGGCAAAGGTTGAAACGCTTTGGAAAGAGGCTACAACAGACACGCTTGCTTCTATTGGCGATTTGGAGGGATACAGAACCGATTTCTATAACTTATTTGGTTTTAAGGTAGACAAAGTCAATTACTCAGAAGACATAAATGAACTGGTAGAAATACCCGGTCTTGTTTAACAAAATGATTGCCGGGAAAACAATGTAAGCAGTGACAAAAAATAATACAAAGCGCAGGATAGTTATTCCGGCATCCAGCCTGGCATTCCTGAAAACGTTAAAAAACAATAATAACCGCGACTGGTTTAATAAAAACAAAAAAAGGTTTCTTGAAGAGCAGGAATCAATAGCAGGTTTTGCGGAGGCCCTGCTGGCCTTGCTGAATATGCATGATATGATTGAAACCCCCTCGGGAAAAAAAAGCCTGCACCGCATTTACCGCGATACCCGTTTCTCGTCCAATAAAACACCTTATAAAACAAGCTGGACCGGTAGTTTCAGGCGGGCTGCCAAACACCGGCGCGGTGGTTATTATTTTCATATTGAGCCAGGCAATAGTTTTATTGCCGGTGGTTTTTTTGGCCCTGTTCCCGAAGATATAAAACGCATACGCGATGATATTGCTTTTGATGCCACCCCTTTAAGAAAAATAATAAATAGTAAAACCTTTGTTGCCACCTTTGGCGAATTGCGCGGCGAACAATTAAAAACAACACCCAAAGGTTTTGATGCGGCTGATGCAGCCATCGACCTGTTGCGTTATAAACAGTTTATCGTAAAAAGAAATTTTACGGATGAACAGGTACTGGACGACAGTTTTCTAAAGGAAGCCAACCAAACCTTTAAAAACATGCGGCCTTTTTTTGATTACATGAGCGAAGTATTATCGGCCGATGTGAATGGACGGATGGTCTGACCGTGGATAACCCGCGTAACTGTTGTGTTATTGATTCCCGGTATTTTCAGGATGCGCCTGGCCATGATGGCAGGTGCCGCAGGTAACAGCCAGCAGGGAGTCGCCAATCATTGGACGCTGTTGTTCAAAATAATTGGTGTTGATACCAATGGTCATACGCATCATGGCCCGGGCAATCTCCTTTTCGGGTTTTTCATCGCTGGCATAATCGGGCCGGTGGGTTTCCTTATTTTCTGCATGACAAAAATTACAGGATACACCCAGCTCATCGCCAAAAACATCTACCATAATTTTTGATAATTGTTTTGAGCTGATGGTATCGGGCAAAACTTTCAGGTTTTTAAACTCACGAGCCGCGGTTTTTTCAGGTTGTATAGCTGCTATGCAAATAATAATACTACAGGCAAGGCTAGCGGTTACAATCAATTTTCTTTTCATATTAATACCATTTCTGGTTATTTGTTTGATGCATAAACAGACAGGTGGATGGTAGCGCTATCGCCGATAATACTGGTTCCGCCAATACCAAAATCTTTACGGTTAATGGAGAACTGCCCGGTAAACAGGTAGCCATTGCCGGTAGTAACCACCGTAAAGGGTAGCAGTACTTCCCTGGTGTGATTTTTTATCGTCAGATTTCCGAAAGCGTTCAGCAAGCCATGCTGACCGCTGGTTACGCGGGTTGATACAAATGTGATGAGGGGGTAGTGCACGGCGTCGAAATAGGTTTCGTTCTTCAGGTGACTATCCCTTAATTCATTATCAGTATTCACAGAAGCGGATGGTATACTAACATTGAATGAAGCCTGCTCAGGATGAGCGGGATCAAATAGTATATTTCCTTCCAGCCCTGTCAATGTGCCGCTTACACTGATGCCGAAATTTTTAATACTGAATTGTACAACCGATTTGTCCCGCACCGGCTTGTATAGTGGCAACCCCGCTGCCATAAAGAGCAGCAGTAATACTATATGTTTCACGAAAATGAGTTTGAATTAATTAAAAATCAGTTACCTGTTTTTTCCGTCGCCATTGCTAAAGGGGTATCTGTAACAGCAAGTGTATGATGGTGTTCTTTGTACTGCACACTTGTTAACCCAAGAAAACTGCGTAATTGTTCGGCCGGCACTTTCATAGGGCCCGGCGCTGGTGCTTCGCCCGGCCTGGGTTGGGGAAAAGCGGTTGAGGTGGCGGTATGGAAGGTAATATTGCCTTCTACCTTTTGCATGGTTTGGTGAATATGACCGTTGAGTACGGTAACCGATCCAAATCTTTTTAAATAAGAAAGTGCCTGTGCGCTATCCCTGGTTGCCCAGCCCCATTGCGGATAAATAGCCCATAGAGGAATATGCGCAAATACTACTACCGGGGTACTGTTTGAAAGCCCTTTCAAATCATTTTCCAGCCATTCCAGTTGCTCATTTCCCAGTACCCCCAAACCACCTTCCGCAGTATTGACAACATTTACAAGGCCAATGAAATGTACGCCGTGCGAGTCGAAACTATACCAGCCATCTCCCCTGGTGCCTTTGCCATAACGTGCCAGGTATTGTTTGCCATTGTCGTTTAAAACATCATGCTCGCCCGGCACATAAAATATTTTCTCTGTTTTTACGCTTTTCAGCGATTGATCCAGCAGGTCAAATTCCTCTGCCTGGGCCAGGTGGGAAAGATCGCCTGTATGCAAAACAAAAGAAGGCGGCGACGGCATATTATTGATCTTTGCAATGGCGGCCTGCAGGGTAGACAGTACATCGGCATTGGCAGCCTTGTTAAAACCGATATGGCTGTCGCTGATCTGCACAAAACTAAAATCAGCCTTCGGCATTAACAGGCCATTTTTTAATCCCCCGGTTGTTTTGTCAATCAACTGGCTCATTCCGTATGATTGCAATACCCCGCCGCTCATCATCCATAAAATGCCGGTACCGGCCCATGCCATGCATTTTATAAAACCGGCCCGGTCAATACCATCGTCGTTTTGGTCGTTGATTATAAGTGTTTCTTTAGCCATGATTTTGTTTTTTATTTGTTATGGGAAATTTTTACAAAAAAAATATTTAGTTCAACAGGCGATGAGATCTTTTACATGAAGCAGGTGAGCTACTTGATCATCCCTGTTTTTTCTGTTTACATCAGGAATTACAGATAGAACATGTAAAACCCGGCATTGGGCCAGGTAAAGCGCTTAGTTTTGAATTGCACTTCTTTTTTAATGATTAGAAGGTATAAGTTAGCGGCCCTCTTTTCCAGGAGGGCTTTTTAAATGCAGGAAAATCAGGTATTTTATGTACTTTATGGAAATACGCGGGGCTGGCATAAATACATTTGTGAACATGACAACATTGAAAACGGATATAAAAAAAACAGGCGTTCATGTGCTGTTATGGACGGGTTTGTACCTGTTCTGGGTGCTGGTATTCCGGAACAGGAGCTTTGCTTTTTCAAGAGCTGCTACCATTGAGTTTTGCTATCTTTTTTTTATTGCAGCCAACTTTTATTTTAATGTACTTTTCAACATACCGGTGTTTCTATACCGGCAACGATACCTGGTCTTTGGTTTGCTGCTGATGGCGGGTATAGTAGTGGGGGCCTTGTTGCGGGTGCCGGTGGCCACCTACCTGAACCAGCACTATTTTATGCCCGGTAAACAACAGCCTGGTTTTAATGAACTGTTTTTGAAATCGTTCGTCAATATATTTATCTGGGTTATCTGCCTGGTCACCGCCAGGTTAATTATAGAGCGTGTACGCTTTCAGCAATATGTGGAAACCATCAAAAAAGAAAAATCCAGGACAGAACTGGATTTTTTGCAGGCACAGTTTAACCCGCATTTTTTGTTTAATTCCATTAATTCTATTTATGGGCATATCGACAAAAAAAATATTGCAGCGCGCAATATGCTGCTTACCTTTTCGGATATGCTGCGCTACCAGCTCTACGAATGCAATACAGAAACCATTCATATTGACAAAGAGCTTGACTATATAAAAAATTATATTTCGCTGCAGCAGTCGCGTATGGAAGAAAGCCTGGTGGTGCAATTCAAGGTACAGGATAATGTGCATGGTTTTGCAATAGCGCCATTGTTGTTTATGGCTTTTATTGAAAACGCCTTTAAGTATGTAAGCAACTTCGACGACAGGGAAAACAGGATAGTGATAAGTTTTGACAGGTTAAATGACGAACTGGTTTTCAGGACTTTTAATACGAAAGAACGGAGAAGCAATGTAGCTATCAGCCACAAGGGAATTGGCATTGCCAATGTAAAACGGCGGCTTGAATTATTGTATCCCGGCCGGTACGATCTTTTTATCAGCGATATGGAGGATCAATATGAAGTAATATTAAAACTGCAATTGTCATGAAATTGAATTGTATTATAGTTGATGATGAGCCGCCTGCAAGAAAAGTGTTGTCAGAATATATAGAAGACACCGATTTTCTGCAGCTGACAGGTAAGGCAGAAAACCCGCTGAAGGCTGATAATTTGCTAACCGGTAACCAGGTTGATCTGATGTTTCTTGATATCAACATGCCAAAACTAAGCGGCATTGAATTTCTGCGAACTTCCGCCTCTCTGCCAATGACCATTATTACAACAGCCTATGCAGCATATGCCATTGATGGGTTTAACCTGAATGTACTGGATTACCTGGTAAAGCCCTTTTCATTTGAACGGTTCCTGAAGGCCGTTAACAAGGCAAAAGAACAATACCTGCTTAAAAACCAGCTTACCCCGCCTGCTGCGTCCGGCGATAATTATTTTTTTGTAAAATATGATGGTAAGATTGAAAAGATTCTCTACGATGAGCTTTTATATGTTGAAGCAATGCTTAACTATGTTTTGCTGCATACCGAAAGCAGGAAACTCATTGTTTACCTTACTATAAAAAGCATACTCGATCAGCTTCCTGCGAACCTCTTTCTGAAGGTGCACAAGTCTTATATCATCAACATAGGCAAAATAAAAAGCATAGACAAAAATGAAATTATGATTGGGAACGCTTCAGTTCCTGTAAGTCAGGCATTGTACGAAACAGTGTTAAAAGATATACTAAAAGACAAGATGATTAAACGATAAACAGGGCGGCGCTGCGCGAAACAGTTTCCCGCAGCGGAAACAGCGGGACAGCGGACACAGCGAAACAAAAGCGCCGCGTTCGCTCCTTCTTTGTGCGCGCTGCGCGAAACAATTTCCCGCAGCAGAAACAGCGTGACAGCGGACACAACGAAACAAAAGCGCCGTGTTCGCTGCTTCTTTGTGCGCGCTGCGCGAAAAAATTTCCCGCAGCGGAAACAGCGGAGCGGCGAACACAGCAAAGTAAAAGTGCAACCTGCTGCCAGTTTATTTAAACTTCAGGTTTAATGAAATGATATTGCTCTGCATGCCTATGTTTTTACTGTAATGCCCGTAACGAAGTTCCAGCATGTTCAGGTGCTCCAGCCCAAATACGCCGTTGGGGGGCGTTAGGCGTATACCTGCTCCAAAGAAATGACTGTTAAATGCAGACAGATCATAGTTGCTGGTATAATAATTATCGGCCACAGTATGCGCCTGGTAGGCTGCAAAATAGGTAACGGCAGTTTGGGTGTAATAACGGTAAAAGGGACTTAGTGAAACAAAGGGAGTAATTTTTACCGGCATTTCGAGGCTGGCTGTATGGGCTGTCAGACCCCAGTTGTCTGTATAGAAACGATAGTAAGCACGCAGAATAAATTTATCGCCCAGGAAATAGTTGGCCCTAACGCCCAGGGGTAACTTAAAACGGCTGGAGGGCAGGGCCTCCTGGTGTACCGAGCCATCAGTGAAATATACCCTGTGAAAAGGAAGGCTCAGGTAGCCATTTTGCGCCACCAGGTCAGACAAAAAAGCCAGCTGCAGACGCTTATTCACTACCTGGGTATACGACAAAGCCAGGTCAAACGTATTGCGTGCGCTGCTGGGATATTTCACATCGTGATGAGACGAGGATGAAGATGCAGAGGAAGTACCTGCAATACTGGATACCAGTTCAGTGGGCAACACCAGTTTTACCTGGTCAAAAAATCCCTGGAAACGGGCGCTGAATTCGCCGTTCCTGTTTTTGGTTTTGGCCGCAAAATTAAGATTGGCACTGTAGGAAGTATAATCAAATTCATGTGAATAGGAAACCCCGGCTCCGATGGTGGTTCCTTTTTTTTCGTTCTCCCTTGTCCAGTTTACAGATGGATAAATTCTTGTGTCTGCATGAGAGGCGGAAGAATTGGCTTTCAGATCAATCATGTCAGACGAAGCTGATGTGTAATGATCTATACCCAGTTCAAAATCCCAGCTGTGTTTACGCAATTGTGTATCGTAACGGTAAAATTTTACTTCAAAACTATTGGATATATCGGTCAGCTTTTCTGTGCCAATGCCGCCGGTAACGGCCGAGTTGTTGCCATCCTGGTGATAATAGCTGGATACAATGTTTGCTTCTTCGAAAGTAAGCTGGTGATTTTTATATTTGGACGAATCCGTTTTATCCTGCGCAAACCCTGCAAAATAGCCAATATAAAGGCCAATCAGGGTTAAACATATTTTTTTCATTAACCTGGGAAATTAGGATGATAAAGAAGGCAATAAGTCATTTTTTGTAACGGTTGTAAATGGGAAGATCAAAGATTTAATTACAACCACAACCGCCACCCGTTTTGCCGCCATTAGCGCCCGATGCACCTTCGCGGTAAGTTTGAAAACTATTTTCTGTCTTTTCCACTTTGCGGGCGCCAAGTGACATTTCTCCATCATTCAAACGGCTTTTCTGGTATTCTTTTACCGGGGTACAGGAAGCAGTCATAGCAGCGGCCGCTATTACCACGACCAATTTTCTCAGTTGTTTTCTCTTGTTACTCATGTAAGATGTATATTTTTTGAAGTAAATATTCGGTTGTTATCGTCTATGATAATACAGCCAATTCCTTTTAACTGGTTTATCATAAACAACCCGGCTTCAATACCCATAATGGTTACGGGTGTAGCCATGGCGTCGGCCATTTCAGCATTGGCACAGATAATGGAAACGCTTTTTATACCTGTTACAGGCAGGCCTGTCCGCGGATCAATGGTATGAGAATATTTTTTTCCATTCACCACTATATACTTTTCATAATTGCCCGATGTGGCAATGGCCATATCGCTTATGTTTAGATATGAAAACGGCAATCCGGCCATATCGGGATGCGCAATGCCAACCGTCCAGGGTTTACCATCCGGTTGAAGGCCCCAGGCAGTTAAATCTCCTGATGCGTTTACGATACCGCTTTTTACGCCCATTTGCTGCAGCATTTCCCTGGCTTTTTCTGCCGCATAACCTTTGCCGATGCCACCAAAGCCAATCCGCATACCTTTTTCTTTCAAAAAAACGGTACCCTCTTGTTCATTCACCACAACATTGCGGTAATTGATAAGCCTTACCATTTTTTTTGCAACGGCCGCATCGGGCAGTGCCTTCATTGTTTTATCGAAATTCCATAACCGTTTATCAACAGAGCCATAGGTGATATCAAAGGCGCCTTGGGTAAGGGAAGATATGCGAAGCGAACGCTGTACCAGTTGCCATACCTCGCGGCTAACGGGTACCGGTGCAATGCCTGCCTGCTCATTAATGCGGTTGGTGTCGCTGTTGTTATTGAATGTTGTAAGCAGTGCTTCTATTCTTTGTATTTCAGAAACAGCAGCATCGATCATTTGGCCGGCCCATATTTCATCATCGGCCACCACGGTAATTTCAAACCGGTTGCCCATCAGTTTCATAGACTGCCTGTACAATTGATTGCGTATGGCAGTATCAGTTGCCTGCATGCGTGGCCTGCTTTAATTCATTAATAAACGCGGTTGCACCCTGTTTGGGGAAGCCTTCCCAGGCCTGTACTGGCTTGCCATCGGCAGTTAATAAAACCGTGTAGGGGAAACTGCCACCGGCATTGTATTTATCCGCCAGTTGATCATTTTGTAATTGTAATGTTTTGGAAAGCTGGTTCTTCTTTTGCCGCGGAAAATCGGCATTTACCAGCACCAGGTTTTCGTTGGCAAATGCTGCAAAACCAGGCGTTTCAAAAACCTCTTTGTGAAGACGTATGCAGGGCCCGCACCAATCGCTGCCGGAAAAATTCAGCAAAATGTATTTGTGTGTGGCGGCAGCTGTTTGCTGGGCCCTGGAAAAATCATTTTCCCAATTAATTGACAATGAAATCAATAATCCGGAAATAGCGGCAAATAGTAGTTTCATGTAAATTGTTTTAGCAGGCAGGCAAATATTCAACAAAGAATCAGCCGATTGGTTGAGGGTAGTACGCTTTCAAACGCATAACTGTTGGCCATTGAATGTTAACAGCATGCTAATAGCAAATCCGGGGGTCATCAGCAAGATGATAAGGTGTAATGATGCTGATGGGCCGGTATCTTGCATGAACGCGGGCCATCAGCATATATTTTGTGCAGGGAGAAATGGCCTTCAGATTTATGCTGCTTTTAACGATTGTACGGCCGCCAGGATCTGTAAAAAAGCAGGATATGTTTTGGAAACTGCCTGTGGCAGGCCGCCAAACAGCCGGGATCGCCAGCACTGTTCAAAAATCATTGGAAAAAATGCGGCATTTTTGCAACATAACCAATGATGGCCTGTCAAATACACCAGTGAATCTCCAACATGAAAATAATGATACAGACCAGCATTTGGTTGGATTGGTGTTAGGTGGAGACACGCTGGCTTTTGGCAGCATTATCAAAAATACAGAGCGGCTGGTGGCCCAGATTGTTTTCAAAATGATAAAGAATGAAGAGGATAGAAAAGACATTGCGCAGGATATTTACCTCAAGGCCTATAAAAATATACCCGGTTTCCGGTTCCAGTCAAAACTTTCTACCTGGATTGCCCGGATAGCCTATAATACCTGTCTTAGCTATCTTGAAAAGAAAAAGCTGTTACTGCCCGGCGATTTTGAGTCATTGAACAACCATGCAACCGATACAACAGACTGGGTGCTGCCCGCAAAAGAAAGTTCAACGATTATTCAAAAAGCCATAGAAAGATTGCCTGCGCTTTTAAAAACGCTGTTAACCCTGTATCATAATGAGGATATGAGTTATGCGGAGATACAGCAAATTACCTCACTGCCCGAGGGCACCATTAAGAGTTATCTGTTCAGGGCCAGGAAGGCCTTAAAAGAAGATTTATTGCTTCATTATAAAAAAGAAGAATTATGATGGTAAAGCACCTGCAGGAAGAAGAGATGCAACTATACGCAATGGGGCAAAAAAATGCTGATGCATTTACTGAAACCCACCTGGCAACCTGTGAAAACTGCCGCAACCAGGTAGCTGCGTACAAGGCCGTATTGGCTGATATCAGTCATCAACCGGAAGCCGTGTTTGACTTTGATATAGCTGGTTTGGTGATGGCAGGGATAGAACCTGTAAAAACAACAAACAGGAGAGTTATTGTTGCCCGCCTGTTTCCTGTTGCATTGATTGCCTGCCTGACTGCAATTCCGCTGTATATTTTCCGGAAGAACTTTTTTACCATCGTTACCGGGCTATCTGCTGTTTTTATTTATATAAGCCTGATCGCGTGCATAACAATAATATTTTTTAAGGCAATGCGGATGTACAATAAATACCAGCAGCAAATAAGAAAACTGAATTTTTCCGAATAATTGCAACTTTATTGAAACAACCCTGTCTGATAGCTTAATAACAAACAAATGAAAAAATCAATCATCATTATTGCAACCATTCTTGTATCAGTTGCCGCCAATGCGCAGGACAATTTTGATCCTTTAAAAGATCGCCAGTTTATTTTTGATTCGGTAAATATCTGCGCTGTGCTGCTGGTTATCTACCTGTTGTCGGGTTTTATACTTAGAATCATAAAACAGTCGCTGGATTATAAGCTTAAAAATAAAATGCTTGACAAACAAACCGGTGAGCCCGTGATTGCACAATTGCTGCAGCCCGAATCAAATAAAGAGAGCCGTAAGTATTTATTGCAATGGTTTTTTATTCTAACCGCTATCGGAACAGGTTTTACTGCTATGAAATTGTCGGGGCCATTTGGTCTGCATTCACTGGCCATTATGGCATTTAGTATTGCAGCAGGTTTTGGCGGGTATTATTATTTTACAAGAAGTACAGAAAGCAACCGTTAATAGTAACAACAATACAATGAAATTATTTTTCTTTATAACCGCTTTTTGCCTGGTATTGCTGCGCGCTTATTTTGCCTGGTCGGGACATGGGCCTGCAAAAGACAGCAACGATGGAACCATGATCATCAGCAGTGGAGATTTTTATGAACAGATTAAATGGTCGGGCAAAGTAATATTGAGCGATGATGAAAAGTCCATTGTGTCCATTCCACCGGGCGGCTATTTAAAATTCAGGGAGAATGATATAAGAATGGTTGCAGAGAGCAACCTGCGGGGAGAAATCAGTTACCGGTTGTACGATGGCCAACAGGATCTTCCATTAAATGACAGCGGCAGGCATTTTATCAGTGCTGTATTAAAAAAAATGATTGCCCGCGGGTATTATGCACAGGGCAGGGCAGAACGCATCTTCAAAAATGGCGGCTACCGGGCATTGTTAAATGAATTGCCCAACCTGGAAATGTCTTCTATAAAAGCACCTTATTTTGATTTATTGCTGAAAAGTGACAGCCTGAGTGCGGTTGAATTGGTGAACGCCATATCCCTCATTGGCAATGCAGGGTCCGATATTGACAGGAAACAGCTTCTGCAACAGGTTGGCCCTGCCTGGCTAAAGGATTCATTGGTGTCCGGCGCCTGGTTGCGGGCGGTAGCACACCTGAATACAGATATTGACAAATCCGACCTGCTTTCCCGTTTTATTGAACAGGATTCTCTTACAGCAGAAAGTTTTGATAAAGTATTGGAGATCGCCAGCCGTTTTAACGCAGATATGGATAAAATAAACCTGCTGGCAAAACTGATTAATAAAGGTGCTGTTGATGCAGCCAGGAGCAGTAAAGTACTGGAGATAACCAGCCATTTTAATTCAGATATGGATAAAATAAACCTGCTTACCCGGCTAATAAACAGGGTTGCGGTTGATTCGGCAGGGTGGAATAATATGTTGCAAATGGCCAACCATTTTAATTCGGATATGGACAAACAAAACATCTACGGCAAATTGATGGATACAAAAGATATCAGTGAGGAACAATGGATAAGTGTAATTAACAGTGCCGTTGTGCAGGTGTCAGACGCAGACAAGAGTAATATGCTGGTGAGGATTGCACAAAAAATGCCCCGGACAGAAAAAATGAAAACTGCTTATTTATCCGCTGCAAAAAAAATCAATGACGATGCAGCCTATGGAAGAGCTGTAAAGCAAATAGAATGATGGCTGATGTGATGATGTCTGGTAGCTGGTTTCTTTCATTTCGCATTCACTTCTTATTCCGTTTTTCCCACATTTCCGCACTTTAAATTGATTTTTATGCTTAAGAGCTATATAAAAATGGCCTGGCGTAGCCTTGTTAAAAACAAGCTTTCCACCGTTATCAATATCGGCGGCCTTGCAGTGGGTCTTGCCACCAGTATTATTATCCTGCTTTTAGTGGCAGATGAGTTTGGTTACGATAAATTTCACGTCAAGCTGCCCCATCTATTTGTGGTGATGAAAAATCAAAAGAATGCTGATGGTATTTCTACCGGCAGTTCCACTGCGGGGCCATTGGCTGCAGCCATGCGCAGTGAAATGCCCGAAACAAAATATGCTGCCCGCGTTGCCTTTTTTGGTGGCGAGTTAACCAGGGTAGGTGACAAGATAATCTACGAGTCTGGAATTTATGCGGAACCGGATTTGTTTAATATGATGAGTTTTCCGGCATTGAAAGGCAACCCGGTGCAAGCGCTGCAGGATGCCAGCTCCGTGGTGATTACAGCAGGCACTGCAAAAAAATTATTCGGCAAGGAAGATCCAATAGGCAAAACAATTGTATTTAAGAATGCGCATACGTTTAAAGTAGCCGCAGTGGTAAAAGATATTCCCTCCAACAGCAGCATCCGTTTTGATATGGTGATTCCCTTTCGTTTTTTTGAAACAGGAAATAATTGGTTAAACAAATGGGACGATAACCGGATTAATACATGGGTACAGTTACAGCCAGGAACAAATGTATCCTTACTCAATACAAAACTCACGCACCTGCTCCAGGCAAGAACAAACGATACTACTGCCGATTTGTTCGTGTACCCCATGGCAAAAAAAAGACTGTATGGCAATTTCAGTAACGGTAAACCCAGTGGCGGGCGAATTTATATGATTGCCATGCTGGCTGTTTTCGGGTTTTTTATCCTGCTGATTGCCTGTGTTAATTTTATGAACCTGGCAACTGCGCGTTCTGAACACAGGGCCCGCGAAGTAGGTGTTCGCAAAGTGCTGGGTGCTTCCAGGTGGCGGATTGTTTGGCAGTTTTTCAGTGAGGCATTGCTGATGACTTTTTTTGCCCTGCTATTGGCTGTTTTGCTGGTGCAGCTGGCATTGCCATCGTTCAACCAATTTGCAGAAAAGGATCTGCATTTTAATTTTTCCCATGCTGGTCTCTGGCTATTGCTTATGGGCACAGGTTTGTTTACCGGTTTGGTTGCAGGCAGTTACCCGGCTATTTTTTTAAGCCGCTTCAGGGCAGTAAAAGTATTAAAAGGAATAGCCGGCAACGGAAAAAAAGGCGGCAGACTGAGAACTGCACTGGTTACATTTCAATTTATCATTTCTATCTTCCTTATAACCGCCACGATTGTAATATTTACGCAAATAGATTATGTAAGAAACAGGCCCATTGGTTATGACCAGGAAAATTTAATTGAGATTGCGGCCACCGGTGATCTCTCCTGGAATTTCAATGTTTTTAAAAATGAAATGGCCGCAATACCAGGCGTGAAAAATGTATCGGCAGGATCGGACAATATTTTGCAGTTTGGCGGCAGCGTAACCGGTATGGACTGGCCCGGAAAGACACCCGGACAGGAACTGGGCATCATTGTGACCAATGTGCAGTACGACTGGGCAAAAACAACCGGCTTAAAAATTATTGAGGGCCGCGATTTTAGCCCCGCATTCGGCACAGATACCGCTGCCTGCCTAATTAACCAAACTGCCGTTGAAAAAATGGGATTGAAAGAACCCATTGTGGGAATGATGATAGGTGGAAAACGGGTGATTGGCGTTCTTCAAAATTTTGTTTTCAATAATCCTTCCGGCATAATAGCACCCATGGCTGTTTATTTAAATACCGGCAGTTTGTCCCATTTTTTTGTACGCATTGAAAACAACGGGAAATGGCGCCAAACCATTGAGGAGGTTCGGAAAGTAGCAAAAAAATTAAATCCTGCTTATCCGTTTGAATATTCTTTTACAAAGGAGGATTATCAAAAAAGATTTGAAGAATTTACCGCTTTTGGTTGGTTGGCCGCTTTGTTTGGAGGTATGGCGATATTTATTTCCTGCCTGGGCCTTTTTGGATTGTCTGCTTTTGTTGCTGAAAAACGCAGTAAGGAAATGAGTATACGGAAAATATTGGGGGCAGGTCTGCAGGATGTATGGTTTTCACTCTCCCGCGATTTTCTGCGGCCTGTTGTTATTGCCTTCCTGGTTGCTACACCCCTTGCTGTTTGGTCGCTGCAGGCATTGCTGTCGAATATTCCTTATCATATCAATGTAAGCTGGTGGATGTTTGCCTTTGCGGGCTTATTATCGGTAATCACTGCATTATTAACCGTAAGTTACCAGGGCATAAAAACTGCCTTTGAAAACCCGATTGCCAACCTGCGAAATGAATAGCAAGGTATCGCGCTGAAACAATATCAATAGGCTATGTCTTTCATGTTATCATGGGGAACATGATCAATCAGTTTGTGCCAGGGATCAATACCCGCCTGCAATGGCTTGCCGGTAACGGTAACAGAAACAGTATGCTGCCCCGCAGACAGTTTATGTTTTTGAAAATATAGCGGATTGTCTTGTATCTGGCCGTTACTGTCTTTGTTGGCGGCGCCAAAAATGCCAATATCAATATAATCCTGCATACTGTTATCGGCTGTATCATTTCCTTTACCATCCCTGTGAGTTTTGCCCACACTGCATTTTATGGTAACCAGCCATTCATTGGTTTTTTTGCCAGGCACCGCTTTCGCTTCCATTATTTTATTATCGTAAAGAGTGACGCTGTTCCAGGTATCATTCAAATAATATTGTAATGAATCAGGTGTGTGTTTTTGCAGGCAGCGGTACAAATCATTGACGCCGGCATAAGGTGCTGTGCTTTTAAAAGCATAGACGTTCCTGAATTCACGCAACGCGGCGTTCATGCTGTCTTCACCTATCAAATCTTTCAAACCATATAATACAATGCCGGCTTTGATATTCCATTCGTGCCAGAAATTAGCCCTGATAAGCGGATGCTCGTTTTCGTCCCTGTTCCTGATAATTGCGTAAGTCTGTGCCTGGTCTTCCAGTATCGTTTTCAAACGACCGCTGCCAAATTTATTTTCAAACAACGCAAGAGCACTGTAAGTGGCCAGGCCTTCAGAAATAACAAGCGAGCCGATGGTATTATTGGGCGCCACCTGGTAACGCCACCATTGCTGGGCCAATTGACGGGTGTTTTCAAAATAGCTGTGATTAAATGCCGCCATCTTACTAAAATCGGTGGTCCACAAAAAATACTCTGCAGTAGTGGTAAGACCGGGAAAAGATGTCTGCCTGGGTGTATAGATGGAAGCTTCAGCAAAACGAAATGCAGAAAACGGGTAACTGCCATAGGCATTTGAAAAGTAACGGATACCATCTTTAAAAGCTTCCGCAAAACGTTGTTTGTTATAACCATGTTCCGGTTGGTAATAAACGTTTACCTGGATGCTTTTGTCATTTACGGATACACTGTCGCTGTACTCGTTGTACCTCGCCGACATTATGACAAGCGGTCCATATAAACCAGGTTGTTTATAGTGAAAATAGTTGCGCCCGTTTTCTTTCCATTGTTTTTCCAGTATCCCTGAAGCAATGACCCGCTGATTTGCCGCTGTACTAACAATCAGATCATAGTTTAGCAAATCAATAGTAGCACCGGATTTTAGCCTGCTGATGCCTGTTGAATCATCCGGTTCAATTTCAGTACCCTTCAATGCTGGCAAACCAAATTCTTTTCTGTCTGCAGTGTTGTGTAACTCATCATCGTCGTCATATCCCAGACCGGGCAGGCCTCCATTAAAATATATTCCATTTCTTAAAAGGGCCGGGCCCGACAAACCATTGCTAAAGCCTTTGTAAACGACGGAAGACCTGACTTCAAGCACCGCTGTATCTCCCGGTGCCAATGGGTTTGCCAGCTGGTATAACCTGAACGCTGCAGTATCTGGTCCCGAATGAAAGAAATCCATTTTCCCCCGCCGGTACAGCAATGGAGACGTGTACTGCAAAGGATTGCCATTACAAAGAACAGCATATTCTGTTAATTCATCGCCGTCCAGTAACAGTTCTTTTACAGGCTGATGGGTTTTATTGGCAATGGTAACAAAAGCTTTTACTTTTTCTTCGCGCTGATCGGGAAAAAGATCAGCATATATCTTTAATCCGGTTACTTTTGGAAGCGGCAGCGCGTCATATTTTTTTAATTTTTTTTCATAGATGGCGGCCCTTTCTTTATTTTCTGCCTTACTGAAAAATTGATTCAGGTAACTGGTATTGTAGTAATTCCAGGCAGCGGTGGCCAGGAAGCATAGTGCCAGCAGGGCAGCTGTAATACGCGTTTTTTTATCAAATCTTTCAGGTATAAGTTGCCTTCTTTCTTTAAAACTGAATGAAAATCCTCTTGGAAAAAACAAGGCAGCAATGAGGGCCAGCAGTCCCGCAGCCAGTATCCAGTAAAGATTAAACCAGGAAACAGGCAAAAGCATATGACCCATACCATCCATATCAGAAACTGAAAAATCGGGTGTATAGGAATAAAGGAAAAGATTATAATTAAAAACGGTTGTGGAGTGTAAAAAAAATAACCCTGTCCAGATGGCAATTGCCGCTGCATGGGCAGCAAATTTGTTGTTAATGATTACGTGTATGAAATAGGCGAGGATGACCATTTCAAACAGGCGGGGGAGTATAACCGCAAAAATTACCTGGAAGTACAGGAGGAAATTAATCTGGTAAAAGCCCCGTAACAGTTGCACAGGCAAACCGATAATCAAAGGGGTGCATGCAAGACCGGTAGCGAGTACGAGCAGGGAAATTAACTTGGATCCGCTCAGCACCCTGTTGGGTGTGGGCAGTGAATCATTGATATAAGCATACCGGGTAACCCGGTCGCGGTGCAGGGTTTCACCGGTATAAAAAAGAAGAATAAAAAATATAAAAAACATGAAAACGCCATTATAGTTTTCCAGCATCATTACGGTGCGGGGATAAGAAGGAGCGCCATAGTAATTGTCACCTAACCAAAAAATAAATCCCAGGAAAAAAAGGCCGCTTGCAATAATGATCCAGAAATAGTTGTCTTTAATAATATTATTCAGTTCCACTTTTATCAATGTGTACAGCGATTGCCGGTTATAATTATCATCGAACCGGGAGGCTATTGGTACTATGCCGGTTCGCCGCAGTTGCAGTTCGGTATCATGCTGTCCGGCTTTTTCTTTGCCACCACTAAAAAACAGGGTAAAGTTGAAACGGGTATAAGTATAAAAAAGAATAACAAGGCCGAGGGTAGTCCACCCGATGCGGTTTAGCAGGAAGGCGCCGCCGATAGGAATGACAGACAGGTTTTTCTGGCTGCCTGTTGTATTCATTGATAGGTAACGGATAGGGTTAAGTGCAAAAGGATCTGCCAGCATAATTGCACGGACATTGTTTGTATGGCTCATCATAAACTGGGCCAGCAGGTATCCCAGGAACAGGAGTATACCACCGCTGTAGATGACTTTTATGTTCCTTGTAGCAGATACCAGCCCGAAAAAAAAGCAGGCTGTGAAAAATAAGTTGGGTAAAGCTATCGTAACAAAAGGGTGCAAGTACCAGAAAAACCGGTTGGGCCCGTAGCGCGCTGCATCTATCCAATGCATAGCAGGTCCCAGTTTGGATGCCAGCAAGATACCACAGGGAATGGCAGTGGCAATTGCCACCATCAGGCAGAAAGCGCCGCAGAAGCGGCCGAAAAAATACCCGGCTTTGCTGATGGGATAAGTGAGGTAATAGTCTTTTGTGTTGTATTCAATATCGCGGTATAATGGCATACCCATTATGGACGAGCTCACCGCCATCATAAACATAGTCATACCTGCACACCATAAGCCAATCAGGAATGGGGCATTTACATGTTCTTTTTCCTGCAGTGGCAGTGAAGCTGTTGCAAAGCTTCCCAGCGTAAATACAAATATTGCCAGCCAATAAAGGTAAACACCCGGCCTTCTGAAAGCGTTATATATTTCAAACAAAAATATTTTCCGGAACATACAGGGAATTGAATAATTATAAAATGGTGCTTACGTCTGCGCGTAATGCAATATTGCTGAAGTATACATCTTCAAGACCCGGCTGGCTGACTGCAAAACCAGCACCGGGATCCGTTTCATGCAATACACGGATAAATAGTTTCCCGGATTTTAGCTGCGTTGAGATGACATTGAAATGTTTCCGGAAATCATTTAATTCATTTTTTTCAATTGCCCTGCTGAATATTCTTCCTTCCAGTTCATTTACTGCGGTATCCGGTTCTCCGGCATATAAGACTTCACCCTGGCAAATAATGGCAAAGCTGGAGCACAACGTACTTACATCTTCAACAATGTGGGTAGAAAGAATGACAATGGTGTTTTCGCCTAAATGACTGAGCAGGTTATAAAACCGGTTTCTTTCAACAGGATCCAGCCCGGCCGTTGGTTCGTCCACAATAATCAGGCGCGGGTCTCCAATCAGTGCCTGGGCAATGCCAAATCTTTGTTTCATGCCGCCGGAATAAGTGCCCAGGTTTTTTTTCCTGTCTTTAATAAGGTTTACATTTTCCAACAGATGGTGTACGAGATCCTTTCTTTCTGCCGCATTGCCTATTCCTTTTAATTGGGCAATATGATCCAGCATCCTTTCTGCGGATATTTTTGGATAAACCCCGAATTCCTGCGGCAGGTACCCGAGCAGTTGCCTGACAGCCGTTTTGTTTTTTAAGACATTCAGGTCATCCAACATGATACTGCCGCTGTCTGCTTCCTGCAATGTGGCAATGGTGCGCATGAGTGAAGACTTGCCGGCGCCATTTGGGCCCAGCAAGCCAAACATGCCCTTATTTAGCTGAAGGCTTACATTCTTTAAAGCCTGGACCCCGTTAGGATAGGTTTTTGAGAGCGAGTCAATTATTAGTTTCATTGGAAAGATTGTTTGTAAAGTAATTTTATCGAAGCAGTTTTTCTATTTCGCCGGTATAACTGGCGCCAACAGGCAGTGCTGACTGGCCCACCCAAACTGTATTTTTATCAATCTTTGTTATTTTTTTCTTTGCCACCATATAGGAACGGTGAATGCGGATAAAATCCCTGGCGGGCAATACTGATTCCGCTTCGTTCATGGTAAGGCGTGAGATGATTTTCTGGTTATGCAGTACAAATTGAACATAGTTGGCATTGCTTTCTGCATATAGTATATCCGACAAAAAAACCTGTATCTGTTCATAGCCACTTTTTATAAAAATGGAGGCGCGTTCGGGCGGACTGACAGTATGGATTCTGAGGTTGTATTGCTCCCAGGCCTTATTGCAGGCTTTTAAAAATCTTTGCAGCGAAAAGGGTTTTAACAGGTAATCAATCGCATTCAGTTCAAAACCCTGTACAGCATGCTCGCTGTAGGCGGTGGTAAAAATAACCAGGGGCGGATTTTGTAACGAGTGCAGGAAATCAATACCGGAAATATCGGGCATTTTAATATCCAGGAAGATAAGGTCAATCTTTTCTTTTTGCAGCCAGGCGGCCGCCTCAAATGCATTGGTAAATGTTTTCTTTAGATCAATAAAAGCAATGCTTGCTGCGTGCATCTTAATGATTTCAAGAGCAACGGGTTCATCGTCTATGGCTATGGCGTTGAGCATTTTATTTTATTTATTTTTTATTGAGCTCAATAATCAGTTTAACAAAGAATTCATTTCCATCTCCGTTTGCAGAAAATTGAAATTTGCCCGGGTATATTAATTTAAGCCTTTCTACAACGTTAACCAGCCCGATACCCGATCTTTCTTTTTCGGGATCGGTTGAGGATGGCTGGTGCATGCTGTTGTATACTTCAAAAAAAATAGTATTTTGATTGCAGGTAAGATTAATTTTTATCCAGGATTTTTCGGTTAAGCGTATACCGTGTTTAAAGGCGTTTTCCACAAACGGGATAAGTAACATGGGAGCAATTTGCTGATTGCAATGCTGGTCGCTGATATTGTCTTCAATAGTAGTTGTAGCCGATGCAGGAATGCGAAGTTTCTGCAATGCAATGTAGTTTTTGAGGTACTCAATCTCCCTGCTCATCGGAATAAAATCAAGATGGTTTTCATCCAGCATAAAACGCATCATGTCGCCCAGTTGCTGAATGCCATTTGCAGTGCGGTCTGCATTTTCCTGCAGGGCTGTACCATACAGGGTGTTCAGGATATTATACAAAAAATGCGGGTTGATTTGCGAGCGCAGGGATTGCAGGTTGGTGGTTGATTTTACCAGCTCTTTTTCTACGCCCCGCAACTGCAGCATCTTATCTCTTTTTTGCTGGAACAGCAACCAGCTTAATGGTGTTATTACCAATAGTGAAATGGCCCAGAACAAAAAAATAAAAGAAGGGGCAGATGAATGGCGTCCCATAGAAAGCACAGCAAACGGGCAGGAACAAATAAAGGTGAACAATAATAGTTTCCATAATAAAGACCACTTAAAAAATGACTGCTCTTTTGCCAGCGGAAAAAACCAGTAAGTATTTAGCATATATACAAGAAATACCGGTATTACAATACCGTAGTAGTTGCTAAAAAAAGGATTGCCCGCAAGGTTGAAACTGGCAACAACATAAGGGATGGTTAAAAGAACAACAGCAAATGTGGTTGACTGATTGCAGATTAGCACGCTGTAATTGCGCCTGCTGCCCGATCTTTCAATAAATAAAATGATTAATTCGCGCAGCAAAACATAAATACCATAGCCGGTTAAAAAAGCGCCTGCATTTTCATAGCCTTCCTGCCAGTTTAATAGTGGTTGCAGGTGGTGACCGTTTCCGGGGAAAAAGCTAAATTCCGGGTAATGAAAATTGTATTCATTCAGAAAGTAGGAGATAATATTTAAAGACGTGCCTGTAAAAATAATAAGCAGGATAACCTGGATGAGCAGCCACAGGTATTTTCTAAAAAAAATGCCCGCTGCTATTTCAAATCCCTTTTTTTCGAGGGTAACCTGTATTTTAAAATTGGTTTTTTCTACTTTTTTATATGCCACCAAACGCGGTACAATAAAAAGATTTACCCATATAACAGCCAGGTAAATAATTAAAAATATGCCGGCTTGTGGCAACAGCAGGTTTCTGTATAAATTAAATGCCACATGATTATTTATAAATGGCAGTTTGTAGGTATTGTTAAATGATTCGGCAGAAAGGTGTATCATTTTCCACCAGAAACTGGTTATGGCGATAATAAGAATGATGCTTGCAAAAATGATTTCGTGTTGCCGCCATCTTACTTTCATGGTAAATTATTTTAGACAAGATTATGATATAAGCATCGGACGGGTAACATAAATGTGACGAATTGCCCTGTGCCGGGGACGGAGAACCGGGTGGCGGCTAATTTTATAAGCGGTTATGGGCCGGACCGCTTTTGAAACTAGATTTGCCATAATTAAACAAGTCAATGAAATACTTCCACCTTTCAATATTGTTGCTATCGGTTCAATGCGCGTTTTCACAAACGGCATTGCCTGTTATTAAGGCCAGCTCTAAAAAAGTAGCCATCAGAGACGGTGATTATCTTGACAGCAATGCCTGGTCGCTGTCGCCACGCCTGCGGCCCGATGTTTTTACGGCCGACCGCACCAGAAAACCGAAATGGGTGGTGTTTTATACCGATATAGATTCTATTAAAGTAAAAGTAAAGCCGGGAACGAAATTCGATTTTGTTGTATTGCTGAATGGAAAGGATTCCTGCTTTACACAGATTACAAGCGCCCTGCCCCCGGAAACAAAAGGACAAAAAAATTCTCCCGTTACCCACGATACCATTCCTTTTGTACTGACAGACCACAATATTATTCATGTAAAAGCTATCAGCAATAATACCGATACGCTGAACCTGCATTTCGATCTGGGTTCTCTTGATTTCCATTTAATCAAAGGGGTATGGCAAAAAAATAGAAAACCGCAGACATTGCGGATGGGCCAAATGGTTTGGAATAACCCGGCTGTTATTTCCACGGATTTTACAGGCCATGATATGGACGGGCGTTTTGGCTGGAACCTTTTTGAGGGCAAGGTGGTTGAAATTAATTACGACACGCATCTTTTGATCATTCATTCAAAAATGCCGGAGCAGGTAAAAGGCTATCGTAAATCGAAGCTTTTATTTATCCATTCATTTATTTGCATGAAGGCCAGTTTTATAAAAGACAAAAAAAAATACAGCGGCAATTTTTTACTCGATACTGGATCCGATAGGGCTCTTATTGCAGACAGTGCATGGGCGGCCCGGCAAGACTTTACTGCCGGCCTGGAATTTATTGAGTCGGTGGTTGTGAAAGATCCCAGGGGCGTAAAATATGAAACCCACACCGTGCTTGCCCCGCTGCTGCAAATCAACGATTACAAGCTTGCCAATATTCCAACACTTATCTTGCCCGGGAAAAATCCTGGGGACTTTGCCATCAATTTTATGGGCAATGATTTGTTAAAGCGGTTCAATATGATACTGGATCTTACGCAGGATTGCATCTACCTGAAACAAAATCAATTGACCGGGCTGCCATACAGGGGAAAGGCTTAGACCTTGCTCCTGAAAGTGGTAAAAATAATACACAGTCTGGGCGTAAAGGCATTGTTTTCTACAACAATGGCCCCGCTAAACCATCAAAAAAAACTGGCAGTATTATTACACCTGTATATATCCGGTATTGCCCTGTAACCGCTGGTTACCGGCTTATACAAACAGGTGTAAGACATTGTGCTGTAATATGACCCGTTTTAATAGCACCTGTTGAAACAAAAACAATCATCGTATAAAACTATTCTGTGCCGAAAATTCTATTAGCGCTCTTGTCTGTTTTATTGTCTGCTGTTGGTTACAGCCAGGTAAATCCCCCCATTGATTCCCTGAAAGCCGATTCACTTCGCATAAAAGCAGCAAAGCCAATAAGCCCTGCAGGCAATAACAATCAGCAATATGATTTTACAGACTTAACCAGGCATATTCTTCACCCGAAAAAAAAGCCGGATTCATTGCACAATAAATCCGGCATTACGGTGGTGCCCAACGTGGCTGCCAACCCTACCATAGGCGGGCAACTGGGCATTAAAGCGGTGGCAGGCAGAAAACTGGGAACCGATCCCAATACGCTGTTTTCAGTGGCAGCTACTTCGGCATCCATCACCACCAAGGGCATTATTTATTTTTATATCAATCACAATGTTTTTACACCGGGTAATAAATGGAATTTTCAGGGCAACCTGGTGATTGCAAAAACGGTTACCCCGGATTATGGCCTGGGAATAGGTAAAACATACAACGGCACAGACGATGCCCAAACTATACTGGCCAATAGTGCGCGCAAAGTCTATCCCATACATTCAGTGTATTACAATATCAGGGAAAAGGTTTACAAGAACATAAAGCAACGTCTTTTTATCGGGGCCGGTCTGTCGTTTGAAATCAGGCGCAATATTCAGAATAAAGATACTGCCGGCAATACTACACCATCGGGCGTTTATAATACAGAGCATGGTTTTCCGCAAGACCATTATTCGGCAAATGGGTTATTGCTAAACATCGAATATATAACCCGCGACAATCCAAACCGCGCTTACAAGGGAATTTTTTTCGATGCCGGGATAAGGGCCAACCGAACTTTATTAGGCAGCACAAAAAATGCTTTACAGTTTACCACTGATTTCAGGAAATATTTTAGTTTGTCAACTGCTAATCCCGAAACAGTGCTGGCATTCTGGAACTGGGGCTCTTACCTGCTGAGTGGCGATCTGCCTTATATTGAATTGCCCGGCACGGGCAGGGATGGTTCTTTCAGGAGCGGCAGGGGATACACCGCGCAGTATTTTAAAGGCACAAAATTCAACGATACAGAACTGGAATTGCGTTTTCCCATACTCAGGAATAAATTTATAAGCGGGGTTGTTTTTGGTAATTTACAAACTGGCAATGATGAGCATGGGACACAATTATTCCAGGTATTTCAGCCCGGTTATGGTGCAGGTTTGCGGGTATTGTTTAACAAAGCTACGCGGACCAATCTTTGCCTGGACTATGCATTTGGCAGATTTGGTAATAAAGGGTTTTTCCTGAACTTGAATGAAACGTTTTAAGGTGGCTTTTTCCGGCGCTTTAACAAGATGTATAACGATTATGCATAATTGTTTTGATGGCGTATGGGCAGACTAGCGAATCCAGCCCGCGTCACGGAGCAGTTTTATCAACTGCGGATCGCCGGCCTGTGTAGCGGGAATCCAGTCGCCGATGCGCTCCTGCGTCCACCAGGTATTATTGCCGGGTTTCGCAAATGAATAGCGGTATAATACCGCCCGCACAAACCGCGGCGGCTTACCGGGAAATGGGTTGCCGGAAAATAAATGTACAATAGCAGGATCGTTGTGAAGCAGTTTCCAAACCAGGTTATACGTCCAGGGATAATCGTCAGGGGCCGACATGGCTGCAAACCACATTTGCCAGTCTAAACGCAATTGGTAGGGCGCTATCTGCGGTGGACGCTGGTTGGGCAATACGGGCAGGCCCTTGTAGATATAGGGTTTCCACTGCGTGGTATCGCCGGGTTGTTCATCCAGGGTTCCTTCAAACACAATATTTAAACGCTCCTGGCCTACCGTGCCAAATGCGCCATAGGTATTAACCAGGTCCAGGGGATCGAATGAGGTGTTCATGATCTGCCGTGGAGAAAGCAGGTTAATGGCAGGCTCAATGCTGAGCAGGATGACGAGGGCCGTTACTATGCGGGCTGTTACAATCATGGGCCTGGATGTTTCCGCCACCGCGGCGGCTGCTTCGGATTTGCGAACAATATACCTGGGCAGTATTTTTCGCCAGAAGCTATCGTCAAAACAAGCCAGGGCCGGTACGATGGTGAGCCAGTTTAAAAAAGAAAGATTGCCGCTGAGTATAATGCTGAACTGGAATAGCACGATGATAACGCCCGAGATATGCCTTGTGTACCGCGGCCAGAATACAAACAAAGGCGCGATTATCTCGGCCAGAAAATTGAACCAGGTACCTATTTTCAGCATACTATGTGGTAAAAAATGAAACCAGCGGCTGAAGGGTCCGGGGATAGGTTGTGTTTGAAAATGATAATAGAGTGCGGTACCATTGCGCCAGATTTCATCTCCGCGTAGTTTAATTAATCCAGCGCCCATCATTATGCGAAAAACAAGCCATCGGAATAAAACAATGATCGGCAGGGGTGGCGGGCGACGGGGAAAAGGGCGCATATCAAACAGTGGGCAAAGAAAAATAGCCAGGAAACCAGTTTCGGTAAGTTGTATCTCCCATCCATACCCATACCATTCCTGGCCTATATGAATAAAGGACATGTAGATAAACCAGAGGATGGCCAACACCGGCGCATTTGCGAAACCGGCAACTACAATAACAGAAAGAAGCAAGCCCAGCCATGCCATTGTTAGCAGGGCCGTATCAGAATGCCACCACCAGAAGAGAGCGGGCAGCCGGAAAAATCCGGCACGGTGTGATCCCAGGGCATGGCTCACCCTGTCTATATACAAACCTGCGGGAGTTAATCCATTTTCGCCTACAAGGGGAATAATTTGATTAATGATTACCAGGAATGCCACCGCATACACCAGGCCCAGCAGGCGAAGCAGCACAAAGCGGGTTAGCCAATAAGCCGGCGGGTCTTTCTCTGCCGGTAAAACAATTGCTTGCTGTCTGTCTGTCTGCAATGCTAAACTTGTTTGCTGCTAAGTTATACAATGGCACGATTGTGTGCATTGATTCATTCACTAATTTCATACCAGTGGATAAACGGGACTTTGATGCTATTGTAGTGGGTTCAGGACCCAATGGCCTGGCTGCGGCAATAACGCTGCAGCAGTCGGGTCTCTCCGTTTTATTGCTGGAAGGCAAAGAAAACATCGGCGGTGGCATGCGTTCGGCAGCGCTTACATTGCCAGGTTTTACGCATGATCTGTGTTCTGCGGTGCATCCGCTGGCGGTACTGTCGCCTTTTTTTACAACACTGCCCCTGCATGAATTTGGATTGGAATATATCTATCCGGAGACAGCAGCCGCGCACCCCTTTGATGATGGATCAGCTGCAGTGCTGAAACAAAATATAAACGATACTGCTTTTTTACTGGGGCCCGATGAAAAAGTGTACCAGCAACTGATGGGTAAAATTTTGAAAGACTGGAATAAAATCAGCGACAATATATTAGCACCCCTGCGCTTTCCCGAACATCCGCTGGCGATGGCGGGCTTTGGCCTGCAGGCCTTACAACCTGCTACCTGGCTGGCAAAAAAATTTCACACAGCCAAAGCAAAAGGTCTGTGGGCGGGAATGGCCGCACATGGTATTCAACCCTTGTCTAATATAGCCAGCGCTGCGCCGGGTCTGGTATTGCTGGCAGCAGCACACCTTAAAGGATGGCCCTTTCCTAAAGGAGGTGCTGCATCCATAGCCAATGCACTGGCTGCATTTTTTATTTCATTGGGTGGAAAAATTGAAACCAATTTCTATGTGCGGTCACTGGACCAGTTGCCGGCTGCACATGCATTGTTGCTGGATGTTACACCCAGGCAATTACTGCAGATAGCCGGTCACCGGTTTTCTTCATTGTATAAATGGCAATTGCAACAATACCGTTATGGAATGGGTGTTTTTAAAATTGACTGGGCCCTGGATGCGCCGGTGCCGTTTACAGCCAATGAATGCCGGCAGGCTGGTACGGTGCATATTGGTAATTCATTTGCTGAAATTTGCAACAGTGAACAATTAACAGCAAAGGGTGTCTATACTGAAAAGCCATTCGTATTGCTCACGCAACCCAGCTTGTTCGATACTACTAGGGCGCCTGCGGGCAAACACACTGCATGGGCCTATTGTCATACACCAGCAGGTGCTGAAAAAGATATGACCCTGGCCATTGAGCAGCAGGTAGAAAGATTTGCGCCGGGCTTCCGCGAACGGATAATCGCAAAAAGCACGATGAACGCGGTACAACTGGAAAACTACAATCCCAATTATATTGGAGGTGATATTAACGGTGGTGTGATGGATATAAGACAGCTTTTTACAAGGCCTGTACTTAGACGATCGCCTTATACTACTTCAGCACCTGAAATATTTATTTGTTCCTCCTCTACGCCGCCCGGTGGGGGAGTGCATGGCATGTGCGGGTATCATGCGGCGCAACGTGTACTCAAAAATATATTCCATACCAGGCCGGCTGCATTCCAGAAAAACGCCGGTAAATAAATGTGTGTCGTTATTGATTGATTGGGTGCATTTCAAATTTTCGCTTTATCGTGGCTGTTATGGTCGGTGGGACACCGATCATGGACACCGCCCATTGCTACCGCCCATGGCTGGTGTCCCCACCAGCCAGCCAAAATTTGAAATGCACCCGATTGATATAAACAATTTTCTATAATTGCTGAATAATAGCTTTAATTATCCAGACAAGACATACCAGCAGGTTCAATATAAAAACAATGGTTTTAACAGTAGTAAAAAAAGCCACAGTGCCTGCCAGCCCATCCTTTGCCGATACCAGAAATACAGCAAAGCTCAGATCTTCCAGCCAGTCAAAACAGGCGCCTGCAATAATCAAAATGGTTAAAAAAACTTTCAAACCGGGCTGGTTACAATAAAGCAGGCAGCTCAGAAACAGTAAGGAATAAAACAAAGGAAAGATCAGATCGAGCGGCAGAAAAGACCGGTAGTAACGCTGGTGATCATAACCGTTCTTTTTTGCAGTAATAATATATTGCCTGCTTGCATACCTGCGGTTCTCAAAAGCATCCACATCAATTGGGTGGGGCGTTACAGTTGGATTTTTTATATAATAGCCGTTAATTCTTTGAAATATGAACCTGAACAGGAAAAAAATGATCAGGTAAGGAATAATATATTTTGTTGCAATAAGTTGTTGAAGCATAATTGATATTGTTACCGGGGTTATTACCTGAATCTCTTAATGACGGCTGCAAGGCTATCGTTGTTATGGAGCCTTTTAATAATCCTGTCTGCGGTAGTGTCTGACATAAACCAGTTCATAGCGTAGGCAGGCTCCCTGGTATAAATTTTATGCAGGTCTGAATCTTTTGCCCATTCTTTATTGCTTTGGTATAATGAAATGCGCGCATAATCAGTATAGATGCTGTCGTACGTTTTCAGGTCTTTCAGGTAATTGGTAAGACGCCCGTCGTTGACCGTGGTTTGCATATCGTACGCACCAAGAATAGTAAGCACAGGCGCCAGCAGATCATTCTGAATGGGTTTGATGGGTTGGATGCTGGTTGGATCATATTCAATGGGACTGTTAACAATATGGAGTACATGAAAGCGAATCCTGGCAATGATATCGCCCAGTGGATCATGTGTGCTGCGGGCAGTTTTGCCAATGGTTACAATGGCGCGTACCAGTTCCTGCACCACACCGGCACCCGAATTGTCAAAATAACCACCATCAACAAAATCGCTGTTGCCAATTCTGCCGGCCGGACTCAGATACGGGAACCGCGCTCCCAGTATTGAACCGGTGGCCAGGCTGATATCCATTGTATCACTCAGCAGCCGGATAACATCCACGCGGCTGTTAAAAACGGCACTGTCTATTTGCAAATTACTTACCACCCCCGGTGTACCATCCTGTACTCTTGTGGTATTGATAAAAAGTAAGGGATAGTTGATGTTGCCATCTTTTGTAAGCGCCGTAAACCCTGAGAAACTGGTATCAAACGGGATTTTATAAAAATGCGGATCTTCATCCTGCACCGACTCTTCAAAAGATTCTTCCAGTTTGGCGGCACGATCCCTTGCATTTAAACCGGGTATGATATAATGAAAATAATCCGGGCCCAGCAACCGTGCAAAAGTGTAGGTAAAATAGTCTTTGCCCAGGTAAGTTTGCAAAGAACGTTCATAGTTGGGCTGGGTAACACTGTCTTTATTTTTTAACGCGGCAAAATAACCTGCCACACCCACACCGCCACCCGATGTGCCGGAAAGACAAAATACCTGGTCAGAAAATTTCTTGCTGCTATGAAAACTGGCATCTTCAATCCTGCCCAGTACGGAGGCCGTCCAGTAACCCGACCGTGAAGCGCCACCGTTAGACATAATAAAATACATATCGATGGGAGCAGTATGGTTTCCGGTATCATTCTTTTTCAGCCATGCACTGAGATAGGTTTTTAAACCTGGCCGGGCCATTTTTTTTACCGTGTTGCCGCCAGATTGTAATTTCTTCTGTCTTACTGTATGCGTTTCATGTAAACCAACAATAAACGCCAGCAGAAAAAGCAGGAAATGAAAATTCAGTTTGTATTTCACAGAAAACGCGGTGACCAGGTTGCCAAAGGCCAGTAATACGCCAAAGGCCAGCAGTATAAATGAAAAGGGACCGATGATTCTTGCAAAGCCAAGAAAATGGATGCTGATATAATAACAAACAATGGCGGCAACGCTGGTGTAAATAAACCATCTGTAATAACCGGATTCTTTCAATGGTATGCAAAAAAAATCCATGATCATTTCCGTTAGTTTTTTCATTCCTTTTGCCTGCTGGTCCCTGTGCCTGGCCGGGGCCAGGACCATATCGCGCCGGTGCAGGTTGGTATAAAGAATATAGATAACATGCAGCACAATTATCAAAGCAAGAATAGAAGCAAAATAAATTTTCGGTAAAAAGCTGATAATAACAAGGGTGGCTGCCAGGGCAGTGCCCAACCAGTTAAACAAGGTGCGGAAAAATGGTTTGTCAGACCACTGCGCAACCACCCACCTGTTTACAAAATAGAAAGCAAACAACAGTTCTATCAGCAGTATCCAGGCAAACGAGGATTGCATGGCCAGGATCATTAGCGGCGACTGCAGGAAAGCAAGCTCCAGCACAAGGAAACAGGCATTGCCGGTCATTCTGGGAAACTCAATCATAAAATCGCCATGAATATTTGGATAGGTCTTGCCCTCTGCCGGTACATCCTTTTGTACAATGGCATGAATTTCATCTACAGGTTCTGCCTGTTTTCTTAGCTTGATATAATAAACAACACGGGCCGAATACCAGGTAACATATGCCCAGAAGGCAATGGCCAGAAAAAATACAATTCTTGAATAACTCCAGTGCAGGCCCCCCATGTCAACGGTCCTGGCTTTGTTTTGTGTAAATGCCACCATAAAATCTTTGCCCTGGCCGGCTATCCAGAAACTGGCTATACATAAAAGCAGGAATAAAATGCCCGGGAAGAATACCCAAATGCATTTTAGGAATTGCGACAAAACCAGGCGTAAAACGAGGAAGAATTGGATCCAATATGTTTTGATGTTTGCCCAGCTGACTTTGTGTGCGGGAACAACAACAATCAGCGCAGTAAACATGCTAAAAGCAAGAAGTATTAATTTGGGAAAAGTATACCAGCGCATATCTGCAAAAGGCTGGTGGGTGCCTGCAAACACGTAGGGCATCTTGCGGGAAAGCGCATCAAGTGCGCCTGTTGCGGCGCCAAGAATTTTCCCATCCTGTATAACATCAATGGCAGTGCCGGCTACCAGTGCAACCATGCCCGTTAGCAAAACATTTTTAACCAGGGGCCTTGTATTGTTTTTGCGTAACTGGAATAAAATAAAAAAAATGGAAGGGAAATAGATAATCATTAATACATAGTCGAGCCTGATGAGTTCTATGACCGATGTAAGCCGGAGTTGATTGACTTGCCAAAATTGAAATATCCTGTTTGCTTCTGTTGCTGTGCTGCGGTTGAAACAGGTAAAAGTGCGGTTGGTGAGTTCGGCGCCGGTGCGATTGTTTAACAGGTCAAGGTAGGAAATAATCAGCGTGCAGCAGATCAACGCTGTAAGTGCAACGGGCAAGATGCGTTTCATGTTAACTTGTTAAAAGGTTAAGGCTTTGAAAAGGGTTCAGCAGTTATCTGTAGGGCGGAATGCCGGGCTGGTAAAACAAGAGCTAATATAGATGAAAATAATAGTAAGACAGCAGGTGATTATACGGTTAATTATAAACCCGTTAATCGATTTAAGGGTAAACAGGCAACAGTTGTTCAAAACTGCGGGTAGCCAGGGCGTTTACTTTTAACCCAGTTGACAGTTAATGGAAAACCCGGAAGGGAGGCGAATTTTATTTAGCTTTTTTCAGCATCGTTCTGGCTACCGGGTTCCTGATTTTGCTTTTGAGCCAAAGCATTCTTTTTTTCGGCGCTATGCTGGATGGCGCCATAGCTTACCAGTTCCCCTTCGGGGCTGGCCAGGTAGAGCAATTTTTTTATAAAGCTGATGATATGAGTGGCGATTGTTTTCATAATTACTGCTGTCAATGTTTTTGAACAGGGGTCGTAAAATAAAATACCTGCTGTATAAAGCAGGCATTCGTTGGGTGATTTCCGTTATGAGGGCAAAACTAATACCAGTAATTGGCATTATTAACTCATCTTATACCGGTTTTAGTGATACTAAAATACCACTACCTGCCGGTAAACCATTCATAGTAAATGGGTTATTAAAAAATAATCATGATCGCCAGAATGTCTGGCCGGTCGTATTGAGAATTTAGTACTTAGTATTGAGACTTCGCGGAGAATGCCACAGGTATTCAGAACCTGGTATTAAGCATTAAGACATCGCGGAGGAAGATCGCTGCAGGGGCATAATGCTTAGCCGGAAATGAAAAGAGGCTGCCTCATTGTTTTAAGACAGCCTTCTTTACATTAGACCTGTAGTGAGCGTTATTGTACAAGAATTTGCTGAGAGGTAATCAATTTGTTTGCGCTATCGAAAATGCTAACTGTGTACACACCTTTGGCCACATTTTGTCTTGGAATTATTTCCGTTTGATCCGGCTGCGATATGTAAACTGACTTGCTCAGGGATGACTGGCCAGACGAATTGTATAATTGTATGCGATAGTTACCGTTGCTTAAGCCGCTCATGCGTACATTGATATCTGCCAGTACCGGATTGGGTGCTACCAAAACAGCTGCCTGGTATTGCTGCCTGAATGGAACATTGATGGTGACAGAATAAATAAACTGTCCGTCTTTGTCAACCATTTTAAGACGGTAATAATTGTTCCCGGTAACCGGGTGTTTATCAGGGAAATTGTAATCATCATTTTGGGGCTCTTTTGTAAACACCATGGCAAGGGTTTTAAAATGCAGGGCATCGGTGCTTTTTTCCAACTGGTAGTAATTTAAGTTTTCTTCAATGGCGGCTGTCCAGGTCAGCAGCACCGACTGTTCAGTGGCCGTTCCTTTAAAACTGGTCAGTTTAACAGGCAACACGCCTAAGGGAGCGTTGCAGGTTCCGAAACCAAAAAGGAATGCCTTTCCAAGACCATTATTGTCGAATACAAAACTGTTCAGCACCGACATCGTATTACCCAAATTTAAGAGACCGGCTCCAAAGTCAAGTGCATTGGAAGGCGCACCCACCAGGGCTTTTACGCCCTGACTATGACCTTTAACATAGCCTGCACCTGCCACCGAATTACCGATTAATGAAGTGGCATTTACGCCAAGTAACGATGATACGTTGGCGTACACATCCCAATAGGTTGCAGGATCATAAGTACCATCTGCTTTACCCAGGTAAATATATGCCGCGCCACCCACTACATTGGCACCAATGGCCGGTATGGCCGTAGACAGGGGCTCACCTACGATAATATCGCCGATATTATCGCAGTTTACATCCAACATATTATCGATGCTGGCACCAAATAATAAAGACACATTAATTGTTTGACCGGAAAGTATGCTCAAAATAGAACTGGAACGTGGAGAAGCAATTACCTGGTCGGAAACAAATGCACCGCTGGCCGAGGGACTTTTAGATTTGAAAACATTCAGTTGGCCGCCTTTAACCTGCAGGCCGCCGACTATATTGCTTAAAATTCCGGCATTGGGAGCACCAATAAGAACATTGCCCGTGTTAAGTCCTGCAGCATCTTTGGCACCTTTAACAGTATATCCAAACAAATTGGCTGCATTGCTTAACAGTCCGCTGGCGCTGGCCTGTAGTCTCACCGAACTGGTAGTCTGGATACCTGAACTGCTTCCATAATAGATGTAAGCGCTGCCGCCTAAAAACTGCCCGGTAAAAATGCCACCCAAACTATTCAGGTTTATACCTGCAGGTGCGCCCACAACTACATCCGGGTATCCATCACTGTTATAATCGCCTGCGCCATCGGCACTAAACCCAAAAAGCAGGCCGGCTGTATTTGCCAGGGGCAGTAAAGGCAGACCTAATAAAGAGGAAGAAGGTGTAGCCAGTTGAGCCGGCGTGTTAGTACCCAGGTTATTTGAATAATATATGAAAGCAGCACCACTTTTTACCGAAAGAAGATTTACACCCATATAAGCCGGTGCACCTACAATGATATCATCTTTACCATCGCTGTTTAAATCTTTAGCTACAGCTACGGAAAAACCAAAAAGTGGGTCTACCGATACATTGCTGGCGGCGACACCAAGAATCCCCGTACTAAACCAGGTACTGCCTTGTAACCTGATTTGCAAAAACGGCGACACATTGCCTGCCCCTGATAGATCTTCGCTTCTGTACACATATACCTTACCGGCTTTTACTGTAACGCTGGTAGGGCCTAACAACGAAGAAGCCGTTGTTTGATAACTGTCGAGCGGTGCACCAATAATGATATCATTTTTGCCATCTCCGGTTACATCGCCGGCACTTACACTGTATCCAAACAGCGAACCGTTAACCGGTGTTGTTGGCTGCAGTACTTTATAGGGCGTTGCAGATAAGCCTGAAGAAGAACCCAGATAAATAAAAACCGCGCCTACACCTGTTAATGAACCGGTGCCTGAAATGATATCGGCCATGGTTGGCGCACTTACGGCCACATCATCGTATCCATCGCCATTGATATCTCCCAAACCACTTACGGTATAACCATAATTGGTTTGTACCTGTAATTGTAAATTGTTCAGCAATGAAGGCAGTACCCCGTCGGCAGACGAAGTCCATTCCGCCGTACGGTTCAATGGGTCGATGGTAACAGGGTATACAGCATTTTTATCTTCAACAGCAATTTGCACATTGTGTGTTGAAGCATTGTAGCTGATGCCGGCTTTCAGGGCAACACCTTTTGCATCCCAGACAGCCAGCTGATCATAAATAAGTTGAATATTCCGGGGTTCATTGGCAGTTGAAAAAACCAACTTTTTGCCATCAGCAACCGATGCAGTAAGGTTACTATTAATATGCATGCTAACTGACAGATGCTTTTGAGATCCTGGTCTTTTATTCACGATAAAATTCTGCCGCATTCCTTTGGCATCGTTATAATATTCTACTTCCATACCTGCATACCGGTAGACCAGTTTAGATGATTTTCCTGTTTCTTCTATGATGGTTGCACCGCCAAATGAATTGATACCATTCATTGAAAATGACGCCCAATACCCGGCTTCATTTTTACCAGCCTTTGTGCTGTGTACGCTGTATCCGGAAGGAGTAAAGGTAAAGCCAAGTTGCTGGCAGGGGTTGTTTGTTTTAAACTGATTCGTGTTTGCGCCCTTCGAAAATTTGTACTGCATTTGGTTAATGGCAGCTGACTGGGTATTAAACCAGTTATCGGTTACAGACTCCGGGCGGTTTGGTTGAGCAATGGAGGTGAAAAAAGAAAACGTCAATACAGGCAAGAGTAAACTAGTTTTCATGGTACGAAATTTAGGTTTAAGGGGTGGCAATACAACGCTTGTACAACATCGAATGCCGTATGATCAACAAGAAATCAAACATTTTTAAACTAAACCGTGAATATGGGCAGACAATAACAGCAGCCGCATATTGCTTGTAAAAGGAGGAATTGGATTAGGAAAGGATAATTGGATTAGAAAAGGATAAATAAATAAGAAGGATAATTGGATTAGGAAGGGATAATTGGATATTTATCAGGCAGGTTTTATTTGCCGACAATTCAAAAGTAGATATTATCCGTATGGGCAGATAGCCGAAAAAGCATATCAATACCTTTTGCAGACCAAATCGTACTAAATGTTAGTACTTATGATGTAAATAAAAAGGGTATTCGGTTGCATTGGTGTCTTTCCATTAACCAAATGAAAGTCTTTCAATTATGACTAATAACTGTATCACTATTCCGATGAAGGAATACATTAAAAAAAGCTAAAGCAACCATGAAAAAACAAGCTGTTTTTCAATAAAGTTTTTCATTCAGGCCTTGCTTTGGTGCAGATTTTCGTGCTGGCATTTGCGATGTTACCATATTAAATTTTTTGAAAGAGGCGTTTTTTATACCTTTGAAAAAATCTCTTTCCCCTGAAAATCCCTGGGACTAAACCAGTTCCCTGTTCACATAACCATTTTGATATCGGTTGGCTGCCATATTGTCTCATTAAATGAACCAGGTTCAATTAACTGCTAATTCAAAAAACTCCCGGCAAATTTTCCTGCCATGGCGATTAACCTTTTATTTCATTTGCTGTACAATTATTAAAAGAGTATATAGTCGGCCTTTTTTCAACCGGGTGGTAACCAGTCATATAACCGCACGCTCATTTTTTTTCTTGTCCAGGTACTGCCTGCCGGCAATCAAAAAATGTTTTGGAAGGCAATGGATATTGAATCGGTTGGATAAAAGAGATGATAGCGATCAAGAAAACAAAACCGGTCAAAACCAATTTCAATGTAGCACTCTGTGCAGGGAGCCAGGAAGTGCTGCAGTGTGTTTAAACCAATAGTAAACACGGGTACAGTCTGGAAACTGTGTCCGTTTATCAAAACTAATTCTGCAAATGAATAGGATCAAAATTGAGTTGGATTCCTTTGCTTCGGATAAATTTAATCAGTCTTTATTATCAGCACTTGATGTAGTTGATAATAGTGAAAGGGTAGCCATTCCGCCTGCTGCAGGATCGGGCTTTGTATGCCGGAATAAGCTGGAAAAGGGACTGGGAATCGTGTATTGGGATTTGGTACTTAAAAGCCAATTGGTTGCACAACATAAAGTGACAGCCATCGACGACCCCGACAATTCTTATGCTATTGTTTATGTACTTGCCGGCGGTGATATGAATGATGCAGGCACCAGGCGGAATGCGCAGGAACACACGGTCTCCAAAAAAACGATTCTTTTTGTATCGGCAAATACAGCAATCAAATTTGAAATACCGGCCGGGAAACCGTTTAAGTTTTTGGGTATTACCTGTGGCAGGGAATGGCTTAAAAATGCTTTTGAGGGAGAAGGGCCTGGCAAGCAGTTCATGGACAGGTTGCTGAAAAAGACCACGCCGTTATTCCTGGTAGATTCAACTACGCCGGCAGAGTTTAGGATACTGCTGCAGGTGGAAGCTTATTTTGCTGCCAATACAACCAATCTGTTTCACCTGAAGACAAGGATCCTGGACATTGTAGGTGAATTTTTCCCAAAATTGTTTAACAGAACTTTTGATATTGCCGCCAGGAAAAAGAGCCTGCATTACGATAAAATAATGGAAGTTGAAATTATACTAAGGGCCAACCTGGAAAATAAATTCCCATCGCTCGATAGCCTGGCGGAACAAACCGGCATTAGCAACTCAACATTAAAAAGGCAGTACCAGATAATTTTTGGCAAAGGCATTTACCAACATTACCTGGAAATGAAAATGGACCACGCTATGGTTTTGCTCCGCGACCATTTATTTAATGTAAATGAGGTGGCTACCAAACTGCATTACGAAAATGTGAGTGGCTTTATCGGTATGTTTAGAAAACACCATGGCGTGCTGCCCGGCTCATTAAAACGAAAAGAACTTTAAAAGCCATGATAAGCATAACGCTGCAGCCAGCTTTTAATCAGGTAAGAGGCCCCCGGTACGCCCATCACAAATGCAATCAATACCAGCAGGTCAAAATCTTTTGAAAGCAGCAACCAAAGATTTGCCGTGAAAGATCGTACTTGCAGAGAACCTGGCGCGGAAGCCGTAGGTGAAAAAAGAAAACAGTTTAAAATTTACCTGCCATTTGCCCGCCATTCCTGTGGCGTCAGTTGGTATTCCTGTTTGAAAATTCTTCCGAAATACCCGGGATCGTTGTAGCCGCAATCCAACGCAATGGATGCAATACTATCGGAAGAGTTCTTTAACAGCTCCCTGGCTTTATTCAACCGGATCATACGGATGAATTTATTGGGAGAACAGCCTGTGAGTGCATCCAATTTCCGGTGCAACTGGGAATGACTCATGAATACCAGTTTACACAATTGCTCCACCGTAAAATCGGGTTTTGTTATATGCTCTTCTATTGTTTCTCTTACTCTTTTTACAAATCCATCTTCCGTTTGGGCAGCAATAATTTCAACAGGCAATGCTGTTTCCATGAGTCCATTGTTGCCAAGACCGGCTTTTTTAAGATAGAACTGTTGCAGGTTTTGCCGCAATTCCAGCAATTTTTTTATCCGTAACAATAATTCTTCCGGGTGAAATGGCTTTTGCAGGTAGGCATCGGCGCCTTGTTGCAGTCCTTCCAGCTTGCTTTCCATATCGGCTTTGGCCGTAAGCATAATAATAGGTATATGGCTGGTGCGTTCATCTTTCCGCAGGCGGCGGCACAATTCAAAACCATCCACAAAAGGCATCATTACGTCGGTAATAATTAAATCGGGAATGATTTCAGTGGCTATTTCAATGCCTTCTTTTCCGTCTTCGCCAACGGCCAGGCGGTAATCGGGCAGGCAGGAGGCCGTGTAAGCAACTACATCTGCATTGTCTTCTACCAGTAAGATCAGAGGTCTTTCCTTGCTTTGTTTTTCTTCGGGAATTGTTTCAATAAAGCCTGCAGCAATAGTTGTTTTTTGCTGCGGGGGTTTTGCATCGGTTCCGTAAATGCCTTCTTCTTCCGGCGCAGCAATTTTTTGCAGGGGAAGCATCACGGTAAACTCAGTGCCTTTATTGGCGCCGGTTGGCGGGCTCTTTACCGTAATTTCTCCTTCCATCAATCTCACCAGTTCTTTCGTAAGTGCCAATCCAATACCCGTTCCCTCTGCCTTTCTTGTATGACTGTTGTCTAATTGATAAAACCGGTCGAAGATATGTTCCAGTTCTATTTCAGGGATACCCATTCCGGTATCTTTTACTTTAATAATGAATATGGAACGCGTCGCATCGTGTGGCGCTGTCGTTTCACTTAAACTAATGTAAATATTACCTTTCTCCGGGGTAAATTTCAGGGCATTGGATAACAAGTTGGTAATGATCTGCCGGATCTTTTCCGTGTCATAGGCCCTGTACAATACATCTATGTCGGCTAAAAAGTGCAGCTGTTTTTGCTGACTTTCGGCCAGCGATTGAAAAGACTCAACAATGTACCGGAGAAAATTAAGTATATCGCCATGTACCAGATGAAGCGACATTTTACCCGTTTCAAGTTTCGATAAATCCAGCATCTCGTTAACCAGGTTCAGCAAACTTTGACCGTTACGGATGATCATATTGATGCCGTTTTCCAGGTGGGCCGCCGGACTGCTTTTAATGCGCTGTGCCATACCCAGTATAACGGTTAAGGGTGTTCGGAATTCATGGGTAATATTGGTATAAAGTTGTGTTTTTACCGTGTCCAGTTCCTTTACTCTTTTTGCTTCCAGTATTTCAAAATCTAACTGCGATTGCAGCCTGGCCCTGTTTACCGAGAACCTGAACCAGGCCTGTACGCCGAAAGCCAGCAGCAATGCATAACACAGGTAGGCCCACCAGCTGCGCCACCAGGGCGGCAATACCGTAATCTGCAGTTTCGCCATTTTATCGCTCCAGATGCCCTGGCTGTTGCTGCCCTGCACTTTAAAAATGTATTTTCCGGCGGGTAAATGTAAATAGGTGGCCGTTCGCCGCGTGCCACTTTCTACCCAATCCTTATCGATGTCCATTAATTGATAGCGGTATTTATTCTGGCTGGACGCTGTAAAATCCAGCGATGAGAATTCGAGTGTAAGAATATCCTGCAAATAGGTAAGTGAAATGCCCGGGGTGGTTTCAACAGTGTTTTGCAAAACGCCCGTTTTATCGCCTTCTGTTACCGGCGAATTGTTGATCATAATACTGGTAATAAAAACATCGGGTGTAAACTTAGCGCTAAGAACTTCTTTTGGATTAAAGATATTTAAACCATTCACGCCGCCAAATGCCAGATTGCCATTGGACAATTTTGCGTAAGCGCCGGTATTAAACTCATTGTCCTGCAGCCCATATGCTTTTGTAAAATTCCTGAATACCCAGTTGCTGCTGTCTTTGTTTGTATTGGCCAGCAGGCAGAAAAGGCCATTGTTGGTACTGCCCCATATATTGCCTTCATTATCCGGAAGCGTACCATATACAACATCATCGGGCAGCCCTTCTTTGCTGGTAAGATGAAAAAAATCTCCGGTAGTTTTATTCAGCCTGTTCAGGCCGCCGCCTTTTGTACAAATCCATAAATACTTACCTGGTTCAGCAGGGTCATCCATAAAACAGGAGACATGATTATAGTTAAGTGAATTGCGGCTGGCACTATTGGTATAGTACCATTTTACCAGTGGCAGGGTATTTTCCTGGTCATTGAAAATAACCCTTGCAAATCCCTCCTGTGTGCCGATCCAGTATGTGCCCTGTTTGTCTTCATACAGGGCGGTACAGATGGCCTTTGGCTGAACCGTTTTAGCGGCATCGGTATTAATGGTAAAGCTGTCGATTCTGCCGGTGCCGGCATGATAACGGGTAAACGCTCCGCCGAGACCGGGAAACCAGATATCTCCCTTGCTGTCTTCCAGCATCGGTTGCTTGGCGCCCCTACTATGGTAATCATTGATTTCAGGATAAGGCGTTAAACTACCGGAAGATGCATTATAGGCAAGATATCCCCGGCTATCGCTTTTTATCCAGTAATTCCCCTTTGTTGAAATGATAAAATTATCTATCTGGGTAACCGATGGAATAATATGAAACGGATCATTTTCTATTGAATCTGGTGTTATTTTTCTCCATCCGTATGCGTAATCACCCAGAAAAATTCCACCGGTGCTGCCGGGAACGATCCAGCGAACACTATAGCCGGGAAGCTGCCATTTGAACCTACTGCTGGCGCTGTTGTACTTGCGCAGGCCATAGCCAACTGAACCAGACCACAGCATGCCTGACCGGTCAATAATAAACGGGTATACAAGCCTGGTAGCCTCGGGCAGGTGTTCGTTCCATTTTACCATTTTACCGGGTTCCCATTTGCTTACTTCATAAAAGTGTAACTCACGGTGATGGTTCTCCCAGAGTTTTTCTACGGGCTTAAAAATAATATTGCCGGCAGGCATTTTGTTGATATCGAATAAAGGGAATACTTCCTTTCCATCCGAAAGGAACAGGTTATTATTTATCAGGATGTTTCCATCTTTTGTAAAATAACCATTGTTGAACAACTGGCCCCGGGGTAGTTGTATAAAATCATTTGTTAGCGGATCAAACTGGTATACCAGTCCATCCATTCCGCCAATCCACATTCGCCCGGTTTTGTCTTTTCCCATACCATATACCTGCTCATTGCCCGGCAGCGCCAATCTTATTATAACAGGCAGGGCATCTTTTTCAAAAAAATCATTGCCGAGGGTAACCAGGTTCAGGCCCATACCGTTGGTGGCTACCAGGAACCTGCCATCGGGCAACTCTTCCATACACCTTATGGCATTGCCCGCAAGACTGGCCGGGTCGCTTGCTTTGTGTACAATGCGGTAGAATTTTCCCTTTTTTTTATCGTAGACATTTACACCGGCATCTTCCGTTCCGGCCCATATCCGTCCCTTTGAATCTTCAAAAAGCCTTATAATGGTATTACTGCTAAGTGTGTGGGAATTATAGGGATCGTTGCTGAACACTCTAAAACTATAACCATCATAGCGGTTCAAACCGTTTTTGGTGGCCGCCCAGATAAAACCTTCATTGTCCTGCAACATGTCGAACACCATACCCTGTGATAAGCCCTGCGCAGTAGAGATGGTTTCATACTCAGGGGCCTTTTGTGCAAGCGATGCAGTTGCCGGCCATAGCATGACCAGCATAATCATTGTAGCAGGCGCAATCGGGAACTTGGGCATCTGTTACTAAAGATAAATTAAACACCGCCTGCTTTGAGTCCGCTCCGGATAATACATTCGTTTTTTTTTGCGGAATGACGAATTTGTCCGCATCGTGCACAATTTGTCCTGGCAAATGCTGAAAAAACAGGGATAAATGGTGAGAAAATGCACATCAAACGGAACTGCCTGTTTGACCTTTACAGCATCACCCATTATTGGCCTTCCGGCTTAAAACAACCAAACAATGCATATGAAAAAGAAATTCAAATTGCTGCTGGCATTAAGTATGTCCGGCATTATTTTTTCGTGTAACAACAGTGCCGATACGGCGAAAGACAAGCAGGGCGATACCACTAAATCAGCGGACACAGCCATTGCCACAGCTGCACCGGTAAAACCCGCCCCTGCGGCTTTCACGCCGTTTGATGTACTGGAGATAACGCACACGGTTAAAGACTATGCCAAATGGCGGCCCGCTTTTGACACAGACTCCACCGCGCGCCGGGCCAGCGGAATGACGGATATCGTAGTGGGCCGTGATATAGATAAACCCAATGATTTAATGGTGGTGCTGAATGTATCGGATGTACAAAAAGCAAAAGATTTTGGTGCCAGTCCACGATTAAAAGAAGTAATGACTAAAAACGGTGTCATCTCAAAACCAGGTATTTCGTTTTTTCATGTCATCAGGTTTAATCCCGATTCAAAAGAGAAGCAGTGGGTAGTAGTAACACATAAAGTAAAGGATTTTGATGCATGGCTAAAAGTCTTTGATAATGAAGGAGCGGCTAACAGGGCCAGCCAGGGTTTATTTGATGTAGTACTGGCCCGTGGTATTGATGATCCGGGTATTGTTCAACTGGTATTTGACATCAAAGATTTGTCAAAAGCAAAGGCGTCTGTTTTTTCTGCCGAAAAGAAAAAATTAATGATGGATGCTGGCGTAGAGGGTAACCCGAAAATTGAATTTTATACGAGTGCCGAATAGGTATTTCTCCAACCATCATTTTTAACCAAACAAACCAAACAGCATGAAAAAGATTATTCAACGCAGCCTTTTATTGGCGATTGTTTCCCTTACCGCATTTATAGCCCCGTTAAAAGCACAGGATGCTACCAAAGAACTGGCTGTGTTTACCAAAAAATTCCAAACTGCCTATAACAGCAAAGACGACAAGACATTGAAGACTATGTACACGGATGATGCAACAAGAACTGCTGCAGATGGAACTGTGAATAGTGGCAGCGAGGCAATCGTAGCCCAATTCCGGGACTACTTTACTGAAAATAAAGTGATGCTGAATTTAAAACAAACGAATGTAGCGGTGCAGACTGATGGCAGCGCTACTGCTACCGGTATTTTTCATGTAACCGGCACCAGCAAAACCGGAGAAAAGATTGACAGAAAAGGCGGCTATACCAATACGGTTGTTAAAGCAAACGGACATTGGAAAATAGCAAAAAGCGTGCTGACCGCGCTATAAAACTGCTCCTTCACCTAAGCGGACCCTTTCTTTAAAAACAGAATACCTAAACCCTGCACTACCACCGTTGCAGACATTTCCTGCAGCGGTGGCCTTTTGTAAAACTATTGACTCTCTTCATGGAGCCGACCAACCATTTCAAAAACGGGCCTGCCGCCAGGGCATCATAGCGGGGCGAAACCGAAAAGCCAGATGAGTAGGGACAACCAACATACGCAACATGAAAAAGACTTTTTTTACCAGCGCTCTATTCCTTTTTGCCATGGCTGCTTTCTCACAGGCAGAAAAAACAAATGGCACCATTTATATTAAGCATCCATATATCGATGTGGTAAATAAAACCGTCAAAGCCTACCTGGCAAAAGATGATGCCACCAACAAAAAATTTTATTCAGACACTGCTACATTCTGGTTGTCTGGCATGGAGAAGAAAATACCAATAGCTGAGGCGTTCAAAATGTGGGCCAGCGATTTTGATTTTTATGACGACATCAAACTTATACCTGTTGGTTACCCCGACTATTTACATTATATACTCCGGGACGACAAATTTGTGCAATCCTGGTGGAAATGGTCTGGCAAATCAAAAAAGACAGGCGCGGTGGTGGTTATTGATTTGGTTCAATTCGATAAATTTAACAAGGCCGGGAAAATTGTTGAAGAAGGCATTTACGGCGATTTCTCGAAAATGGTAAAAGAGTAAATCTTATTTCTTTATTAACAGGCCATACCCGGTTTACAATGGTGTGGCCTGTTTTAGTAAAGTTACAATACAGGTATATGACAAGGGAACTCACCCGCTATGATAGCCTGGCCCTGGTGTACGCTTTTGGGTAGCCGTGGTAGCAGGTCTTTACCCGCCTTGCAAATGGCAGGAGCTTGTAAAATCAATCATAAAGAAAAATGATGCCTGAGCTATTGGTAAATAATATTTTCTTAATAAAAAAATAAACATGACCAAACTGTTTTTACCGGCAACAGTGCTTTTTATGGCTGCACTGTTTTTGTTGGCTTGTAACGGTGCCGGCAAACCGGAACCTGTTTTAGCGGAAAACGAAAAACACGATGAAGCACCTGTCTATTTTAACCTGCGGCCAAAGCTTGAAAAAGATTATGGCTATTCCCATGCTGTAAAAATCGGCGACCACCTCAAAATTTCCGGTGCGGTAAGTATGAATGATACCGGCCATATTGTTGCGCCGGGCGATATGGCGCAACAGATGAAAAATTGTTACAGCGATCTGGAGAAAATCTTACAGCATTATGGCTACACGTATGATGATGTATATGCCGAGAATATTTATACCACCAATATGGCCGATTTTATCAAAGTATCCGGCTTCCGGAATACTATTTATAAAAAACAATTTCCTACCGGAACCTGGCTGGAAGTAAAAGGTCTGGCGGTAGAAGGACAGTTGATTGAGATAGATATGGAAGCGCGCAAAACAAGATAATCTTTGCGCCCATGCCGGGTAAAGTTGTACTTTGAAAAAATATGAAAATCAGCAAATGCTTTGCAGATACAGTTTTTTAAAAATATAGTTTGCAGGCAGGGTATGATGACTAATGCATGGCAAAACAAATAATTACACCAAAATAGTCTGCAGATTAAAAACATTTTTATGACCCATTCAATCAGGTTGATTCTTTTCTTCATTATTTTTTTACTTTTTGCCGGCAGTGCAAACAGTCAGCCTGGCTATAACAATGAAATAAAGCAGGTGGCTGTTTCACTGTACAACTCCTTTAACCCCCTGCAAAAAATAGCCGGCCGGCTTCAGTTTAATGATACGTCAAGGTCTAAGTGGAATAATTTGCCGGTTGGTTTAAGGCCAAGGGTGGGCGTAAGCATTGGTAATATGACGGATGACCAGCGTAAACTGGTACACCGAATCCTGTCTGTTTCACTCAGCTCTCAGGGTTACCTGAAAGCAACCAGTATTATGCACCTGGACGATCTGCTAAATCGTTATTATGACAGCATGTACTACAAAAAAGAGATTAATGACACGGTACATAATATGGTAAGCGCATTGCTTTGGTCGCACAAAAACTTCTATTTCGCTTTTTTTGGGCAGCCAACCGACAGTACCTGGGGATACAAATTAGAAGGCCATCATTTGTCTGTCAATTTCACTTTTGTAAATGATAAACTCTCCGTAACGCCTTTTTTCATTGGTACAGATCCGGCAGAATATCCCAATTCTGACTATGCAGGCTGGCGGGTGCTGGGCCAGGAAGAAGACCTGGGCATAAAACTGGTATACCTGTTCTCTGCCGCGCAGCAAAAGAAAGCCACCATGAGTACCGCCGTTCCAAAAGATATCATCACTGCAGCAGAAAGTGGAAAACGACTTGTAGATAACTGGGGCATACGGGGATCGGAAATGACAACGGAACAAAAATCGGTATTGCAATACATCATCCGCGAATTTGTTTTCAACCTTGAATATGACAAAGCCGTAATTGAATACGACAAGATTGTAAAAGCCGGCATCGACAAAATTTATTTTGGCTGGATTGGAGAATACGATGAAAAAAAGCCCCATTATTATGTTTTAAACGGCCCGTCTTTTCTTATTGAATTCGACAATAATGGCGGCCCCCGGAATGGCGCCAATCATATCCATGCCATATGGAGAGAAAAAGGAAATGAATACGGAGAAGATGTATTAAAAAAGCATTACCAGGCAGAGAAACATTAATTCAACTAAGAAAAGTTGCTGTATTGTATTTTGCAATCTGAAACAATTCAATACCGGTCATGTTTCTAATGATGGGCGATGAATATGGGTTGGGTGATAGTTTTAAGTAACAGATCCGCAGCGCTGCGCTTAAAAAATTGTGATAGTGAGGTTCTGCCGTATGCACCCATTACCAGGAACATGTTTTTTCTTTTAAAAAGGTAATCAAACAAAGCATTATCGCTATCACCGCGCAATGCTTCAAAATGGATAGCTGAATAATGCCCTTTCAGCCACTCAATAAATTTATGTTTTTGGCTGTCTTCCCATTTGCCTGTTTCATTAACCTGTATAACTGATACTTTTTTAGTGGATAGCTGCGGGAAAAGATAAGTGAACTGTTTAATGGCGAACATAGCAGAAGCTGTTCAGTTATAAGCAAAAATGACTTCTTCCACAGGCTCAAAAGAAGCCGGAGCAATGATAACCGGGCATTCGGCTTTTTTTAATATATCCTGTACAAATGCAGAAGGCGGTCCTTCAAACCGTTTCCGGAAAGAGGTTTCTGCATCTGTTACCAGCACATCGGCAAACCTGCTTTCAATAATCATTTCATCGGCAGGCACACCATGATCGCGGTGTACTGTGTAAGTTACTTCCCGGTTTATGCAGCCCTGCCTGAACCACTCAATATTTTGTTCAATCAGTTTCCGTGCTTTTGAGTAAGCATCTATCTCATCATAGGCCTGGGCCATTACCGTTTGGGTAAGTTTAAAGGGAATCTCGCCGGCCAACAGGTTGTCAAGAAAAACCCCGGTAATTTTTGACTTGGTTAAACGGGCCAGGTAACAGGCAAAGTCCAGGCTTTTCTTATCAATTTCAGCCGCATCTATTGCAAGCAATATCTTTTCCATAATAATTTTATTTCAAAGCTATCTTTTAACAAAAAGAGGATGGCTGATCCTGATTGGCCGGGATACTGATTCTTCTCATGATATTTTACCGGGCATACTGGTTGAGAGTAACATGATATTCTGTTTTGCCTTTAATATTGCCAGCCGCCTGGCACCGGAAAATATTTTGCCAAAGCCGCAGCTGACCAGGCAGGTGTTCCAGTCAAAGACCGGGCAACGTGTAAATGATACTGACTTTGCCAGATTCAATGCCCTGCACGTGCACTGCGTAACAATGCTGCGCCTGCAAAGAAATGCAAAGCATTATCCGTCATCATGTTAAATTGGAAAAAAATTAATTTATACTCATGTTCATAAAGGTTTAATTTATTTTTAACAGCCGGGCTAAATTTTGTATATTCAAGTGATGTAACCATGCAGTATGCCTATTATGATTCCACAACTTGATCAGGAAACTTATCAGCTTTTAGTTGAGAGCGTAAAGGATTATGCGATTTTTATGATCGATACACAAGGGTATATTCTGACATGGAACAAAGGCGCAGAACACATCAAAGGTTACAAAGCCGAAGAGATCATCGGGAAACATTTTTCTATCTTTTATAGCGGACAACAAATTGCTGATGGCGAGCCTGAAAGAAATCTGCAAATGGCAAGAGAACAGGAGCGGTTTGAAGAAGAGGGGTGGCGTACCAGGAAAGACGGCTCCGTTTTTTGGGCAGATGTTGTTATTACCGCGCTCCGCGATGACAAAGCTGTGTTGACAGGATATGCAAAAGTGACCCGGGATTTGACAAAAAAAAGAAAGGTTGAAGAAGAAGTTAAGCGTCTTAACAACGAACTTGAAAAAGAACTGAAAAAAAGCAGGGCCCTGGTAACGGATTATCAGCATGCGCTGGAAGAATCTGCTATTGTTGCAATAACAGATCAGAAAGGGATTATCAATTATGTAAATGATAATTTCTGTACAATATCAAAATTTTCAAGGCAGGAGCTGCTTGGGCAGGATCACCGTATTATTAATTCAGGTTTTCATTCCAGCGATTTTATCCGCGATCTATGGCTAACCATTGCCCGCGGAAGCATATGGAGGGGGGAGTTAAAAAACAAGGCCAAAGACGGAACTTATTATTGGGTGGATACAAGCATCGTTCCCTTTCTGGATGAAAAGGGAAAACCCTATCAATACCTGGCAATACGCAGCGATATCACACAGCGCAAGCTTGCGGAGGAAGCCTTGCGCAAAAGTAAATCTGAACTTGAGAAAAAGGTGGAGGAAAGGACAATTGATCTGCTGGAAGCAATAGCGCGGGCAAAGGTATTAAGCGAAATGAAATCCCGCTTCGTGTCCATGGCCTCTCATGAATTCAGAACACCACTTAGTACTATACTTTCCAGTGTTTCTTTACTGGAGCATTATACGAATCCTGACCAGCAGGAAAAACGTCATAAACATATTACGCGCATTAAATCATCCGTCCGCGACCTGATTGGCATACTGGAAGATTTTCTCTCTTTGGAAAAACTGGAAGCCGGTAAACTGGAGTTTCATTACGGAGATTTTGATTTAAAGGAATTTATCGAAGAAATTATCGATGAAATGGATGAAGCGCTCAAAAGAAAAACACAGCAAATCGATTTCAGGTTTACAGGGGCGTTACAGGTTTTTACGGACAAAAAAATTTTGCGCAATATTATTCTAAACCTTCTTTCAAATGCCATGAAATATTCCTGTGACAATAAAATAATTTACCTGGCTGTTAATTCAACCGGCATGGAAACAATTATTTCGGTGAAAGATGAAGGCATTGGAATTCCGTTGGAAGATCAAAAAAATCTTTTCAGCCAGTTTTTCCGATCACAGAATGTTTCCGATATTCCGGGCACCGGGCTTGGGTTAAATATTGTAAAAAGATATGTTGAAATATTAAACGGCAATATTCATTTTACAAGCCAGGAAAATGCCGGCACAACTTTTACAGTTCAGTTTCCTGCAGGAAAAGCGTCTTCTTAACCGTTAATGCGGCGAATAACAGTAGCGCAGCCTCCTTATCCCGGGTTTTTATTTAGTTCTTCCAATTCTTCCGGTACCCCATCTTCCAGCCGGATCAAAAGTAAACGATTGCTGTCTTCCAGTGTTAGCAGCCAAACCAGCCTGTGGTCTTCACTGATCTTTATCGCTTTTCTTATTTCATAACCTGCATAATCCCTTTTTATTGCGTTGCGAATATCATCTGAAAGGATGTTTTCAAAGCCATAGCTGATATGGTAAACCAGGGCTCCCCGCCTGGTAAATAGTGCCTTGTTTTCACTTTCGTCGAGCATAAACTTTACCAGGTATTTTTTATTAATTTCATACCACTTCGTTACAAAAGCACCATTGAAATAATTACTGAAATTATTCCAAACCTTTTCCGGAACTTTTAGCGTGGTGGCTGTAACAGTAACTGGTGGCAGGTTTTTGTATCCAGCAGCATCCTGCGCAATTAAATGACTGACACAGCATAATAAAATAAGCCAGATACTGGTTAAATATTTCATATTTTATTTTTAATGAATTAGTAAAGTCAATATTTTTCTCAGCGCAGCTGCTTCCCTTTATTGCTTTATATTTTCAGAAGCCTGCCTGTTAAAACATACTACCGGTGTGCAATGAATATCGGCAGGCCATCATCTTTCAATATCCCGGATAAAAAGCTTTCCCTGACCATCCGTGAAAAATCGGATCTTCCAAACGCCCCTGTTATCAGTATGATATTGGCGTGGTCTTTCAGCCAGGAAGCAAAATATTTCCGGGGATTGATATCCATTGCGAGTGTTGTTAGTCTGGGAAAGTAAACAGCACAGAGCTCCCGGATATTTCTGTCATCCGGTAAGTTTTCGGTTGTTTGATGACCAGCATAAACAACCAGCGTTTCATTCTTGCACAGTTCGGGGAAAAGCGCTGCAAACTGTTTGATGGCGTAAACGGCCGATGCACTGCCGTCGTAGGCAATGATGTTTTGTACGGGAGGATGGAATTTTTCAGGCACCAGCATTACCGGGCATTCCGCCTGGTGCAAAGCATCATGTAAAAATAAATTGGGTGGCTCCGGACCCGCTTCGGCGTAAAATGATTCTTCTCCCAGGATAAGCAGGTCAGCGTACCTTGATTCCCTTTTCAGTTCATGCAGCGTAAAGTCTTTAAAATCCTGGTGAACCGTATAATTAATCTGATTACCGGCACAAACGGATTTGAACCGTTCTATATTGCTGCGTATATTATCCTCCGCTGCTTTTTCAAGTAGCGGGATAAATTTTCCTTCCCCCTCTACTGTGCCCGCATAGCTCCACAGATTTGAATAATCCGACAGCGGAAGAAATGCACCGGTAAGCACAATCGGCTGAAGATGGTTCATCCATTTGGCACAAGCCACCGCACCCTGCGAATAATGCGTGCCGTCAAAAGCAAGAAGTACATTTTTCATAATTGTTGATTGTACAATAAAAGTAAACCTGGCCCCACAATGGAACTATGTCTGAAAACAGTAATGGTACTGACATTCATCAGCGGTAATTGACTGTTTTGTACCGGATAACATGGTACCAGCTATTTGGAATGATGCCTGTCAGGACTGCGATTGACGGTACTCATTGAATACAATGCCAGGTTCGTCTTATTTTGTATTGCCGGTCCAGGTGGTCACCATTAAGGGCGATCTATTTAACCAATTGGCCCACCGCCGGCACATAACCAGTTTGTTTATAGTAAAGCATTCAAATATGACATCGATAAAAATTTGCCAGAGCTGTTCCATGCCAATTAACAGCCCCGCGCTGGCGGGCACGGAAAAAGATGGTTCGCCCAGTGAGGATTACTGCACTTATTGTTATCAGGCAGGGCGTTTTATAAACCCCGGCTTAACAATGCAGGAAATGGAGCTGATAGTTCGGGAGCAGATGGTTAAAAGAAACATTGACCAGTCATTGATAGATAATGCATTAAAAAGTATACCTGCCTTAAAACGATGGCACCATGAATCGGCGGGTGGTTCGCAGTACAAAAAATAAAAGCTATTGAAAAGGCCCCAAACAAATAAACGCGTACAAAACCATCTAAAATGGAAAACAAAAATATTTATGCAAGCCATGATTGCATTTACCCCGGGCTATACAGGCCAGAGCCTGCAACAGAACTATTAGCGAACAAAATCAGGAATAAAGCCAGTTCAATTACATCTGTTGAGGCCAATATGGTGAAGGATGCTGACCATATCCTGCTTGAAATAGCTTTGCCGGGATTTAACAGGGAGGACATTTTTATTACTGGTTATGAAAATATATTGTCTGTAGTTGTATTAAGACCCGGTACAGGAAGGTCGGCAGACAGAAGTGATAACCTTCAAAAACAGCGTGTAAAGACATATCATCAAAACTTTCTTCTGCCGGCAAATGCAGATGGTGTTTTTGGTTCTGCCATATATAAAGATGGCTACCTGACCATTTATATTCCAACCGGCCAGTCATGCACCTACGATGCAAAAACCTACCTTATAATAGTATACTGATTTGTATGAAAACCGTAAAATTGGCATTACCTCAAAATAGAATATTAACCTGTATGGAAACCGTTAAATTAACCCAATACCGATACGAAACGGATGCCTGGAAACGCCAGCTGGGCTTTATGACAGAGGAAAGCATTTTTGCGAAAAACCACATTGCAGCCATCCTTCAGGAGCCAGGAGATGCTGACATGCTGGAAGCCCTGGAAAGCTTTCAATCAAATTTTATAGAAAATGACAATCTTATTTCTTTATTGAAAAATGAAATAGCCGAATTTGATAAACTGCTGACAAGGAAGACATTTACAAATGGAAAAAACAACAGCCTGGTTAACAACAGTGCCAGAAAATTACGGCAGCAAATTCGTCTTGCCGAACAGGCATTCAGCCGCTATCTAAAAACGTTTAACCAATTTCTTCTGGACAATTTATGAAGAAGCGCGCTGGTGATAGCTCAATACTTGCTCGTGATACGTTCATTTATTTTGATTGTTTTAATAAAAATGAAAATGAAAAAATCCACTAAATTATTAACAGCAACAAGTATAGCTGCGGGCGGCATCCTGGGAATTTTGTTTGCGCCCGGCAAAGGTTCGGACAGCCGGAAAAAATTTGGCAGGCAACTGCGCAAGCTTGCGGCCGTACTGAATGGCGACTGCAGTAAGGGGAAACTGCTTTTGGCAAAGGAGAAGCTTGAAAAACACAAATCAAATATTGAAAGACATTTGAAAAATATTGAAGACCGGCTTGCCAGGTATGATGATAATGCCGGGTAAAGAAAATAACCTTTATGCGGCCCTGGTGAAGCCCCGCTTGTAATCTTTTTCAAAACGGGCGCCAGCATATCAGCAGTTTGTATACTGTCCTGATGGAGCTTCCAAAATACCCCGGCGTTGCGGTAGCAGCTTAATCTATCTTATCCGGGCAATAAAGCTGCCGGCATTTTTTTATTCTTGCATTCAGCGAAGGAATATTTTCAAGCCGCACACGGGTGATCAATTTTTCTAAGTCTTTTTTTAGCTCATTGTCTCCGTTTGCCATTTTGTAGAGCGCCTCTGTTGCATTTGCCCTTACGATTCTTGAGTTGTTTTTATTGTCTAACCATGATTTTAGCAGTATAACACCCCGGGTAAACTCTTTAGGGTCCATATGCAACCTTGAAATCAGCTGTGCCAGGTGCCATACCAGTTCTTTGTTTGTTGCGCTTTCAGCCAATGCAAGTATTTCATTGGTATGTTTTGCGAGATATTCAGGGTGATGCAGGGTGATTTTTTCGATGGCATCGGCCGACCTCATTACAATAATACGGTCCGGATCAAACAATAACTTAAAAACGGCGTCAAAATCTCCCTGGTCGGCAACGATAAGTGAAACAGCCTTGCTTTGCCCGATGGAACGCAAATCCCCGCCAGATAGCATTTGTCTAAAGTCCGCCGTCATTTAAATGTATTTTGAATTGTTTCCGTTTATGACCCGGCGATTTTTTTTAAGAAGCCAGGGAAATATAGTCTATTGGATGCGCATATGACAAAAGACATAACAATAATATGTTTAGTCATGCATTTACTGCTGCGTTAATTCGCCAGGTATTCCAGTTTTCGCTGATTGAGTATAGTGATAGAGCCATCAGTTATACCAATCAAATCCTCATTTTTGAAATCGGCCAGTGTGCGTATTAATGACTCCTTTGCGGTACCGGCAATGGCAGCGAGGCTGTCTCTGCTAATGTCTATTACAAATGCTTCGTCCTTTGTGCGCTGGTATTTTTTCTGCATCCTGAGCAATGCATCTGCCACTTTCTTTCTGAGCGAATTATAGGCCAGCGCCAGCAGCTGATTTTCCTTTGCAGCAATACTTCCCGCCAGCAGCTGAATAAATTTTTGCGCAATGCCGGCATTATTGCTAATAAGCGCGGTAAAATCTTCCATTGGTATAATGGCAATTTCTGAGTCTTCCAGGGCTTCTGTAGTATCCCTGTAGGGTGTTTCCTCCAGTAAGGCAACATAGCCAAAAAAATCGCCCTGGCTAAACAACTCTGTCACCAGCTCTTTTCCATCCCCGTTGCCTTTAAACGCCTTTATCTTACCTTTTACAACATAGTAAATGCGGTTGGGATGATTGCCCTCAGCATAAATAATCTGCTTTTTTTTATATCTATTGCTATTTCTTCCTTCTGTAAAATCCTTCAGTATGTCTGCATCGCTGGCAGCACCCGGGCCGGTAATGCCAGTCATTAATTCATTTTTTAAAAAATCCATTTTACGTAACCTTCCGTCAACGGCATTTAGCAATTCGGTTGCATCAAATGGCTTGGTAACATAATCATCGGCTCCCAAATCCATGCCTTTGCGAAAATCGCTCCGGTTCGTTTTGGCGGTTAAAAAAATAAAGGCTGTGTTCCTGATATTTTCATGTTTCTGAATGGCATGCAACACGCCGTATCCATCCAGTTCCGGCATCATAATGTCGCAGATAATTAAGTCCGGTTTGTGTTCTATCGCCATTTCAAGCCCTTGTTTACCGTTGCACGCGGTAAGAACTTTATAATTTGACAGTTCCAGTATTTCCGCTGTGTTATTACGGATATCTGCATTGTCTTCAATAAGTAATATTTTTTTCATGGTGACAGCTTTATTTAGCGGGAAAGGTTATTGAGATTTCAGTTCCTTTGTAAAGTTCACTTGTACATTTTATGGTGCCATTCATCAGTTCACTGTACCGATCTGCTATGTGCAAACCCAGGCCGGTGCCCTGTATATTAACCGCGTTGGCAGCCCTGTAAAATGCTTCTTTTATATGAAGCTGATCTGCTGCAGCAATTCCAATTCCGTGGTCTTTGACCGAAAGGGTTACAAATTTTTCACCTTTAATTGTGTTGATTTCTATGCAGCCATCATCAGGAGAAAATTTACTGGCATTGGAAACCAGGTTCATCAAAATATGTTGTAATAAATCAGGATCAAGATTGACGAGCGGCCCGCCTTCATGTTCATATTTGATGGTCTGTGTGCCTTTCAGGTTAGATTTGATTTCGTCAATCGTCTTTTGAATCATTTCAGGAAGATCGAATTCAACAAATACCACGGGAATTTTTCCCTGCTCAATCTTGCCAAGATTCAGAAAATCGTTTAAGATATCCGTCAGCAAGCCAACCGATGAAACAATTCTTTGCACATGTTTTAATCTTTTGGGCTGGTCCTCTGTATTGGGGTATTTTTCCAGCAGGTGCGCAGAAGAAAGTATGGCACTCAGGGGTGTTCTGAATTCGTGGGAGGCCATAGACACAAACCGCGACTTTAATTGACCAAGTTCTATTTCTTTAGTTAATGACGCCTGTAATTCAGCCTCCATTTTTTTTATCCTGCTGATGGCGCCTTCGCACAAATTGTCGCAAAGCGCCATCATAAAGGTGCTGTCAATATTCAGACTATCAGTATGGTCATGGTTTCCCATTGCGGCGGTTCATTATTAAATGTTGATAAAGGGCAGGGATGATTGTTTTTCCAGGGCCTGGCCGGTGTAATTAAATTATAGTTTCAGTGCTAAATTGAAGAAATGGTAAATGATTTATGTTGACTTTTATCAGTTGCGGGAGTGATTCAAAGGCATTATTTCATCCTGGCTTTTGAGGTCTTCTATTGACGAATGTTATTCCGGAGTCTGAGCCCGGTCATTTAAAATTAGGCAGTAGCAGCAGATCTTTAATGCAAAACTCATGGTAGATGAAAATAGCGTTTAAAATTATACTGCCTGCTGCATTTTTAATATTGGTTGCAACCAAAGAAGTAGATGCCCAGGACAGCATTGTAATTAAGACTTTGCCGCCCGTTACTGTAACGGCCGCCACCCTGCGTGTTCCACCAGTGGTTTGGAAAAACTTTGCCGATTATTTTACCGGTGCGTACAATTCAAGGTTTTTCAGGCTGAACAGAGATTACCTGGCTAAATTTATACTAAATAACCAGGAAAACAGGGCGCTGTTTACAAAACGTGGCAGCCTTGTTTATAACATTGCCTACGGGTATGAAAGGAACCTGCCCGAAGATTTGCGCAGGCAGGTAAAAACATCCTATCTTGATTACGAGATAACAAGGGCAATAAAAGTAACCGAAGCTAATCGGGTAATCTGGGTACTCAACCTTGAAACGAAAAAAAAGTTAATTATTGTACGGCTGGAAGATGGCGACCTGGAAGAGGCAGAACAGCTGGACAAGCTGTAAATAATCCGGACCATTTACAGGAGGATGCATTGTTTTGGCAAGTTTACTGATCGGTTGTTTTGGCAAAAGCAAACCGGGGTGAATGCGGGGATAGGCCGTAAATTAGTTTCACCGTTAAACAATAAGAGAACTAATTTTTGGTTTGCCTTAGTATTTTTCCGTCTTCCATTTCTATTACCCGGTTAGAGATGGAAGCCATTGTTGGGTCGTGGGTTACTATCAACAATGTTTGGTGGTATTCGTTGACAAGTTTTTGGAAGATTTCAAAAACAAGTTCCCGGTTTTTTTTGTCGAGGTTGCCGGTGGGCTCATCACCCATTATAATATCGGGGTCATTTACAAGCGCCCTGGCAATGGCCACCCGCTGTTTTTCACCCCCTGAAAGCTGGTTCGCCATTTTACCGGAAAGATGGGTGATGCCCAGCATGTCTAATTTTTCCATTGCTTTTATTTTTATTTCATTTTCACTGTGCCTGGCCATTTTCAGGGCAGGTAACATAACATTGCGCAGCACAGTAAATTCATTCAGCAAATAATGAAACTGAAAAATGAAACCAATTTTTTGATTTCTTATCTGCGCCAGTTCCTGTTCTTTTTTGCCATTGATTATTTCATTACCAATCAATAATTCTCCTTCGTAAGCAGTGTCCATGGTTGAAAGGATGTACAGCAGTGTTGATTTGCCACAACCTGATTTGCCCACTACTGATACAAATTCCTGCCTGCCAATGATAAAGCTGATATCATCCAGTATTTTTACATTTACCGGCTCATCAAAGTATTTGCTGATATGCCTGGCCTCAAGTATAATGTTATTCATATTATTTTCCACGGATAATAATTACAGGATCAATTTTGCTTGCCTTTCTTGCCGGAAATAGTCCTGCCATCCAGGTAGTAGCCAATGAAAATATCAGCGCTGTCAAATAAATGGCAGGATCATAATTTACCGGGTAAGTGCTGATGGTGGGCAAAGACGCGGTATGAAAAGGTACCTGGTCAATCAAAGACGAGAGACCAAAACCAAAAACCAACCCGGTGAGTCCGCCTGCCAGCCCGATGCTCAATGCTATAAAAATAAAAATCAGTTTTACATCTTTTCCGGCAAAGCCTGTTGCTTTCAAAATAGCAATGGTATCCATTTTTTCATAAATAAGCATATTCAGAATATTATAGATGCCAAACCCTGCTACAATCAATAAAGTAATACCTACCGCGTAGGAAATAAGGGTGCGGATGAAATTGCCCGTTTCAAACTGGGCGTTGGCAGTTTGAATGTCTTCTGCATCGGTATCAAATTTTACAGCATATTCCCTGGCAATGGCCGGCGCCGCAGCAATGTTTTTTAGTTTGATTTGAATATCTGTAATATAGTCATCAGGCTTTCCCATCAGTTTCTGTACAGTGCTTACCGATGCGAAGCCCTGGGTTTTATCAAATTCATTAAGGCCCGATTGGTAAAGCCCCACCAGTCTCAGGGGGAAGCGATCTCCGTTGGGGGTAATTACCTGCACCAGGTCGCCTGTATTTGCATGTAGTTTTTCAGCCAGCGTTTTTCCCAGTATAATGCTGTTGGAGTTTGATTGTAAACCGAATGCATTACCGCCCACAATATAATCCTGGAAATTGAAAAGACGGGTTTCTTCTGCCACATCGATTCCGCTTAATGCGCCTGTAAGGTTTACGGTGCCATCGTTATAAAAAACCTGGGTGTTAATTTTTGGCGCAATGCCTGCTAGGCGGCTGTCTTGCCGCAATATTTTTTCAATTACCCTGCTGTTATAAATCTTGTCCCTGCTATTATCAGCTTTTATTGAGCTGATAAAATTATAATGATTCCTGAATGGCTGGTAAATAGATACCGGTTGAACCGGGTTGGGTTTTATTTCGGTAAACAACCGGATATGCGGGGTTCGGTTCAATACCAGGCTATCCAGCATTTTGTTTAGTCCTGTCATAAAGCCCAGCAATGCAATAAACATGGTGATACTGAAAGTAACGCCAATCGCTGCCACAAGGGTTTGCCGTAATCTTGATACGAGCAATGCCCTCGCAATACTGAAGATTAATGTATAGTTCATTGCCCGGGTTTCACAAGTATATCATCTTTTGTAAGCCCACTAATAATTTCGGCCTTTGTATAATCCATGATACCGGTTATTACACGCTGCTGTTTACCATTTTTCAATACAACCATGGTATCGCCTTTTAAATAATCCCTTGGAATGGTAATTACATTATTTTTTACACCTGTAACAATATTGGCATCAACCGTAAGATTGGGATAAAGAACCGGTGGAATTTCAGTGAGCCCGGCCTCGATAGTAAAAGTGCGGGTGCGCTCATTCATCAATGGTATTATTTTGCGTACCCTGGCTTCATACACTTTGTGTTTATAGCTATCCATCGTAAATAACACCTGCTGGCCGGTATGCACTTTTGTAATATCATATTCATCAACCTGAAGTTCAAGCATAAAATCCCTGCTTCCACCAATCCATGCAAGCGGTGTTTGAGGCATTACCATTTCGCCTTCCTTTATCAGGATGTCGAACACTTTTCCATCCACGTTACTTCTAACCAAATAGTCGCCCGCAATGGCCCTGCTCATTTTGAGATTGTTTACCGACTGCGCTTCACCGAATTGTATTTGTCGTTTCAAATCATTGTAATGAAACAGGGCCGCATCATAGGCGGCACGATCATTCTTGTGTTGCAGTTCTCTTTGTTCCAGTTCATTTCGTGTGCCAATTCCGGCGGCCCATAAATCCTGCTGACGCCGGTACAGTACAGAATCGTTCAGGTATTTGTTTTTCAGCGATAGCATATTTGCGTCCAGTTCTTTTATCCTGTCCATATTTGCGCGCATGGCTGCGTTCGCGGCAGATAACCTGGCATTATCTATATTGATGGGCATCGCTGTGTTTTGCAACTGCATTATCAGGGCATTTTGCTTTACGGTATCACCTTTAGACACGAAAATCTTCTGCACCAGGCCGTTGACAGGCGAATACAACTGGTATTGTGTATTGCTTTTAACTCTTCCGGAAGCGTAAACAGACGCAGTAATATTCTCCACCATAGGATGTATGGCTGGTGTTCTGTGCGTACAACCGGTAGATAGTATGCCCGGCAGGTACAACGTAATTAGCAGTAATATTGCTTTTGCATGGATTTGATTTGTTTGCTCCATTCTTAATTTTCTTCCTGTACAAAGGGTTACAAGATCTAATGCTGGCATAATTTAGAGGATGTGAAAAGCCCAGCCCTTATTAACCGGCAGCCTTGTAATTGATGTAAGGCCAAAAATGATAAAACAAGTGCAATCGGTGGCTGATTGATATCATGGTAGCCACTGATAATAAACAACCACAACGATTGCTGATTAACATCAGCCCGATCGGTAAGGACAATCACGGTTTTGGAAAATCAATTATTATAGGTTTGAGATAAGTATGGGTAACCCGGAATATAAAAAAGGGAAGAAAATGGCTTGCAGCAATAACATATTGCGTTTTATTTCTCTTAAAAGCGGGCCTGATTTTTTATATAATGTATGCCTTACAATAATCAGTTGCTGTTGGGTGGTAAATGCCGGCGCCCAAAATTTGCATGGATGTTACACTTGTGATGTTGAAACCCTGTCGCGTGCCAAGCCCGATACCATACGCCAGCCGGCCGGTAAATTCTGTCTCAGTACCGCCACTCTTTTACTATCTGAACTAACCCCCTGGGCAGTTGACCATTATATACGGCACGTGGATTATGCAAATATTTCTATGAAAACGATTGGCGATAATGTAAACCCCAAAAGCTGGAGCTGGGATGGAGATGGCTTTACTACCAACCAGTTTGGTCATCCTTATCATGGCAGTTATTTCTTTAATTCCTTCCGGGCAAACGGCTACAATTTCTGGCAATCGGCTGCAGCATCTTTTGCAGGAAGCTATATCTGGGAAACCGTAGCAGAAAACCAGGCCCCTGCGCCCAATGATTTTATCAATACAGGTTTTGGTGGATCTATTCTTGGAGAAATGACGCACCGGATTGCAAATAAGATTATTAATAACCGGGCCACGGGATTGAAAAGACAGGTAAGTGAAATAGCTGCGTTTTTGATTAACCCGGTAAATGGGTTCAGCCGTTTAGCGGACGGCAGATGGGGAAGATTGCTGCCAAATGCTCCAAACAGAGATACCAGCGCTGTTCTGACTGAATTTGATCTGGGAGTGCGGAAACTGATCAGTAAAAACGAAAAGGAAAGCAGCGGTTTGTATGCTCATATAAGGTTGATCTATGGGTCAGCTTTTGAAAAATATACATCGCCCTTTAGTCATATTTATATCAATGCCGAGTTTGGTAAAGACGATAGTTCAAAGCTTAATATCCTGAGTGTTTATGGATCGATTGCCGGTTGGCAAAGCCGGAGCATGAAGAAAAAGAGCCAGGTATTACTGCTTACTGCAAATTATGATTACATACGCAACAGCGCTTTTTTTTACAGTGCACAAAGCCTGAAATATAATTTCTACACTTCATTATTGAAAACAAGGCGGGTAAAAATAAAATCGATAGCAGGCACTGGTTGGATTGTACTGGCTGCCGTGCCCGACCGATATGGCCATGAAGAAAGATTTTATGATTATTGTACAGGAGCCAATGTAAACGGCCTTGTTAATACCGACGTGCTGGGGCGTTTTTTATTCAATGCCAGTTTCAGGGGAAGTTGGCTAAAATCAGTCGATGGAACCAAATCCACTTATGTTCTTGCTACGCTGACCGGTGAAGTTGGGCTAAGGGTTTTCGGGACATTTTTTATTTGTGGAGAAGCCGGGTACGCTACGTTGCGCGGAAGCTATAAAGAATTCGACCCCGTAAATAAAAAGTATGCCTATCTGCGGTTATCATTGAGGTATAACCTGTTTTGAAAATATACGGCAGGAACAATTATTCATGGAAGGGGATAATTGGTATGCCGGTGTGTATTTCAACCGGTTTAAACCGGGGTTTAAAAAAATACACGTTGACAACTGTCAGTTTTGGTTTTGATACGAATCATTTGCAGAGAAAACAGAAGGGAATAATTTTGGCTGCTACAAAAACTGAACATATGAATAAGATAATCGCCGCAATGGATGGCCTGAAGTATTCTACTGCTACCGAACAGTGTGCTATAGACATGGCAAAACAAACCGGCAGTCATCTCACCGGGGTATTCCTGGATGATTTTACCTATAGCAGTTTTACCGTGTATCAAATGGTTCAGAAAAATGATGTTTCTGAAAAGGCAATCCGGCAATACAGTGAAAAAGATAAGAAGACGCGCGACAAGGCAGCGGAACATTTTGAAAACGCCTGTCGTAAAGCGGGTGTGCAGTATAACGTTCATCGCGACAGGAATATATCCATCCAGGACTTATTGCATGAAAGCATATATGCAGATTTGCTGGTTATAGACCAGAAAGAAACGTTTACACATTACGAAGAAAAAACGCCAACGGGTTTTATCAGGGAGCTTTTATCGGAGGTGCAATGCCCGGTACTGCTGGTGAATAAAAAATATATCCCGTTTGAAAAATTGATTTTATTATATGATGGTGGCCCTTCAGCTGTTTATGCGGTTAAGATGTTCAGTTACCTGTTACCATCATTTAGCAGTTTGCCTGCTGATGTGCTGGCTGCAAAAGGATTTTATGGCGATCTTCATTTGCCCGATAACAGGTTGATGAAGGAATTGATGAAACGTCACTACCCGAAAGCCTCGTATGAGGTATTGAAAGGGCAGCCGCAAACAGAGATTATAAACAGGTTAAGAAAAGAAAAGGAAGGTACGCTGGTTGTATTGGGTTCAAATAGAAGGGGCTCCCTTTCCAGGTGGTTTAAGGAAAGTATGGCGGATATACTGATGGAAAAAATGCAGGGGCCTTTATTTGTTGCATACCACAAATAAGCAGTGCCAGGGTTGGTTTGATCTTTCGCAGCAGCATTTATCAGCAGCTTTACAAATAAAAATCTTTACATGTGGACAGCCGGTCTTTGAATTTTATCCGGCATTCGTATACAGCCATGTATAATATTCCTGTGCCATGCGATTGCTGTCGAACACAGGTGCAATATCCTGCATACTATTTTTGATCATTTTTATCCATTGTTCTGGCTGCTCATAATAGCAGGGCAGCAAATCTTTCTCGATGATATCGTATAAGCCGGCGGCATCGGCTGCGTCCTGCAGGTGATCTGGTTGTGTATTGTCACTGCAAGGAATTGTGAACGCGTTGATTTTATCTTTTGCAAATTCCGGAAACCACCCATCCTGTGTGCTTAAATTTATGGCGCCATTCATTGCTGCGCTCATTCCGCTGGTTCCCGATGCTTCATGGGTTAGCCTGGGCAGGTTCAGCCATACATCAGCTCCTTTCTTGAGTGCTTTTGAAAGCCGCAGTTCATATCCTGCCAATATTGAGCAATTGTTATACTTCTTACAGATATCAGCAATTTTGTCAAAAATGCCTATGGCCGGGTAATCCATCGGGAATGGTTTGCCCGCCCAGATAATCTGCACCGGTTTTTCCTTATTGGTTACCAGCCTGTGAAACCGATCCATGTCATAAAGAAGCAAATCAGCTCTTTTATACCCGGCGAATCTTTTTGCAAATACAAGGGTGCAGATTTTTTCATCGTAGATTTCGCCTGCCTGGTCTGCCACCAGTTCAAACAAATCTTTTTTATGCTGTTTTTTGACAGCAACCAGCTTTTCATCATCATTGGCAGCAAGCGCCTGGTACATCGCTTCATCGTGCCAGTAGCCATAGTGCTGTGCATTGGTAATGGCAATAAGGTGTGAGGTGATGCGCTTGTCCGGCCACATGCTGCGCAGCGTTTGGTAATGTTTTTTTGATACCGCATTGGCCTTTGCTGAAAACCCGAAAGCTGTAAGGGTATGGTCAAGCTTACCGGCGGTGGTGCTGGCAATGTTTAAAACTCCGGCCAATGGAATACCACAAAAAAAGCCCATTTTTTCCAACAGGTCAAGGTTTGTCTGCAGGTTACCGGAAGCCTCCGGTGTGTGATTGGTATAAACAAGTCTTTTTATAACATCAGCCTTGTTTTTATACTTATTATACAGGTAAAAAGCCAGCGGCAATGCATGCGATTCATTCAGGTGGTAAATGGCCGGTTCTTTCTCCAGTATTTCCAGCAAACGGGCGCCACCTGCCCCTAATAAAATAGCGGCTGCAATTCTTGCTTCGGGGTTGGCATCATATAATTTAAAACAAATAGTCCTTGCCAGGTAATCATTTTCGGGCAAGTCTGTAGAAAGAAAAAAAACCGGTGCTGTTCTGAACAAAGCAGGCGGCAGGTACCAGGCAGTAACCCAAACTTCGTGACCGGAAATTCGTATGGTAAATTTTATCTGCGTGGGAATAAGAAAGCCATAGACCTTTTCTATAAACTGTACATCCATGCCCTGGTCAGGTTTTCTTACCTGGTCATAATAACCATATTTCCACAGAATGCCAATGCCAACCAGGTTTTGTTTAAGATCGAAAGCACTGCGCATATGCGAGCCGGCAAGAAAGCCAAGTCCTCCTGCATAGGTTTTTAGTGGTTGATGGATGGCAAATTCCATACAGAAATAAGCCACCGGCGTTTGATAAGCCGGATCAAATTCATATGGGTGATGAAAAGCAAAAGCCATAGTGCTGGAATTTGAGTTGCCTGCCTGTCTTATTGTTTTTCGAACCGGCCCGTTACATGCTCAATTTTAATGCGGTACATGACTTGTTTAACGCGGGTACTGTCATCTATTGTTGCCGTTTGTTCATGTCCGTAAGTATGAACGGTACTGCTGGTCATTAAGGGCAATACACGGCCAAAAAGAATTTCCCTTGCGGCAATGGCATCACGGTCGTTCAATTCCTCAAATTTACCGGTTACAACAACGCTTTGCCAGTTTCGCATATCGGTCAGGGCATCTACTTCAAAACAAACATGCGGATTTTTTCTGAGTATTTTCAATTTGGTGCCTTCATTGGTTTGACCATAAATACATTTTCCGTCATAGGCGTATGTTACCGGTACAATATATGGTTGCTTGCCGTTGCTGCAGGCCAGCCTGCCAATTACCTGGCTCGATAGCAAATTACGTATTTGCATTTCTTTCAGTTCTCCTAACATCATTGTTCGTTTTATTTTGTAAATAAGTATATTAATTATCCAAAGTACCATTTGCCGGCGGGCTGGCCGGTGAGTTTTATCATGTTACAGCCTGATTCCATTCATGATTTCATAAGTGTAAAGTCTTTTATAGCCGGTACAATAAGGTTTCCATGGTCTGATACAAATAATTGTATTACCTGCTCAGCAGCGTACTAAGTGCTTTGCCGCCGGCAATATTATCCGCAATAATTTTAAGAATACCTGTAAACGGAACAAATAAAATCATTCCGGCAACACCCCAGATAAGCCCGCCAACAATAATAGCAACCAGCGTTGCCCAGGTGCTCACGTTTATTTGTGCGGCCACAACCCGTGGAAAAATAATATTTGCTTCCAGGTATTGAACAAACGTAAATAAGATAATCACACCTGCAGGATACCATAAGGAATCTTTGGTAATCCATGCAACGGTGATGGGTAACAATGCGCCAATGAAAATACCCGCATAGGGAATAATGGTAAGGATAGCAGTAAGCATGCCGAACAGGAATGCATGCGGAATGCCCAGTGCCAGCAGACCGAGGCTGTTTAATAAACCAACTATCAGATATACCATTGTCATGCCCTTTATAAACTTAAAATAGGTGTTGGCAGTCTGTTCCAGGATTACATGCAGTGGCCGGCTGTTTTTTCCGCCCGCCATTTTTTCAAGAAATAATGTAAATACGCGGCGGTTATAAAGAAACAATACGGCAAAGACCGGGGCCATCAGCAGGGTAAAGAGTAAACTGCCGGTAGCTTTGAAAGTAACCGGCAGAAACATACTTATACTGCCTGCAAGCTTGTTTACGAGGGTTGTTCCCCAGTCTTTCTGGTCTTGCAAACCAATGACGGGGTTTTGCTGCAACCATTTTTGCAGGCCTTTCATAATTGGGGTAAGTTTATTAATAATAGCCGGTAGTTCCTTTCTGAAGGATTGCATTTCCAGTACAACCAGTATAACCAGTGCAGCGGATAAAAATACAATGATACTGAGCGATGCGGTGATGGCCAGGCTGCGCGGCCAGCCCTTTTTCTCCAGCCATTTGCAGGCAGGAAGTAAGACAATTGCAATAAACAAACCATAACTCATGGGTATAAAGAGCGTGGCCCCAAAATATAAGATGCCGGTCAGCAAACAGACTAACTGCAGATAGCGCAGGGTGGGTAGTGTTGTTGTGTTGGTAGTAAGCATAAAGGTTTATTAAAGATTAGTAAACAGCCTGCTTTTGCGGGTTCTGAATTTCTTAATCCATTTCTCTGTTTCAACTGCGTGAAAAAAAATTGCCGCAATTGCAAAGCAGGCAATTAATTCAGCGGCCGATAAGGGCTTTGTTTTAAAAATGCGGTTTCCGGCCGGCAGGTAAATAACAGCTATTTGCAGCAATGCCGTAATGCCAAGTACTGCGCCAAGCGGCTTGTTCGAAAACAGTCCTTTACGGTAAATAAAATCAACTTCGCTCCGGACTGCCATAACATGTGCAAGTTGCGATAAGCCCAATGCGGTAAATACAATTGTATTCCAATGTTCATTGCCGTTATGATAGTACCATCCCTGCATGCTTAATAAAAGAGCGGCCAGCAATATGCCAGCCCAGAGTATATGGAAGCCGGTTCCGCCAGCAAAAAGACTTTCGCCGGCTTTGCGGGGCGGTCTTTTCATAATATTCCAGTCGCCTTTCTCAGCAGAAAGAGCAAGCCCCGGCAGTCCATCGGTAGCAAGGTTAATCCAGAGTATCTGTATGGGCAGCAGCGGTATTGGTAGTCCGAATACAGGCGCCAGCGCGATAATATATATTTCTGCGCTATTGCAGGTAAGTATGTATTTAACAAACTTGCGGATATTATCATAAATCCTGCGTCCCTCCCTGATGCCCCCTATGATACTGGCAAAATTATCATCCAGCAAAATCATATGCGCTGCCTCTTTACTAACATCCGTTCCGCTGATACCCATTGCAATACCTATATTGGCAGTTTTCAATGAGGGTGCGTCATTAACCCCGTCACCGGTCATGGCAGTAAAATGATCACTGCGCTGCATGGATTCAATAATAGCCAGTTTTTGCTGCGGCGAAACCCTTGCATACACCCTTATCCGTTCAATATTTTTATCAAGTTCAGCGGCAGGTAACTTTTCAAGTTCAGGGCCCGATAAAAGCAAGTCGCCTGGTAACAGGATGCCGGTTTGTTTAGCAATGGCAGCGGCCGTTTGCGGATGGTCTCCTGTAATCATTACCGGGATAATGCCGGCCGATTTGCACTCTTTTATGGCGGCACTTACTTCTTCTCTTGCCGGATCGATCATTGCGGCAAGCCCGGCAAAAATTAAATTCCTGCCATCTTCGTGTGCAATTCTTCCTGGCAAATTCTCTGTCAGGCGGTATCCGTATGCAATAACACGTGCTCCATTTGCTGCCAGCCGGTTATGTTCAGACAATATATGATCGTTAGCGGTACTGGATTGCAACAGTCCAACAATTGTTTCCGTTGCGCCCTTTACAATCAGTAAAAACTGGTTGGCATAGCGGTGCACGGTAATCATACTCCTGGTGTCTGCGTTGAAAGGCAATTCTGCCAGTTTGGGAAAGTTTTGCAGGATGTCTTCCACCTTGCAGGGGCCTATATTTTGTTGCGCATATTCCAATAATGCCATTTCGGTAGGTTCTCCCTTCCAGGTATTGCCTGTTTTTATGACATCATGATTGAGGGCCATCAGCAGGCATATATCCGGTGCCCCCTGGTTGGAAGGCGCTGGCTGACCGGCAGTAACAAGTTCCACTACCTTCATTTTATTCTGCGTAATGGTCCCGGTTTTGTCTGTGCAGATGATGCTTACCGCACCCAGTGTTTCAACCGCTGTAAGTTTTCTGATCAGGATATTTTTAGTAACCATTTTTTTTGCCGCAAGTGCAAGCGAGATGGTTATCAATGCCGGCAGGGCTTCTGGTATGGCTGCCACCGCAAGGGAAACGCTTACCAGCAACATATCAAGTATGGGCTGGCCCCGGAAAATGCCTGTTGCAAATACGATTGCACATATTATGAGGATAATACCGGAAAGCCGCCTGCTGAAATCGGCCATTTTCCTTTGCAATGGAGTGGCCGGATCACCCGGTTCCAGCAGGGTTGTAATATGACCGAACTCCGTTTTCATACCAGTAGCAATTACAACACCAATTCCTCTTCCGCTGGTAACCATCGTACTTTTATAGACCATATTGAAGCGGTCGCCCAATGCAACAGTGCCGTTATCGCAATCGCCTGTATGTTTATAAACCGGAACTGATTCGCCCGTCAGTGATGATTCGTCGAGTTGCAAAGAAAACGTTTCAATTAAGCGCAGGTCTGCCGGCACGCGGCAACCGGCTTCCAGGAAAACGATATCACCTCTGACCAGTTCTTTCGACGAAATGGTTTGGGCTGTACCATTGCGCAATACGGTTGCAGTAAGCAAGTCCAGTTTTTTCATTGCTTCCATAGCCTTTCCGGCTTTGTATTCCTGTATAAACCCGATGATCGCATTTATAATCACAATTGCCAGTATCACCAGCATATCTGCCGTTTCCCCTGTTATGCCGGCAAGCAGCGCGGCCCCCAGTAAAATTAAAATCATCAGATCCCTGAACTGAAGAAAAAAAAGTTTCCATACCGGTTGTTTTTTTTTAACCCTCAGCTCATTGTATCCTTCTGATTGTAACCTGGCGGATGCAATTTGGGTAGTAAGGCCCCGGTTGGACGATTCGGTGATCTCAAATATTCTATTGATATCGGGCTGGTGCCAGTTCATTTCAAAGCAATGCGGGTTTGTATGGTATATAGTCCTGCAAACCAACAGTATTTAATTGGCAGCTTTCCTGATGCATATTAGTTGCGTTCTTGATTCGTATCAGGCAGGTTGAACCGCAAGCCTGGTTTAATGACTGATATTAATCATTGTAAATTCCAATCGGCGTCATGGGTTGCTGTTTTAGTCATACCTAGCTTAGCATAAAGTATCCTGCGAAAAAAATGCTGATGGCTGCAAATGATCGTTCCGACAGCGCAATGGAACTGGTTGGCGGATAAGAACAAATAGGAGGATGGTATAAAAATAATATGCAGCAAAAAATAATCTCACCCGGGTTTAGCGACGGTAAATCAGGCGCTGGTATGACGCTAATCAGCAATTTGTACCCTTTTACACCAGTAATTTTAAACATCAGGCTAAATAAAATGCAGTCAGTACTAACAAAAGAAACGCCGCCGGTAACAGCAGCTGCACATTACTGGCCGGTTGTTTCCTTAATCATGCCGTTTGAGCACAAAATGATTGCCAGTACTGCACTTACAGAATTGGGGAGGCATAGCATTGCCCCGAACGAATATTAAAAGACTATAATCATATTGCGTTAATAAAATCTTACTAATAAAATTTAAACATTGATATGAAAACAATTATCGCTGCCGTAGATTTTTCTGAAAATTCCGTTAATGCAGCCAACTATGCAGCAGATATGGCCTGCGCTACCGGTTATGATTTAATGCTTGTGAATGTATGCCCGGACGTAATACCGCTGGCAGAAGCGCCTGCCGCCTTTTACTCTTTGGAAAAATTGCTGGAAGACGCCGAAAAGGAAATGGATAAATTAAGGGATGCCATCGTTACCCGCAGCCTGGGTAAAATAAAAGTGTCGGGTATTGTAAAACGGGGCGATATTATTGAGGGGCTGCGCGAATGTTGCCTCGATAATAATACTTATGCGCTTGTAATGGGGCGGGAAGATATGGGGGCTTTAGAACGATTGATATTGGGCAGCAGAACAGTTTCAGCAGTGCAGCACCTTTCCTGCCCGTTGATAGCGGTGCCGCCGGATGCAAAATTTACGGGTATACGGAATATTGGGTTAGCCTGCGATTTCCGTGATGTAATCGAAACATTGCCGGTGCCGGAAATCAAAAACCTGGTAAAAGAAACGAAAGCTGCGCTTCATGTGCTGCATGTAAGTGATGAAACGGGCGACGAATTTGATGCAACGACCATTGAAGAATCTGGTTGGTTCCAGGATATGGTGGGCGATCTGAAACCGCAGTATCATTTTATTAAAGGAAAGGATGCCGATGCAGGCGTGATGGATTTTGCAGACAAACATCACCTGGATTTGCTGATTGTAATCCCCAAAAAACATGGACTGCCTGGCAGGCTTTTAAAACATAGTCATTCTAAAACATTGGTATTGCATGCACACGTGCCGGTAATGGCACTTCATTCATAAATTATCTTATCAAATGGACAAGTATATCAGAAAATTTGGAGAAACCGGTATTAAGGATATTGAAGCCGTAGGAGGTAAGAACGCCTCCCTGGGTGAAATTTTTTCACAACTGACCAGCAAGGGAATCAGTGTGCCGGATGGGTTTGCCACCACCACATTTGCTTTTCAGTCTTTCCTTTCGCATAATTCTTTGCACACACCTCTTTACCAGTTAATGCAAACACTGGATACGGTAAAATTTACCAATCTGGCGCAAGTTGGCAGTAAAGCAAGGGCAATGCTGCTGCACGGTAATATGCCAACCAGTGTAAAGAACGCAATCATAGCGGCATACAATCATTTAACCGGCAATGGGCAGGATGCAGTGGCGGTAAGAAGCAGTGCAACCGCCGAGGATTTGCCACATGCCAGTTTTGCCGGGCAGCATGAAAGCTTTCTTAATATTAAAGGAAAAGATGTACTAGTTGAAGCAGTAATAAAATGTTTTGCATCATTGTATACCGACAGGGCCATTAAGTACAGGCACGAAAATGGATTTGCGCACGAAAAGGTTTCTCTGTCTGTCGGAATTCAAAAAATGGTGCGGGCGGATAAAGGCTGTTCAGGTGTTGTATTTACGCTGGAGCCCGAATCCGGTTTTAAAAACATTATCCATATAAGCGGAGTATGGGGTTTGGGCGAAAACCTTGTTCAGGGTTCCGTTACGCCAGACGAATACTATGTTTTTAAACCCACCTTGCTGATGGGCAAAAACGCCGTTATCAGCAAAAAGATCGGGAGCAAGGCAAAAACAATGATTTATGGAGAGGGTAACGACCAGCCGGTGATTAATATAGATACGCCTGCTGAACGAAAGATACAGCCTGTTCTTTCAGATGATGAAATAACCAGTCTTGCAAAATGGGCAATTGTTATTGAAGAACATTATAGAACACCCATGGATATTGAATGGGCCAAGGACGGACTAACAGGGAAATTATACATTTTACAAGCCCGTCCTGAAACGGTTCAGTCTGCAAAAAACCTGATGGAAACAACCGAGTATACTTTAATCAATAAAACGCCGGCTATCACCAGCGGGCAAGCCATTGGTTCAAAAATAGCTTCAGGAAAAGCCCGGATATTGGCATCGCCGGCAGATGCGGGTAAGTTGTTCCCCGGTGAAATAGTAGTGACAGACATGACCAGCCCCGATTGGGATCCTGTCTTAAAAAATGCTGCTGCCATCATTACCAATAAAGGTGGCCGTACCAGTCATGCAGCAATTGTTGCCAGGGAATTGGGCGTACCGGCAATTGTTGGTTGTAACAATGCTACCGCTGTCATTACAGAAGGGGAAACAATTACGGTCTCCTGTTGTGAAGGATCGGAAGGTTTTGTGTACAAGGGGAAAATAGATTACAAAGCCACCACCAGAAATTTTTCGGCTATTAAGAAACCGGGTGCGGTGAAAGTTATGCTGATTGCTGCCGATCCCGATACTGCATTTAAACTGTCCATGTATCCTTCGGATGGTGTGGGGCTATTGCGTCTTGAATTTATTATTACTCACTCGGTGCAGGTGCACCCGATGGCGCTTATCAGGTTTGATGAACTGAAAGAAGGTGAAGCGAAGGAAAAAATCCGGCAACTTACCGCAGCCTATCCCGATAAAAAGCAATTCTTTATAGACAAACTTGCTGAAGGTGTGGCAACCATAGCAGCAGCATTCTTTCCCCGGCAGGTTATTGTAAGAATGAGCGATTTTAAAACCAATGAATATGCAAATCTCCTGGGTGGTGAATCCTTTGAGCCACTGGAAGAAAATCCGATGATTGGGTTCAGGGGCGCTTCACGTTACTATGATGATCAGTACAGGGACGGTTTTAAACTGGAATGCGAGGCCATGCGCAAACTTCGCGATGACATGGGCTTGACCAATATAAAATTAATGATCCCGTTTTGCCGGACAGTAGAGGAAGCAAAAAAAGTAGTCGGTGTAATGAAAAAATCCGGGCTTGAACAGGGGGTGAATGATCTGGAAATCTATATGATGGCTGAAATTCCCTCTAATGTAATACTGGCTGAAAAATTTGCCGCCGTGTTTGATGGGTTTTCAATAGGTTCAAATGATTTAACCCAGCTGGTGTTGGGTGTAGACAGGGATTGCGCTGCGGTAAGCCATTTATTCAGCGAACAGAACGAGGCTGTTAAACAGATGATTTCAGACATGATACAGCGGGCCAAATCTGCCGGTGTTCCAATTGGCCTTTGTGGCCAGGCACCGAGTGATTTTCCGGAATTTGCCAGTTTTTTAGTGTCTGAAGGTATAGACAGCATTTCATTCAACCCCGATGCGTTCTTAAAAGGCATTGAAAATATCAACAGGGTCACCGCCAAATCCCTGTACAAGGTTTAACATAAACGCCAGGCAGCCGTGGTTTTTGCTACCATAAACCTATTAACGTGAAAACACTTTTCTACAGTATAACCAGGCCGGAAAAGACTTTAATAGAGACACAACTGCATTTCTTCAGGCACATAAAGATGATTGAGGAAAGGCTTTCAATATACACGGCGGCCCAGTCGATTTCTTTCGATGCAATTTGTGTAAATGCAACAGATGATTTATCAGCGCCGGTATTGAGTGAACTTTACAAGAACGGGATAAGATATATCACCATCAGGGCTGCATTCAATAATACCCATGACCTTGCCAAATCAATTGAACTTGGTATAGTGGTGGCGCATGTTCCGGCTTATTTGCCAGAGGCTGCGGGAACAATAGAAACAGCCATGCTCAGCTATATGATAGATACCACTTTTTATAACCTTCACTGCCGCAAAAAAGACCTGTATTCAGGTAATGAACTAACGCCTGCTACAGGACTGGCACCCGCCACTATCTATTGCCGTTAGATGTTGAAACCTGTTACGAATGCATTATCATTCAGTATTTGCCAGGGAGATTATTATTTGCCGGCAATTACAGCCATTATTGTTGGGAGAGGGCCATTCAATGCCCGTTGCTGCAGCAAAGGGTATTGTGTAATTGTGATAAAACTCAATACCATCACTGATACGCATCATAAAGCACTGGCAGGAACAATTTTTAGCTTTGTTTACAGCATGAGCGCTTACGCGTAGTGCCGGATGCAACTAAAAATGTTTATATGCCAGGAATCATATCCATTACCTTCAGCCCATGCATAGATAAGAGTACCTGCGTTGAGGAACTTATTCCTGAAAAAAAGCTTGCCTGCGCTGCTCCTGTATTGGAACCGGGTGGTGGTGGCATTAATGTGGCACGCGCCATCAGGAAACTGGGTGGAACTGCCACTGCCATTTATCCATCGGGAGGATATACCGGAAAATTTCTGGACTCGCTGATGCGAAAGGAAGAAGTACCTGCCATTGTTATTGAAACAATCAGCGAGACCAGGGAGAACATTATTGTATTTGAATCGGGCAAAAAAAGACAATACCGTTTTGGAATGCCCGGTTCTGTGCTGCTGCAAAACGAATGGCAATCATGCCTGCAGGCAGTTGAAGAACAAAAAGAGGCCGCTTTTATCGTTGCCAGCGGAAGCCTTCCTCCCGGTGTGCCCGTTGATGTTTTCGCGATGCTGGCAAAAATTGCGCGCAAAAATAATGCAAAGCTGGTGGTGGATACAAAGGGCGCCGCGCTTCAGCATGCGGTATCGCAGGGGGTATACCTTATTAAGCCAAACCTGGGCGAGTTGTGTTCGCTGGCCGGCATTGAAAAAACAAACGATGTGGATGCAGTGGCTGTTTCAAAAAAACTGATAGCGTCTGTTGATTGCAGTATAATAGTTGTTTCACTGGGACCCGGTGGAGCATTACTGGTAACAAAAAACAATACTTATCATGTAGCTGCGCCCTCAGTAGAAGTAAAAAGTACGGTGGGGGCAGGCGATAGTATGGTGGCCGGTATTGTTTATAGCCTTTACAACGGAGACAGTATAAAACAAGCGTTGCAATACGGTGTGGCTTGCGGAACAGCTGCAACACTGCATAGCGGAACTGAACTTTGCCGCAGGAGTGATGCGGACAAATTATATGATGTGATACGTGGTAGCCAGGTGCAGGGAATTGCAGCCAATCTGCCGCTATAGCAATGCCGAAATAAAAATGGATGATTATTATGAAGCCCCTATGATATAATACAATTGATATTAAACGGGCGTGGGCATTTGTCAGGACAAATACTGCCGGAAAAATAAAAGGGGCAAAATGGACATTTCACCCCGTGATTCATCCAATATAACCTTAAAAACCTGGATAAAACTACAGGCTTTCCCGATGGTAGCAAATGACGGCTGTCAGATTGCTGGCTGATATAAATATGTTTAAACGGTCTTGAAGTTTATTAACATTGTTACATGGCGTAACAGTCATACTTTCCCCGGAAATGGTTAATTGCTTTGAATAAAAAACCCCGCTATCTTTTATAGCGGGGTGGTAAGCCACGGGTGTATATGGCTTATTTTACAGCGATATGCTTCGCTGAAACTTTTTTATTGTCTTCCCTGCGTGGCAATACAATATGCAGTACCCCATCAGTATAGCTGGCTTCAATTTTTTCCCTGTTAATTTCTTCCGGCAATGTAAAGCTCCGGCTGAAGGAAGTGTAATTATATTCCCTTCTTGTAAATTTTTTTTCCTTTTCTTCCTTGTTTTCTTCTTTTTCGCAACTAATAGTGAGCATGTTGCCATCAATGTCAATATTGAAATCGCCTTTCTTAAGGCCGGGCGCAGCCAGGGATACATTATAGGCATCCTTTTGTTCAACGATGTTAACCGATGGAACTTCATTAAAACGGTTCATAAGTCCGCCATTATCAAACCATTCATTCCATGGTTTGAAAAAATCATTAAAAACAGATGGCACTCTGTCTTTTACTCTTGATAAAGCTGGTGTTTGCATAAAACCTCCTTATTTTTTAAATGAATGAATAGAAATTTTTCCTGACAAAATTCCCGTTGTTGCCCTATCCAAACAAAGACTGTGGTCACCGGTATTCCTGATAATGATCAACTATCCATCTGTACAGGCATATTTATGGCCGTTTAACCTATATTTATCAATCCTCATATGAATACTCCGGCAATACAACCTTAAGCTTGCTGTCAACATTGGTTACGCCGGGTGCAGCCCAGGCTGCTGCCTCTGCATCTTCCTTTTCTGCAATAGACCGTACATTACCAGTGAGTATTACCGTACTGCCATTAACATTCGCAGTTATCCTGGCTGCATCTATTGTTGCATTGCGGGCGAAGGCCGCGGTAATTTTAGTTTTGATGTCTACCGCAGATACTTTTGGCTTTACCCTGATAAAATTGCTGATTGATTTAACGCCGGCAAGGTTTTCAACTGCCATGCGGGCATTGAGTCTTTGAAACTCCCATTCAACTTCGCCCTCAAGTATAACAGCGCCATTTTCTACTTTAATTTTGATTTTATCTTCCTGCACGGCAGCATGCCATTTTAAGGCATTTACTATGGCTTCGGCTATTTCTGTATCCGTTTTATTGAATGCAGGCGATACGCCAATCTGCATTTCTTCTGCTATGGCTTTTACGCCACTCACTTTTTTTGTTGCCTCTTCAGCTTTTGTTTTTTTGAAAAAGGAGTCTACCTGCCCTGAAAGTGTTACCACCCCTTCTTTAACAGCCACGCCAATTTGTGACGCTGTTAGCAGGGGTTCCCATTTAAGCTGGTCCATTACATCTTTTTGGATTTGGGCATCTGTTTTCATGTTGCTTGTTTTTAAGTAGTTGAAAATATTTATCCTGTGTAAGAATGATCGTTTTGCTGTATTTAAGACCCGTATTCACAGGCCCGTTATTATTGAATGTAAAATAACAACTGGAAAAGGGGCATTACAATGAGCTGTGTCAAACACAATACTGATTGGCATCAGGCAAAACCGGCTATTGCCGGTTCAGGCAGCGATTGCACACACGATATGCATAAATCATGTTGCTGGTTGAGGCCCATCATGCATTTTCTTTCGCGCAGATGATATTTTCACAGCGCTTTTTGTGACTCATTTTTTTGACCACTATGATACATATAAGATTTCTCCTGGCCGCACTGCTTAATTTAACCTGTTGTGTGGCCTATACCCAGGCAAGCCAGTCACCGGCCCGTGAACATTTCGAAAAGGAATTGCAGAAATGCAGGGATGTTAAATGGCGCGAGGATTTACGGGTATTCTATACTTATGCCGATTTTCAATTATGCTGGATAGGAAACGACAGGCTGATTCTTCAATTGAATAACTATGTTAAAAATGCTGCAGAACTGGGGCTAAGAAAAGAGGATTATCACTACCAGGCTATAAGCGATTACGCTGCAATGAACATATCTGCTGTGAGCGATGATGATTTGCTGGACGCAGATATTCGTTTTACGGATGCGGCTATTCATTTTTTCAGGGATATCAGTTTTGGCACGCAACCACCGGAGTTTCGCTACAGCGGATTTAGTTATGTTCCCGATGCCGGTAAACTGATTAAGCAAATTTTTGAATCTGTGTCGGGCCATACGTTTCAATACCTGCTTGCTGCTACAGAGCATTGTTCTCCGGAATACCTTGCCTTAAAAAAACAACTGGCTGTTTTTAATAGTATCCGGAACGATTGTTATATATCAGGCACCGCATTGGTTGCATCAAAACTGAACAATAGAAATAAAATATTGCTTGAAAAGTTGCAGCAGCTGGGCATCATTGCTGCAGGCGATACATTGCCGGATAAAGCGTTGGCGGCTTCCGTTGCCAGGGCACAACGCTTATTTTATTTACCGGAGAGCGGTAAACTGAACGCTGCCCTGATAGAACAACTGAATGTGCCGCTGGTTGACAGGATTGCGGCTGTAGAAAAAGCAATCAACCAGCTTCGCTGGCTGGATGCCATCAGGCAACAGTGGCCGTACATAGCTGTTGTCAATATTCCTTCCGCCAGCTTATCGGTGTATGCGGGCAATAACATGGTGCTGGAATCCAAATTGATAGTGGGAAAATATTCAACGCCTACCCCAACCCTCAGCAGTACCATTAAAGAGATAATATTATACCCTTATTGGTTCGTTCCGCATAAAATAGCTACACGGGAATTACTTCCTCTGATTAAGAAAGATAAAAACTACCTGTCTGCCAATAATTTCCAGGTGCTAAACACGCGGGGAAGGGTTCTTGATCCGGTTGCTATAGATTGGCAGCAACTCAGTACGCAATACTTCCCTTACCTGTTGCGCCAATCTACGGGCTGCGATAATTCACTGGGGATTATAAAAATAAACTTTTACAGCCCTTTTGATGTGTATTTGCACGATACGCCCGGGAAGACACTTTTTAATTTTAACAGGCGCTATTTCAGTCATGGTTGTATGCGGCTGCAGAAAGCCACCGAACTTGCCCATTTATTGTTAAGAGACAGGCAGGCTGCAATGGATACAATTATCAGCAGGGGCTGTATAAAAAACCAGGCTCCGGTGGTAATGCCTGTAAGTACGGCCATGCCCATTTTTATACTCTATAATACGGCCTGGGTAGATGCTTCTTTTACGCCAGGGTTTTATTATGATGTATACAGAAAAACCATTGCCGGCCGCAGGCGGAGATAAAAAACACAGGTTTGGTTAGTCAGGAATGTTGTCGCTGTTCGGGGAAATATTTGATGTGATTCAATCATGGGTCATGAAGAAAATTTATGTTAGAACCCCCATTTTTTTTTGTCCTTTTTATTCATTTCCGCAGTAATGATCTCTTTTGGGTGTTGAACGATATACGAATTGTTCACCTGCAATGGTGTTAATTGGCTATTTGCTCCTGTGTAAAAATGAGTGGGTATATAAACGAGGTTGGAGGATACCGGTTTATCTTCGGTATTACCGGCATTCATTATTTTTTTTTCATCCAGGTACCAGGTTGAAAACAGTATTGCATATTTTTCACTTTGTATAGTAAAAATGCCAAGCGGTTTTCCGGGATAAACAACGTCTCCGGGGTGGACCAATAACTGTATGGGGGCCAGGATATCGTAGACACCCAGGCTGCCATCATTGTGCTGAATATGTATTTTATTGCGGCCGGTTTTATAGTAATCATCTGTTTTTTCACCTTCTGATACATTGTCAGTATAGTCATAAACAATACCGCCACGGGAAGCACAGATAGTATCTCCTGAGTTATAAACAAAGCCTGTTCCAAAATAGTCGCCTGGTGTTTCCTGTGCAGGCAACGCCGAAGGCGGGGAGACTTTTGATATGCGGATATTATTGCCGGCATTTGCTGGCAGCAAATACACAAAGGAACTGTCTGGCGCTTTCCTTAAAGCCCTGCCCGGAAAACACAGGTAATTGTATTGAAATGCAGAGGCGCTTGCCAGCTTGTTTTGTAGTTTAAGTATTTCTCTTTTACCCGGCTTAACCGTTGCCAGCAGGGTGTTGGCAATGATTAGTGAAGAAGTAGTATAATCCGCGAGGGAGGTGAAAATCAATTTCACTGTATAATCTCCGGAAGCACGGTTGTCTGAAATTATACTAATGGAATTGTCAGCATTTCGTTCCAGGCTGCAGGTAATCAATCTTTGTTGTGAAAAAGAGGGAAGAACATAAAAACTTAACAAAATAAACGGAATGATTTTAATGATCATGCTAAATGATTTAATAGTAAGTATGGCCGCGATTTTTAAATTTCAATCATACCAACTGTGTTGCCCGGAACCAATGCTGATGGGGTATCAATTACAATCGATGACAAATTAACAATAAAAAAGCCAATGCAGGTAAGGTGGAAACTGGTAGGTACCGGCTAAATGAAATATTCATCCGTTTGGGTGTTAAAAGAGCTGACCTGTGAATGCTAACCTTACAGCGCGGCAGGAAAATAATTGAAATTAATTTTTAAGAGTGGTTACATCTGTTGCCCCCGCGGTTACTCATCTGTATTAACATCACCATTAAAAAATAACTTTATGAAATCATCTAGTCTAAAAGCCATCTGTGTATTATTTGTTGCCGCTGTTTTGGGCTTTACATCCTGCAAGAAAACATACGATGCTTCGCCTGCCCCATCCGCCGCTGCCGACAGCGTTACTACAGCGCTTACAACCGGCAACTGGATAGTCAGCTCACTAACACAGGCCAAAGAAGACAATACCTCCAAATTCAAGGACTATGTTTTAACATTTTCAGCCAACGGAAAGCTATCTGTTACAAAGGGTAACGTAGAAACGCAGGGCTCCTGGACATATACACCTGCCGTAACGTATTATGGGTCTTCATCAAAGGAAGCCATCAATATTAATATGGGTGCCACTGAACCTTTCAGGCGTTTAACCGGCACCTGGAATATCGTTTCACGAAGCGCCACATCATTTAAAATGGACAACCCGGAAATAGCTGAGGATGAACACCTGCAGATTCAAAAGCAATAATAGCCAGTTTCATTTCAGACATAGGATCGCCAGCCCGCTGATTGTGCGGGGTAAAAGAGCCACCGGTTGGCTCTTTTACTCATTTTGGGCGGTAAGACACCGGGAATTAACTATTTATATCACGATATGATTAATTTATTTGCCCCCCAGGGAAAAAAAAAGAAAATTTGGTTACAAATTGATAATTAATATTTACCAACAACTGTAACAAGATGGGCACAGAAAGGCAATTGCCAGATAGTATAATTTTGGCTGTTCTTCGCTCAGATAAGGCGCCTGATGAAGCCATAAGGCAATTATACCGTTCACAATTTGGGGTGGTGGCCAACTATATAAAACAGAACAATGGAACAGATGAAGACGCAGAAGATATATTTCAGGAAGCCCTTCTCAGTTTTATTGAAATGGTGCGGAAAGATAAATTTCGTGGCGAAAGCAGTATTGGCACATTCTTTTACGCCATTGCCAGGAATACATGGTTAAATGAATTGAAAAAAAGGGGCCGGTCAAAACTACGTGATGAAAAATTTGAAAAAGCCAAAGACGCAACAGAAATGGATATCAGCCATTACATTGTACACCGCGAATTGAGAGCGAAACTTATGCGGACCATCGACAGTCTTGGCGAAACCTGTAAGAAAATATTGTTGGCATTTTATTACGAAAATCTTGCCATTAAAGATATTTTACAAAACCTGCAATATGAAAACGAGCAGGTGGTAAGAAATAAAAAATACAAATGCCTGAAACAACTGGAACAAATGATAGTAACAGATACCCAATTGGCCGAAAACCTGCAATCCATATTACATGAATGAGAATTTTACAAATAGCGACATACTAATTCAATACCTGGATGGCGAGCTGGAAGGGGAACAATTACTTGCTATCCGGGAAAAGATAGCCACCGACAAAAACCTGGCGGCAGAGCTGGAAAGCCTGCGTCTTACCAGGACTGCCGTTGCCACCTACGGACTGAAAAAAACCATTGGTTCGGTACACACGGAAATGATGAAAGAATTGGCTAATCAAACCCCTGCTCCGGTAATCAGCATGAGAAATCTGTTGAAATACGGCTTACGTGTCGCAGCGGTGTTACTGCTGGTTGCGGGTTCAGCGGCGGTATTTCAGTATTTTACCGCAACACCCGAAAAATTATTCAACGACAATTTTGAAGCCTACCAGCTGACCGAAACGCGTGGCAACGCAAACAGCAACCTGCTGGAAACAGCCTATAAAAACGGACGCATGCAGGATGTGATGGACGCATTCAAACAATTGACAGTGCCACAGCCACAGGATTATTTTTTGCAGGCCAATGCCGCCTTGCGTCTCCGCAATGCACCGGCCGCAATTGCTTCGCTCCAAATGCTGCAAAAAATAAACGCCGGGAACAATGCCCATTATTATGAAGACGATATAGAATATTACCTGGGTCTTGCCTATCTGGATAACAATCAACCCGCCATGACTTTGCCTATTTTTGAAAGGATACACGCAGACAAGAATCATCCTTACCACAAAAAAATAAGTCCGTGGCTAATGCAAAAGCTTCGGCGGCTGGCGGACCAGCAGGCTGTTTCCCGGTAATTGCAAAAAAGTGTTTCAAAAAAAATGAAACACTTTTTTTTAACGGTTGGTTACAATTGAAGCCTTTGTGGTTACTCATTAAAAAGCCACTTATTTCTATCATCTAAAAACTTATTATGAAAACATTATTTCCTGCACGCCCGCTAATAGCCGCTATTGCCCTGCTGGCACTTTTATCCATTGCCGGTTGCCAGAAAAACATCACCAGGCAGGATGAAGCTGCCGGAACCCGATCGGCTGTAAACATATACCTCACTGACGACCCATCCCTGGTTTTTGACCAGCTATGGCTGGACGTACAAAAACTTGAAATAAAAGCGGAAGACGATTCACAATCAAAACACGAAACGGAACACCAGGACGAAGTTGATGACAATGATAAAAGAGGCAATAGCTCCGGTGGCTGGATAACTGTAAATATCAATCCCGGGGTATATGATATTTTAAAATTCCGCAACGGTCTTGATACCTTGTTTGCAAGAACCAGTTTTCCGGCCATTCAGCAGTTAAAGAAACTGCGCATAACGCTGGGCAGCAAAAATAGTATCACATTCAATGGTGTTAATGTGCCACTTACATTGAAAGGCAATGACAATTTTATAGTCATAAAAACCGAAGCTTCTTCCGTTAACATTAATAGCGGCGGGCTTAGCAATTTCTGGATAGATATTGATGCAGCGCGCTCTGTCAACAGACACGGAAACGATTTTGAACTGAAACCAAGTGTAAAATTATTCAGCAAGGAAACAACAGGTCGTATAGAAGGAAGTGTATTGCCAAAAGAAGCGAACGCATTGGTAATGGCTGTAAATGGAACAGATACTGCTTCAGCAAAACCCGGACAGGAAGGCGAATTTAAATTTACAGGTTTAAAACCCGGCGCTTATTCCATTATATATCATGCGGTTTCAGGTAATTATAATGATACAACGATCCGGAATATAATCGTGAAAACAAATGAAGATACAAGGCTGCCCAACATTATGCTGCACAAGTAGCATTATAATTCCTGTGATACCGTCAACGGGCATATCAAAGTGCCCGTTTTCTTTTAAACCAGTAAATAAAGAATACAATAATCGGCAAAGAAGTAATGAATGCAATCAGGCGCCATTTAATGGCAGCTTTTACCACAGGCTGCCGGTCTCCAATCAATACCATATGGGCCCAATAAGCCGGTGTTTTATACCGGTCATCTATTTGCGGATTGGCGAGGTAGTCAAGTTTAGCCTGCTGCAATGCTTCGTCTTTTGCATATCCTTTGCGGAGATAAATGTGCAGTTGCATCATGATGAAGGCTGTAGCGGCATCATCTGCTTTCCATAAAGAAGTAACAACGCTCCTGCAACCAGCGTAGGAAAAAGATCGGGAAAGGCTCACAATTCCCTCTCCATTAACCAGTAATCCATTGCCGGTTTCGCAGGCGCTCAATATAACAAGCCGGGCCTGTTGCATGTCAAGATTATATATTTCCTTTTCATACAATCGGTGTGTGGTATCGCTATCTTTCTGCTCACCATAAAATTCAATATAACAACCCAGCGGATCCGTATCATTCGCCACGGCGTGGGTTGCAAGATGTATGATTGGATAGTGACCAGACTGTGTTATAAAAACGGCCTTGGTAGCGCCGGCACCTGTTATCAGTTTGCCCGGCAGGTTAGCTATTTCCGCGGCAGAAGATGGCAGAGTTGGTAAAATTGAACTGGCTCCGTCAGATTCCGAAAATGGCGCCATTGCCAAAACACTATAGTCTTTATTTGAAACGTTGTTTTCATCGAACAGGAAATTGGCAGAATAATGATAGCTGATGGCAAAATGAGTAAGCATTATCTGGTCCGCTGCATTGTCGCGTAGCAGTTCAAATGGCAGGTAGCTGATCTCATTGTATGGTATAACAACCAGGTGCTTACTGTTTTTTATTTTATCCACAACAGGCTGGACCAATAACCGAAAAAATTGTGCTTCAAGACCATTCAATTGCTTTCTGCTGGCGCCTGCTGGTGTTTCCAGCTGTTTTCGAAGACTGGCGATGTTGAGAAAAAAATCGTCCGGCAGGGAAATGGTGGTGAAGCCCGACTGACTTGCTGTGATATAAAAACAGATTAACTGGTTAGTGGTATAATAATAAGAAAGAATAGCCTGATCTTTTTTGTTCTGCAATTCTTGTTTTATTTTCTGCCAGCCAATTTCTCTTGTGTCAAATTTTAACCGGTGATAAGCCGGGTTATCTTCCAGCTTTTGCTGTACCGATGAGAGTGCCAGCTCAGCTTCCCGGATTTTATTTTGTAAGGCTACCTTTATAAGGCTGTCATTTTCCTGTGAGATACCAATGGTAAGCCTGGTAATGGCAGCCTTATACTTTTTTTCTTCGGCCACCAAACGGGCGGGCAAACCAGCAATACCAGACAACTCCAGTTGTTGCAGGGCCGTCTGCAAAACAGATGCTTTGTTATTTTCTATATAACCAAAGGCGGCTGCAATATACCGTTCGTCTTTTTTTTCAGTATATAATTGAAGCGCCAATGACACCGCCCCGCTACAGGCTGCATTGATTTTATTTTTCAGAAATAATTTTGCTTCGTCTGAAGAATAGGTGCGTTCTACATAATGCGCAAGTGCTAACGCAGAGCCAAGCGCATCCAGTGCATCTTGTTTGTGTTGCAGCCCATCCTCCTGGCTGAGTGCGTTACTTTTTGCTGTAAGGATATCGAATAAAACGGAAAAATGCTGCAGGCCTGTAAATTGCCGGGGATTTGCTGAAACCTGGTTGCTTTTAAAACCCGGAACCAGCTGAACCAGTGCTGCCTGGTAAAATGATATTGCTCCGGCATAATTTTTTTGCATTGAACAGATATCCCCACCATACTTCAGCATCAGTATATAATCTATGCCATTGTTTTTTTTCTCCTTTCCATAAAATAATTTTGCCCTGGTATTATAGTAAGCGGCAGAATCTGTTTCCCCCTCTTTCAAAAATACCATTGAAAGATGGTTGTACTTTTCTGCTGTATTTTCTTTTACCCGGCGAAAATATTGCAGGCTTTCCTGCAGTTTACCCTGCTCGTAGTAAATTGTACCAATATTTGAATACAACTGATCTTTATTGATGTTATAAGAGAGCAGGGCTTTATAAATATCAAGGGACTGCTGATAGGCACCCAGTTTTAACAGGGCCGTTGCAATATTATTTTTGTAATTAACAATGAAGAAATAAGCATTGGGCAGGTTTTTCGAGGTTACAATTGCAAGTGCTTTTTCAAAATACGGAATTGATTTTTTAAGTTCCCCGGTTTCATAATACAATGCGCCCAGTTTGTTGTATAGTCTTTCCGACTCTGACAGCGACTGATAATGACTATTAATTTCGTCCGCTTTTTTATAAAAGAATACGGCACTGTCCAGTTCATTCATGTTATAATGAATGCTGCCCTGGTACAGGTATGGCTTGAATAACAATGAATCGGGCAGGTTTTTCCCTTTTTGCCATGAAAGCTCCGCTTCACGGAAATAGGCAAGGGCTTCTTCATTTGAATTGCCGGTCATTTTGAGTATGCCGCATTTCAAATTACAATCAACCAGAATCTCGTTAAATGTATGGCTGTTTTTTAATTGCCAGGCAATGCGTTTGTAATAATTAAAAGCAATACTGTCGGTAGTCTCATTTGCATTGTCGGAATGAAACCATTTTTCTGCGATCCGGTAGGAGTATACATAGTCCGGAACCATTTTCGCGGATTGTCCATTTAACAATAGCGAAACCAACAGAGTCAATAGAAATAAACAACCGTAACGCCGCATCCGGAATGAATTTGACCTCTTTTTAAATAACAGGTAAATTACTGAAACAAACCGGAAACTGGGGCATCAGTAGCTATTTAGCCACTATAAAAATACAAGGCGGGCGTGGCTTCGCTGCTTTGTTTATTGCGCCAGCCCTGGCATTGGCGCTGGTGCGAAAAACAGTACCGCTTCTGGAATTGATGATATCGTAGACTTCCTGCGTAACATCGGACATGGAATTGAAATAATACAATTTTACCCTGATCGTATTTAAAGCCTTTCCACTTTTATCGTTGATGCGGTAATTCATCTGAAATTCGTGGCGATCGTTATTGGCAGGCGTGGTACCAAATACGCCGTTACGTACAGTTTGTGCAAGATTAATACTGCCTGAAGCAAAATTTACATTGCAGCCTGCATTATTGCAACCAGATCCCTCATCAAAAGTGCTTCCATTGTTTACACCGGGCACCTGATTGGTAACATTTCCATTGTATACAGGTTTTAATATTGAATCAGCAGTATTAAGTTTATAAAAACCATCAAGGAAGTTGATACCCGACAATAGCACAACGGTGGTAATAGTATCGCTGGCACCATCTGGTAAAAAACTGATGCGGTACCGGAGACCCATTTCACTTTTTGACAGATTAATGGCGCCGGTTCTGCTGTCTATTTCAATTCCATCCGGGAAGCCGGAATAGACACCAGGTAAAGGGTTGGATACAGGGCTTACAATGTAATCAGTAGCCTGGTTTTGCAGAAACAAAATAGAATCACCATAGCTCAGTGTAAAACCGGGAGGAACAACCGGACCTGTACCGGCATTGTCTTTTTTACTACAGGCTATTGCCAGGCAGCAAAAACCTGCTATAAATAGCTGCTTGTAAAGTGTCATAGTTTGATTTGTCTGTATTAGTAAACACCAGTACGTCAAATGTAACCAGTGTGTTGCCATCTAATCAAAATAAAAACAAAATAGCTTATCTTATATAGTAAGATGGAGGCTGCTTTCAGGTAGTACTTTGGTATTCAATACGTACAATATTGCCAGGTGGTTGGTTTTTGGGGCTTATGGGTAGAAAGTGGTAATGTAAAGAAGTGATAGCTATCTGGCGAAAACGAACTCATAAATCCGGGAAAATACATCACAAATAATCCGTTTTAAACAAATTTGCTGGTTATTTTAACAAATTAAGCACCCCGGCTATCGGGGGATTTTTACTTTTAGGCTTCTTAATCTCAACTATACATGCATTGCCATTTAAAGACGTTTGCTGCAATTATATTTTATTATTGCATGTTCTTCGGGGCATTGAAGCCATTGCCCCAATATAACTTTCCTCATCAAAACCTTTCTGTGGTCAGGGTTCCGCAAAAAACTGTTTTCCCGGTAAATCAGCAGGCTAATATATTAACAGTAACCGGTAGTAAGCAGAATGCAGGCAACGACACAATTGCCTTATTATATACTTTATCATAATTTTTCAAAATAAAAATCATAATGAAAAAGAATACCATTGGAAAAAATCTTTTAAAAATAGGCCTGGGGGCGCTGGGGCTGTTGCTTTTTACCGGTCATGCTACAAATGCGCAGACCCCCACTTTAACACTGGATTTTGCAAAACCCGGGGCAAATGTTAGTCCCATGCTGTATGGGTTAATGACAGAAGAAATCAACCACTCTTACGATGGAGGCCTTTATCCTGAATTAATACGTAACAGGATATTCAAAGACAATAAAACCTCACCGGAAGGCTGGAGTTTGGTACGGGAGGATTCTGCTTCAAAAGCAAGCATAAAGCTCATGGCTGCCACAACGGAAAATATTCCTTTCGATGAGCGGAGGCATGCTATTAATGGGGCACTTACCACTTGTTTAAGGCTGATGGTTGAAAAACCTGGCGGCAAATTGGGCATTGCAAATGAAGGCTACTGGGGTATACCCGTAAATCCTTCTACTACCTACAAAGCTTCATTCTATATGAAAGGATCGGGCTCTGCTCCGCCGCGTCAAAGACAGGGTCAGCAGCCCCTGCCGCCTGCACCAGTCATTGAAGACAATACCGCAGGCCCAGTAACTGTTAGCATTGAAAGCAAGGATGGCAAAACAGTCTACGCTTCCGGAACAATTGAGCATACCAAAAGTATATTCTGGAAAAAATATGAACTAACACTAACTACAGGCGCGGATGTTAAGCCTTCAGCAGATGCCCGTTTTGTAATTACTGTTAACCGCACCGGTTTGTATTATTTTAACCTGGTTTCATTATTTCCACCCACCTACAACAACCGGCCCAATGGTAACCGGCCGGATCTTATAAAATTGATGGCAGATATGAAGCCGAAATTTCTTCGTTTTCCCGGTGGTAACTACCTGGAAGGTCCGTTAATTACAGACGCTTTTCCCTGGAAAACAACATTGGGCCCCCTGGAAAACAGGCCCGGCCATAATGGATCATGGGGATATCGTGCGTCTGACGGAATGGGGCTGCTGGAATTTTTGTTATGGTGCGAAGATATTGGAGCGGAACCTGTTTTGGCAGTGTATGCAGGCTATTCACTGAATGGCGATCATATTGATGCCGGTCCGCTTTTGCAACATTATGTAAACGATGCCCTGGATGAGATTGAATATGTAACCGGAGATGTAAAAACGTATTGGGGCGCCAAACGTGCAGCCGATGGACACCCTGCTCCATTTAAATTGACCTATGTGGAAATTGGCAATGAAGATTGGTTTGACAGAACAAACAGTTACGACGGCAGGTTTAAACAGTTCAGAACAGCTATTGAAGCAAAATATCCATCATTGCACTGCATCTCTACCATTGCCGATGCCCAATACCCCGATCTAAGGGTAACAGGAAGCAACAAGCCCGAAGTGCTTGACGAACATTATTACCGCAACTCATGGGCAATGTGGGAAAACGCTTCACAATACGATAAATATGATCGTAACGGGCCAAAGATATTTGTTGGCGAATGGGCAACCAGGGAAGGTGCGCCAACCACCAACTTAAACGCTGCTTTGGGTGATGCCGCCTGGATGACAGGCATGGAAAGAAATTCAGATATAATTATTATGTCTTGCTATGCACCGCTTTTTGTTAACGTAAACACCGCCACAGCTACTGCTCCCAAAGCGTGGCAATGGGATTCGGATTTAATTGGTTATAACGCATTAAACAGTTATGGTTCTCCTTCTTATTATGTGCAAAAACTATTTGGAAATTACCTGGGAGATAAAATCATACATACAACGGCAGAGAATATTCCAGTCCAGCCCAGGCCGCTCAACCGCAGAGACAGTACAAACGGTATAACAAAAGCTCCGCTGGTGCCCACCGTTTTTTACAGTGCAACCATGAACGATAAAACAGGCACCGTATATCTTAAACTGGTTAATACAACTGCAAAAAAGCAGCCCGTTAATATCAACCTCAACGGTGTTGCCCGGGTTTCGCCGGAGGCAATGTTGTTTATTGTAAAAGGCGAAAAACCAGAAGACACAAACAGCATTACCGAACCCGAAAAGATTATACCGCTAAGCTTAAAAATAAAAGGGGTTGCACCCAATTTTAAAAGATCATTGGATCCCTATTCAGTGACTGTATTTCAGTTGCAAATCAGCAAATAACCATCCGGCACTTTTGGGGCGCCGGCTTAAAATGAATAGTCAGCAATCCGGTACTGGAAAATATGAATTAAAAAATCAACAAAAAACAATGATGAGATTACAGGGCAACATAACACTACACAAGAACAGGGTTTTTTTATCAATATTTGTTTTGCTGCTTAGTTTAGTATCGGGACATGCGCAAAGCTATCCGCCTTCATGTACTATAACCATGCCCTTCAATAATGCTTATTATAAAGCCGGAACGGATATAGATATAAGGGTATACGCAACAGATGCCGGTAAAAGCGCCAACAACGGTACTGTTTCATTGGTTGAATTTTACAACGGCAATACTAAGATGGGCACGGTAACCAGTCAGCTAAACAATACTTACAGCTATCTTTGGAAAGCAGTTCCGGCAGGTACTTATACCATCAGGGTAAGGGCCACCAACAGTAACCATGTAAGTTTTACTTCGGCCGATGTAGTCATTACTGTTGGCAATAAAGAGGTGGCATTAAAAGGGCTGAGCGCCGGCAAAGGAAAATACCTCGCAAATATCATGCAGCGTACGGCCTCAGTAAATTATGATATGTACTGGAACGGCGTTACTGCAGAAAACGCCTGCAAATGGGGTTCGGTAGAAGCTATCCGCGGACAATATGACTGGGCTGGTGCAGATACTGCCTACCATTATGCAACAGGAAGAAATATGATGTTCCGCTACCACGCAGGAATATGGGCAAGCCAGTACCCAACCTGGCTGCTCCCGCTCAATACCGAAGAGGCAAGGGCTGCCGTGGTGAAGCATTTAGCTACTATTGCAGCACGGTTTCCGTTGGCAGATCAAATAGACCTTTTGAATGAACAACTCAACAATCACCAGAAAGATAACCAGAAATTCAGGGAGCTGCTGGGTGGGCCGGGAACAACGGCCAATGATTATTCCTGGCAAATCTGGCTTTTTGAACAGGCCAGGAAATTATTTCCCAATACAAAACTTATTTTGAATGATTATGGCATGGAGGGCGATCCTAAATCAATAAAGGCACAACTTGAACTTTTCAAAGTTTTGAGAGATCGCGGACTGGTGGATGGATTTGGTACGCAGGCTCATGCTTTTAATGTAGACAGGCCGGCCGCCGACACCATTAAAGCATCTTTAGACCTGATGGCATCATCGGGCCTGCCCATTTTTGTTACAGAGCTTGATATGAATGGGGGTATCCGCGGAAGGCAGGTAAATGATTCGCTTCAACTGAAAAGTTACCAAAAAGCTTTTCCTGTATTTTGGGAACATCCTGCTGTGGCAGGAATTACTATGTGGGGATACATAACAGGTTCAACCTGGATGAGTGGCACCGGAACTGTAAGCAAAGAAGGTGTTGAAAACCCTTCTATGGCCTGGCTAAAAAATTACCTGGCCGGAAGACCAACTATTGGTTACCCCTTATACCCGGTCTCAAAAGGCAATGCCAGCAAGCATCAGAAATTGTAAAAAAGGACGTAAATGCGGAGGAGTCAATCTTCATTACTTCAAGTCAATTTTCATTACTCCGGTCCGCGTATACATTCATGCCGGCAGTGGCCTTAAAAAATTAAACAGCTGGTATAATAAACTGAATTGATTTGAAATGCCGGCAAGCTTTTATCCAACCGCCCATTATTGCTTGCCGGCTTGTTGAGTGGAACCAACAGACTGCGGGCCAAATATGGCCGGCGGCCTGTTACCCGGTTGTTCTATGTTGTTTCCTTTTTTCTGCCTGAAACTCAGATGGTTTCTGGTTGTATTTTGCTTTAAATACTTTGGTAAAATAGTTGGCATTTGAGAATCCGGTTTCATAAGCCACTTCTGTTACGGTCTTGTTTGTTTTTTCCAGCAAGTCCCTGGCCTTTTCAAGTTTTACATTCTTTATAAAATCGACAGGGGTTTTTCCAGTATACTCCAGCAGTTTGTTGTAAAGAGAAGCACGGCTTATGCACAAATGGCTGCTTAAGGTTTCTACAGAAAGTTGTGAATTGTCTACATTTTCATATACGTAAGAAAGTACTCTTTGAAGAAAATTATCTTTTTCTGAAACGGCCTCGGTTTCGGGCAACACAACGGTTACCTGCTTTGAATATGTTTCCCTGTACGATTGGTTCAACAACAAAATGTTGGTTATTTTGGCTTCAAGTATATTAAAATCAAAAGGCTTGGTAATATAATCAATAGCCCCGGTCTCAAGGCCGTTTAGCATACTGGTGGGGTTATCGGCTGCCGTTAGGAGGATGGCTGGAATGTGTTTGGTGCGCTTGTCGGATTTTATTTTTTGAACCAGGTCAAATCCGTTCATCATCGGCATTTGCACGTCGCATACAATCAGGTCGGGATGATGGAACAGGGCGCGCTGCCAACCTTCGGCACCATTGGATGCTTCCAGTATGTTATAGGAGTCTTTTAAATTTTCTTTTATATAAAAACGAAAATCATCATCATCTTCCACAATCAGCAGCGATGAATGCGTGTTTTTTTTACCATTCGATAAGCTGAGCTGGGGAGGCAGTTCCGCTGCAAGGTTTGTGTCTTCGGTATTGGGTTGCTGCACTGCTGCACCAGATAATTTCAGCGCCAGTTGAAAAGTAAAATTGCTTCCTTCGCCAGGTTCACTTTCTACAGACAATGCGCCGCCGTGCAACTGTACAAATTCCCTCGTGATAGCCAGGCCAATACCGGTTCCCTGGTTTAAAATTTCAGCATTTATTTCATGCTGAAAAAAGGGATCAAATATTCTTACCTGGTCTTTTTTGGGTATACCTATACCGGAATCTTTAACCGAAACAGCAATGGAAATAAATCCCGGTGTAGCTGGCATTTGCGATTCTTTAACCGAAACAGCAACATTGCCTTTCTCGGGCGTAAACTTAAAGGCATTGGACAATAAATTAAAAAGTATCCGCTCAATTTTATCATGGTCAAAAAGCACATCCAGCCTGGAAAACGATGGGTAAAATTCAAATTTGATGTTTTTTTTGCGGGCGATTTCGTTAAAGGAGTCAGACAGATCTTTTATAAATAAAACAATATCGCCTTCACTGCATTGTAATTTAAGTTCCCGTTCCTCTATCTTCCTGAAATCCAGCAATTGGTTTACCAGGTTAAGCAATCGTTTGCTGTTACGTTTTATCAAATTAAGCTGGTTTTGGGGTCCTTCGCCGCTTACATGCGTAGTCAGGTTTTCAACAGGTCCCATGATGAGCGAAATAGGCGTTTTGAATTCGTGGCTGAGGTTGGTTAGAAATTTAATTTTCAGCTTATCCAGTTTATGAAGATATTCGGCTTCCTTCCGTTCCCGCTCGATAAGTTCCTTTGCCTGTTGTCGTTCCTGTTCCAGTTTAAAACGCGCCTGAATTTTATTTATCGCTCTTTGCCGCAGATATAATAAAGTACCGGCTATCAAAATTAAATAAAGAATATATGCAGCATTCGTGCGCCAAAGGGGTGGGGCTATATAAACCAGGATCGACCGTCCCTGCTGGTTCCAAACGCCGTCATTATTGCTGGCCCGCACGTGAAAAACATAATTTCCAGGTGGTATGTTGGCATAATAGGCGCTATGTTCTTTCCCGGCCTGTACCCAGTTTTTATCATAGCCATCCAGCTTATATTGATATTGGTTGGCTTCTGCCATGGTAAAATCAAGTGCTTCAAAACCTATTGAAAACCCCTGTTTGTATTTTAAATGTATATCTTCTGCCATGGACAATGAGCGGCTGATAGGTCCATTAGAAGACGGTGTTACCAACTGGTTATCTACTTTCAGATCAGTAAGCGCTATTTGCGGGATGTGTTTATTGGTTTTAAGATCGGCAGGATTAAAATGATTAAATCCATATTGGCCACCCAGGAAAATCTCACCGTCTGACAATACCAATGATGCTCCGGGCATGAAAGCGCCCGATTGGAGGCCGTTATGGCTTGAGTAGTTTTTAAAGACACCGGAAGAAGTGTTATAGCAACTCAATCCATTGTTTGTGCCCAGCCAGATTTTACCAGCCAGGTCTTCCGTTATAATATTCACCAGATCGTTGGCCAGTCCGTCTTTCTCTGTAAGCAGATCGAATTGTTTATGTCCTTTTTTGAGTAAGCCAATACCATTTCCGCTGGAACCTACCCATATATTGCCTTTTGAATCGCACTTTATAGAACGTATATAGTTGCTGGGCAGCCCGCTGTTGTGCTTTGAATAAAATACAAATTTTTTGCTGCCCGTATCAAACACCGATATACCCGATCCAAAAGTGCCCGCCCAAATTTGTCCGCGGTTGTCTTCTTCAATGGCCTGGATAAAATTACTTGCCGGCGCCGACGAATCCCGTCGCGCGCCGGAATTGCGCACATATTTTTCAACCCGGTTGCTTCCGGGCTGTATTACATTTAGCCCACCACCGTTGGTGCCTATCCAAAGGTTGCCGGCTTTGTCTTCTTTCAGGCAAAAAATATCGTTGCTGCTCAGGTCCTGTATACCGGGACCTTTTGAATAATGTTTAACAGCATTATTGGCCGGGTTATAGCAATACAGCCCGTTGGCAAAAGTGCCGGCCCATAAAAGATTATCTTTTGTTATTGTCAATGCCATTATAGTAAGGCTATTTTCGCGCGACAGTGTGATCGGATCCAGCAGTCCGCTATTGCGACGATACAACTGAAGACCGCCGCCATCTGTTCCAACAAATATGTCTTTTTGATATGCCGCAAATGAAGTTACAATTGGAGCCCTTAGCCCGTATGGGTCAAAAACATTGCATTCCTTTAAACTGAAATAATTGAAATTCTCGTCATATTTATTCAGACCACCCCGGTAGGTGCCTATCCAGCAAATGCCTTGCTTATCTATAAGTATATCCCTTATAGATCGGCTGGTAAGGCTGTGTGGGTCTCTTATGTCGGGCACACAACTCAATACGGTGTTGGCTGCAATGTCCAGAATATCCAGTCCCTGGTCAGTACCAATCCATAGTTTGTTGTTTTTGTCAATAGCCAGTGAGGTAATCAGGTTGCTGCTGAGCTGTGGGGTTGATGAATGATTTAAAACGATAAAACTTTCAGTATTGGGCTTCTGCATGTACAGCCCTTCTCCCGTAGCCAGCCATATATTCCCCAGTTTGTCTTCTGTTATTTTGGTAACTGTAGCGGCGCTGATGCTATGAATGTTTTCCGGGCTGTGCCGGAATAATTTAAGCATGTTATTGCCGGGATTAAAACAAAAAAGTCCCTGGTCAGTACCTATCCATAAATTCTTTTTGCTATCCTGGAAAAATGTAAGGCTCACTTTGCCGGCAACAGCCTGCAAAAGTTTATTGTACTTGCTGTTGACAATCAGGTCGCCGCTTTTGGTGTCAATAATAAAGGTGCTGCCAAAACAGGTAACCCACACGTTACCTTCGTTATCTCCTCCAACACTGGTAACAGCGTCTCCAATACGTAAATTGCCCCTGGACGTATAATTAAAGACCGAATCTTTATTCCTGTTGTAAAAACTCAGTCCGCCGCCGTTGGTGCCTATCCATATATCGCCATCCAAAGTTTCATACAGTGAAGTAATATGGTTAACCTTTAAGCTGCGCGGATTGGCCGGGTCGTGCCTGTAAGCTTTAAATTCACTCCCCGTAAAACGAAAGAGGCCATCTTCCGTGGCAACCCACAGAAAGCCAAAGCTGTCTTTCAGCAGACTGGTTACCGTACCGGATGGCAAACCATTTTTTGCTGAATAACTATTAAAAGTCAGCATCGGTTTTTGCGCACCAACCCGCAGGAAGCAAGCGGTTAATAATAATAGGATAGATATATTAGTAAAGATTTTCATGCCACAAGCTTGTTTAATTTTCAACGCGCAGTAAATAAAATGGATAGGAAAACAGTACAGGTAAGTTCTACGGCCAAATGCGGACAAACTTATTGCCCCTGATTAGAGATGATTGTCTCACGGGTTCCTACAGGCATTAAAATTATGATGTTTTATTATATTATCAAATGATTATAGTACCAGGAAATAAAGCTTTACAAAAATTAATGAATTTTAAATACGCGGGAACGATTAGGATGTGGACGCGGTAATTATCAGGCTATACAGGTAGTTTTAACATTACTTAAAATGATTGTTTACAAATTTTGGGCGACCTCTTTCTTTGCGGTGGAAATTGCTATAATTGGCGTGGTGAATATACATTTTATGATATTAATTGATTTTTAGATTATTGTGACTAAGAATAAATCATAACGGGCAGGCAGGTTTGACATTATTTTCGATTATTTAGAGATTTTTGCTATTCGCCCGGGGCATTGGTTTCTATTTTTGATTTAAGTACTACCTGCGCCCAGCCGCTAGTACTGCGATAATCAAAATTAACAACCGCTACAAACGATGCTATGATGCCAGAAAAAAAATGCCTGCCGGCCCCTGCCTGTTTAGCCTCATTTAATATTTCCGTCTCTTTTTATCAGCAACACCGCTCACCTCCGGATTTGCCTCCAGATGCTTGTTTATGTGGAACAACTCCAATAGTTACCAGGAATTATCAATCAGCCTATTCCTGATTGCTGGTTTGAATTACTGCATGAAACATGATTAGAGAACCTGCGGGAAATTAACCCACCATCTTCATATGTTTCCGCCAGTATTTTTTTAATTGACTGCTTTGTGCAAAGGCATTTTATTATCCGCATCCTGCCTGCAAGAGGTTGAGGGGGTTATCTGCCTGTTCAGCAAAATCAATTCGTTAGCCAATTTTTTATTGCAGCCGGTTACACAATTCAAAAAGAAAGGCTGTGCCATTTAACTGTATGTTATAATATTAAAAAATCTAAAATGGTTTCTAAAACTTTATTCTTTAAACCTGTTATTGCTGCTTTGTTTGTGCTGTGCGCCATTCTTGTGCACAACACTTTGATGGCACAGGTCGCAGGCCATGTTTCGGGTGTAGTGCTGGATGCTCAGAAAAAACCGCTCACCGGCGCTTCCATCCAGGTAAAACAAACTACCAGCACTACCAAAAGCGATGCAGACGGCAAATTTTCATTGCCGGTGCCGCCGGGCAAACATGTGCTCATTATTAGCCATGTTGGTAAAGCCAGCCAGGAAGTTGCTATCGGCAATCAAACTTTTATTTCCATTACTTTAAAAGACAGCAGCCTTACGCTGGATGATGTGGTTGTAGTGGGCTACGGCCGGCAAAAAAAGGAAAGTGTTGTGGGTGCAATATCGCAGGTAAGGGGCGACGTATTGGAAAAAGCTGGTGGAGTTTCCAGCCTTGGCGCCGCGCTTACAGGAAACCTGCCGGGCGTTATAACCGTTGCCACCCAGGGAACTCCCGGTGCCGAAGACCCGAAAATTTACATACGTGGTTTAAGCACCTGGAATAACAGCGATCCGCTTGTTTTGGTAGATGGTATTGAAAGGCCCATGAATAGTGTGGATATAGGATCTGTTGAAAATATCTCAGTGTTAAAAGATGCATCTGCTACAGCAGTATTTGGCGTAAAGGGTGCAAACGGAGTTATTCTCATTACCACAAAAAGAGGAAGGGAAGGCAAGGCCGAAATCCGCTTTACAGCAAATGCCACGGTAAAAACCAATTCAAAACTGGCCAGCAAATATGATTCTTACGATGCCATCAAAACACGCGATTTGGCGATTGAAAATGAACTGGGCGTATCGCCGGCTTCATGGAATAGTTACGTTCCTTATGCGGAACTTGAAAAGTACCGCCATCCTGCCAACCAGGCCGAAGCAGAGCGTTATCCCAATATAGACTGGCAGGATCAGTTAATTAAAAAAGCTGCCATGTCTTACAATGCCAGTGTGAATGTAGCAGGCGGATCTTCCTTTGTAAAATATTTTACTTCGATAGACTACCTGCATGAAGGCGATATCATTAAAAAGATAGACAACGGAAAAACATATAAACCAGGGTATGGATTTGACCGCATTAACGCACGTACCAACCTGGATTTTAACTTAAGCAAAACAACCGTGCTTACAGCCAATATGGCCGGTTCTTACGGAGTAAAGCAAGATGCCTGGGGACAGGATAGCTGGGAGTATCGTATCTGGCAGAGTATTTACAACAATGCCCCGGATATTTATTATCCCCGTTATTCCAACGGTGGCTGGGGATATTATCCTGCAGAGCAGGTTTCTACAGTAAACTCGCTCACTACTATGGGAAATAATGGCATCCGCAAAAATACCACTACCCGTATAACAACCGATTTTACTTTGAAGCAGGACCTGAGCGGTATCCTTAACGGGCTTTCAGCAAAAGGCACACTTTCTTATGATAATTCGTTTGTAACACAGGGCGGCATTTACGACAATGGAAATGTACAACAGGAATACATAAACCCTGTAACGGGTGCTGTTACTTATAGCCAATATCTCGGCACCAATCAATTTGACTGGATATCTCCGCGATGGAGCCCGAATGCAGATGCCGTACAAGACGCTTCTACCTACCGCAAAGTATTTTACCAGTTGCAGGCAGATTATGTCAGGAAATTTGGCAGGCATAATGTTACGTTGATGGGTTTGTTCAGCCGTGATAAATATGCAACAGGTAGTGAATTTGAACACTTTCGTGAAGATTGGGTAAGCAGGGTAACCTATAATTATGACCTCAGGTATTTTGCTGAATTCAATGGCGCCTATAATGGATCAGAGAAATTCGGTCCCAATAACCGCTTTGCTTTTTTCCCGTCTGCAGCACTTGGCTGGACTATTTCCAATGAGCGTTTCATGAGCAATCTCAAATCTACCATCAACTCTCTGAAGTTGCGCATGTCCTATGGCCAAGTGGGCAATGATAATATCGCGAAACGCTGGCTGTACATGACAACCTGGACCTATGGCAACGTAGCACCCCTTGGCGGGCTGGCCGGCCAGAACAGCCCCTATACCTGGTGGGCAGAATCTTCATCGGGCATTGGCAACCCGGATATTCACTGGGAAAAAGTAACAAAGGCAGATTTCGGGCTTGATTTCTCTTTATTGAACGGACTTGTTTCTGGCAGCGCCGATCTGTTTAGTGATTACCGCACCGATATTCTCCTGGATGGCGCCAGCCGTTCAGTACCTTCTTATTTCGGCGTTATACCGCCTACTGCTAATCTCGGCAAAGTGCGTAACAAAGGTTATGAGTTTGAAATAAAACTCAATAAGATACTTCATAACGGTATACGTGTTTGGGCAAATCTTAGCATGACCCATGCAAAAAACAAGGTAATTGACGCTGATGATCCTCAATTAAAAGATGATTACCTGAAAAAAGCAGGCAAAGTGATTGGTCAAACCTATTCATACGTTAGCAGCGGATATTACAATACCTGGGACCAGGTATATGGCAGTACCCAGCTGAATACTTATGATAACCAGAAACTGCCGGGCAATCTGAATATGATAGACTATAACGGAGACGGTGTGGTAGACAGCAAAGACGTAGTTCCCTTCGGATACCCTGAAACGCCTCAAAATACCTACAACAGCACCATTGGTGTGGAGTGGAAGGGTTTTAGTGCATTCGTTCAGTTTTATGCCGTTACTAACGCCAACCGTTACCTTCAGTTGCAGAGTTTTGGGGGCCAGTATCATTACGACAATGTTTATAAACTGGGTTCCTACTGGTCGCCCGCAAATACAAATGGCAAGGTGCCTATACCCAGGTACGCAAGCACGCTCCCGTATTACGGCACAAACAACCTGTATGATGGATCCTATGTGCGGCTAAAAAATGCAGAAGTGTCTTATACTTTTAAATTATCACAGCTTAAGCGAATCGGGATCAATGCCTTTCGTCTTTATCTGAATGGAGATAATCTTTTGCTATGGACTAAAATGCCTGATGACCGGGAAGTTAGCTTTGGCGCTGCTACAGCATATCCTACCGTAAGGCGTTTTAACCTCGGTTGTAATATAACTTTTTAAAAGACTTAATATGAAAAAAAAATATTTGCAGATAGTTGCTGCATGCCTGGCCCTTACAGCGATAATATCATTCGCTTCCTGTAAAAAGTATCTGGACAAAGCGCCTGCTGCAGACGTATCTCCAACAGATGCCTTTATTAATTTCACCAATTTTCAGGGATTTACAGAAGAGTTGTATACGCTTGTTCCCGAGTACACCAGCCATACCTGGGCCTGCGACTGGATGCTGGGCGATGAAATAATACACAAGACCGGCATCACCTGGCTTAATGAACAATTTGATAACGGAGACAGTTGGTCGTGGACCACATCCGAATGGATTTCATGGCTGGATGGCGATAATGGTACTTATCACTCAGACGCAGGTTCCGGCTTCGGCAAGGGTTTATGGCCCAATGCATGGTATGGCATACATAAAGCCAATCTTGGCCTGGCCAACCTTGAAAGGCTTAACGGTACACAAGAAGAAAAAGATCTGATAAGGGGCCAGCTATTGTTTTTCCGGGGCTGGTTTCATTTTGAACTGATGAGCTATTGGGGTGGGCTTCCCTACATTGACACTGTATTATCTTCCAGTGGCAAACTGGAATTGCCCCGCCTCACTTACCAGGCAATGGCCGACAGGGCTGCAAAAGATTTCAGAGCTGCTGCCGATATTCTGCCGGCCGACTGGGATGTTACTACAGCAGGTAAAGCAACGCTTGGCAAAAACCAGCTGCGCATAACCAAAACCGTTGCCCTGGGCTATTTAGGCAAAAATTATTTGTATGCCGGCAGCCCGTTAATGAACAAGGTTTCTACCGGCAGCGCCACCTTTAATGCCGATTATTGCAAGAAAGCTGCAGATGCATTTGCAGAATTGCTTAAGCTGGTTGACAATCGTTCAACATGGGTTAAGCTGGTTGATTTTTCCCACTACAGCGATCTCTTTTATACCAACGGAGGAAATTTTACGCCAGGATATCCTGAATCTATTTTTGAATGCCCGGTTTACAGCTCCTGGTTTGCGGGTTGTCCCTGGGGTCCCAGTTCTATATTTAACGATGCCAATATTGGGGGTGGTTACACTTCTCCCAATGCAAGGTTTGTTGAGAATTATGGTATGGCTAACGGATTGCCTATTGATGATCCCCAGTCTGGCTACAACCCCAATGACCCCTGGACTAACCGCGATCCGCGTTTTTATCATGATATAGTTATCGATGGCGATCAGCAAATCAAAGGTTCGGCCCCTGCAGACAAAGAAAAATTCCGTTACGCTAACCTGTCGGTTGGCGGATACAGCCGTGACAATACTTCAATTGGCCGCACTGGTTATATGTTGCGGAAATTAACACCTATGACGGCCAATAGCATAGACAATTACCCCAATAACTATATGCATTTGTCTTACATGCGCCTGGCAGATGTTTACCTGATGTATGCAGAGGCCGTGTTGCAGGGCTATGGTTCTGCTACGGGTGCGGCATCTGGTTACATGACAGCTGAAGCAGCAGTTAATAAAATAAGGGATCGTTGCGGCTCGGGAAGAGTAGGCGCGGCTTATGTGGCGGACAAAGACAAATTTATGAGTGAAATCATTCGTGAACGGGCTATGGAACTTGGCTTTGAAGAAGAAATCCGCTATAACGATTTGCGTCGTTGGCTGCTCGCAAGTCAACTGAAATACAGGGAGAAAACGGCTATTGATTTTGACCGTGACCAAAATGGTAAACCAATCAATATAAGAGAAAGAGTGCTGGTAACGAGAAAATTTGACGATAAGAATTATTGGTTGCCCCTTAAAATAAGCGATGTGAACCTTTATGTAACGTTTCCTCAAAACCCCGGCTACTAAACGAACTATAACATAAAAGAATAAAAGAAAGTAAAAAATGAGAAAAAAAATATTGATTGCACTGCTATTATGCCTGGTGTGTTGCTGCATTAAGTATGACGTCTCGGGGCAAACCATCAATACGGCTGTCAATGATGCGGGGACCGACAGTGATTCTATAGTTAACGTGGCCTATGGAAAGGTGCATAGAAAAGATCTGGGCAGCGCTATTGCTGTGCTGAATCCTCCCGGGTATCTTGACAAGCACTATGGTACCTATCCTTTGGAAGGTGCAGCAGCTTTTGTTGGCGGCGCCAACCTCTGGAACCTTGGAACAGCATTGGTGTTAATAGATGGCGTACAACGTTCCATAAACGATGTAACAGCAAATGAAATTCAGCAAATCAGTTTCCTGAAAGGGGCCAATGCAGTGGTGCTGTATGGCAGCCGCGCAGCCAATGGTGTTATACTGATTACTACTAAAAGAGCTAGTACCAGTGGTATACGAAAAAGCAGTATTCGTGTCAACAGCGGTATAAGTGTTCCAAAAGCCTATCCTTCCTATCTGAGCGCTGCTGATTATATGACCAATTATAATTTAGCCAGTGCAAATGATGGGCTGGCCCCATTGTATGCCGACTCTACCATTAAAAAATTTGCATCGCATACCAATCCTTACCGCTACCCGGATGTGAATTATTTTTCATCAGATTATTTGCGTAAGTTTTATAACACCTATTCTGCCAATGGGGAATTTTCCAGTGGAAATGAACGGGCAAAGTTTTATGCGCTGGCCGGTTTTCAAACACAAAACTCATTGCTTAAAATTGGGGAGGGTGCCAATGAAAGAAATACCCGCATGAATTTGCGGGGTAATATCGATCTTAAATTAAACGAGTATATCAGTACCTACATCAACGTGTCGGCTGTTTTCTCTTCTAACCGTTCTGCATTGGGAAACTACTGGGGGCGGTCGGACAGTATTCAGCCACAATTGTTTTCACCACTTATTCCTGTTGCGCTGGTATCGCAAAATGCAGCAGCGGCGCAGAATGTTGTAAAAGGCAGCCGTAATGTAATCGGTGGCAATTACCTGCTTGGGGGCACACAGCAGTACCTTACCAATCCAATTTCAGATTTATACGCTGCAGGATATAATACCTTTACCAGCCGGCAGCTTCAGTATACCTGCGGCCTCGATGTTGATTTAAAAAGAGTGTTAACCGGTTTAAGTTTTCACGGGCAGACAAGTATTGACTATTCAAATACCTACAATGGCTCTGTTAATAATACCTACGCTATCTATGTGCCTTCCTGGGCAACCGGTGCAACCGGAGATTCAGTGATGCAATTGACAGCGTACAATAAAGACAGCAGGCCCGGTATCCAGAACCTTTCCGGCACATTTAACAACCAGTTGATTGATTTCAACATTCATTTCGATTATAAACGTACTTTAAAAGACAAACACAATGTTTCGGCTATTTTGATGGCCGATGGCCTCAAAGGCCGTCAAACCGGCGATTTCCAGGACAGGATAAATACCAATGCAGGGCTGCAGTTATCTTATAATTATTCCCATAAGTATTATGCCGATTTTTCGGGCGCAGTGGTAAGCTCAACCAAATTACCTGCAGCAACCCGTGTGGCTTTTTCTCCAACAGCAAGCCTCGGGTGGCTGATGAGCGAAGAAGGTTTTCTCAAAGGTTCAAATGTAGTTGACCGTTTAAAGTTAACCGCCTCTGCAGGTATTGTAAATACTGATCTGGACTTTACCGGTTACTATTTATACAATGCCGTGTATTCACCAACAGCGTATTTTTCATGGGCCGATGGTACCTATACCAGCCAGGCCACTACTATTTCGAGGGGCGAAAACCTGGCACTGACTTATGCTAAAAGAAGAGAGGTAAACCTTAGCATCGATGGCTCGTTGTTTAAAAACAAGCTGAGCTTTCTGGCCAGTGTATTTTTTATTAAAAAAGACGGTATCCCCGTTCAAACTTATAGTCTTTACCCCAGCTATTTTCTTACTTCTTTTCCTGTTACATCTTTTGTTCCCTACACCAATTTTCAGGCAAACCAATACAGAGGGTTTGACCTGCAGGTAAATTTCCACGAAAAAATTGGACAAGTTAAACTGGACATCGGCGTTGCCGCTACTTACGTGAGCACGAAGGCATTGACGAGAGATGAATTGTATACCGATAAATACCGCAATCGTGCAGGTAAGCCGGTGGATGCCATATTTGGTTTACAGAGCCAGGGATTTTTTGCCGATCAAAATGAGATTAACAGCCATGAAGCACAAAAGTTTGGAGCCGTTAAACCCGGTAATATTAAATACAAAGATCAAAACAAAGACGGTATAATAGATGAACGTGATGAGGTGATGATTGGGCGCGCAGGCAGTCCTCTTACCGGAGGATTGCATATTACAGCACAGTGGAGAAATTTTACACTATTTATGCTGGGTACCGGCTCATTTGGAGGAACTGGTATCAGAAACGGCGGATATTATTGGGTATCCGGATCCACCAAATATTCGGATGTGGTGTTAAATAGCTGGACGGATGCTACTAAAAACACCGCCAATTACCCCCGCTTAACAACACTCAGCAACAATAATGATTTCCGTAATTCTGATTTTTGGACTTATAGCACCAATCGCTTCAATATCTCTAAAGTTCAGTTAACTTATTCTTTGCCCGCCGTTTTACTGCAGCGATCTTTTATTAAAGGGCTAAGCATTTATATCAGTGGCAACGACCTGCTCACCATTGCCAAAAACAGGGCGATAATGGAATTAAATATCGGAACAATACCGCAAACGCGGTTTTACAATTTTGGTATTAAAGGAGAGTTTTAAGAGCAACACCAATAATACAATGATTTAAAAAAAATGAAATGAAAAGAAATTTGATGTACATATTGGTTTCCGCAATATTTTTTACCAGTTGCAGGAAATTTTTATCGCCTGCGGATGAAAACAGCCGCGGTTTGAGCAGCATATATAATGATGCCGCATTTGCTGAAGGCCTTTTATTGAATGGTTATGCAAGGTTGCCGTTGGGAAGCTATTCATTTAACGATGTGGCTACAGATAATGCTGTGTCAAACGATCCAAATAATAATTACCGGCTGATGGCCACCGGAAGCTGGTCGTCGATCAATAACCCAATGGATCAATATACTTCCGGATTTGCTGCTATACAATACCTGAACCTCATACTGGCCGAATCTGATAAAGTAAACTGGGCTGTTACCGGCCAGTATACCAAACAGATGTTTAACGATCGGATGAAAGGAGAGGCATTTGCCCTGCGCGGTTTATTTTACTTTTATTTGCTGCAGGCACATGGTGGCTGGGCCGGTGGTAAGCTGCTGGGTGTGCCCATTCTTACCACTGCGCAAAACGGTCAATCGGATTTTAAAATTCCCCGCAACACTTTCGACGAATGCGTTCAGCAGATTTATAAAGACCTTGACTCCGCAACTTCTTACCTGCCGCAGGATTTTGAGAACATTGCTTCAGCCAGTAATATACCCGCTAAGTATGCAGGTAAAACAACCGTGGCTGATTATAACCGTGTATTTGGCGCGTATGATCGCCAACGCATGACTACGCGTATAGTAAAAGGCCTGCGTGCAAAAGTATCATTGCTGGCAGCCAGCCCGGCTTTCAGCCAGGGTACTACAGTTACATGGGGAAAGGCGGCTGATGATGCAGCTGCCAGCCTGGACTTAATTGGAGGTGTTGCCGGCATGGCAGGCAACGGCGGATATTGGTACGCCAGTAAAAACGCAGGCGAGATAAATGCGCTGGCATCGGGCATAAATCCGGCGGAAGTGCTTTGGAGAGGCAATGTAGGCGATGCCAATAGCCTTGAGAAGGATAATTACCCGCCTACTTTATATGGCAATGGCAAAGTAAACCCCACACAAAACCTGGTAGATGCATTTCCGGCTGCCAATGGATATCCTATTTCGGATCCGGCAAGTGGTTACGATGCCAGCAATCCATACATTAACCGTGATCCCCGGCTGAGCCTTTATGTGGTAGTGAATGGAAGCAAAGAGGGGCCGCAATCGGCTACCGTTACAACCAGGGTAGGTGCTACAAACGATGGTTTGAATGCTATTTCTGCATCAACCCGTACGGGTTACTATTTGCGAAAATTGTTGCGGGAAGATGTTAACGTAAATCCGGCAAGTACCAACACCCAAAGGCATTATATACCCTATATCAGGTATACCGAATTGTTTTTGGCATATGCCGAAGCTGCCAACGAAGCCTATGGGCCCGATGGAAAAGGAACCCATGCTTATTCTGCCAGAGACGTAATAGCAGCTATTCGTAAAAGAGCAGGTATTGCACAGCCAGACAACTATTTGTCTTCTATCACCAGTAAAGACGATATGCGTCAATTAATTTACAATGAAAGACGCCTTGAACTTTGTTTTGAAGGTTTTCGTTTCTGGGATTTAAGACGTTGGAAACTTAATCTTACAGAAGCTGCAAAGGGAGTAAGCATCAGCAGCAGCAATGTGTATACCATAAGTACCATAGAAAACCGGCAGTATACAGATAATATGTACTATGGTCCGCTGCCTTATAATGATGTGCTGAAAGAAAACCTGGTGCAAAATACAGGATGGTAAATGTTTGTGTATAATGATAAAACAAAATGAAATGAAAAAATTAATAATTGTCCTCTGTGGAATAATTTATATCTGCTCTTCCTGTTCAAATAAGGACATAACTTTTCCCAATTATAAATATACCACCGTATATTTTCCCTATCAGTCTCCTGTAAGAACCCTGGTGCTGGGTAGTGATATTTTTGATAATACCCTGGACAATGCGCATAAATGCCTGATAGAAGCAACCCTTGGCGGCGTTTATCAAAACAGTAAAGATGTATCTGTTTCGGTAGCTGTCGACAATAGCCTTTGCAACAACCTTAATTTTGATCAAACAGGCACATCAGCTGTCAATGCCATGCCCGCGAATTATTACACACTTCCCAAGGATATGAAAATTTCTATTCCGGCAGGAAAGGTAAGCGGCGGTATGGAAGTACAATTAACCGATGCATTTTTTGCAGATCCCCGATCTATAACCAATACTTTTGTTATTCCTTTACGTATGAATTCAGTAATCAATGCAGATTCAATTTTGCAGGGTAAAACTACCATGGCTTCTCCCGATCCAAGAGTTGCTGCCAACTGGTCTGTAGTGCCCAAAAATTATGTTTTGTACGCGGTAAAATATATGAATCCCTGGCAGGGCAACTATTTAAGGAGGGGCGCTGAAGCAATTAAGGATAATATAGGCGATACAACTATTTTGTATCATACTGCTTATGTGGAAACAGACCAGCTGTGCAGCGCAGGAACTTTATCCTTAACAAAGGATTCCATTTTGCTGAATGCAAAATCAAGAACAAATATCAACACCCCTTTCCAGCTGTTGCTGGTATTTGACAACAATGGAAAATGTACTATAACAGGCCCGGCTACTGCGTCTTATTCGCTTACCGGCACCGGCGAATTTGTGAAAGGCGGCGATTCCTGGGGTAACCAACCCCGCGATGTGCTGCACCTTAAATATGCCGTAAATTTTGGAACGTCTGCACATAGTTTTACAGACACACTGGTTATGCGGGACCGTGGTGTTAAATTTGAAACATTTTCGCCCGTTACTTTTTAATTAGCTTATCTCTCCATAGCCCGCCGTGGGCTATGGGTTCAGATCAAATTTAACCAATGTGCAGGAAGATAATGGGACGTTCCAAAAACAAAAAAGCAGTTATATATCACCGTTGTCTTTCAAAGGATAAAGCGATAAAAGTTTAGGTCTTACCAGAAAAAGGCCATTGATGCATTTGCCGCCCGTAATAGTTTTGAGCGCATAACTGTTACGGGCTTTTTTAAACCTGCAGCTCATTTTTTACTTATGTATCCCGGCTTTGTACGCTGCGCCACGCGCTTCCGGGATATTTATCTTTCAGAGAACTGTTGGAAATTTACGGCGAAGGTTATTAGAAGTCTCAATCATTTTTTGGTACAAAGCTCAAAACAGTTTTGCCGCCCGGATAGAGCTTGGATTGTATGGGCGTAAATTTTTGCACGCTGTCAAGTGAGTTAAAAATAGTCATACCGCTGCCCATGGCTGTTGGATTTATAATAAGATGATACTCATCAATGAGTCCTTCTTTTATTAGTGATGAAACAAAACCTGCACCTCCAAAAACAAGAATGTCTTTGCCGTTTTGTTTTTTTAAACGGGCAATTTCTTCTGCAAGATTTCCTTTTGCCAAATTGGTATTGTTCCAGGTTGATTTTTCGGTTGTTTTGCTGAAAACAATTTTTGGAAGAGCCGCTATTTTTTTTGCAAATGGGGGAGCAGGATCTTTGTCTGCTGCAGTCTCCCAATATTTAATAAAGCCGCCGTCTGCCAGTTTTCTGCCCAGTAAAAGGGTATCCGAGGTATCCAGCAGGGAATCGAGAAACGCAGTAAATTCAGCGTCAGGATTCCATGTCATCCAGTCATTTTCTCCATTTGTTCCGCCAACATATCCGTTTATGGTCATTTGCATTTGCAATTTTACTTTTCTCATCGTGTTTTATTTTTTGTTTTTTGTAAGTCTGTTGGTTTTTAGTTTACCTGTTTTAAGTTATCACTTTGCCAAAGAATGGCGGCTAAGGTTCAGGCACAGGCCGGTATATTTACGTGGGTGTTCACTGTTTATTGAATAGATCGAAAATATTTATCGAAGCATCTTTTTAATACCAGATACCGCATACTTTTTACACCCATGGTCGGTGTCCTCACCGACCATCGAGCGATTATGTTTATTGTAAAAAAACATCCAGGTAACCCGATATTGTTTTCGTCTGCATCATCAGGCTAATATGGCTTTGTGAGGGAACAACGGCCAATTGCGATTTTGGCATTGTTCCCATGTCAGCTGAAACAGCGCCTCCCAGCAATTTATATGTTTTTATCAATTCGATTTTATCCAGCCCGTCATTGTCACCGGATATGATCAGGACTGGCGCAGAAATTTTTGAAATATTGGAGTCGCCCAAGTTAAAGGGCGTCCCGATGAAAGTAATCATCTGCTCTATGAATTTTGTCCATTTTGATTTATCAGGTGCAACTGCATCGTAAGCGGTTTTCATAGGACTATTCGCAAAAAGTTCAGGCTTCATGTTTTTAAAGGCATTGGCTATTTCCGGCAGCCAGCCACTACTTTTATAAGTAGAAGAAATGATTACTAATTTTCTTAACCGGTGAGGGTTTTGTATAGCAAACTGGTAAGCCACAGAGCCGCCCATACTATATCCTGCTATATCTGCACTGTCAATTTTCAGGTAGTCCATTACTCCTTTCACATCATTCGCCAGCGTAGAAACAGCTAATTTCCTATCAGAAAATGGTGTATGTCCATGTCCCTGCATTTCAATGGCAATTACTTTCCTGGTTTTTGACAATTCAGGTATTAATTGGCCCCAGTTCCCCTCAATGGTCATAAAAGCACCATGTAATAAAACGACAGGCCTGCCCTCGCCATATACTTCGTAATAGACTTTAATGCCATTAACAGGTGCATAACCACTATTGGAGGATTTGATTGGTTGTCCGTTTAATTGGGATGCTACAAACATAATGGCAATTAGGAGTATTGATTTAGACGTGTTAGGTGTTTTGACTGGATTTTTCATAACGCTGTTTAAATTTTGATTTTATTGACAATACAAAACTAGAATGATTTTGGGATTTGACGCGGTGCGGAAACGACAAGTTAAGGGGTGAATTCCGTCAAAAGATAGAACCCAAAAGCAAACAGATCAATTTGCAATGGATCATGGAATTGTACAAGGCGCATCGACGTAAAGAAAAATTCTTTGAACGATTGAGCATCCAGATGAACCCGATCGAAATTCAGACTGGTTCTGTTGAGTTCCGCAAACAGATTATCAAAGGTGTCCCAGAAAAAGATATTCGTGCAAGCCGGGAACCAGGGATGAGCCGGTATAAAGAAATGAGGAAAGAATATTTGTTGTATGATTAACTTTACCACATGTTTAAATTAACCTTTTTGACTGTTTGGCTATTGGTTGTTTTTTGCAGTATGACTGGATTTTCTGTGAACGCGCAACCCAGGGATAACCTGGTGTTGTTTGGTCGCGGAACATACCCGGGAGATGATTCAAGTTTTGCCTTCATCCGCAACGCGGGGTTCAACACATTCATACTTTCCAGCTTTTATATCAGGTCCAATGGCGATGTCTATTCAGGTGATGATAGCCGTCATGCCATTATTCAGAATGGTCGATATACCGGTGATAAAGCCTGGCTTGACAGGATTGCCTCCCTCCGCAGCCGTAAAGGAACTATTGCCCGGATTGAAGTATTGCTGGAGGGCAGGTGGTTTAACCAGGCACCCAATACCTACGATTTTATCAGGGATTGGCTGGATAGCAATAAAGCCGAACAAGGAGTTGTAGCTGGAACGGACGACAACAGTACTTTGTACAAAATTCTCAAAGTCTTTAAGGACGAGATGGGGGTGGACGCTATCTGTATAGATGATGAATCAGTTTATGATAGCCTGTCTATCGTTCGCCTCTCTGCAATGACCCGGCGGGCAGGGATGAAAATGAGCCTGTGTCCTTATACAAGAATGGCTTATTGGAAATATATTCTCGACAATGCTGCTCCGGGAGTAGTGGACGCGGTCTACCTGCAGTGCTACGACGGCGGCAAAAGAAATACACCGGGGCCATGGATACAGGGATTGGGTGGTAAGGTGCCCGTCTATCCCGTTTTTCTTTGCCGCGGCGCCTTCGGTACCTGTGCCACTGATCACAATAGCAAAACGCCATCGGAGATCCAGTTCGCAATGCGCCAGTACAAAAACGAATCACCGGCACTGGCAGGTGGGGGTATCTGGCAGATGGAGGATATTAAAAATTATGTCCGCATGAATTGTGCAGCCAAAGACGTGGAATCAGGAACGGCGGTAACCGTGGCTGACTATCTTCAGCAATTAAAAAAAGCCCTGCAACTCCGGCCATGATAAGCGCAAGCGCCATGTTAAAAAGGAACACTGAATGTAGTGAACATTGAACCCTATTCAAATGTAGGTCTGGAGTTATCAGGCAGATTCCCGGAAGATCAGGATTACATTATTTTTAATTCGCCCTATGATACGAGTTCTTTTTTTCAAACAGGAAAGGACACCTTTGATATTCACTTTGTCATAAATGCATTGCTCTCAAAATTACCAGCAATTGAGTACGATGAAAGAGTTACAAAAATTGTTGAGTATATTACGACTAATTATTTTGAGCAGGATATAACCCCCAAACGTTTGCTGATTTGGTTTTCCTTTCTCCGTCCCGTTTGGCTTCGCTTTTTAAAGAGCAAACAGGCAGCAGCTTGTCGAAATATCTATTATGGACAAGATTGCGGCAGGTTATTTTCCTTGCACTTTCTGATAAAGACAGAAGTCTTACCGATATTGCGTATGACACAGGCTTTTATGACCTTCCTCAGCTAAATAAATATATGTATGAAATGTTTGGAATGCCACCGAAAGCCTTGAAATTTAACAGCGATTTGATTCACGTTTATTGAGCTGTAATTGTTATTGCGAAAAAGTATGAAAGAGCAATTAATTGACGGTATAAAATCATTTATAAAACTGGAATCCCATGAAACAGATCTCCTGGAAGAATTATTTAAAGAGCGATTTATAAAGAAGGGAGACTTTTTTTTGGGAGAAGGGCAGGTGTGTAAATACGCAGGCTTTATCGTAAAAGGTCTTATGCGATATTATATTAATCATGATGGAGAAGACAGGACATACGATTTTGCGAATGAGAACAATTTCGTTTGCAACTACGAGAGTTTTATTCCCAAAACACCCTCAACAAAAATCATTCAGGCGCTGGAGGATTGTGAAATTTTGCAAATCTCTTATGAAGACCTGCAGATACTCTATAAATCTATTGAGGAAGGTGAGCGCCTGGGAAGACTGGTAATTGAACAGGTTTTTATACAAACATTGCAAGCCCTGACTTCATTTTATACAGATGCGCCAGAATACAGGTATGAGAAGTTTATTCAAAAACATCCGGATTTACAGCAAAGGATTTCACAGTATCATATTGCATCCTATGTGGGAGTAAAACCCCAATCACTCAGCAGAATCCGGAAAAGAATTTCCAGCTTAAAATGACTTTCTCACCCGGGCAATGAACTTATGCTTTTACCTCCTTATCATCAGGGAGATTCACAAACTCCTGCGTAAAAGCCAAATTTGAGATTTTTCAGCATATCTGTCATTTATTAACCCAGGTGCATGAATTTGGGTAGCAGGTGGTGGAATTTTGTGTCATCATTTTAAAACAAAAAAACATGACACGTAAAATCGCCATCACATTAGCAGCCCTGACAGGTTTAGGGATGATTTTCCTGGGAGCAAGGTTTCTCCTGTTACCAGAAGTAGCCGAAACGGGTTTCGGTATCAAATTTAGTGAGCAAGGAGACTATTCCTTCCATTACATGAAAGGCATCCGTGATATTTTCTCTGGTATTGTTCTATGCCTGTTGTTGTTCACTAAACAAATCAAAGCCCTGGGTATTACATTGTTAGCGGGAACAATTATTCCGGTAGTGGATATGCTTATAGTGCTAAGCAAAGACTATAATGGTGCAGCTCCGGCAATGCCGCATATTGCTGCCATAATTATTTGTTCAGTAGGCGGCTTAATACTTCTTATGTCTAAACCTTTAAACCAAAGATCATGAAAACTCCGGCGTTTATCAAACTGGTTAGCTTAGCCAATAATAAACACGAAAGTGTGATGGAGCTGAATATTTTGCCGGGTGAAAAAACGCCGTGGCATTACCACACCGATTTCTCTGAAACTTTTGAAGTGTTAAAAGGCACATTGGAAGTTGGAGGTCTTGAATCCCTGACCCGCTATTTTGCAAAGGAATTTGCAGCAAGGAAAATAAGGTTCAATAGCGTGGCGCCTGGGGCAATTGATACAGAATTCGGTGGCGGAAAAGGTGACGAGGCACACCGTCAGCAAATTGCTGCAGCCATAGCTTTAAATCGTTTGGGTGAAGCCGGCGACACAGGTCTTTTTATTGCTTCACTATTATCTGATGATAGCCGTTATCTCAATGCACGACGCATCGAAGTTAGTGGGGGGAATAATGATACAGGGCTAAATCTTTGCCCCGCCATTAAGACTATTTAACGATTTTTACGGGGCATTTAATAAACAATCAAAAAATCGCCTAAAAACAAACAATGTATGATAAACAAGGCAAGATCAATAGCCGAACATGATGGCAAATTCATTTCGGTAGTAGGAGACACATATCGTATAGTTATTTCCGGGAAAGACGCTCAGGGCGATTATGCTTTAATTGATATGCTGGTTCCCCCTGGCGGTGGTCCACCCCCTCATGCACACCCATCGTTTCATGAATCATTTTACGTAGTAGATGGTGAAGTGGAATTTAAGACGGAAGCTGGCAGGCATATTGCTAAGAAAGGTGAACTCATACACATTCCTAAAGGCGGTGAAATAAATCCAGGCCGCTAATGACTGGCGGGCATTTGGTCTCATCCTTGGCTATACATTTAACGCCGCACTTTCAGCAGGATACGGGACAGATTTTCAGTCTGATAAGATCGATAATTTAGCTGGCGTTACAAAATGGATGCAGAGCGATGAAGCCACAGTCAATTGGACTCACGCGGTATCTTCCGGAACCGGTGGATTTCTATCATCTGTCACAGAAGGCGTTCTTCACTCTTATAATCCCACAACCAATAAATGGAATACCCAGTTGGGACCGATTATTGGCAAAGCAATTATTGGAAGTGGATATTTTGGTTCAGCCTTGGGCACAATGTTACAAAATGAAATCGCGGAGGACTTCATGCATCAGCAGCCAGGTGATAGCCCCGTTGGAATCATCTCAGGTGCTTTATTTACCTTTGGATGGGGGTTGCTTTGGCCCGAATAATTGATTACCGTTAGCGGCAACACTATGAATCTAAAAGGTTTAATAAATTCTATTCAGGTTGTAATTGCTATAATTTTAATCTCGTTTTGCGGGAAATCGCACGCTCAATATGATATTAACCCCCATTTTGAGAAAAGAAGATTGACTATTAGTGAGTTACCCTTCAATGAAGTTAATATTTTAGATAAGCGATTTGATACGGTTCTATTTTATGTTAATGAATCCGGAATATATCCGCCTGGATTCCTGGCATTTCAGGGTGGTGCAAAATTATCCATGGAGAGATACTTCAATGATGCAGTTGCAGGGTTGCCACATTTAAATAACCGGTTATTAATAAGATTAAATCAATGTAGAATCCCGAATAGACAATTGATAAAGCGAAAAATTGGTAGGCACCGTTACGGGATAGGACGATGGAGTCATGAACGCCTTTTGCTTGATGCGGATGTTTACTGTCAGGTTTCGGATGGGCAATATAAACACATAATGGGCATACAAAAACGATATTTTATTTCAAAGCAATTATCTATCCTGCAGGTTGTTGATAATATGATGGATGAAATAACTATGGCAATTTGCAAATATTATGCATTTACCGGTGAGAGAAACAAATCAAAAACAAACCCTTTAAAAGGAAGTCAAATAGACAAGAAAAAAATCAGGTTTATATATGATACTACGTTATGCACTTTCAAATATTTAGATTCAGGGGCTGTCGATCGGTGGAAATTATCGCCAATATTTACCGGAGCTTTTGACAAAAACGGAATGTTTGAAACTTTTGACGATTTTAAGGAAAACAAGATAAAAGAGGATAAGATAAAACTTGATTCGGTTTCCACAGATAGCGTATTCCATTTTTCCGGGACTTTGTATTCTATAAAGAAACGTTTCAAAATGCCCTTTGCAATTGTGTACAACGGCAGATGCTATATTGGGGTTTTTATTGGAAGTTATTTACCGATAGAAAAGGACAATAATATTTTTAGATTTTATGTCCCAGGCTCTTTACCGGATATGTACGCACTTTTGTCCTGCGAGTATTATTACTTTGCTTTCAGTAAATCATCGGAACATTATAATAGGATTGAAACAGCAATAATTGGAATTGCCATTAATGCAGTAGAGCACGCAATAAAAGAAAAAAGAGATTCGCCGGCCACCATGCTGACAGAAGGAATAAAACATAATTTCCGCTATTGTATTATCGATCTGGATAACGGGGATTTTTTGTATGCCGACCATCCATAGTCTAAAGGCAAACACTAATGTGTTAGCTTGCAGGTTATTTAATTGTTTTATTCATTTTTGGTTTAAAACTATAGCCAGATAAACTGAAATCCATAATATGGGTGGGATGGGAATTTTTGCGGACTTCCTACATCGGGGATTCATATGTATGAGATATTCAATATTTCCATAGTTTGCAAGTGAAAATGATGGCTCTTTTAGAGCCATCATTTTGACAAGGTAACTTTGGTTAATATTTTAAAAGTCGAGATATCTCTTATGTCGAGAAAATGCAATTTTATGAATTTATCAATAAATATCTAATACCAAATATATGAAAAGTCATTATGCTGTAATTGTGATCTCAGTATTGATGTTCTTAACAAGTTGTGCATCATACATCGTTACAACAGATAGTCTCGCTAAACAATTAAATGGAGTTGAAGTTAATAAGGGCTACCTGTTTGCTTCTTCATCGGTGAAAGGAAATGATTTGAAGACTATAAAATGTATGGATAAAAATGGGAAAGAAATGGTACTTGCTGTTACCAATCGAACAGGAGTAAGAATTTTTAAAACTGATAGTTCAAAAGTAACGTTTTATTTTAATACATTATTAATTAAAGATAGCTCAATCACTGGCAGTAAAACTCATTTTTTTAAGGACAATGTTAAACCAATAAAGTTTAGCGATATTAGCAAAATAAAAATAATTGAATAAAAACATTATAATTCATCGAAGTCAACGAGGTTGAAATTTTCTACCGAAACAGATATGAGTTTGGCCATCATTTTAAAATTGAAATTAAGTGGAGATAGACACCGAATAATAAAATGGTGATGAACGCTCCGATTGCACCCAAATTCGATGATTATTTTAGGGAAGAAGACTATTTAAGGGGGAACTAGTTTTTAATGACTGGGCGTAAACACTTATTATTTTGGTAATTATTTTATAATACATCGTGGCAGTGGTTTATAAAAGATTCAAAAGTAGAAATTGTATTACATGTATAAATTGTTTTTAATTGGGTGTTTATTGTCAGTCACCAAATTTGCATTTTCCCAGGGAAGTGTCACCAGGTTTTCAGGTAATTTACTGTTTGGAGGTGCGTTTCCTGTGGGAAAGTTCGCCGACAAATCACCCAATCCAGCTGGCAGGGAAAAGTCAGCAGGATGGGCCAGTCCTGGAATAGCGATGCAACTTAATCTGCGTATTAAAATTAACGGGTCTGTGGGTGCTTTACTGACAGTTAGTGGCCAGCAAAATAAGCAACGAGCCGAATCAATAAGTGATAATTTAAAGCAATCAGGCTATTATCCTCCAGCCGCAATTTTTGATATGCATTCAGAAAGTTGGAAGATAGGTAAAATCTTATTGGGTGCTTATTATTCGGTACCTCTTTCACAGGATAAAAAGTGGTCGTTGGAAGGTAATGCCACTGCCGGGATTCTTAAGACGTCAATACCGGGATATTCGTATACCTATGCCGACGGTAATTCACGTGTTGCCGGGTCAATGGTTAAACAAAATTTACCACTTTCATTTTGCTACCAGGTGGGAGCTTTTGTTAACTGGAAGTTTGAAAAGAGCATACATGCGGTAGTTGGCCTTAATTACGCCTATGCCGCACCTGTTTATAAATATCGGCTATATACAGATTTTCCCAGTAATACCACCTATGTTGATTATAAAACGAAATTTCCGCTTGGAACAATTGGCTTAGTGGCAGGCATCGGTCTGGATTTTTAAAAGTAAGATTTGTGTATTGTTTTTATGAACAATGACAATTTGCCCCTGTGTTGCACAAAAAGAAGATTTACCCATGAACCTGATAAAGTTTTTCGCGTATGGTTATTGCTTTTGTTTCTTAGTAATGCAGTTATAGTAAATGACAATACGCCAATTTTAATACAAAGGGCGCGTACAATATTACACTTGTTGTGACTACCCAAGATGTTTCTAGTGTTTTTTCAACGGTAATGGGGTCTTTTAAAATGGGGCTATCAGTATATTGGTCACGGCAGGCATAAGGAAAAGTAATAGATCAACTCCCCGAACCAAAGGTAAGGTCGCGCTTAAAACATAGCTTGGCCACCTAATTGGTCGCGCGAGTTTTGACTTTATTTGCAATAAATATTGATATAGATAAAATAAAAAAGCCCGTAAAACCAACGTTCTACGAGCTCTATCAGTTTGGGCTGACACCCTTTTAGTCGGGAAGACAGGATTCGAACCTGCGACCCCCTGGTCCCAAACCAGGTGCGCTACCGGCCTGCGCTACTTCCCGAACAATTTCTTATTCTGCCGCAAGATAAGCAGAAATTTGCGGTGAGGGAGGGATTCGAACCCTCGGTACAGAGTTACCCGTACGGCAGTTTAGCAAACTACTGATTTCAGCCACTCATCCACCTCACCGAATGAGAATTTTCAAGAACTTTTCAACCAATCTTCGTAACAGTGTTACCGGTACAGCTGTTCAGCAAACTATTGATTTCTCCCGGTATCGACCGGGACATCCACCT
>Ga0068859_100000030_pt1 | contig 175435 bp, 120 predicted proteins | sample KBSSwiS22_FD_66585 | JGI IMG/M metagenome (GOLD analysis project Ga0068859, IMG submission 66585) | Switchgrass rhizosphere microbial communities from Kellogg Biological Station, Michigan, USA - KBS Switchgrass S2-2 | ecosystem: Host-associated > Plants > Roots > Rhizosphere > Soil ...
GAGATCTGAGTGCTGAAGTAGTGAACGGCTTTAGCCAATCGATGGTATCAGTAGGCACTTCCCCGGCCTAAACGCAGGGGTTAAAAATTCAAGGCAGCTACTGCGTTGTTCAAAAAAAACTTCGTGCATTGAGTTAGAGTTTCCTCAAAAGAAAATAACTCCGTGCCTTTAGGCCGGAGATCTGAGTGCTGAAGTAGTGAACGGCTTTAGCCAAACCAATTTCAGCTAAAGCCAATCCATAGTGCCAGTAGACCCCCCCGCCCTAAAGGCACGGGGTTAAAAATTCAAGACTGCTACTGTGTTCTTCAAAAAAATGACTCCGCACATTGGCCGGTGTTTTCTCAAAAGAAAATAACGTTGTGCCGTTAGGCCAGAGATCTGAACATTGAGGTAGTGAACGGCTTTAGCCAAACCAATTTCGGCTAAAGCCAATCGATGGTATCAGTAGGCATTCCCCCCGGCCTGAAGGCCGGGGTTAAGAATTCAAAGCAGCTACAATATTCTTCAAAAAAATAATGCCGTGCATTGGGTCGGAGTATCCTCAAAAGAGAATAACTCCGAGCCTTTAGGCCGGAGATCTGAACTTTGAAACAGCACTCCGCTTTAGCCAAACGGTTTCGCTAAAGCTAATAGCGTGCAATAAGGCATATACCGGATCAGACGTGTTTTTGGGGGTCTGCCGGCATATTTTCCGGGGAAGTATCCACTTCAGGTTTTCTACAGATTTGGGCTTTAATTTTATACCTTAGAAAAGTATGAAATTATTAATCATAGAAGACGAAAAAGAACTGTCGGACAGCATCTGCACCTATTTGAGCTCTGAAAGTTTTATCTGTGAAACTGCCTATGATTTTGACATGGCCATGGAAAAAATATCGCTGTACGATTATAGTTGTATTATCCTGGATATAACATTACCCGGTGGCAGCGGGCTTAACATTCTGAAAGAACTAAAAGCCAATAATAAGTCGGAAGGCGTATTGGTTATATCTGCCAGGAATTCGGTAGACGATAAGGTAGCGGGGTTAAAAACAGGTGCCGATGATTACCTCGCCAAGCCTTTTCATTTATCCGAACTGGGAGCCCGTGTAGATGCCATCATCCGCAGAAAGGCTTTCGATGGAAAGAACATTGTTCAGGTAGGAGAACTTTCGGTAAACATACCAGACAAAACGGCGGCGGTTAATAATAAAACCATCGATTTAACACGAATGGAGTACGACCTGTTATTGTATTTTACCAGTAACAAGAATAAGGTTATCAGTAAAGGCGCTATGGCAGAACATCTCTGGGGCGATGATATGGACCTGGCGGGCAATTACGATTTCCTGTATACACATATAAAAAACCTGCGCAAAAAGTTATTACAGGCGGGCTGCCCGGATTATATTAAATCTGTTTACGGTTTGGGCTACAAATTCACAGTATAACGGTATGAAATTATTTACGCGATATAACCGGATAAATCTTATTGCCACCGTAACAGTTTTCCTGTTATCGGGCATTGCATTTTATTTCCTGCTGAATTATATACTGGTTGACCAGGTAGATGAAGATCTCAAAATTGAGCAGCACGAAATTGAAACATATGCCGCTAAATATGGGCGGGCTCCGGAGATTATAAAAGTAAAAGACCAGCACATTGCGTATACAGCGGTAAATAGCAATGGTGGCAGAAAAAAATTCAGCACCGTGCGCATGGCCGATGACCAGGAAAAAGATAAGGATATTGTAAGGCAATTGATTTTCTATACCAGGATTGGCGGACAATGGTACCAGGTATCAGTTAGCAAATCGCTGGAAGGAACAGATAACCTGCTGCAGTCTATCGTTACCATTACGCTTATTACTATTTTGCTGATACTTGCCATTTCCTTTGTCATTAACCGCCTTGTGCTTAGAAAATTATGGCAGCCATTTTATGAAGCACTGGCAGCCATGCGCAGCTTTGATCTGGGCAAAAAAGAGCAACTGGTTTTTCCTGCCACCGGCATTGATGAATTTATGGTGATGAACGAAACGCTTAAACAAGCTACTGCCAAAGCAGAGCAGGATTATCTTTACCTGAGAGAATTTACGGAGAACGCTTCGCATGAATTACAGACGCCGCTTGCCATCATTCAGTCGAAACTGGATGTGCTGATACAGGACGAGCAATTAACAGAACCGCAAAGCCGTGCCGTACAGGCCGCTTATGAAGCCATCCAGCGGCTATCGCGTTTAAACCAGGGGCTGCTCTTACTAACAAAAATTGAAAATGGCCAATATGCCGACACTGCCCACATCAATATCTCGCAAAAAATTTCGGAAAAAATCATACAGTTTGATGAGATGATTGCATCAAAAAATATAACCGTTACAAAAACATTGGACGAATCTGTTAATATAAAGATGAACCCTGTGCTGGCCGACATACTGCTTAACAACCTTTTCAGCAATGCCATCAAATACAACCTGGAGGGCGGAACAATTGGCATCATTGCAGATCAGGGTATTATTGAAATCAGCAATTCCGGGCCCGCTGCTGAACTGGACGCCAGCCGTATCTTCAGGCGTTTTGGAAAAACTGGCCAGGCAAAAGACGGCATTGGTTTAGGGTTGGCCATTGTAAAACAGGCAGCGGAAGTATCGGGCCTTGAAGCCCGCTACCTGTACGAAGATCAGCGACATCATTTTCTATTGGTTGAAAACAGCAATTAAGGCTACAAATTATTACCATGCATAAATATTTTTTTGCGGCGCTGATGATTTTTGTATGGTCGGGCAGTGCTTTTACACTTAGTGCCCAGTACACCGATACCACCCACCAAAACGGCGTGCTAAAAATAACGCCCCAGGCACCTGATACCAACGGGAATCATTCCCGGAAATTTCCCTATAAGTCATTTATTGTTCCCACCACCCTGGTAGTATATGGCGTATTGTCCTTGCACACCGATGCCTTCCAGGATGTAAACGAAACCGTTAAAGAAAAAATCTATACTGAACGCCAGCCAGGCAAATGCAATCTTGATAACTATCTTCAGTATGCGCCAGCCGTTGCGGTATACGGTTTAAACGCCGTTGGAATTCATGGAAAAAACAATTTCCGCGACCGCACCATCATTTATGCCATGTCCAGCTTGTTTATGGGTATCACGGTCAACTCCGTTAAAAAAATTGCCGGAGAAACCAGGCCAGATGGCTCCGATAATTTGTCTTTCCCTTCTGGTCACACCGCTACTGCTTTTGCAGCTGCTGCTTTTATGTGGCAGGAATACAAAGACGTATCCCCTTTGTATGGCATTGCCGGCTATGCAGCCGCGGTTGCAACCGGCTATCTCCGCATATCGAATAATAAACACTGGATAGGTGATGTGGTGGCGGGCGCCGGTATGGGCATTATATCAACCAAGCTCGCCTATTGGATCTATCCCGCCATCAAAAGAAAATTTTTCAGGGATAAAGAGGCAGTCACTGTCATTATGCCGGTTTATCAAAATAGTTCTTTGGGACTGGGACTGGTGCATCATTTTTAAATCTTCCTCAAAAAAAAAACTGTATGTATTGCACCTGCAGGCCGGCTGTCAAAGAATTTACCACAAAGTTCAATCCTTGCCGGCAATTGCAGTGCTACAGAATATCAACAGAATCGCTGACTAATTTGCCCCTTTGTTCACCCCGCTAAAATACTACAAAATGAAAATTAGCTTTAGCTTATACCTGGCAGCCTTGTTTAGCCTGCTGGCAATACCCGGCCTTGCTCAAAAAGCCGCTACACCTTCTGTACCTGCCGCCGCCAAAGCAGCATTTGAAAAAGCCTATCCCGGCGCCTCCAAAGTAAAATGGAGCAGGGAAAAAGAAGATTTTGAAGTCGATTTTCTGCTTGCCTCCAAAGAAATGGCTGCCGTATATACCGGCAATGGTGTATTAAAACAAACAGAAGAAGCCATTGCTGTTAAAAACCTGCCGCAACCCGTACTTGCCTATATTAAGCAGCATTATTCAAAAGCAGTTATTAAAGAAGCGGCAAAGGTTACAAAAGCCGACGGGACCATTAATTTTGAAGCGGAGGTAAATCATACAGATTTGATTTTTGATACAAATGGAAATTTAATACGCGAAGAAAAAGATGCGGACTAAATACGGCATGAAAAATATTCTTTTTACAGCAATTGCTGTTATGCTGACATATCTTAATGGAACAGGCCAGCAAAAAAACCTGGACTTTTTTATTCAGCAGGCACTGGCCAACAGCCCTCTTTTAAAAGATTATCAAAACCAGGTGCAAATTAACCAGGCAGACAGCCTGCGCATACGTGCCACCTATCAGCCACAGGTAACCGGAAACAGCACCAATGCCTATGCACCCGTTATTAAAGGATTTGGCTATGATGATGCCATTACCAACGGCGGGCAGCTCAGCGCACAGGTGGGTGTTAACCAGGCATTGGTAAGCAGGAAATACCTCAATGCACAATTTGAAACCCTGCGTCTGCAAAACCAGGGCATCAGCAATACCGCAAAACTGTCTGAACAGGATCTTACCAGAACAGTCATTGCACAGTACATAACCGCTTATGGCGATATGCAGCAGCTGTCTTTTGCAAAAGAAGTAAATACATTGCTGAAAAAAGAGGAAACCCTGCTAAAATCACTAACAGAAACAAATGTTTACAGGCAGACCGACTACCTAACGTTCCTGGTTACCCGCCAGCAACAGGAACTTTCCGTAAAACAACTGAGTATACAATTACAGAATGACTATGCCACCCTGAATTACCTGAGCGGGATAGTTGATACGGCGCAGGCCGTACTGGCCGAACCTTCGGTAACACTGCAACAGTTGCCCGACATCAGCCAGTCTGTTTTTTTCCGGAAATTTACCATCGACAGCCTTCAACTGGGCAACAGCCGCTCATTGGTAGACTTTAGCTACAAACCCAAAATAAACCTTTATGCCGATGCGGGCTACAATTCAACAGTGACCTATCTGCCCTACAAAAATTTCGGAACCAGTTTTGGCGTAAACGTTACAGTGCCTATCTACGATGGCAGACAAAAAAAAATACAGTATAGCAAAATAGCCATTGCAGAAAAAACAAGAATTGTATACAAAGATTTTTTCAAAGCACAGTACAACCAGCAGATAGCACAACTCATGCAGCAGTTGCATGCTACGGGCGAACTGATAGACGAGATTAATCACCAGGTTAAATATGCAGAGGGCTTAATCAACGTAAATATAAAACTACTGGAAACAGGAGACGCCAAAATAGCTGATCTTGTGATAGCTGTTAACAATTACCTCACAGCGAAAAACCTGCTGGCACAAAATAATGTGAGCCGCCTGCAGATTATTAACCAGATAAATTACTGGAACAGATAAACCAATACCATGGAGCAAAACAAATACCGTTTCGTTTTTTTTATAGCCTGCCTGGGATTCATCTTCTCCTGCAGGCAGGCGGAAAAAGCCCCGGCAGAAGAAACACACGAAGCTGTTCAAACCCCGGTAACTGTTACCGGCGTCAGCACGGCGCCCATGCAAGACTATATCGAACTGAACGCCAGCTCTGCATTCCTGCAAAAAAACTTTATAAAGGCTAACGCCAACGGATACCTGCAATCTAATTTCACCCAACCCGGTCAGTATGTTAACAGGGGGCAATCGCTTTTTACCATCAGGACCAAAGAAGCGCAGAGTATTGGCAACGCGGTTAACCAGCTTGATTCCAGTTTTAAATTTTCCGGCACCAATATCATAAAAGCAGGAGGAAATGGCTTTATTACACAGCTTAACCACCAGGCCGGCGATTATGTGCAGGACGGCGAACAACTGGCCGTTATCAGCGATGTAAACAGTTTCGCTTTTTTGCTCGACCTGCCCTATGAATTGCGGCCTTACATGCAAAATAAAACGACGGTTGAATTAGTATTGCCCGATGGTGAAAAACTACAGGGCACCGTGGCGGGTTCGCTTCCCAGTGTTGACCCTGCATCGCAAACCCAAAGCATTTTTATAAAAGTAAATGCCGGCCACGCCATTCCGGAAAACCTGGTGGCAAAAGTGAAGATTACAAAAAATCTGAAAAACAATACGGTATCATTGCCAAAAGCCGCAGTGCTGGCCGATGAAACACAAACCAGTTTCTGGATCATGAAAATGACCGATAGCAACACCGCCGTAAAAGTACCGGTTAAAAAAGGCATTGAAACCAATGACCGGATTGAAATTGTATCGCCACCGCTCTCCCCTTCGGATAAAATATTGCTTACAGGCAACTATGGTCTGGCAGATACGGCTAAAGTGAAAATTATTCAATAAACATCAATTATACAAGTTGCGTCATTTCTTTATTGCATATAAAAATCCGCTTACGGTTGTACTGGCATTAACGATAGCCGGTGGCATCTTTTGCTATACGCGGATGCAAACTGCGCTGTTTCCTGAAATTACCTTTCCCAAGATTAAAATTATTGCAGATGCCGGCTTGCAACCCGTAAATAAAATGATGGTAACGGTCACCAAGCCGATGGAAAATGCCATCAAACAAATTCCCGCGCTTACCATGGTACGCAGCACCACCAGCCGGGGCAGTTGCGAAATATCGGCTTACCTGGACTGGAAAGCGAATATCGATCTTGCCCAGCAGCGCATTGAATCAAAAATCAGCCAGGTAAGAAACCAGCTTCCCCCCGACGTACAAATTACTGTGGAGAAGATGAACCCCTCCATTTTGCCTGTAATGGGGTACACGCTTGAAAGCCACGACAAATCGCCCATTGAATTAAAACTGCTTGCCAACTATACCATTAAGCCCTTTTTATCGCAGGTGCAGGGTGTTTCAGAAGTACGCATTATTGGTGGCAAAACAAAGGAATACTGGCTGCAGCTGGATGCCCGGAAAATGAGCAGCCTGGGGTTAACACCCGATTCCGTTAGCAACGCACTGGCACAAACGAATTTCATTAAATCGAACGGCTATCTGGCAGATTATAAATTTCTCTACCTGGCAGTTACCGATGCTACCGTTCATTCAACCGGCGACCTGGAGAACATTGTGATTAAAAACGATGGCCGCAGGATTACCCGCCTGCAGGATGTTGCCGAAGTACAAATCAGGGAGGCGGTAGAATTCACCAAAATAAACGCCAACGGTAAGGAAGGCATACTGGTAGCCGTTATTAAACAGCCCGATGCCAACCTGGTTGATCTGTCATCGGCGATGGAAAACAAAGTTTCCGAACTCAGGAAAATCCTTCCCGCCGGTGTTACCGTTCGCCCTTACTATATTCAGGCAGATTTTGTAAGCACTTCCGTAAAAAGTGTAACCGACAGCCTGTGGATAGGACTGGCGCTGGCCATTGTGGTGGCCATTATTTTTCTGCGCTCACTGAAAGCCAGTGCCACCATATTGATCACCATTCCGGTTACCTTATGCCTTACATTAATTGTATTGTATGTTGTTGGCTATACGTTCAATATTATGACCCTGGGCGCCATGGCAGCCGCTATTGGTTTAATTATAGACGATGCTATTGTAGTGGTAGAACAAATTCACCGCACCCATGAAGAACACCCCGGAGAACCCACTGATACCCTGTTGCAGAAAGCCATCCATTACCTGCTGCCCGCTATGATTGGCTCATCAATCAGCACCATCGTTATATTTTTTCCTTTTGTTTTGATGAGTGGTGTGGCTGGCGCCTATTTTAAGGTACTCACCAATACCATGATCATTACGCTGGTCTGCTCATTTTTTGTAACCTGGATAGGCTTGCCGGTTATCTACTTACTGCTTTCGAAAAAACAGCGCCCGGCCAAAGTAAAAGAAGCAGCGGTTCATCATATAAAAAGCCAGCGATGGGTTTTCTTTTTTATACGGCGCCCGCTTATCTCCTTATGCATTGTTGCGGGTCTTATTGCGTCTATAGTGATTATTCTTCCAAAATTACAAACGGGTTTTCTGCCCGATATGGATGAAGGCAGTATTGTACTGGACTATGCATCGCCACCAGGCACTTCGCTGGAAGAAACCGATCGTATACTGCGCGAGGTGGAAAAAATAATCACCCAGACACCTGAAGTAGCCGCGTATTCAAGACGAACCGGCACACAAATGGGTTTTTTTATAACTGAACCCAATACAGGTGATTACCTTATCCAGTTAAAATCTGATCGGGATAAACCCACTGAAGAAGTAATTGCAGACCTCCGTAAAAAAATTGAAACCACACAACCCGCCTTGCGTATAGATTTCGGGCAGGTAATTGGCGATATGCTCGGCGACCTGATGACCTCTGTACAACCGGTAGAGGTAAAAATATTCGGCGATAACCAGCATCAATTACAGCAATTGTCAAAACAGGTTGCTGCCGTTGTCTCGGGTGTAGAGGGTGCTGCCGACGTTTTTGACGGCATTGTAATAGCCGGGCCTTCAGTTAGTATTGAACCCGATTACGGCAGACTGGCACAGTTTGGCATTACGCCGGTTAACCTGCAATACCAGTTGCAGACATCCATGGAAGGCAATATAGTGGGCAATGTGCTTGAAAAAGAACAACTTTCGCCTGTAAGGATTGTGTACCCCAACAACCGGAAAATGGGCATTACAGATATTAACAACCTTTCCATTTTTTTACCCAACGGCAAGTTAAATCCCATTACCTCACTGGCATCTGTACACGTAAATGCGGGAGATGCCGAAATTCAGCGCGAGAACCTGCAATCGATGGGCGTAGTAACTGCCCGGCTGGAAAACAGTGACCTGGGAACTGTTATTAAACAAATACAGCAACAGATCAGTGCAAAAATCAACCTGCCCAGGGGTTACCATATTGAATACGGTGGCGCTTATGCCGAACAGCAGAAATCGTTTAAAGAACTATTGCTGATACTTATAACAGCCAGCCTGCTGGTCTTTGGGGTTATTCTTTTTCTTTTCAGGGAATTTAAAACCGCCTTGCTTATTTTGCTGGTATCGGTACTGGGCATATCCGGCAGCTATCTTGGTTTGTATCTTACCGGAACCCCGCTGAATGTAGGCAGCTACACCGGTCTTATCATGATTGTAGGCATTATTGGTGAAAATTCTATTTTCACCTTCCTGCAGTTTAAAGAGGCCCTGCATGGGCAGTCTGTAGACGAGGCGGTTATCTATTCCATCTCAACCCGGTTGCGGCCCAAGCTGATGACGGCGCTGGGCGCCATCATTGCATTGTTGCCGCTTGCACTGGGTATTGGCGCCGGTGCACAACTGCACCAGCCACTGGCCATTGCCGTTATAGGCGGCTTTATCATTGCATTGCCGCTTTTACTGATAGTACTGCCCTCTATGCTGAGGTTATTATATAAAAAATCACCTATTGCTACCCATACGCCCATCAATTAAATTAATCTTTAAAAAAAGAATTATGAAAAAGCCAGCTATCATTGTACAATTGTTTGTATTGACCGTCATGGCGTTAACCATGCAGGATGCCGCATTTGCGCAGGCAGGGACAGGCTATCATGTAGCAAAAACATTTCACATTGCCAGCAGCGGCGGCTGGGATTATATTGCCGTAGGTCCGGGCAATAACCGCCTTTATGTTTCGCATGCCACCCAGGTAAATATACTGGATGAAAAAACCGGCGATTCTGTGGGTGTTATCCCCAATACCACAGGCGTTCACGGCATCGCTTTTGTGCCAGCCCTGAATAAGGGTTATACCAGCAATGGCAGGCTGAACAATATCACGGTGTTTGATCTGAAAACAAACCAGGTGCTGACACAGATAGCCGCGGGACAAAATCCCGATGCCATTATGTATGAACCCTATTCAAAAACAATCATCACCTGCAATGGCCGCAGCAACGACCTTACCATTATTGATCCTGTAAGTGAAAAAACAATTGCAACGGTTGCTGTTGGCGGAAAACCAGAAACAGCCGTAAGCGATGGTGCAGGAAAAATATTTGTAAACATAGAAGACAAGAATGAGATTGTTGTGGTAGATACAAAAACAAACGCTGTCATTGCCCATTGGTCAATAGCGCCGGCAGAAGGGCCTACGGGGCTGGCGATTGATGTGGCCACCAAAAGATTGTTTGCTGGTTGCGATAAATTACTGGCGGTGATTGATATAACCAGTGGAAAATTGGTTGATAAACTACCGATCGGAGATGGATGTGATGGTGTTGCGTTCGACAGTGGAACAAAAAATATTTTTGCCTCCTGCGGAGAAGGAAAGCTGACGATTATTCATGAAGCAGCTGATGGCAAATGTACGGTTACAGCCAACCTGCCCACTAAAAAATCTGCCCGCACCATTGCTGTAAATGAATCATTGCATACCGTTTATTTGCCCGCTGCCGATTTGGGTACACCTGCTGCCGGCGAACGCAGGGCGCCTATGCTGCCCGGCACATTCCAGGTACTGGTTATACAACAATAATTACAGGGCGAAATAACGCGGTACCCCACCCGTTGGATGCAGGTCTGCAGTGTTGTTTCGCCGGCCGCAATCATAAAAGCACTGTTACAACATGGTATCCCTTTTATATCATGTTATATTCGTTCCTTTACTACTACCAAATAATGCAGCGTCCCGGTTTTCCGGGATGTTGCATTATTATACTTTTAATTTTAAAACCTTTAGTTATGTGGTGGATATATGCTTTATTATCGGCGCTGTTTGCTTCACTTACAGCCATCTTCGCCAAAGTGGGCGTAACCAACGTAAATGCCAACCTGGCCACTGCTATCAGAACTGTTATCATTCTATTGGTAGCGTGGGGTATTGTGCTGGCAAAAGGAGAAACAAAAGAACTGGGCAGCTTATCAAAACAGAACCTTTTCTTTTTGGTTATTTCCGGTATCGCCACGGGCTTATCGTGGATTTTTTATTTTAAAGCATTGCAGGCCGGCAAAGTTTCTCAGGTGGCGCCGGTTGATAAATTAAGCGTGGCCCTGACGATTGTTTTATCGGTGATATTCCTGCATGAAACACTTACGCTAAAAACAGCCATCGGCGCGGCCTGTATTATTCTGGGAACGTTAGTGATGATTTTATAACCGGTGCGGTTTTGCAAACAGTGGGCTTCCAACACGAGATCAATATATCAATATATAATGTGGTGCCAATTACAAAATGAAGATTGAAACCAAAAGCTGGATAGAACGAAAAAACAAATTAACATCAGCAAAAAATCAGCCATCTTCACATCAGACCCGTCCGAACGGTGTTCGTCCTGGCGGACATCAGACATCAGACATCATCACATCAGACATTTTATTTTAAGGTTGAGACAAAACTAATCTTTTATAAAGGGCAGGTTAACATGGTGGTAAATGGGCTTTTTTACCTGTTCCCGGAGTTTTTTAAAAGTTTCAAACGGCCCTTTTCCTGCAAAAAGATTGACAAGCCATGGAGGAACGCTGCCGCCGGGGTCTACTTCCAGTATATATTCAATTTTTACCTGGCCGTTTTGCAAGGGAGTGATCAGCCATTTGGAATAGGAACGCTGGATGCGCACTATATTTTTGTAGACGGGCAAATAATCAGGTTTGTTATCGCCCAGTACGGTTACCGCTTTTGTTTTTTGATCCTGGGTCACAGTAAGCAGCACAATAAAATCGCGGTTGGTAACCGGCCAGGGTATATTCAGCTCAGAATAATACACCAGTTCTGAAGGTGAATTTTTTTTCAGCACCGCAATTTTCCTGGTGGCATACACCCATTCCGCACTTCCGGGGATATCGAGCAATACCGCCGTCAATACGCTTAGCGAAGTATTGATGGTGCAAACTGTTTTTACCGCCTTCAAGGGAGAATTATCCATTTGCCGCATAAACACCTTAATGCCTTCCCTGTCCATCTTTTGCTCCCAAACGGCTTGTGCCTTCAGATACCCCGGCAGAAAGAACAACATACATCCAGTCCAGATTAACCAATTCCACTTCATATCACCCATTAACAGTTACCAAATATATTTGTTTGCCAAAAAAATAAAACTTTTTTTGAATTTGCCTGCCGCTGATGCTGCACTATTTCTTATTAAGTCAATGCCTGTAGTACCCCGCCTGTAAAGCCATCACACATAGCAGCTATGCAATATCAATCTTTTTTTCTGTATAAACATCCTGTATGGCATTCAGCAGCTCAATACCCTGTTTAAATGGCTTCTGAAATGATTTCCTGCCGGCAATCATACCCGTTCCGCCCGCCCGTTTATTAATAACAGCCGTACGTACCGCTTCGCGCAGATCTGTATCGCCGGCAGATGCCCCGCCCGAATTGATTAGCCCCGCTCTTCCCATATAACCATTGATTACCTGGTAGCGGCAAAGATCTACCGGGTGGTCTGTCGAAAGTGTAGTATACATCCGCTCATCAAATTTGCCATAGCTGGCGCCGCCTTTATTCAGTGCCTTAAAACCACCATTGTTCTCCGGTAGTTTTTGTTTGATGATATCTGCCTGTATGGTTACACCCAGGTAATTGGCCTGCCCTGTAAGATCGGCCGCCACATGATAATCTGTTTTATCTGTCTTAAAATTGCTGTTGCGCAGGTAACACCACAATATAGTGGCCATTCCCAGTTCGTGCGCTTCCTCAAACGCGCGTGCCACAGACACTATCTGTGCATCAGATTCGGCCGATCCAAAATAAATAGTGGCACCCACTGCTGCTGCGCCCAGGTTCCAGGCATCTCTTACAGAACCAAACATTACCTGGTCAAATTTATTCGGATAGGTAAGCAGTTCATTGTGGTTGATCTTTACAATAAATGGAATTTTATGAGCGTATTTCCTGGCAACAATGGCCAGTCCGCCAAATGTACTGGCTACCGCATTACAACCGCCTTCAATAGCCAGTTTAATAATATTTTCGGGGTCAAAATACATATCATTGGCGCTGAAAGAGGCACCTGCACTATGCTCCACGCCCTGGTCTACCGGTAAAACAGACAGATAGCCGGTACCCGCCAGCCGGCCCGTATTAAAAATCCTGCGCAGGCTGCAAAGCGTTTGTATGTTTCTGTTAGAATGAACCAGCACCCTTTCCATAAAATCGGGTCCGGGCAGGTGAAGGTTTTCTTTGGCAATCGTATGGCAGGTATGCGAAAAGAGATCTTCCCCTTCTTTTCCCACCAGGGCAACAATGTCCTTGTAGTTCATGGCAAAAATTTTATCATTAAATTACTGATTTAAAAGCAATGTCGTTTAGTTAAGCATGATTATCTGTTCCGGTCTGAAAAAAGCCCCGTTACGCGCCTGGCGCGGCACTACAGGTGATAATGAATTTCATAGCTTCACTTCTCAGTGCCGCCCGCTGAGGCACCCGCTGGCTTTTATAAAACAGTTGATACAGGGATGAGCGAAACCAGGGGGTGGACGCTGCAATTCTGCAATTATCTTAACTTGTAGCTGGTTTACCGACCGGTATTTTATTTCAGTATCAATTATAGAAACGATATGCCTGCATTTCCACCACCCGCCCGGTATGGCTGCCTGTTCATCCTTTTAATTGCCTGCTGCAGCTATACGGCCTGCAACGATAACGGCAATACACAAACGCCTTCTGCGCAGCCGGTCCTAACAGACTATGTTGCATCCATAACGGCCGATTCAATTGCATCCCTGCCCGCTGTAATAACCACCGAACAGGCGGGGCCGGGTATTGTAAAAGTGCATATCACCTGCAGGCTGGCGGATTCAGCCAGGCAGGATGACTGGAAAGTAAGCATCCGTCCGGCCTTTACGCCCAATCTTCATTGGGCTCCCCATCTTACACCTTCCGATTCCAACATCATTGCGCAACATGTATTCCGTTCGCCGGCATTGATAATGAGTGGCGAAAAAAAACAAATCGCAGTGGTGCCCGACCTGGATCTGATCAAAAAAGACAACCGCCTGAAATGGTATATGGACATGGATGCCATTCAAAATAAAATGACACTCGGTGTAAGCAAATCTGTTGTTGGCCCGCATGTGCTGTTTGAAAAAGCAAAAGGACAGATAATTCCGCCCGGGCTTTTTGAGTTTGGTTTTTACCTGCTGCTGAATAACGACAGTGCCAGCCTGCAGGACCCCTGGAGAAAGCCGCTGGCGTTTTTATGGAATAAATGGGGAAGCCCCCTGTACGAAAGCGGCGAGCCAATAAAAACAAGCCTTAAACCTTATGTGCAACACACCTACAACTGGGCATTCAACACCTGGAAAAAAGCAGTATGGCAGCAATTTGAATTAAACGGCAAACAGGTAGGTGCCCCTGTGTTTATTGTGAATGTTACGCAAAGCCCCAACTACCCGGGCCAGGTAAATGAAAGGGAATTCCGTTCTGTGTGGAACCAGGCCTGGTTTAGTTCATTGCGGTCTGCAAGTGGGCTTTACCGTTATGCGCGCAGCATCCATGATACCGCATTACTAAACATGGCCCTTATGACCAGGGAACTGGCCCTGTCTTTTCCACAAAAGGACGGCTTATTCAGCAGCGTAATTGCCACCCCAATGGAAACCATTACGGTAAATGGAAAAAGACTAAACCGATCAACCGGATGGCAGCATTATTATTTTGGCAATTCCAACCGCAACCCGGTGGCTGCCTGGCAAAGTGCTGATAAAGCGCCCTGGCATATACTCGACATGAGCTGGACCGCCAGCCTGATGCTGGCATGGTACGATGAATTGGAAAAGGATGAAAGACTGGTGGCCTATGCAAAACGTTATGCTGATAAATTACTTACCCTGCAGGACGATGCCGGTTTTTTTCCTGCATGGATAGACATGAAAACCGGCAGACCATTGGGTGTACTGGATCAGTCGCCCGAAACATCGATGTCCGTAAGCTTCCTGTTGAAACTGGCTGCCATTACAAAAAATCAGCGTTACCAGGATGCCGCCATAAAGGCACTGGACGCAGTAAGCAAAAAAATAATACCGGTTGGACAATGGCAGGATTTTGAAACCTACTGGTCGTGCAGCAGGATATTTGATTCTCTGGTAGATAAAAAAATTGCCCGCAATGATCAGTTTAAACAAAATACCCTTTCTATGTTTTGGACAGCGGAAGCCTTGTTCAATGCCTATAAAGCCACGGGAAACAGGCAATACCTGTCCGTTGGACAACGGGTACTGGATGAACTCCTGATGTTCCAGGCATCCTGGCAGCCGCCATTTATAGCCATTCATGCATTGGGAGGTTTTGGTGTAATGAACGGCGATGGCGAATGGAATGATTCCAGGCAGAGCCTTTTTGCAGAACTGATTATACGCTATGGAAAAGAATTGAACAACGATGAATACGTACAACGTGGTATAGCAGCCATGAAAGCCTCATTTGTAATGATGTATTGTCCTGAGAATCCTGCCACCAGGGAGCAATGGCAAAAAGTATATCCTTTCTTTAATGAAAAAGATGAGGGCTTTATGATGGAAAATTATGGCCACGGTGGCGAAACGGATAACAAGGGCCTGGGCATCGGCGAGTTTACTATTTATGACTGGGGCAACGGTGCAGCGGCAGAAGCGTATAACAGGATAACGGATCATTATAAAGGCCTTCTGCCATAAGGATCGCAGTGATCAATTAACAGGAAGGCTGCCGCTTCCCATTCCGGCATTCTTACCTGGTTTTGGACCGTACATACTTTACGTCGGCCGCTGTAATGGCCGCCGCCTTATTATTGAAACTGTTCCGCACAAAAGTGAGCACGTCTGCAATTTGCTGATTGGTAAGAAATTTATGCGGGGGCATTGTATTGCTGTAAGACTCGCCATCAATATCGGCCTTCTGATCCATGCCCTTTAAAACGATTTGTATTAAAGCCGTTTTTCTGCCCAGTACATAAGAAGTTTTTTCCAGTGGCGGATTAAGGCCAGGCACCCCTCCCCCGTCTGCCTGGTGGCAGGTAAGACAGTAAGTAGTATACAATTTTTTTCCTCTTGCCATTGCCAACTTATCGGGGCCCCACGCTGCAAAAACAATTAACCCAACAAAACAAAACAAGCATAAAAACGAAGCAATTTTCATATACAACCTGGTTGATTTTATTTGTCTTTGTATACAATTCTGTAGATAGTGCCTTTAACATCATCGCTCACATACAGTGCCCCATCTGGTCCCTGTGCCAATCCACAGGGGCGGTGCACTGCCTGCCGCGGAGACATTACCGTTTCTACGCCTGAAAATCCATCCGCAAAAACTTCCCAGGGTCCCGAAGGCCGGCCATCTTTAAAGGGCACAAAGGCTATGTAATATCCTTCCTGTTTTTCCGGCGATCGGTTCCATGAACCATGAAAGGCTACAAAAGCACCGTTTTTATATTTTTCCGGAAACATAGTGCCGGTATAAAATAACAACGCATTGGGCGCCATGTGTGCAGGAAACGCTACGATTGGTTGCTCTACGATATCGCATCCAGTTGTCTTTTTTCCATCGCCGCCATATTCGGGGGCCAGCACTTTTTTATTTTGCTGTACATCAAAATAGCAATAAGGCCATCCGCAGTTAGCGCCTTTTTTAATCATGAACATTTCTTCCGCGGGTATTGCTGCGTTTTGGCTGGCGGTAAAATATTCAGGAAACATATCCAGCTGGTCGCGGCCATGCTGCATCACAAACAATTCATTTACCTGGTAATTCCAATCCAGTCCCATAACATTCCTTAAACCAGTGGCATATCGTACGCCGTCTGCATAGGTCTGATTTAATTTATCTGCCCTGAACTGCCAGATTCCCCCTGCAGAATCCAGTACCGGGCAGGGATTTTTTCCCATAGAGCCCTTGCCCCTGTCAATCAACTGGCAGGAATTTTCAGGAGATCCTATATTAACATAAATATTCCCTTTATCGTCCAGCACGATAGACTTGGTATTATGCTGTCTTCCATTAATTAAACCGGTGATTATTTTTTCAGGCGCATCCGGGTTTATTACTTCCCCGTCTTTATCCAGCTTATAGCGAAACACTTCTTCATTGGAAGACGCATAGAGGTAACCATTATTAATAGTGATGCCTGTGCCACGGTAATCGCCAAAACTTTTTACATCGTCTATTTTTCCGCCTCCATTGCGATCTTTCAGCCTGAATATTCCCTTTCCGTTTATCAATTTATCCAGCTTAACGTAAATCGCCCCCTGGGTGGTTGTCACCAAATGCCTGGCTTTGCCCAAACTATCAAATACTACTGCGGCAGTAAAGCCAGCGGGCAATTTCAATCCTGCATTGGCGGCAGGAGGCAGGGTTTCTTTGTGTTTAATAAGGGCTGTGTCATTTGCAGGCCCGGTAAAAAGGGCAAAAAGAGAGAAGACGCCATTGAAAAAATATATAAGCATATACTATTTAATTATTGTGATTCAAACTTTGCCAAAGTTCCGGCAGACCTCGACCAACTTTGGCAAAGTTTCACGCGGTGATTCAAACTTTGCCAAAGCTCCGACAGACTTGCATCAACTTTGGCAAAGTTTCACGCGATGATTCAAACTTTGCCAAAGCTCCGAGAGACTTGCATCAGCTTTGGCAAAGTTTCACGCGATGATTCAAACTTTACCAAAGCTCCGAGAGACTTGCATCAGCTTTGGCAAAGTTTCACGCGATGATTCAAACTTTGCCAAAGCTCCGACAGACTTGCACCAGCTTGGCAAAGTTTCACGCGGTGATTCAAACTTTGCCGAAGTTCCGACTGACTTCCACCAACTTTGGCAAAGTTTCACGCGGTGATTCAAACTTTGCCAAAGCTCCGAGAGACTTGCACCAGCTTTGGCAAAGTTTCACGCGGTGATTTAAACTTTGCCAAAGTTCCCGCAGACCTCGACCAGCTTTGGCAAAGTTCACCCCGGTGGTATAGAAAAAACTTGTTTTTAAACAGCTTCATATAACTATAAAAATACAGATGCAAGTAAAACAATAATATCGTTGGCCACTATTAAGAATTGCCCTGGTATTCAGCTATTTTGTCATATGCACGATTTGTCTGTAAAAGAATATGCCTAATAAATCATACCCGGGGCGGTTTAGCTATTTAATTTGCATCTTTACTCCACCTGATGCCCTATTTATCCTTTGCGGGCCTTATTTTTAACAATTAGAATATAACCTGATGGCATGGATAATATGAATCTTAAGAAACTTGCAAAATTGCTGAACTTGTCTGTTTCAACAGTATCCAGGGCATTAAGAGACAGTCATGAGATTAGCAGCGAAACAAAAGAGCGTGTAAAAGCGCTTGCCATTAAATCGGGTTTTCAGCCAAACCCCCATGCCAGCAGCCTGCGCCAGAACAAAAGCAAAACAATCGCCGTAATTATCCCGGAAATACAAAACAATTTTTTTGCGCAAGTAATGCATGGTGTAGAAGAAGTGGCGCAACTGAAAGGATACCATGTGCTCATCTATCTTACACATGAAGACTATAGCCGTGAGAAGGATTTTATTAATATATTAAGAAACGGCAGGGTTGACGGAATAATGATTTCGGTTTCTAATACGACCAATAATTTTGACCATCTGAAAACCTGCATGAAGGCAGGCATGCCCATGGTCTTTTTTGACAGGGTTAACGAAAGCATGAAAGTGCCGAAGATTACCACCGATGATGCTGAAGCAGCATTTAATGCAACAGAACATCTCATAAAAAGAGGCTGTAAAAGAATTGCCTTTCTTACTATGTCACGTACACTCTCTATCAGCAGTGGCCGCAGAATGGGCTATCTAAAGGCGCTTAAAAAATACGCTATGGCCGATAAGGAAATGATTGTGGAATGCGGACACGATGATATATCCAACCGCAGCCTTATAAGGAGCGTTTTATTAAGTGCACAAAAACCCGATGGCATATTTGCAGCCGTAGAAAAGTTTGCCATAAATACCTATGAAGTGGCCAGGGAACTGCAGGTACGCATACCACAACAGCTAAAAGTAATTAGTTTTTCCAATTTAACAGCGGCGGCGTTGTTTGATCCCCCGCTTTCAACAATTGTTCAACCTGCCTATGAAATAGGTAAGGAATCAACCGCCATACTTTTCAAAAGTATTGAAGGGAAAATTTTATTGCCACGCGAAAAAAAACTAATCATCCCTTCTTTTATTATAGAACGAAAGTCTTCAGAAAAATGATTGCCCTGCAGCCTGCAGGTCTCTTTTCACAAAACAAGATTATCCGTGCCCGTTATACCAGGCACTCATTTTACTTCGTGGTTTAGCTGAGTAATGCCGCAATTTTATCATAAACAGCACCCGGAAAATCGTCAAAAAATGTGTGCAGAAACAGGCTTTATTCCGGGAACGATTGCGTAGATTTTTGCCCTTTTTTCGCCAGAAAAAAGCACACCGGGAAGTCCTTTTTTTAACACAATACATTAATAATCAATCATATACAAGCTATTTTATTTTACGAAAACGTTTGCGTAAAATTTTACAATTCCGGGACTTCTATCAACTAATTTGGCAGCAGAAACATCGTTTTCTCTCCCCTGCTACAGTTTGCTAACGAAAAAATTTGCTTGTATGAGACCCCAACTTTTGAAAGTATCCAAAGAGCCCCAGCACTCATTTAGCGTAAGGCAGGATTTGGTGCCTTATGTTAATAATCGCTGGCATTACCACGCCGAGGTAGAACTGATTCATTTTAAAAAAGGCGAAGGCACACAATTTATCGGCGACAGTATCAAACGATTTAAAGCTGGCGACGTGGTGTTGGTAGGGTCTAACCTGCCGCATTACTGGCGGTTCGACGATATTTATTTTGAACCGGATGCCCCCATAGCCGCCGATGTACGGGTGGCCCATTTTTGTGAAAATTTCTGGGGCAGCCAGTTCCTGCAGCTACCCGAAAATGTTCATATTAAGACCCTCCTTGACAAAGCCAAAAGAGGCCTGCAAATAACGGGCAATACCCGCCAAAAAGTAGCCGGGCTGCTCGACGCCCTGTTACATACAACCGATACGCTGCGCATTATTTTATTAATGGAAGCACTTAATATTATTGCCGACTGCAAACAGCTTACCACTTTGTCATCAATTGGTTTCAGGTACGATGTGGCGGAAGATGAAAAAGATCGCATCAATGCTATTTATGAGTACAGCATCAGGAACTTCAAACGGCCCATACAACTGGAAGAGATAGCAGGCGTGGCCAACATCAGCCCCAATTCTTTTTGCCGCTATTTCAAATCAAGAACAAGAAAGACTTACTCACAGTTTCTGATAGAGATTAGGGTGGGACATGCCTGCAAACTGCTGATTGAAAACAACCTCAGCATTAAACAACTGTGCTACGAAAGCGGTTTTAACAATTTTACCAGCTTTCACAAATATTTTAAACTTATTACCAGCAAGAGCCCGCTTACCTACCAGCGCGAATTTATGGGACAGCTAACCGCTTAAAGGCAGGTTTGCTAAAATAGTTGAATAAAGAGACAGCGTCCGCGCAGTTAATGCCGGCGGATGCTGTTTCTTTGTTATTCGTATTTATACCTGTAGCCGGGTTTTATTTTATTATGAAAAAATTCCTGTTCTATATCACGACACTGTTTTCTTCATGCCTGGCCATTGCGCAACCGGTAAAGCCGATCGTTATAGAAACAAAGACTTTTGCACTTGTACTAACCGTAGATAATAATCAAAAGGTAAATCAAACCTACCTGGGCAAAAAACTGAACCCGGCAGATTACGACCAGTTAAAAGGAGGCCATGAAGTTTACCTGACAGCCGGCACTGAAAACCAGTTTGAACCATCCGTCAGAATGATTCATGCAGATGGCAACCCTTCACTTGAACTTATCTACGCATCTCACCAAACAACCATCAACGGCAATGTTGGTGAAACAATCATACGGTTAAAAGACCCGGCTTACCCGGTAGAAATAGCCCTGCATTATACCAGTTATTTTAATGAAGACGTTATAAAAAACTGGACTGAAATAAAACACCGGGAAGCAAAACCGGTGATGCTGACCAATTATAATTCGTCATTACTGCATTTTAGCGCCGACGAATACTGGCTTACACAATTTCATGGCGACTGGGCCAGGGAAATGAATATGGAGGAAGAAAAATTAACCAATGGCATAAAATCGCTGGAAAGCAAACTGGGCACCCGTACCAATTTTTACCAGACGCAGGTATTCTTTCTTTCACTTAACAGACAATCAACCGAAACAGCGGGTGAACTGATAGCAGGCTCATTAAACTGGACAGGGAATTTCAAATTCAGTTTTGAAATAGATCAGCGCAATGCCCTGCGCGTTCATGCCGGAATAAACCCTTACGCATCAGAGTACAGCCTGGCACCCGGTGAAACATTTACAACGCCGGCATTTACGTTTACCTATTCGGGTAATGGCAAGGGCCAGGCAAGCCGCAATCTTCATCATTGGGCAAGAAAATATGCCGTATTGGATGGCGAAGCCCCGAAAATGATTTTACTGAATAACTGGGAAGCTACGCATACCAGTTTTACAGATACAGGTTTGGTACAATTGTTTGATGAAGCTAAAAACCTGGGTACCGACTTATTTTTACTGGATGATGGCTGGTTCGGCAATAAATACCCGCGCAATAATGATAAAGCCGGCCTGGGCGACTGGCAGGAGGACAAAAAAAAATTGCCCGGCGGTATCGCATTCCTGGTAAAAGAGGCAGAAAAGAAAGGAATCAAATTTGGGATATGGCTGGAACCCGAAATGGTAAATCCTAAAAGTGAATTGTATGAAAAACATCCCGACTGGATACTGAAATTGCCCAATCGCCCCGAAAGCTATGGCCGGAACCAGTTGGTGCTGGATCTCATCAATCCAAAAGTGCAGGATTTTATTTTTTCTGTTGTAGATGATATGAAAACCAACAACCCGGGTCTCGCCTTTATAAAATGGGATTGTAACCGGAGCATGACCAATGCCTACTCTCCTTTTCTTAAGGAAAAACAAACGCATCTTTTTATAGAATATACAAGAAGCCTTTATAAGATAATGGAACGCATCAGGACAAAGTACCCGCATTTGCCCATTATGCTCTGCTCGGGTGGCGGGGGACGTATTGACTATGGCGCCTTGCAATATTTTACAGAGTTCTGGCCCAGCGATAATACGGATGGGCTGGAAAGGATTTTTATTCAATGGGGCTATTCCTATTTTTTTCCGGCCAGTATCATTTCAGCGCATGTTACCAGCATGGGTAAACAATCGCTAAAATTCAGAACCGACGTAGCTATGATGGGAAAACTGGGATATGATATCCGTGTAAATAATTTTACGCCACAGGAATTGCAATTCAGCCAGGAAGCTATAAAAACCTACAAAAGAATCAGCCCCGTCATCTGGTCGGGCGATTTGTACCGGCTTATCTCTCCTTATGACGAGAACCGTGCGGTACTGATGTATGTAAACGAAAATAAAAGCAATGCCATTCTTTTTAATTATGTAACACAAACCAGGAGAAAGGATATTTTTTCGCGTGTACTGTTGCAGGGACTTGATGCGCAAAAAAAATACCGCATTAAAGAGATCAACTTATTCCCTGAAACAAAATCAGCCCAACCCGATAATGATAAAATATATACAGGCGAATACCTGATGCATATTGGCATAAACTTATCTGCGGGCAGGGCAGGTGCTTTAACCAGCAATATCTATGAATTGAATGAAGAATAAAAATTGTACAAACCGATATTATGAAAACGCTGATAACCGTTGTTCTTTTCCATTTGCCGGCACTGCTGATAGCGCAGCAACACAGGCTTGAAAAACTTTGGGAAACCGATTCGGTAGTGGCAGTCCCCGAATCCGTATTGCCATATGCAAAGACAAATATGCTTTTTGTTTCGCTGATAGACGGAGGTGGCTGGGATGCAGATGGTAAAGGCGGAATAGCCCGGCTAAGCCCGGATGGCAAACAATATGATTCAACCTGGGTAAGCGGTTTAAATGCACCCAAGGGCCTGGGTATGTATGGAGATCGTTTATATGCTGCCGATATATCTGAAGTAGACGTTATAAACATTGCCAACGGCAAAATAGAAAAAAAGATAGCCATTGACAGTGCAACCGGGTTAAACGATATTACGGTAAACGACAGGGGAATTGTATACGTATCAGACTCAAAAAAAGCAAGAATATGGAGGATAGAAAATGATAAGCCTGTTCTTTATTTAGACAATATAAAAGGTGTAAACGGACTGAAAGCCATCAACGATTACCTGCTGATTGGCGCAGGCAAAAATTTTATCAAAGCAGATAAAAACAAAACCATTACCCGGCTTGCTGAAATACCACAAAGTATCGACGGCATTGAACCGGTGGGCAACGGCGATTATATTGTCACTGCGTGGGCGGGTTATATATTCTATGTATACGCCGATGGACGTACTGAACCGCTGCTGGATACCCATCTTGAAAAAAAGAATACCGCAGACATTGGGTACGACAGCGTGAAGAAGACCCTGTTTGTACCGGAATTCAACGGAAAAAGAGTGGCTGCATACCGGTTACAATAACTATCACTGTGCACAGTAAGCAATCCGGGCTGGTATATGCCAATAACCATTAAACATATTTTGATCCGTGGCTGCAGCAATAATTTTATTATTAACTATTCTTTTTGCAGAACATGAACAAGTTTTTCCCGTCTTTCCTTTTTGTATTTTCTTGGTGCTTTTTTGCAAGTGCACAAAAAACTGGCATGATCAGTTCCGGTACAGCCATCACTGTTTCTAACGCCAGCCAGGTGGCCGCCATAAAAAAAGATACACTGGTAATTATTACGGGCAGTACCCGTTTGTTTACCGTTGATACACCGGAGGACCAGGGATTGGTTGCTACAAAACCTGGCATGCAGGAAATACTGAGACAAATAAAAGCCAAAGATGGGTCAGCGCAGCAATACTATTTTACCGGTAAGGATGGCGCTAAAAAAGACAATGGCGAAATATTGGACGGCGATCACCTGCTAGTAATATCTCAGAATAACAGGCACCAGGCAACTTATGTTATTGCAACACAACCGATGGCTAAGAGCGGCCGGCTCCGTATAGAAAAAAATGAACTGACGGTAAACACCCCTTCGGATCTGGCATTGTATTTTACAGCCGGACAAAGAACCCCCGATGCTACCGTAACCATTTACCTTCCCGCAGGCATAAACGCAACAACAGATAACACCACTGTAAATGTGATTGGCCGTGGCGATGTGAAATTGAAAGATCTGCCCACCCAATCTATCGGACGCACAGGCAACCGTTATTCTTATGATAAAGTGGGTACTGCAGACATAATTAAAATGACCAATGGAGGGTCTGCGCTTTTATTTAAACATCTTGATCTGCGGCCAGCCAACGGCGAAGATCTTACCATCGTTATCAGCAATGTTACGCTCAGCAAGACCGGTAAATATAATTTCAGCGCAAAGTACACCACCTCCCAGCCAGCCGTGCTGAGCAGTGCGGGTACTGGCACTGAAACAGCAACGTTGATGGCTGCTGCTACCATTAGCGATTTTGAAAAAGTGGTTGACAAGGCAGCGTATAAAGAAACGCCCGATACCTATACAACCGTCCATTTCAGGTGGCATGCCAATACAAAGAATAATGACGTGCAAGTAATGCAGTCGGCCAACAAGGGCAAAACATGGTTGCCTGCGGCGGCCATTGTTGATTCCACAAAGAATACAGCCACCATCTCAGGACTAGCCCCCCATCAACTTTATTATTTTAAACTTTTTGTAAGTAAAGGCGAACACAAAGGGTTTTCTAATGCCGTTCCGTTTTATTCGGGAAAAATGGATACAAAAAGCCTGGGCATTACCGGCGATGGCACCGCCGACAACACAGACAAGATAAATGCAGCCATTGACTCTCTCAGCCAGATAGGTGGCGGCACACTGCTTTTCAGTGCAGGAGTATATAATGTAAGAACCATTCACCTGAGAAGCAATGTCTGTCTCTATGTTGAAAAAAACGCCACCATTAAAGCAATAAAGGGCGGCGACGAACCCGAACCGACCTGGTTTAGTGACAGGAAATACCGCTCAGGTCTTTCCCCCACTGATGAAGGGCCGTATGAAGACCCGGAAAATTACCTGACCAAGGAAGATGTAGGCCATCATTATTTCTGTAATGCCATGTTCTTTGGCGAACGCCTCGACAATGTCAGGATCATTGGCAACGGCCTTATTACCGGAAACGGAAATTTAGTAAACGGCGATAATGTTATGAAAAACCCGCCCGGTAACCGCACCGATAAAATGTTCAGTCTTAAGCTATGTACCAATGTTGAGATTGGCGGCATTTACCGCGGAGAGGATTTATGGTACGATTCAACAAAAGATGAACCTTACTATATCAGAAACGGCGGGTTGAAAGATACTGCTATAGACAATATGTTGCATATTGATCGTACCGGGCATTTTGCCCTGCTGGCTACCGGAACTGATAATCTTAATGTACACGACACCTATTTCGGCAGGGATAATACTTCCAATACACGCGATATCTACGATTTTATGAGTTGCAATAATGTTACCGCTACCAATATCTATTGCAAAGTTACTTCAGATGATATCATTAAACCTGGTTCTGATTGTTCTTTGGGCTATACACGTCCTGCAGCGCATTATAAAGTGCGCAATGTCATCGGCGACACCAATTGCAATCTTTTCCAGATAGGTTCTGAAACAGCAGATGATATCATGGATGTTCATGTCGACAATATCTATGTGCTCGGCGCCAACAAGGCCGGGTTCTCTATTTCCACCAATGACGGGGCGCATATTAAAGATGTTCACCTCAACTGCGGACATACTGGCCCCATACATTCCCGTTCAAAAATGTTGCGCAGCTTTACGCCTTTTTTTATTTCCATTTCCAACCGCGGGCGTATTCCGGGCGCCGCAGCAGCCCGCTATAAATTTGACGAGAATGGTGTAAAGCACGATGAATTACTGGTGACCAATGTTGATATTGGAATGGTAGAAAATATTATTTTAAATGGCGTTGACATTACCGAAATATATGCCGGCAGTTCCTATGGAGGCAAAAATGGCAGATGGAAGGCCTATGACGGCTCACAGCGAAGAACCACTCCAATTGTTGCCGGCTATAAACTTCCCGATGAAAACATGGTAGAAGGCGGCCTGCATTTCAAACTACCCAATGGCCTGCATACCGGCTATATCAGCAATATTGTTTTCAATGACATACAAGTCCTGGTAAAAGGGGGCAACCCTTCTGCAGATACTTCCGCCATACCACCCGAACTGGGTGTTGGCCAGTACAATGCATCCAACCTGAAAACAGCACCTTCCTATGGGCTGTGGGTGCGGCATGTAAAGGGACTAACGGTAAAGAACAGTAGTTTTAATTACGAACAGCCAGATAACCGCTACCCCATTTTGTTAGATGATGTGCTGGGGGCAACAATCAGTGGTATAAAAATGCCAAAGCCAAAGGAAATGGAACCTGTTAAGTTAAAAGGTTCAACGGGTGTAACTGTAGAGAACATAATTAATTAGCATATTCCGGGCAGGTAATGTTACAACTATACCTGCAAATTTGCAGCAAAGAAATTTTAGTAAAGCAGACATACTATCTATAAACCTGAAACAGACTCAAGGTACAGGGCCAGCGCACTGTGATCAAGTTCTCCCTTGCCTTCGGCCAGCATAGCGTCCATCTGTGAAGCTACTATGTTTGACCCAGGCAGGGGTACGCCCAGGCTACTGGCCGTCTCTAATGCAATACGCATATCTTTCCGGTGAAGTTTTATTTTAAAACCCGGTGTAAAGTTTCTGTCAATAATCCGCTGGCCATGCAGGTCAAGAATTTTACTCTGCGCAAATCCCCCCAGTAATGCAGCGCGGACCCTGGCAATATCAATACCCGATTTTTTTGCCAGCGTCATTGCTTCAGCCACCGCCTGTATGGTCATTCCTACTACTACCTGGTTACAGGCTTTTGCTGTTTGTCCCGCACCCGGTTTACCAATATGCACAATATTTTTGCCCATCTTTTCAAACACCGGCAGGGCCCGCTGAAATGCAGCTTCATCTCCACCCACCATAATAGAAAGCGTAGCCGCTTCAGCCCCGGTTTGTCCGCCCGAAACAGGTGCATCCAAAGCCTCAATACCTTTTTCACTGAACTGTTTGTACAGACTGATAGCAACAGCCGGTGAAATGGTCGACATGTCAATAAACAATGACCCCGGTTTCATGTTTTGCAACAGGTTTCCTTTGCCGGTAACCATCGATTCCACTTCCGGGGAATCGGGTAACATGGTAATAATGATATCGGCCTCTTTGGCCATGGCAGCGGGTGTTTCCAATACTACTGCGCCTTCTTCTTTCAGTGTGGCTGCTGCTGCACTTGATGAAAGAATAAAAAGCGGATGGCCTGCTTTTAACAAATGCCCTGCCATTGGTTTACCCATGATACCCAAACCGGCAAATCCTATTTTTTCCATATCATTAATTTTTATTTCAGTAGAAGCTGTCTAAAAATGACTTACTGGGTTTTGTTATAATGCGAATGGCTGCCGGTGAAAACCTGCCTACCGGACAGGCAGGTTTTCACCAACAGCAAATTTTTTTTTTCGGATTGCTTACCATCATTTTATTTTTTCTTTTCATTCATTTGCTTCACCATTTGCGCTGCCCCCCTGGCAACAAATGCTGCATCTCCTCCACAGGCTATAAAACGATAACCCATCTGGTGGTACATTTCATACTCATTGATATCCTGCAGTAAAACACCGGCCGCCTTACCATATTTTTTTGCAGCCTGTGCCACCTTACTGATAGCCTGCTGGTAAACAGCATGGTCAAACTGGTTAAATATACCCAGTGCCATGGTTAAATCTGAAGGGCCCACAAATAATACGTCAACACCTGCTGTAGCAGCAATGCCATCTATTTCAGCTATAGCATTGATGGTTTCTATCTGAACAATACAAAGCAATTTTTTCTGCATGTTCTCATAATCATTCACCGTTTTTCCAAAACCGCTGGCCCTTATCATTTTTGCCATGCCGCGTATTCCTTTGGGTGGATAGTACAACATACTGGCGGCCAAAGCAGCTTCTGCCGGTGAATCAATATGCGGAAACATGATGCCTGCGGCACCCGCATCCAGTATGTGCTGTGCCACGGGCCTTGACAGTTCGTCAATACGCACCAGTGCTGTTGCCGTTGTGCTTTCTATTGCCTGTAGCTGCTGGTACATAACGGCAATATTTCCCGCGCCATGTTCAAGATCAATCAGCACCCAGTCGAACCCGGCGTTACCGGTAATTTCTGCTGCTACGGTAGATCCAAGGTTTACCCAGCTTCCATGAATCGTTTCCCCGGCCAGGATTCTTTCTTTGATATTTTTCATGTTCTTTGTGTTAGCTGCAGGTGTTAGCTCTTATCCACCATCACCTGCCGGCAAAGTAAGATTATTTCCGAATCTGTTTGCCTATTCCTGGTTATCATTACCACCGTGGTAAAATTCTTTTCCAGCCGGGGTCGATATGCCTGCGCATTTCCGCTTCATCATCTCTTTTTCTATAAGGAATATTTCTATACCTTTCTTTACCCCTTTCAAGCTGATCCCGGTCCAAATTAACACCCAGTCCCGGTTTATCAGGAATGGTTACACAACCATCTTTTATCGGTATCCTGCCCCCTTCTGCCACTTCATCTTTTTCCTGTTGCCAGGGATAATGTGTGTCGCAGGCATAAGTAAGATGCGGTGTTGCCGCCGCCACATGTGCCATTGCCATTAATGAAATGCCCAGGTGGCTGTTGGAATGCATGGAAAGGCCAATCTTAAATGTTTCTGCCAGCTTTGCAAGATGCTGCACCTGTCTCATTCCGCCCCAGTAATGATGATCGCATAAAATAACCTGCACCGCATCCTTTTCAACACAAGCGGGAATATCGCCGAATGAAGTGATGGCAACATTGCTGGCAAGGGGCGTATCGATACCCATTTCCAATAATTGTTTACGCACAGCCGACATGCCATCGATTCCGGCAGTAGGATCTTCCAGGTAACCGCCTCCCGACAATTCAAGCGCAAGCGCCTTTCCTATTTCCACAGACGTGTCTACCGTCCACGCCGAATTGGGATCTATGCGCAATGGCACCCTGGGGCCTAATTCCTTGTACAGTTGTTTGATGGTTTCAATTTCCACAGCAGGATCCAATACACCCGCTTTGAATTTGATTGACTCAAATCCATATAGAGCAATCATTTTTTTTACCTGTTGCACCAATGCGCCGGGCGACAATGCCTCACCATATTCATCTTCACGGGCATCTGCGCCTTCTCCGCCACCACCTGCCTGTTTATAAAAGGGATAAGCGGAAAAAGCTACTTTGTCGCGCACCCGGCCACCAATAAGATCACATACAGGCACGCCAATGCTTTTACCAATCAGGTCAAGACAGGCCACTTCAATAGCGGCAAAAGTGCGTGTGGTTTCGTCCAGGGGGTTTTCTCCGGGCACTTTAAAAGTCTGCGACCGATCATGTCCTTCGTGCCGGTATTTCATTTCCGGGTTAAGCATGCCCGTTATACGAAACGGGTTGGCGCCAAGCAGCTGCTTTTTCATGGCAAGCAGCGCTGCTACAGGTCGTTCTCCTCCATAAGTTTCATTGATACCAATTATACCGTCCTCGCTTTCCAGTTCAATAATGGTGCGCAAAGCATAGGGAGCATGCAGCCCGTATGAACTTCTCAATGGCGGATCGGCAATGGCAATCGAATGCACCCGGAAATCTTTAATTTTCATGATTACACTTTATTTTTAATTGCAGCGGTTCATATGATTCATATCATTGGAAATAACTTTGCCAGCAACATAGTAAATACAAGCCCCGTAATACCCATTACAATCAGTACCATGGAATCGTTGCGGAAAGTTTCGCGCTCTGTAAACCCGCACATTTTGCAGACAATCCAGAAACCCGCATCATTCATCCAGGGAAATATCTTTGAACCGCATCCAATCACCGCCGCCAGGTACACGGGGTGAAAGCCCAGTGTTCCGGGGCTGTTGAATGACGCAAGGATGCCGGTAGCCGTAATCATTGCCACGGTTGCCGACCCCTGTGATGTGCGGATAACCGCAGTGATAAAAAATGCCAATGGTAAAATGGAAAATTTTATATTGGGCGCAAGTGCCACCAGCGTGTTGCCGATAGCCGTTTGCTGAATCATACTGCCAAAGGCGCCGCCCGCAGCCACAATCAGCACAATAGCGCCTGCACTGTAAACTGCATCTTCCACCGGTTGTTTTAATTCTTTTAAGCGATAACTTTTTTGTTTCGCCAGCATACATAAGGCAATACCAGTGGCAATAAGAAGTGCAATCACCGGATCGCCGGCGGCATTAAAAAAAGAACGCAGGCCTGTAGCAACCGCGGTCTTATTGCTGTTCAGTACCGTATGGCCTGTTAACAGCAATACCGGTACCGCAATTGGAAGTACAGAAACAAAAAATGAAGGCAGTTCGGAAGTATTTTTGCTCAGCCATTCTTTCATAGCCGCTGCATTGGTATCGGGCGTCGGTCGCATGGGTATGTCCTGCCTTTTATTTAACCAGTATGCGTAGCACAACCCGGTGCCGGCACATACCAGTCCTATAACCGCGCCTACCATAATCATCAGCCCTGTATTGATGCCCAATGCCCCGGCGGCAAACAAAGGCCCCGGTGTGGGTGGCACCAGCGCACCCGCCATTGAGGCGCCTGCAACAATGGCCATGATAAAAACGGGAAATGTTTTTGGGTTACGCGCACCCATGATTCTTGCCAGTGGTATCATGAGGTAAAAGACCGCTTCAAAAAAAGTGGGTACGGCCAATATGAAACTGCCTACGGTAAAAGCCACCGGCGCCTTTTTTTCTCCGGATATTTTTATCAGGGAACGTATAACGCGTTCGGCAGCGCCGCTCTCCAGCAGGCATTTGCCCGTAACAGAAGCCAGCAGAATCAACAAACCAACCCTTTCGCAGGTATTACCAAATCCTTTGGCAATCCTTTCGCCGGTTGATTGATCCAATAAAGCCTTTATCTGCTGGGGAGAAAATGATTTAGTTAGCGCATACTGTTGCAGCAGGTAAGGAGAAGTAAGAAAGCCAACAATTACCGCGCCTCCCAGCAAAGCAAGAACCGGGTGAAGACGAACCAGTAAAATACCTGCCAGTACGGCAATCATTCCAACAATCAGAATAAGAATGGGGCTCATAAGCAGTACCTGGAATTATAATTATTTTTTTTTGCCGGTGCTTTCTTTTATAGTCAACCTCTTTTCCCGTTCCTCTTTTTTGTCGTAATTTATACCTCAGCCGTTTGCCACCTTGTTGCCAATCTGGTTTTATACGCCAAACATAGCTTTCGCATAATACAGCAATATAACCCAATTATAAGTGTCGTCCTTAAAAGCCAGGCCCGATTGGTATTCCCGGGGCAGTTCATTCCCCGAACATAGTGCACCATCGTTAAGTAAATCCATTAAAGTACAATGCTAAGTTTCGTCTTTGGGCAGGCCGGGCCGTTCATTGGCAAACTATTCAGCTATTCTGGCAACCTGGCATAACTGTTTTAAAAAAATCGGAATATTACACCGGTATAATGTGGAAATGTGTAAATGTGTAAATGTGCAAATGTGCTGTGATAATGTGATAATGATGCTTTTAACCAGTCTTTTAAAAAAATATTATGAAACGATGTATGCCGGCTTTTTTGCTCCTTCTTTCTGCTGCTGTATTTGCACAACCAAAACCATCTCCTGAAGAACTTGTGAGGCGGGTAGCGGATAATATTGTTCAAACCACCAGCTTTCAGTTTGTCAACAATAAAACGAATGAGAAATTTGCCGGCACAAAGGGCAAAGACACTTCGGTAAACGTGAAGGCAGAAAGCAAATTCAATAAATGGATGTATGTTAATGGCGTACTTACCGTTGGCATGTTAAGGGTGAGCAATATTTTAAAAGACCAGAAGTATACTGACTATTCAAGAAAGAACTTCAGCTTTATTTTTGACAATCTTGATTATTTTAAACGCCAGTTTGATGCAGGAAAGCAAAATATTGAATACCGGCCCGTATTTCGTATTGGCTCGCTGGATGATTGCGGCTCTATGTCTGCCGGTTTGCTGGATGTATATGCATTCGATAAAAGGGCGGATTATCTTGACTACTTAAACCGCGTAAGTGATTATATTCTTACTAAACAGGTAAGATTTCCGGATGGCACACTTGCCAGGAATAACCCCCGGAAAATGACCTTATGGGCGGACGATCTTTACATGAGTGTGCCTTACCTGGCAAGGATGGGTAAATTAACAGGCGACAATAAATATTTCGATTTTGCTATTCAGCAGGTAGAAAATTTCAACCATTATATTTATGATACGGCTGCTGGTTTGTATTACCATGCTTTTTACAACGACGAAAACATGAACGGCGTAGCGCATTGGGGAAGGTGCAATGGCTGGATAGCATTGGCCCAGGTTGAGCTGCTTAATAACCTGCCGGCCAATCATCCCAAACGGCCGGCACTCATTAAATTATTGTTGCGACAGATTGCCGGATTCTCCCGTTACCAGGATCCCGGCGGTATGTGGCACCAACTATTGGATAAGCCAGATGCCTACCTGGAGTCTTCTGTTACGGCGATGTTTGTATATGCGGTGGCCAAATCGGTGAATGAGGGCTGGATACCGGCGCGTTTTTTTAGCATAGCACAAAATGGCTGGGACGCGCTTGCACAGAAGGTAACACCCGATGGCCAGGTTACAGATATATGCATCGGCACTTCCATTGAAGAAGACATACGTTACTATTATTCCCGCCCTAAAGAAACCAATGATACACACGGCCTCGGCGTATTTTTAATGGCGGGTGCAGAAATCATTAAAGCAAAGGACAGGCTGGTGGATATGGATAAGAGAAGGTGAAGAAAGCTGTTGGCGGTAAGCTGTTAGTGGTTAGCTGTGAGTTTTTAGCTGTGAGCAGTACATAAAAAAAATAGCTGTATGACTGAAGAAAAAAACATTTCGCGGCGGCAATGGCTGGAGCGTATGGCTGTCCCGGTGCTTGCAACAGCGGGGGCAACAATAATTGCAGGCAGGGCAACTGCCGCTCCGTCATCGCCCCCGGATGATAAACTATCCGGTGCGGGCGTTTATAATATCCGCGATTACGGTGCTACCGGCGATGGTAAAACGCTGAATACCGTGTCTATCCAGAAAGCAATCGATGACTGTTTCGGCAACAAAGGAGGCACGGTATTAATACCTGCCGGTGAATTTCTATCCGGCACCCTTCAATTAAAATCGAATGTTACATTGCATATTGCGGCAGCCGGAAAATTGCTGGGCAGCCCTGAACGAAAAGACTATACCGCTGGTGTTGGCGTGCCGGAAAGCAATGGCAATATTGTTTTTTTGTATGCGGTAAACGCTGAAAATATCTCTATTGAAGGAAAGGGAACGATAGATGGCAACGGACTTGCCTTTTTCAATGGTAAAGGGGACAATACCGGGCCCGGCCAGCACGGAGCCGGTGGCAATTTTGACAGGCCGCACCTGGCTGTTTTTTATCAATGCACCCATCTCCGGCTCAATGATGTTTTTCTTACAGCCAGCGCTTATCATTGCCTGCGCATTCTCTATTGCAAACAGGTGTACGCAGATGGCATCGGCATATACAACCGCGTAAACAAAAACAATGACGGGTTTCATTTTAACGACTGCGAACATGTACACCTGGTTAATTGCGATGTGCAATGCCAGGACGATGCCTGTGCCTTATTCGGCACCAATAAATTTGTAACCATCACCAGTTGCAGCTTCAGCACCAGGTGGTCGGTCTTTCGTTTTGGCGGAGGTGATTCACAAAACATAACTGTTTCCAATTGCCTGATATATGATACCTATGGTTGCCCTGTGAAGATAAGTGCTGGCAGCGCAAATATTGAAAACCTCAGTTTTTCCAATATTATCATGCAAAATGTAACAGGCCCGGTAGGCATCGGATTTAGCGGGCCACCCAATAAAAACCCGGGCAATAACAGTGATACCCAGCCGGCTGCAAAAAAATCCTTTATCCGCAACATTGTATTTAATAATATCCGGGCTACCGTAGTGGCACAACCGCTTGACCATCCGGATATTCATTTTGGCGTAAGCGTGCGCGAGGGGGAAAAAAATTCCTGCATTACCCTGAATGCCATGAATGAACACTACCTGGAAAACATCAGCTTTACCGATGTGCACATAAAGTATGCGGGTGGCGGCACCATTGCACAGGCCGCCAAATACGACCCTCCGAAAATAGCGGCAGAATATTTTGGTGTTTGGGATCCCGCACCGGGTGGCCCTCCTGCTTATGGAATGTACGCGCGCAACGTAAAAGGCCTGACCCTGCAAAATGTACGGTTTGAATATGACCAGCCAGATGCCAGGCCTGCCCTTATTCTCGACAATGTACAGGATGCCTGCATAAACGGTTTAACCGCTATGGGCAGTGCAACGTCGGAACTGATAAGGTGCATTAATACAAAAGACATATTGCTTACCGCAACAAAAATATTAAGCCCTGCGGCGTCGCTGCTGCGTATAGTTGGAACCGTTAGTGAAGGTATTACCGTCGATGGTGGCGATATCTCCAAAGCCGCGAAAGCCGTTATTTTTGAAAACGGCGCCGGTAAAAAATCTGTAAAGCTGCGGGTATGATTGATTTTGGCCTCTATGCCATACTCGCAACAGGAAAATGCCATTACCTAAAGAGAATTGTTTTGTCATGGAGGAACATCTGTTGGGTACCCCTCAAATAAAAAGATATACGTTCCGTAAGAACGGCCGGTGCCCTTGCCTGGGTTAGCACGAAGCGTGTCTACGGCACCTGTTTTTCAACGCGCAAAAAAAAGTACACCACCTGCGTGATGTACTTTATCCATCCTGATTGCTATACGAAAAAAACCTAGTTTTTATACCGATGCTATAAATCTGCTTTAAAAGGAAGCGGCAGGTGGTCTTTCAAAAAAACCTGCCCGCTTCCATTGTAATCATATTAATTCCAAAGCGGGTCTCCCATAGGACCATAAGCCGGACCAGAGGTAACTGCATTCATTTGTGACTGTGGTATGGGCCGCAGTGTATCCTTGGGTATAATATTGGGCGCTGCTTCCGTATTGTGCTTAATAACACGGGTAAGCAGGTTATGTGTCCTTACCAGGTCAAACCATCTTACCATTTGTCCACACAGTTCTCTTGAACGTTCGTCCAGAATAAAATCAAGGTTAAGATTGGCCGCAGTTATATCCATGGCTGCGGCATTGCCAGTTGGATAAGCAGCCCTTTCACGAATGGTATTAATAAGAGGAACTGCCAGCGCTGTTTGCCCCATCATATAAGCTGCTTCAGCCGCAATTAAATAAGTTTCAGACAATGTCCATACAATCACCGGCCTGATGGAAGGCGCATTCTGATCTGCCCGTTTGGTATCATAATATTTATTCATGGCAGGCCCCATTTGTATATTGTATTTGCGGGGTGGCATAAGCAGGTAACGGGTGGATGCAATTTTTGCGTCGGAAACATCCACACCGGGCATATAACAGGCAGTATCGCCCAGGGTAAATTTGGCCTTGCCTGCTAAAGCGGGATCTACACCTGCCGGCACCGGATTGGGCCATTTGGGAATACCCGCAGCATAATTGCAATACCATACCGTTTGGAAAGTTTTGCTGTACCGTGTATCATTTACTTTATCCGCAAATACGGTATCCGTTAGCCAGCGGGTGGTTACTGCCCTTATATAGGGCCGCCCGTTGATGACATCGCGCTGCATTCCGGGTACAAAGGTTTCATATTTTGGCACCCACATATGATTTAGCACATTGTCTGTTCCACTGCTGTTATTGGGACCATTAAAAGGAATGTTGGATGTATGCTGAACGGTCCATAAAACTTCTATATTACTTTCATTTCCTTCTTTGAATACATTCCCAAAATCGGGCAGCAATCCCAGTCCCAGCGAGCTCTTTGCATTAATCAGTGCCATTGCGGTATCATAGGCGCTTTTATAATCGGAAGGCTGTCCTGCCGATGAACTGGCCCTTGTTAAATACACTTTGGCCAATAAATGGCGGGCTGCTGCTGCATTTGCCTTACCCGGCAGAAGACTGTTTTGCACAGGACTGGGGGGAAGAACGGCAATGGCATCTTTTAAATCTTGTATTATAAAAGCATACACATCGGCTTTGGGATCGCGTTGTGCAGCAGTGGTGGGTGTACTTTGAAAATGTTTGTTCAGTGTAACATTTCCCCAGAACTGCACAAGGGTAAAATAGTAGTTGGCGCGCAGAAATTTTGCCTCTGCCACCATCCTGTTTTTTGTAGCGTCATCAATACCGGTTATCGTTGCAGCATTGTCAATTAACCCGTTGCAGGTATTAATGAAAGTATAGCAGGGGTTCCAGATGCCGGATAGTTTTCCGTTGCCGGGGTTATAATTACTGTTGTATTTATTGATATCATTATTGCCATCGTTTCCTGTAATAAATTCATCGGTTCCAATACAGGTCATGGTAAATAAATTTTCGGTACCCCAAAGATTGCGCATGCCACCATAGGCAGCATCCAGGCCCGATTGAAATCCCTGCAGCGTGGAGAAGAAAGCCGGTGTAAGTGTCGACTGCGGATTTTCTTCCAGTTTTTTGTTGCAGCCTTCTGAAATTACCAGGCCCGCCAAACAAAAATATATTATACTGAATATCTTCTTCATGATTAGTAATTTGAATTTATAAGGTTACATTAATACCAAATATCATAGACCAGGTTGCCGGTGTATCTACATTGATAGTTGCAACCGGGTTGGTAGAAGAGCCGGCCGCCTCAGGATCCAGCCCATGGTATTTATTGCGATAGGGAGAAAAAAGAATAAAAGGATCCTGTGCCGTTGCATATACCCTGATATTTTTTGCCCCTAATTTTCGTATAGCCGATTGCGGTATATTGTATCCCATACTCAGACTCCTGATTTTAAGATAAGTGGCATCAAAATATCCAAGTAAAGAGTTCTTTTGCGGATTTGTCTGGGCCGAATTTGGTTTGGGCCATTCATTGCTCGGGTTGGCCGGTGTCCAGTAAGCAATATTTACATTATTGTAATTTGCCTGCAGTGTGTTGGCGAAGCCGCCGCCGTATAATGTTGAAGAAATTAATCCCCCCACCCTGGCAAATGCAACAATGGTAAGATCAAATCCTTTATATGAAAAACGGTTGGTCATACCACCTTCCCATTTGGGTTGATTAGAGCCCAGTACATACATATCACCTGCATCTATTGTTTTATTGCCATTTCTGTCAACCACTTTTAATTGTCCTATTACCGAACCGGTGCCGGTTACAGTTTGCCCCAGTGCAAGGGCCGCGGCAGTATCTTTAGAGGTGGCCTGCCAGATGCCATCTTTCTGGTAATCATAATAAGCACCGATGGGCTGTCCCACAAACCATTTATTGGCTATATCTGCGGGTTTGCCATTTACTGTTGTATTCAATGTTGGATTTAATGCGGTTATTTGTCCGCGGTTAATAAAAATATTCAGATCAGACGTCCAGGTAAAGCCACCCTTGTTTCTTGCCTGTATATTCACCGTACTGATGCGTAGTTCAATGCCTTTATTTTCAGATTTGCCAATATTGGTTACAATTGCATTGGGGATTCCTGATGTGCCGGGCAGGTTCTGCGGTAATATCATGTCTTTTGTATAGGAATGATATAACTCCACCGAACCCGATATCCTGTTCTGCAAAAGTCCAAAATCAAGTCCCAGGTTTACGGTAGATGTATATTCCCATCCCAGTGTTGGATTGGGTACACTATTGGGGTAGAGGCCGGTAGTGGTGGTTGAACCATAATTATACACCTGTGTTGTTAAAGAACCCTGTGTAGCAAACGGATCGATGGAAGTATTGCCTACAGAGCCATAACTGCCCCGCAATTTTAAATTGGTAAGCACGCTGCCTTTCGGGAAGAAATTTTCTTTCATCATATTCCAGGCAACGGCCACAGAAGGAAAACTATGAAACTTATTTCCATCAGCCAATCTTGAAGAACCGTCCGAACGCATGGTAAGCGTAAGCAGGTATTTATCGTTAAAACTATAGTTCACCCTGCCCATATAAGAGAGCAGCGTCCACGGGGCAGATGACCCGGTTCCCTGCAGGTTAAAACCCAGTGAAGGGTTATAATACTGGGCATTGTCGGATAAAATACCAGTATAGGAGAATGAATTGGATTGCTGACCGAACGACTGGTAACTAAACAAGCCGGTAAAGCTTACCTTGTGTTTCAACGCAAATACGCGGTCGTAGGTGAGCAGGTTTTCGAGTGTGTAACTGGTGCGCAGTGTAGTTTGATTGTTTGCGCTTGAAGGGCCGCCCAGGTTATTGGTGGTTTTACTGGCATAAAAATTACCATACACATCAGACCTTAACTCAGTGCCCGCATTGAATTTATACTTAAAGCCAGCCGGCAAATTTGCTTCCAGGTACAAGGTGGTAAAAGTGCCAAGCCTTTTCCGGTTTTCTACTACCGCACCGGGTAAAAAGTTGGCCAAAGGATTCCAGACCTGGTTGGCGCTGCCGGGTACAAAATAATTAATCAGTGCCCCGGTAGAATCGTAGGGAGAAGCCAGCGGACTTGCCCGCAATGCCTGGCCCATCGGGTTTTGGTTCTCTCCTTTGGTATAGGTAAAGCTATTCAGTGAACTAACGCCCACCCGGAAAATTTTTCCCAGTTTTTGATCCAGGCTAATCTTTAACGAATACCGCTCAAAGCCCTGACCGAAATATACACCGGTCTCATTATAATATCCACCAGACATGGCATATTGCGTGTTTTCATTGCCACCTGTTATCCCAATCTGGTGATTGGTAGTAAGACCGGTTTTGTATACAAGCTTCTGCCAGTCGGTACTCCGTCCTATGGCAATGCCCTGTCTTTCCTCGGGCGAAAAAGCATCAGTAATTATTTTTGGATCATCAATTCCTGTGTAGGTACCCGGTTTACCGAGATAGTTAGCCCATTTTTTCAGTTCAAGATATTGTGGCCCGTTCATCATTGGGTATTCGCCAAAATTCTTCACGAAACCGGTATAGCCACTATAGGAAATGTTGGGCTTACCTCCTGTTGATTTACCTCTTTTGGTGGTAACCAGTATTACTCCGTTGGCACCCCTTGAGCCATATATGGCAGTAGAGGAAGCGTCTTTTAATACTTCCACTGAAGCCACATCATCCTGGTTAATATCATTGATGTTTCCATCGAAAGGAATTCCATCAATAATAAACAGGGGAGCATTTCCTGCCCTTACCGAACGGGTGCCTCTTATTACAATGCTGGGCGCCTGGCCGGGTTTACTGTTACCTCCGTTTTTCTGTACATCAATACCGGCACCCTGTCCCTGCAGCGCCTGGCTTAAATTTGCCACAGGCACATCCTGTATAGATTGTGCACTGATAGAGGTAATGGCTCCCGTGACATCACTTTTTTTCCGCGTGCCATATCCTACTACCACTACCTGGTCAAGCTCGTTTTTATTTTCTACCAATTGAATGGTAAGGTTTGACGGAGCAGTAGCGCCGACTTTTACCTCTTTTTGAATAAACCCAATATACGATACCACCAGCGTGGTATTAACAGGCACATCCACATGGAACGAACCATCCGCCTGGGTGGTAACGCCTTTTTCGCCGGCTTTTACCATTACCGATACACCCGAAAGGGGTTCGCCATTCTGGCGTGAAACAGTGCCCTTTACGCTCACCAGGGATTGTGCATGAGTGACAACCGAAAACAGCAGCAGGGAAGAAAACAGGACGCAAATACCCTTTATTTCACCCTTCATTTTACAATGCTTTATCAACAGCATCTGAAAAAAAACAGGATATCTCATAATAACAGTTTTTGTTTTGCAAAATTGATTCTGGAACAAGTCTTGAAAAGAATCGGGAATATTTTACGGGCGGCGCTGAAAGTTTTTTTTTCAGACACATATCGCGCCGGCCTTGCAATATCATTACAGAGGGATGGTTTTAGCAAATTGGTAACGGCAGCCAAAAAAAATGAAGTATCAGTGCCCGGCGAAAATGACCAATAAATAATAGTGTGGTAAAAGCATACAGCATTTTTCATACAACCAGCATAGATTGTTTGGCAATCATTAACAACATGATATAACCCGGTTAATTTACCTGCACAAGTAAAGACTCTTTGGCGGAGAAAAATATTGGTGAATTAGCAAAACATTCAGCAATTTTAGCAGCAGCTATTTTTTATATGTGCTTGCGCATACAAAGAAGCAGATTTTCTTTCAGAGTTCCTGAATTTCAATTTTCCGGTACCAGATCTCGGCGCCTTCTGATTGTATAAGTATTCGTCCCGACCGGAGACTGGCGTTTTCTCCTTCATTTACAATTACACCATTTACAATATGGGTGCACTTGCCTTTGCGTGCAATAATCTCAAGACGATTCCATTCGCCGGTTGGCTTTTCATTATCTTTTTTCTTTATTACCCTTGTATTTTTAGTGGGCCCGGCCTGTACACCGTCTATTACTGCTGTCACACTATCAATCAGCCAGAAGTCGCCACAATCGCCCTCCTGTATCTGGCATTCAATTGATCTTGGCCACACCCTGTCTTCCGGCACTACATAATAACAAATGCCATTGTCCCTTACCACATTTTCACGCGGCGGATATTTTTTCTCTCCCCATTTAAATTCAACCACCAGGTGAAAATCTGTGAAGGACTTCTCTGTAACAATATATCCAAAATCCTGCCCGGTGATATGCAGCAAGCCGTTGCTTACAGAAAATACCTGGTTTGAATCATTATTTTTCCCTTTGTTTTTTATAAAAGAATACCAGCCATTGAGGTTCTTTCCATTGAATAATGCGGTGAACGGTTGCGCCTGCAAATGGCAGAAAGAAAAAACCCCCAACCAGCCAATTATAATACAATACTTATACTGTTTCATAAATGAAAGTTTACCGGTTATTTTCTCAATAAGGCCGTTGCACACCATAACAAAGGCGCCTGGCCGTGCAAATCGCCCGTATTGCGTTTGCGATCCAGGTAATACTGCCTGTCATTCTTTTTATTTGTTCCTTCACAAACATCCGTAATATCGTTATTGTCATTGATGTATTTAATAAGCGATAACCAGGCCTTGCGTGCAGCGGGCCCATAAGTAGCATCGTCCAGCCACCCTTGTTTAACCCCGGTAATAAATGCAAAGGTAAACATACCGGTGCAGGAAGTTTCTTTCCAGGACGCCGAATCGTCAATCAATTGCCGCCACATACCATCAGCCGCCTGGTATTTTAACAAGGTACCCATCATTTTTTTATAGCCCTCCATAATACGCGGACGGTCGGGATTGTCTTTTGGTAAAGAGCGAAGCAACTCGCTCATTCCAACCGCCATCCAGCCATCTCCCCTGCCCCAGAAAAATGGCACATCGGGCGCATGGTAAAAAAGGCCGTTGGGCATCTGCAGTGAATCGAGATAGAATACCATTTGCCTGGCAGCCCTGTCAATATAGGTACGGTCGCCGGTTGCACGGTAGGCCTGTGCCTGCACTGCTGTAATCATAAACATATCGTCGATCCATAAACGCGTTTGCCAGGTAAACCCCTTGTCATAAAAGCGGTGAGAATCGGCGGTTACCCTTTTTCCCTCTGGTTGTGCCCACTGCTTATCTGCAAAACGCTTTCCCAGGTCAAGGTATTTCTGCTGTTTTGTCTGCATGTACAATTCAAACGGCACAGCACCAAAAACGGAATAATCTACATGATCAGGAATGGGTATAAGCGTATCCTGTTTCCCAAATAAAGGTTCAAACCGTTCTGCCAGTTGCCCGGCTAATTTTTTGTCGCCTGTTTCCCGGGCAAAGGTTAATGCACCATACCAGGTACAGGTTTCCGGGTAGGTAATAACTTTAGGCGGCTCAGGTCTTCCAAAATTGGTATGTGGCGTAACAATAAAATGATCTGCTATCCGCTTGCCTACCGCTGCCGGGGAAGAACCCGCAGGCCAGTTTTTGAAAGACACACTTTCCTTTTTCTGGGCGGCTGAATTACCGGGTACGAGCAAAAAACCGGCAATAAGTAAAAGAAGAAACCGGGAGAAGAAATTTTTCATACAACTAGCTTTTAAAATAATATGGCAGAATCTTAACGGCATCACCAGCTTATTGCGGATGCCATGTACTCCTTTGGTAAATAATGGAATTGAAAAAAAATATTCATAAACAAAATGGATGACCCGACTGCTCATTTAAGCTGCACTGTTCCCGGTTGCACACCCGCCCGTAATTCAAATGCTTTTGTGCCGGCAGGTATTTTATTATTTGCCAACTGAATAGCCTTGCTGTTTGCGCCTTTTACGCTTACAAATGCACCTGCTTCTCCTTTTACACCCATGTTAACTATTGTGGCGCCTTCTACATCCTCCAGGCGGATAACAGACGCTGCACCGGGGCTTGCTGCTATTTCAGTGTTTGAAATTTCAATATCCTTCCCATCATCGCAAATAAAAGCCGGCCGCAAATCATGCTGCTGAATATGCACCCTTACATTTATTAATTTCAACCTCTTTACATGCCTTGCCCATACGCCATAAGCCGGAATGGTGGGGCCAAATGTTTTTACTTCGGGGTACTGGTCAATGGCCTCCGGTACCACCTGCTCCGCATTTTCGGCGGTGCCTGTACCCAACAGCTCAATGTCAATATTTTCAAGGGTAAGATTGGTAATATAATGACCCGGAACACCCGTAATCAAAATGCCCGAGGCAGGTTTTAATTGTGCACTATCGGCCGCTTTTGCCTTCACATTTTTAATGACAACATTTTCAAATACGCCTGTTGCCTGTTGCACGTCCTGCCCTTTCCTGAAAACACTCAGCCTCGACCCCAGCCTGAAAAGCATAGGCGTTCTTACTTCAGACATGGTAATACCGGATATTTCTATATTGCGCAAATGGGCGCCATCTACGGTCAGCAGCTTAATGCCCCCGTTCTTTGTATCATAAATATAACAATCTGAAATCTTAATTTCTTCAAAAGCGGCCATTGATTCAGTTCCCATTTTAATGGCTGCCTGGTTGCTTTTTAGCCGCATACCGCTTACAACGATATCCTTACAGCTCATTTTGCTGGAAGTTGTTTTAAAACACAAAGCATCATCGCCGCTCTGTACATCACAATCTTTAATGCGAACGTTCTGGCATCCATCTATATCCATGCCATCGTTATGGGCTACACCCACACTAACAATCTTTACTTTTTCTATTTGCAGCTTTTTACACTGAAAATAATGCGATGTCCACGCCGCCGAATAAAACAACGAAACGCCTTTTATATTTATCCCTTCGCATCTTACCACCCTCAACAAAAAAGGACGGCGTCCCCATCTTTGTCCTTCCGGTCTTGTGTCTGTTATAATTTGCTGTGCTTTCAGTGCGGCACCTTGCCCATCAATAGCACCCTCACCTTCAATACCTATATTTCTTGCATCCACCGCCACTACCAGCGCCCATCCTACATCTATACCCAGCCCGTCTGTGAAGGGATCAAGATTTTGATAATCTTCTACATGGGTGCTGCCGAGCAATAAGGCATTTTTATCCAGTTGAAGTATGACATTGTCCTTTAAAACAATGGTACCCGATAAATACTTTCCTGCCGGAAAAATAACCCTGCCGCCACCACTCTTATTGCATTCATCAATGGCCCTTTGTATAAATAGCGTATTCAATGTTCTGCCATCTCCCACCGCTCCTGTTTTGGTAATATCAATATCCGCAGCCCGCGAAGCAAAGTTGGCGGCAAGCAGCATAATGGAAACACTGAATTTTCTGAGCATATTACAGGAAGATGAAAGAGTAAATATTGTCAATCAAGTTCACCAGCCTTCATTTTGTCTTTTGACTTAACCGATATGTTTTCAACTTTTCCCTTTACTTCTACTTTTATTACAGTGGCAATGGGGTCCGATGATTTTTCAGGTATGTTAATTGTAACCCCCTCCGCTGTGGCAGCTGTTTTCAATACCGTATTACCAGCAAGTAGTTTTGCGGATATAATTTCATTTTTCAACCCCGGTATGGTCAGTTTTCCATCTGCGGGCCAGTCAAATACAGAAAAATAAAGTATACTGTTACCTGCCAGTTCTTTTTTTGTACAACGTCCCCAGGCAAATAATCCAAACGGGCTGGCCTTTGTATTATAAATGGCTTCTCCATTTATTTTCATCCACTTACCCATGCCTTTTAACAGGTCAATACTCTCCTGCGGAAAAGTTCCGTCTGCTTTCGGCCCAACATTCAATAAATAGTTACCGCCTTTGGAAGCAATGTCTACCAGGTTACGGATTAATGTTTCTGTACTCTTCCATTTATCGGCATAACTTTTATAGCCCCAGGTTTCATTCATCGTCATACAGGTCTCCCAGTCTTTTCCATCCAGTTCATTCAGGTTAGGGATTCGCTGTTCAGGTGTTTTGTAATCGCCCGGGAAATTGGGTCTTTTCAACCGATCATTGGTAATGATATTGGGCTGCAATTTTAAAAGGGCATTTATTTTTTCTGCATAGGCATCCGTCATACCGGTTGGAGTGTCCCACCACAGTACAGCCACATCGCCATAGCCGGTCAATAATTCTTTTATTTGCGGAACAGCTACCTCATCAATGTACTGGCTCATGGTTTTGGTGGTCTGTGCCGGGTCCCAATGTCCTTCATGCGCCTGCGTATAGGCGTCAATGGTAGTTGAGTCAGGATTGGCCCATCCTTCGCTGGTTACCTTACGCGATGCGGCGCCACCCGGGTTGTTCCAGTCTTGTGCCTGCGAGTAATAAAACCCCAGCTTGATGCCGTTTTTGCGGCAGGCTTCTGCCAATGGTTTTAATAGATCTTTTCCATAAGGCGTGGCATCTGCCATATTCCATTTGCTGGCATTGGATTTAAACAATGCAAAACCGTCATGGTGTTTGGCCGTGATAACAATGTATTTCATGCCGGCATCTTTTGCCATTTTTACCCAGGCATCCGGATCGTATTTTACCGGGTTAAATTGTTGGGCAAAGGCCTGGTATTCGGCCACGGGAATTTTTCCGCGGTTCATTATCCATTCGCCAATACGGTTGATCTTTTGGCCTTTGTAGGTTCCGGCCGGTACAGCGTATACGCCCCAGTGTATGAACATACCGAAACGGGCCTCCCGCCACCATTCCATGCGATCGGTATTTGTACCGGTCTGGCCTTTTAATAAGAGAAGCGAATAAGCACTAAATGCGGTTACCAGAAATAGCTTTTTCATATGCATGCACTATATCATTAATTGTTATAAAACACAGGTCCGTCAGGGAATGCAACTAAACAATTATTATGATTGATCCCCTAACGTTAAATCACTTTTTATTCAATTATTTTGGCATTCGGCTAAGAGGGCTAAAGAGAAAAAGAGGCTAAGGAGGCTGAGGGGCTAAGAGTGTTAAGAGAGAAGGAGATTAAAGAGCCCAGGGCCAAATCTGGTGTCGTTTTCTTTGCTACTTTGCACCTTTGCTCCTTTACTCTTTTGCCTCTTTGCTCCTTTGCTTCTTTGCGTGAAACCCCGCGGGTTTAGTTTTTATTTTTTGGGCAGCCCGGCGCTAACGCCCACATCAGCCGGGCTTAGTATCCGGGCAGTGATGGCAGCGCCGGAGGTTTCATCGGCACCCACATCCAATGGCATTTTCCTCGGCTGTCCATCCATATCTGTTGTAACAGCCACATAGTTTCCTGCAGCCGCATCAATAGCCGGACTTCCTTTTTGAAGATGGAATTCACCCGCGGCATCGCTTGCCAGTTTTGGGTCAATGATTTTGAAACTTCCTGGCGGCATGTCTCCTGCTCCGTTGGTGTTGAAAATAATATTTCCTTCCCATACAGGATTTACAAACGGCCCTACGATAGATGCAGCTGGTCCGCCCCCCTGGATAATATTATTGGAGATAGTGATAAAGGTTGAACCCAGTCCATTGGGTCTTGCGGTCTGCGTTATGTTGGTTTTATTATTAACCATGGTATTAAATGCTATCAATACCCTGTCGGGGCGATCGTGTTCGGTCAGTGGAGCGCCATCCGCCACTTCAGCCCCGCCATTTCCAACATTGATGGCAAGACTGCAGTTTTCGAAATGATTGCTGTAGATGACATGATCGTCTCCAAAAATGCGCAGGCCGGGTGTATTGATAAAATAATTGCCATATACCTGGTTGAAGTTGCCATGACGCAAAGTAAATTGTGCCGGGCAATTGCGGATGGTATTATACCGGAGGGTTACCCTGGATGCTTTCACGGAAATCAATTCATTTTCGCCCGCACAATCTTCAAACAGGTTGTGCTCTACAATGCTGTTACTTGAAGAAAGGCTAAATCCACTTAGGCCGAATTGTAACGCTTCTGCCCCATTGCGGTTTCCCTGGTTCTTTTGGGTCTTAAAATAATTATGGTGTATCCATAATCTTTCAGCAATCTGGCTACCGCTGCCTCTTACAGCTATAAACCTTCCCAGCGAATCTTTGTTCTGAAAAGTATTATAGTCAACCTGGTGATCGCTGCCGGCGATAGTAAGATATTCTCCGGTGCCCGGTGTTTCAAAAATATTATGTGTCCACTCACAAAAACTGGTGCCGGCACCGGACCTGGCTTTGGAAGCTGCATGTGTGAACTTAAAACCACGGATAACGATATAAGCCGCCGGGCTAACCAGGTTAAAACCACCGGACCCGGTTATTTCCGCGCCGCCTGCATTTGCTGCTGCAATGGTGATGGGTTGTAATTTGGTTCCTGCATTATTAATCAAAATATCAGCAGTTGTGGTGTATACACCGCTCTTAAGCAAAACAATATCGCCCGGCTTTGCTTCGTTGATGGCATTTTGAAGTGCAGCAACAGACGATACGGTAATAGTGCCGGCCGAAAGTTTTCCCGCAGCAATGCTGCTAAGAAATAAAAAAGCTACCAGGTATTTTTGCATGATCTATTGTTTGCTGTTTTAAATTAATTTTTTCTTTTCCTTCAGCTTTTTGCTTCTCAGCAATGCTTCCAGGTAATAATAATCCGCATAGTTTAAAGGAACATCTACTTCACTTTTAGCTGGTTTGGAGCCGGTGCTGTGCAATAAGATAAACCCTTTGTTTTCTCCAACAGGCGAGCGATAACTATTTGTCAGCGATGCAACAATCCTGTCACCCTTTTCTTTATACAACTTTCCATTTTTGCTGTAAGTACTTAACTCATACAATCCCGAAGCAAGTACTGCGGCCGCCGACGCATCCCTTTCTTCATTTGGTATATTGGGTGCGTTAAAATCCCAGTAGGGAACCAAATCTGCCGGCAGGTTGCGATGATTGAGTATAAAGGCAGCAATCTTTTCTGCCTGTTCCAGATATTTTTTGTTTTTAGTAAACCGGTAACACATGGTATATCCATACAATCCCCAGGCCTGTCCCCTTGCCCAGGCCGATTCATCGGCATATCCCTGGTAGGTTTCTTTTTTCACCACCCTTCCGGATACGGTATCATAATCTACTACGTGGTAAGAACTATAATCGGCCCGAAAATGATTTTTCATGGTGGTGTTAGCATGACTGACGGCTATCTTATAAAATGAAGAATCGCCGCTAAGCTGCGTTGCGGCAAATAATAACTCCAGGTTCATCATGTTATCAATAATCACCGGGAAGCCCCACCGCTCTTTATGGTGATCCCACGAACGGATGCATCCAATAACAGGGTTAAATCTTAGAGACAAGGTTTTGGCAGCATCAATAATGATATCCCGGTAACGGGTATTTTTTGTTAAGCGGTAACCGGTGCCAAAACTACAGTACACTTTAAAACCCATATCGTGCGATCCTGCATTCGTTTTTTCTTTTTCGATATTGGCCGTAAAACTTTCTGCCTGTTGCCTCCATACTGGTTTTCCGGTATATTCATATAAAAACCAAAGCTGCCCGGGAAAAAATCCACTGGTCCAGTCTTTAGACACCACCATTTTTAATTCGCCTTTGTCTAAAGTACGTGGCGATACCAGGTCGGCATTGCCATTCCTTGCTTTCGGTATCTCCTGCAGCATGGTATTGGTTTGTTTTTCTGCATCGCTGAAGACAGTGCTTATCGTATTGTTTTGTGCATTGGCGGTTACTACCCAGCCAAACAATATTACCAGTTTACTGATTATTTGCCGTTTCATTTGCCGTTTGTTTATCTGAAAGAATTAATTGTATTTCCAGCAGCTTCATCAACTCCTGTTTCGTTATACCTGTAGGTTTTATTTCAATTTCGTGTATACCGCTGCCGATGGCAATCTCCGCAAGCTTTTTTGTAATCAGCGCATTGTTCGCATTGGTGTCTACTGTGTAATTAAATTCCTGCCCATTGTCCACTAGCAATTTAAAACCTCCGCCACTGTTATCACCCGCCAGGTATTTAATAACAACATGGTAACGGCCTTCTTTCAACAACCGTATCGTCCAGGAAAGGGACTGCTGCATTGACTTCCACCCGTCTACATAAAACTTATTTGTTTTTCCATCGCCAAAACTTAGCCCGTCCCCATGCTGTACTGCATCAAAAGCCAGCAGCCGGGTTACAGGAATATTGGGGGCAATAAACCTGACAGCATCTGTTGCCGCTTTGTTTTTTAATTCTATTATAATAACAGTGTTAACTGTATCCGGCGCCTTCTTTGGGAGGTTAATTACGATATCCTTTTCATTTAGTCTTTTCGCGGTTAATTGTTTTTTTGAGCCTGCCAGTAAATAGACATTCGAAAATGCACTTAGTAATCCGCCTGCATATAATTTTCCATCCGCCGGGTAATTAAATACATGCAGGTAAAGTTTATTCCCTTTCATCGTAGACACTCCCCAGTTTTGCAATGGCAGCGGGCCGGCCTTTGTTCCATAAATACTTTCCCCGTTATTTCGGAGCCAGTTTCCAATACCATCCAGGATATGAACATCTTTCTTATCAAATTCGCCATCGCCTTTCGGGCCTATATTCATCAACAGGTTGCCACCCCTGGACGCTGCACTGGCCAATAGCCGGATAAAATGACTTACCGGTTTATGACTGCTGTCAAACTTATGATAGCCATAGCTTTCATTGGTAGTAGGTATGGCTTCCCAATCGCCGGTGACCGGATAAAATTCCGCAGGTCTGTCGGCTGTATTTTTATAATCGCCAAAACTAATAGCGGCTGTTCGTGCCAGCCGTCCGTTGATTACCACATTTGAATCAACAGCACGGATAGCTTTCATAATGCGTATATTTTCTGATAACGGAAGTTTGGAAGGTGTATCAAACCATAAAATATCAGGGTGGTATTTCTTTAACAGTTCAATTATCTGCGGAATAGCTTTTTCATTTACATACTTCACCGTCTTTGGCAATAATTCGGGATGAAGATTAAACCAGTTAATGCCGCCATACAGGGCACTGTCTCCTCCGGGATTTTTATATTCCCAGTCATTGCCGGGCGCATCCGGATCTTCCCAGTCAAAAGCATGTGAGTAATAAAACCCGAATTTAATGCCCTGCTTTTTTGCTGCCGCCGCCAGTTCTGCCATCGGGTCGCGCCTGAAAGGTGTTTGCTGCATAATATTAAAATCCGACACTTTTGAATCAAACATGGCAAAACCATCATGATGTTTGGAAGTAATGATAAAATACTTCATCCCTGCATTCTTTGCATGACGGATCCATTCATCCGCATTAAATTTTACCGGATTGAACTGGTGGGCAATTGCAAGGTAGTCTTTACGAAAAATTTTTTCTTTTCGCATTAAATGTTCTGCATAACCATCTACTTTATGTCCTTTCCATTCTCCACCGGGTAATGAATAAATTCCAAAATGAATGAACATACCAAACTTTGCTTCCCGCCACCATTGAATGCGCTTATCATGTGTCTTCATAGAAGCTGTCCACCAGCCATTCAATGCATCGTCAATTGCCTGCTGGTCGCGCTGCTTTGCCTTATTAAACATTTCCTTGTCTTCGTCTCCCTTTGTCTGCGCTGCAACTGGCATCCCAAAGCCAATAATTAAAGCCAAAGAGACAAGCCAAGTGCCCATCTTTCCAAAAACAGGAGTATGCATATTGTATATGGTTGTATTCATCGCTTTATGAAGATTTCGTCATAAACTTCCAGGTCACATTGCCAATCGTATTGGGTTTATCTTTCACCGGCGGTGAGAGGGTTCCCTTCCATTGCTGTTTTTTATCTTTTTCTACTTTTATTTCGCGCCAGCTATAATCGCCTTTTTCGTAATTGAAGGTTTCCCCGTCATCATCATACAATACACAACTGCCGGGTCTATCGCCATAATACCTGATTTCAAGATCCACCTTTTCACCTGCTTTTGGCGCATGCAGCAGCGGTGGCATCATAGGAATAATGCCCCCGTTTTTTACATAAACCGGAATTTTATCCAATCCGGGTGTAACGGAAATAATTTCTCCGTCGCCCGCGTAGGCACCGGTATAGAAATCATACCATTTACCTTTTGGCAAAATCACCTTACGTATTGTTTGCCCGGTAAACAAAGGCGCTACCAGTAAATATTCACCGGCCATATACTCATCTTTTATTTCTTTGCCGGTTGCTTCCGCGTAAGGGTTTTCCTCCAGGCTGGCATTTCCTGCTTCCTTCTTCAGGTCTTGCGTAAAACCTTCTTCCAGGCTCATACCCCTGAACACTGGCGTGCCTTCAAAATGATATTTTGCAAATGCCGTATACCAGTAGGGCATCATTTGCATACGCAACAGGGCCAGTTGCTTTATCTGTTCGGCTACTGAAGGATAAGACCAGGGCTTGGTGCCGCTTGACCATGCATTGATCATTGCCATGGGTGAAAAAATAACGGTTTGAAAACGTCTTATCCATTCTTCGGCCGTTTTTGAAGCCCTTGCTTCCGGCGTCCATAACACCCCAGCATAACCGCTGTTGATGAGTGCAGTAATAAAATCTTCATGGTTGTAATAATCATTATAGATTACATAAGGAAAAGAATTGGCGCCGCCATTGGATGCCCGCACCAGCCCGTAGGTACGCTGATTTTTCTGGTGGTACAGCTCAGCACTGTAACGCATGGCCAGTACGCCAAATGTCTGCCGCATTTGTTCACCGCTTATACCCGATGGAAAAGTGGCCGCATCAGGCCATAAATAATAATCGTACCCGTCAACCTCGTCAATCTTATACCCGCTAACGCCAATGTCTACCTGGTCTTTTTGCAGCTGGCCGAAAAATATTTTCCGTGCTTCAGGAATGGTTAAATCGGGCACCTCGCCTGTCCACACTGTATGAGAACCGGTATAGGGTGTAATGGCTGTGTAAAAAGAAGCGTTCTTTGATATATACGGATTGATCCAAAGGTTCAGCCTTATGTTCTTGTTCATCATTTCCTTTACAAATGCCGCAGGATCGGGATAGCGTGTCTTGTCCCACTCAAATGTACCGGGATAGGACTTGCTTTGCCAGCCAGGTTCCAATCCTATAAAATCGAGGGGATAGCCTTTTTCACGAAAAGTATCTGCTTCTTTTTTTACGCTGTCTGCTGTAAACAATGTTTTTACGCGTTGTGTAAAGCCCAATCCCCACCTGGGCGGCAATACACCGCCGCCATTAAATAAATTGTACCGGCGAATGGCATCCAGTGCAGTGGGGCCGGCAAAAACGAATACTTCAACGCCGGCAGCAGGTACCACCATTTCTACCGCATCGGAATAAGGCCTTGCACTCCAGCTTTTGTCGGTGTTGCGATCTTTTTCCTGCGGCGGATGCCGGCTGTCTTTTCTTACTCCCGAACCTGCATAGACATTGATATATCTTGCCGCATTAATAAAAACACCATACCCTTTGGAAGAAACATAAAATGGTACGGGCGCATGTGTGCGGCCGTTATCTTTTCCTCCATAATGATCCATATGCAATTGCAGTATTTTGCCCCGCTGGTGTACCGTCTGAAAATTTAAACCAAACCCGTACAACTGCTCAACGGTATCCAAAGGAAAACGCAGGTAAGTTTTTCCGTCTGTGATAACGCCAGCTATATCCTCCTTTGATAAAGGGAAACCAACAGCAACCATCTTTGCCAACGCTTCTGTATTGGGAACGGAGCCCGAAGCTTTTAACAGATCAAAGGCTTCCGGCTTTCCGGTAATGGCTTTCCAGACACCGGGAGCGACTTCTGTCCAGTTCAATGGCTGTGCATCCGCAGCAAGAGAGATAACCAGGAATAAAAGAAAGTATATGGTTTTACAATTTTTCATCGTTCATTAAATTATTTCTTGATTACAGTAATCATTCCTCAATGAATGTTTTCCGGTTAAGAGAATTCTTAACATGTCTACCAGGGATTGGCGCTTTTGTCCGGATTTGCACGAAGCGTGCCTACGGCACGCCATTTCGCGTTAACTTCTTTCTACCCCTCCCGCTCATGCGGGATTCCTACGGAACATAAAGATCCTAGCTAAATGACATTGATTCTCCATGCCTATATAACCGACAATTCTATCGTCTCATTTTCTTTGGTTTGAAAACGGAACGTATCTCCTTCGGCTGTCTCAGCTTTTTTATCATCCCTGACGAGCTGCACTTTTCTACCCGGCCATGGATTTTCCATGATACAAAGCCGTCCCTTTTCACTCAGCAATTTTACGTATTCAATTGTTCCTTTTTTTATACTGCTGCTGATAACAAAAGCACCATACGCTCTTAACGCAGTAAAAGCAGCATCCCGGTTATGGTTCCAATCAGGGAATATCCTGATAACCCCTTCATAACTTTGCAGCAGCATTTCATTAATAGTAAGCGGCACGGCGGCCAATGTTTCAATTCCGCCTCCGGATTGCACAATATAAAGATTAGGAAGCGGCTCTACCTTCAGGCGGGCCGTGAGATATTTAATGATGGAATCAGCATCATATCCAACCCTTACCGCTCCGGGAAAACTGGTTTCAATTCCATTGCCCAGCGTATTGCCCCACTCACCGTCATTTTTTATCTTATTTTTCCAATGCTGTACATCGCCCAATAATATTTTATTGAAACCGGAATCAGTTTTAGGGCCTGCTACTCCGCCGGGAAGTATAAGCCCGTGAATGGCAACCCGGTTCAATCCCACAGGAAGTGGCTCAGTGTTTTGCGGACCCCGCTCCATATTTTTCAAACTAAGTCTTCCGTTTAATGCTGCAACCGGGAATTTGCTAAGGTGTGTAACAATATGCTGCCATTTTTCAACCCGGTTTGTATCCATTTTCAGGAAACCGGCTGCATCAATCATCCCTTTGAATAACATTTTAACCAGCCCCAGCGAAAGCGTTGAATTAAAATCTCCCAGCTTGTCTCTCCATACGCCTTTATTACGCAGGTTGGGCATTATTTCATTAAAATGATCCATATAAATAACATAACGCCCATCTTCAAACTTCAGGTATTCTTCCCAGAAGTTGGCGCATTCAAGCATATAGGGATATACTTTACGGAGATAGTACTCGTCATAGGTACTGTAAAACCGCATCAGCATATTGCCCACGCTAAACACTGCATTTATTTTCTGACCTAAAAATTTATAGCCACTGTCAATGGTGTTTTCACGGGTTGCATACCGCGCTTCCATTTCGTCGGGCGTTAAGGGCCAGCGGGTGGTGACCAAAGCATGGGGTCCTATACCAACAGGATAATAAATCCCTTTAATGGCCAGCAGGCTCCTGGCATGCTGCTTCCCTTTCTCCATGTAGTCAAGAAGGGGTTGATCAAAATTATCTGCAAGGTCAATATGGTTGGATGAATACGATGCCCAGTAAGGCGCCTGGTAATTATAGTTTAAATGGTAATCGCCGCCCCAGGCTGTTGAATCGCGGGTAACAAATGAACCCCAGAGACCCGGAGCAAACTTGCCTGCCCTTGTAGCAGAAGCAAAAAGATATTGCGAAGCATAATAGTATTTTTCAAGAAAGGGATCGCCAATCTGCACATTTGATCGTGACCAGAATTGTCTCCACCAATTTCCATGTTCCAAACGGGCTTTTTCAATGGTATCATTTGTTAACACTGCTGCTTCATCAATGGCCGCTTCCTTCCAGTTCTTTTTATCAAAGCTGGTGTATACCATTAAAACAACCGTTATTTTTTGGTTGCGCAAAAGTTTAATTGATCGATCAGTTGATATTGTACCACCAATAATTTTCATGGCCATTGCAATACGACAGGGCCATTCCAGCAATGGCGTATTTTCAAATGAACGGGTTACCCAATAAATATCATTGTGTGAACCGGAATCATTAACAGAGGTGTTTCCCTGCCGCGACCACAGGTTTAATTTTATTTCGCAGGACTGACTGGCGGTAAATTCGGCAACGACCATATTACGGGTTGCTGCCACCCATGCATTCAGTGTAACCTGCAATTTGTCCTTGTTAAACTTCCCTCTGATAACGGCTTTGTCCAGCACCTCTTCTGCATAATAGGAAGCGCCTTTTAGATCATTGATAAAAATGGTTAGTCCCCCCGGATGGGCAATACCTCCGCCGGGATATACAGGATAAGCTCTCCAGAAATCATTTTTTCCAATGTAAAAAGTCAGCTTATCGGGTGTGCCGCTCAATGTAAGACCAATATCACCGTTACCCGCAAGCGCACCATCTGGTGTTTTGGGCGTAGGTACCATTCTGGGCGCTGAAGTAAGAACAGCCTTGTATCGTCCTGCATAGATATCCTGCCCACCTGCGGGCAGGAAAGCAAACGCAGCAAAAAAACAAGTTAAGACTATTCCTCCCGGCAATTTCATATGAAACAATTACATCGGTACAATGGTGTACGTTTTACCTTTCACGGTATTAAAATCAATGGTGTATTCTTTTGATTGATTTAGTTCAACAGTTATCGCCTTCGCATTTTTTTCATATGGCGGCTTGCCATAAATGGTGTACAACGGATTGGAATTTTCCCCCGCTGCCACTATTGATTTTACTTCCATCACTTTTAGCGGTTGTGCAGTGCGCAGGCGGCAGTTGCCACCGGTACCGGCATATATTTCCGACCTGGTTAATTTTCCATCTTTCCATTCAATATCTACCGTAAAATTTCCCCTTGCTTTAATACCTTTTATATAACCACTCTTCCATTCTGCTGGTAAGGCAGGCAATAGCGACAACGCGCCATCATGACTTTGCAACAGCATTTCGGTAATTCCTGCAGTGGCGCCGAAGTTTCCATCTATCTGGAAAGGAGGATGAGCATCGAATAAGTTGGGATAAGTGCCACCACCACCCATTGTTTCTCTTTTTTCTTTTGGGTCTATATAGGTAAATGCCTTCCTTAAAATCGAATGCGCATGTTCACCATCGTGCAGCCTTGCCCACCAGTTTATTTTCCATGCCATAGACCATCCCGTACTAAGGTCCCCCCTTTCTATCAATGATTCTTTGGCCGCCGCTGCCAGTGCCGGGGTATTATTGATGCTGATTTCATTGCCGGGAAACAAGCCAAATAAATGTGAGATGTGCCGGTGTTTATCGTTGGGGTCGTCCCAATCATCAAACCATTCCTGCAACTGCCCGTTCTGCCCAATATGAAAAGGATATAATTTTTCTTTTGCATTGATGAGCTGCTGGCGGAATCCCTCATCAATTTTCAATAGCTGTGTTGTCTTAATGACTTCGGTAAAAAGCTCACGGATGATAGACATATCCATGGTTGATGCCATTGTTAGCTGGTATTCCTTCTTGTTAATCTTAACCGTATTTTCGGGCGAAGTAGATGGGTTGGTAACCAGCCATCCTGTTTTTGGATCTGTAACCAACCAGTGAAGCATAAATTGAGCAGCGCCTTTCATTAAGGGATATGCTTCAACGGCAAGAAATTTTTTATCACCGGTAAATAAATAATGCTCCCACAAATGCGTGCTAAACCATGCACCCGCCATGGGCCAGGCCGACCAGCGGGGCATTGCTTTTGGATCATCCCATCCCAGTCCGCCCGGTGGTGAAGTCTTTGCCCAGACGTCTGAATTATGATGGGCTACCCATCCTTCCCGGATATTATAATTCGTTTTGGCCGTTACCGCACCATTTGCGGACAGCGATTTCATAAAATTAAATAGTGGCAGGTGGCATTCAGACAAGTTTGTATTTTCCGCCGGCCAGTAATTCATTTCTGTATTAATGTTGGTAGTATAGTTACTGCCCCAGGGTGGTTGTACAGCTTCATTCCAGATGCCCTGTAAATTGGTGGGCAACGATCCCGGTCTTGATGCCGCAATCATAAGGTATCTTCCAAACTGGTAGTACAAAACAACCAGCTGTGGATCATATTGCACCGCAAAATTTTTTAACCGGGTATCAGTGGGTTGTTTAAGCAGTTCCGCATCGCCGCCAAGAGATAACTGCACCCGTTTAAATAAAGATTGATAGTCTGCAATATGGTCTTTCTTTAACTGAACAAAAGATTTGGCGCTTGCTTTTTCCAAATTTGCGGTTACTTCCAAAGAAGGATCTTTTCCATTCAGTCCGGGTGATTTGTCAAAGCCATTAAAGCTGGTGACTTCAGACAGGTAAATGGTAACAGCATCCGCTCCTGATACATTTATTTCATTGCCCGATTTTTTTACGGAGCCATTGCCGGCAACAATTTTTACACGCACTTCAAAGTTCATTCCCTCCCCCTTCCAGTCATCGTATTCCACCTGTTTTGGTTCATAGTCTCTATTGGCTACAAATTTGGGTGCCTTTCCTCTTAATAATAAAATGCCTTCTGTGCCCGATGAGGAAGCATTGCATTGGTATTTTAACTTGCTGGTAACAGCAGCCGTAAAATTAACAGCCCCCTTTCTATCGGCCGTTATACGCACTATCATTATTTTGTCCGGGTGGCTGATAAATGTTTCACGTTGGTAGGTTACGCCGTTGATGGTATACTTTACGGTAGCAATGGCCGTATTCAGATCCAGGCCACGGTAATAAAACGATGTGGTAGAATCCTGTGTTGAATTTGTCAGCCACAGATCGGCCAAAGGAAGGTACCGGGCCGAATAAGGACCCTGCATCTTTTTATACAAACTGGTAGCACTGTCGTAGTCACCCGCAAAAATTTCCTGCCGCAGTTTTGGCAGAAGCACCGGTCCGTTGGGATTGTTGCCGGGGTTGGGATAACCCGACCAGAGTGTATTGTCATTCAGCTGAAATCGTTCACTTGCAACTCCGCCAAAAACCATGGCACCCGTTTTTGCATTACCCAGTGGCAGGGCCTCTTCCCATGCACTGGCTGGCTGATTATACCATAGTTTTAGATCAGGCGCATTTGCCTGTCCGCTCGAAAAATAAGATACCACAAAAAAAATATAAAAGGCAATTCCTCTTTTCATCAGTAAGATTAATTAATTGCTTTTATTTTTTTGTACTTTTTGCATGACTGAATTTTCTGGCCATTGAAACCTATTTGAAATCTGTAAGGTGCAGCGCCGCCAGAGCTGCCCGGCAAACCTTACAGGTTTTACACCTGCCACCGGCTGCAGGATTTTGAAACACAAATAAATATAATCCTTTAAGTTTTAATACGGCTTCGTTAACCTATTACTAAGCTATCTTACCATCTTATTAAATTGGATTGCCAGTAACCGCCTGTTGTTTTACAGGGGCCTGTATTCACATGCCTGTATAAAGAAGACTGCAGCTTATCTTACATCGGAAACGCAAAAACCTGCAAATGAGTCAGTTGGGAAATTTTTCGAATCTCTATTCGTCCGCTAAAAGGCTCTACGAATAATACGTTTAGTTGTCATAAATCGCTTTGTAATATTAAACGGATAATCTTTTTTGATAAGGAACCTGTTCTCCGTGTTCAATACCGCGTTAGAGTATTCTGAAATACATAGCCCAACAGTAATTTGAGACCATAAAATTTTCACTCATGTTGCGCCAACCCGTGTGGTAAAACGAAACCTTTGTACTATTATCCTTAAGCGATAATATGAACCCTATTTTGGTTTCCATCCACTCTTCGTCGGTCTTCGTCATTTGTAATTCAAACGCGTTATTTACTGTTGATTTTGTAACGACTGCTTCCCATTGATACGGTTCTCCAAAATTAAGCAGGTAAATTATTCCAACGTATGCACCGAACCTACGGTTCTTTATTTCCTTTTATCGTCTGTTTACAACGGATTAAAATCCGTTGTTACGATACCAACCGAGGCTACGCCTCTTCTTGCAACACAACCAGAGCCCTAGGCTCGACCCACTTTGCAACACCGGGTTTCAACCCGGTGCGCCACCGTCAACACAGCAACAAGAGCCATAGGCTCGGCCCATTTTGTATCGTCGGATTTATATGCACCGAACCTACCGTTCTTTATCTCTTATCGTCTATATACAACGGATTAAAATCCGTTGTTACAATATCAACCGAGGCTACGCCTCTTCTTGCAACACAACCAGAGCCGTAGGCTCGACCCACTTTGCAATACCGGGTTTCAACCCGGTGCACCGCCGCAGACACCGCAACAAGAGCCATGGGCTCGATCCATCTTGCGCATACAGGAGACTGAAATCTGTTGTTACGATATCCAACAAGCAAGGCCTCTTGTTGTAAAAGGGCTGCCTTGCCAATAATCACTTTGCCAGGATCGTAAGTGCAACTGTTACGCACAGGGGGATATTTTCTGTTACTTTACCGGGTCGCGTAAGATAATCTCAGTTTTTGGCCACCAGGTTTTCCAATGCACCAAAAGCATGGTCTATCACAATTTTCCAGGTGCCGTCCGGCTGCTGCTTCATTAGCTCAATTCCTTTGGCGCTTATTTTCACTTCTTTGCCATCGGTAATATTCCATTCAGAACGCCCAACGGCTACATCCCCTGCCTGGAGACAATAAACTGTTTTAATTTCCATTTTACCCTTAATGGAAAGAATAGCTTTTATCGCTTCCTCAAACTTTTGTTTACCCGATACGGCCTTACCAGGCTCAGGAACGAAGACGCCGTTGTAATCGTACATGTTTAATACTGTGGACACATCGCCGGTGTTGAAGGCTGCTGCAAGTGTTGAATGAGCATCTTCTGCTCTTTTTGGTAGATTCATTGTTGTTAATTTTTATTGGTGATTAATGGTTTGACTTGTTTCAATATTTATGGAGTAAAGAACTATGAAAGGATGGCAGCAAAGCTTTTCTCTTTATTGATGCTGCTGGCGTACCCGCCGATATTGCCGTAGAGTTGATTAAACAGGAAGGGGCCCATGCTTACCCGCTTTACACCAAGTTTGTTCAACGTATCAAAACCAGGAAGTCCGGGAATACACATTACATTCAACGGCAATTTTGTATGGTTTACTGCCGCTGAGATATCTTCTTCCGCGCAAATACATGGCAAGAAAATCCCGTCTGCCCCGCTGGTTTCATACACCCTCAGCCTTTTTAGTGTTTCCTGTTGTTTATCTTTTACATTGAGGATATACGTATCGCAGCGGATATTGATGAACAGGCTTAAACCATTTGCCGAAAGCTTATTTTTAATATGCTCAATAGTTTTTGCAAATGTTGCGGCATCCTTCAAAGCCCTGCCCGATTGAATAATGGAAGAGTCTTCAATGTTTATTCCGGCAACCCCCAGGCCAGTAAGGCGCTGAATATTTTCATAAATTTCTTCGTCTGTTTTTCCATATCCCGTCTCTATATCTACCGACAGGGGAATTTGTATGGACGACAATATCCGCTTAATTATAAAGAGGTAGTCATTGAATGACATTTCTTCTCCGTCTTCATAGCCAAGACTATTTGCCACCGCCATGCTTGATGTAGCTACCGCAGGGAATTTCAATTCCTGAAATTGCAGGGCACTTTTTGCATTCCATACATTGGGCAGTACCAACAAAGCATCTGAGTGATGCAGGTTTTTGAATTTTTCAAAATTTTGTGACATGAGTTTTCCGATCTTAATGAATAAAATTGTTTACTGATATGCTTAAATATCAGACACAAAAATATTACGACGGAAAAAAACGGAATTGTACGAAACGGAACAAACTATTTATTTGCTGAAGCAAGAACAGCAGAAGGATTTTCCGGGTTATAACCGGAAGGTGTGCTACCGGTAAAAGATTTGAATTCTCTTATAAAATGTGATTGGTCAAAGTATCCGCATTCATAAGCAATAGAAGTAAGTGATTCATTTTGTTTTGCAACAAGCAGCAGGCTGTTTTGAAAGCGGTTTATTTTGCTGAATAACTTTGGTGTTAACCCTGTATATTGTAAAAATAATTTTTGGAGATACCGGGATGTAATACCATACCGGGAAGCCACATTGTCAATATTATCAAAAAAATCCTCCTGCTTTAGTTCTTTAATAATATTTCCTATTAAATGTATCCTGTTTAATCCTTTTTCAGAAAGTGACAACCTTTGCAATAAGAAAGCTTCTGTAATCTCAACCCGTTTGTCTAAAGCCTGAGGCGCTAACAATTTTACATGCAATTGATGGACTGCATTGCCGGCGACATTTTTATAATCCGTAACCTTGTTATTAAACAGCTCAACATTGTCATTCAGAAAAATAGAAGCCGTATGGGGAAAGAAGCGGATACCGAACATGGTATTTTTACCGAGCGATTTAAAACTGAGGGGCTGTATGATTTGTCCCCATAATTCAATGCCAGGAGTTGTTATAAAATTGCCGTTTTCTTCAGTCTGCCATTGGCCATTTCCCAGGTTAAACATAATTTCTATGCAGCCTGTAGCAAAAGCCTTATCCACGAACGAAACACTGGTTTCAGATTCGTACAGGTAAAAGCATTTTACATAATTCTTTAAGCTTTCGCCAGGGGCGATTTCTGTATACTTCATTATTTCCGCTGACTTTACACCGATGAAAATTAAATACTAAAGTTACAATAATGAACTGTTATTAATACTTAACCGCCCGTTTAACGGCTTCCTGTAAATACCGCACACTATTTTAGCAAAATTAGATATTGTGTAATGACTGGAATTGTATAAATCGGAACTAATATAGAAACATGCCGCGCGTTTGTATAATAGCCCTGAATGTTTTGTAAACTGAACAGCCGCTATTACAGGTAGTTCAACCGTCTAAGTTATTGATGTCCTGCAGTGGCCGCATCAAATACCCGGCAAAAATTAGCACCGCCTATCTTGCCGATTTCCTTTTCGGTAAAGCCTGTTTTCAACAATGCATCAACGACAGTGAAATAGAAACCGGTCTTCTGATCCGGCCATGTTTGGTTGGTACCGTTGCCAAACCTGTTTCGGTTATTATCACCGCCCGGGTCATTCTTATCATTGCTATCCTTGTGATTGCCAGGATTGCTGCTTTGTTGGGGAGAAGTTCCTGGTTTAGGGCCAAAGCCGCCGGGCGATTTGTAAGCCGGTGTCAACTTGGTATCTGTACCTATGCATACATGTTCAATGCCTGCAACGTCAACCATGGCCCTGATATTCCGGGCATACTCCAACGGCGTATCTGCAAGGTGTGTCCATACGCCAATAACGCCGCCAGTGTTTGCGACAATTTTAGCCTGTTCCTTGCTAATGAGCCTCGGGCGCATCATTTTAGCCATATTCTCATTCTGCCCCAACTGAGTATCGAGGCCGGTATGAGAAATGAGAACGGGGTGGATTGCTACTTTTAATGCAGCGTTTACTGTTTCATTGCTGGCATGCGAAAGATCTACCAAAATGCCCAGTTTGTTGCATTCTCTAATGACGTCTGCCCCGAATGAAGTCAGTCCCTTCCATTGTGCAGGGTTTGTAAAAACATCGCCCAAAGGCACTGACGCATCGTGGTCATGTAGTAAAGTGAGGTGGCGTACGCCCTTGCCGTAAGCTGCTTCCAGCCTATCCAAATGCCCTTCTAAAAAGTGAGCACCCTCAACCGACTGAATAACGGTTGGTATATGCTTGTTATGTGCTTTATTTAGGTCTGCCAGGTTCAATGAACGCTGCATATTGTTACCTGTCAGCATCTTGTCCATTGCACTCAGTCCGTTTATAAACCGATCATAGGCCTCTCCCGGGTTACGCAGCTGCTGATAATCGACCGCAAATGTCATACAGATGGCTGATAACCCCGATTTTATCATTTCGCCTGCCAGGTCAACTTTTGGACCGGGCAACTCCGCCGCGTTAAGGGGTACATCAATATGATTGTGCGTATCTATCCCGATTGTATTGGCCACAATCGCAGCTACCCGCGGGTCATCTTCCCTGATGGTCCACGGCATGAGGGAGGCAAACACAGTTGTTGCTCCGGCCCCTGTTACAGTGGAAATAAATTTTCTGCGTGTCCATTCCTGCCGGGGCTTTTTCATACTAATAAAAGATATTCCTTTATCTATTTCATTAAATAAATGGCGTTCTGTCTTTAAGTCGCTTTTTTTTGTCAATTCACTTATCAGGCATTGCTGCAGATAATTTATCTTTTTAGGCCCTTCCTTATACGAACCGCTGCCAATTGAGATTCACCAGACAGAACCAAAATACGCCGCTATAAACTACTGATTGCGGGGTTTTAAAAATTCGTCTGTAAAATGTTCCCTGTGCTTAGGTTTTGCAAATTTATCTGCGTTATAACTTTTAGAGTCACCTTTTGGTATTGATAAGGATGTCCAGCCATTTTCAGCAGTCATTTTTCCAATAAAAACTATTTGCCCGATATGATAGGGGTAATGGGCGAGTTGCCGGTTGATTGCATCCATTACCGTATGTCCCATATTTCTTATGTAAATTATTTTCTGCAGGTCATCTGCTGTCAAAACGTTTAGTGCGTTGAACAAACAGTTCCACCCTTCATTCCATTTGTCTAAAAGTTCCTGCCTGGTAGCAATTCCATTTTTAAACTCAGCATCCCTGTTGCGCCATTCCTTTTCTCCGTCTGTTGTTAAGAAATCCGTCCAGCGGGAAAGCATATTGCCCCAAAGGTGTTGTACTATGATGGCAATGCTATTGGCATCCTGGTTGTATTGCCAAAAAAGTTTATCATCGGGCACCTGGGCAAAAGTTTTGTCGCCAAGCATTTTATAATACTCAAATTGCTTTTTAACGCTTTCTAAATAATTATTTGTCATATAACTATTCGTTTATTTTTTTGATTGGTCATAATTATCGTCGGCGGCAGGATTGGCCTTCCATGATTCGTTGGCCTGGGTGGAAACCGATCGAAAATGAAGTTCGTTTTTTCAAATTTTTAGTTTCTTTGTCTGACACCAGGTGAATATGCACCGAACCTACGGTTCTTTACTCCCTCTTATAGTCTTTGTCAACGGATTAAAATCCGTTGTTACAATACTAACCGAGGCTACACCTCTTTTTACAACGCGATCAGCGTAAACATCAATTGAATCGTTCGCACACCAACGCAGCTTCTTGTTGCAATAATGTCCTTTGCACTTCCGTTTGCCTGGCTCAACTTGCATAAAGCCTATGCCATCTGCTATTTTGCGTCAACAGGATACTCTCAAAAAATACAATATCCTGTTAACTTCTTTTTGAAACCAAATCTATAAAAAATCCAAAAAACCAGACAAAATGGGTTTACAACTAAAGGAATTACCAGTACATCCTGTAATTTACTTTGTTTACGTGAGCTAAGAAAAATTCCCCGTAGGCCGGTTTTTTTCCCAGGACGGGTAGTCAACCGCGGGTTACTTGTTTCATACTGTCTCCATTGTTACGGATTGGTGTTCCGTCCCACCGACCAGGCCCCCACCGTAGTTATTAGGTTAAAAACATTTACATTCGTGTATACACACCACACAATTAGCGGCTATTTTCGTGACAGCATTTCAAAGAGCGGGAGCGTATAATTTCAAAGAAACAGGGTGAACAAGACTATTAACAAAGTAGGTTTTTGGTCAGGGCTTATCGCTTTTGCCTCAACAATGGCCTATGTCATTGTTCAATTGTTGCAGGTGGCAGGCGTCCTTCGCTATCCACTGGATGAAACACTAATTTACGGAACCTCCCTTTGCATTGTTTTTCCTTTTGTTCTTGAAATGCTTGCACTTCATTATATAACACCCGATGATAAAAAATTCTGGAGCCATGCGGGTCTTATCTTCTCTGTTATTTATTCCGTGTTTGTTACAGCCAATTATGTTGTCCAATTGGCAACGGTTATTCCTATGAAGTTAAAAGGTGCTGCCAATGAAATTCATATTCTTGAACAAACACCTCATTCTTTATTTTGGGATTTTGATGCGTTGGGATATATATGTATGGGATTAGCCATGCTGGCAGCGCTTCCTGCTTTTGAGAAGCGTGGGTTTCAAAAATGGGTCAGGATTTCCTTTTTAGCCAATGCGCTTGTTACCCCTTTGATAACGTTTGTATATTTTTACCCTGCCTATTCTGAGAAATTACTGGTGCTTGGTTTCCCCTGGGGAATTACAGCACCATTGGCCATGTTGTTGCTTGCAATCAGGTTCAAAAAGAATTACTAAATAAAATCACCTCAATGAATAAGCCTGCTTCAACAGAAAAATTCATTCGCTACGCCCTGGGGATATTACTCCTGGTTTTGGCACTAAATGCATTTGCTGGTGGTTATTATGGAATGTCGGGCGCAAGAAATGTACCTGTCGAATGGTTGAAAGACAGCCCATTTCACAGCTACTTTATTCCAGGCATTATTCTTTTTGTTTGTGTTGGCGGTTCAGCTCTATTTGCCGCGATGGCTGTATTGAGGCGATACCGGATAGCACGCAAAGCGGCTTTCTCTTCCGGCATAATCGCTCTTCTCTGGCTTTCGGTACAAGTGGCAATAATAGGATATGTTTCATGGATGCAGCCGGCAACTGCAGTTGCGGCTGTTATCATTCTTTTTCTAACCTGGCAACTTCCAAAGTATGGGTATTAATTTTTTTTTGTTTGGGGCAAAAATCCCGCTAAAATCAAGATCTTTAAACGCCACAAATAGCCGGGAGTATCACCTGCATTCATATTCATACTCCCAGATAACCCCTGTTGCCGATCCTGTCTGGCCCGAAATAGATTCTATAAGACCGTTGCTTATAAAACTGTAATTAAACAATCTTGTTTCTGAAAGAGGACAAGAGCTTTCCTGTTTGGTCACCAGCTGTTCGCTGAAATAATAGGGAAGCTTGTAATAGCTATAGTTAGCATTACCATCGCAGAAATAAAAATAACTGAAGCGGCCCATGGGGTTTGGCTTTGCACCATCATAGCTGAATTGTGTGGTGCAAATGGTTTGTTGGTTTAACCGGTGCACCACCGACTGAATATTATTGCCCTGCCAGACAATCTGGTGGTCATACAAATTTCCAATTTGGCTTACTGTATTTTCTTCCCTTACATTAACCATCTTTCCGTTGTCATAAGTAAATACCAATTTACCCTCATCCACCCAACTACTTCCCTGTTTGGTATAAAACCTGAGCTCAGTTACCTGTCCATTTGAGTTATATTCCATTTCTGACCGGTAATATGGATCCGCTACGGGTTCATCCCTGCGTATCACCCTTTTCTGTTTATTAAAGTATAATTTATAGCCAGGGTAGTTTTCACCTACGGTTACCAAACTATCGCCACTGTAAGTAACAGATAGTTTTGTTGTACTTCCGGCATTGGTCATTTTTGAAAACCTGCATTCAGGTTCCTTATTTTCTTTTTTACAAGCCAGCAGTAGCATGGTAGTAAAAAAGAGTAAAGCAATCTGGCGCATGGTGCATTTTTTTGACGGAATTATTACAGTGCTGCAAAATTCCAAATTATTCGTGCAAATCATTTTTCACAGCTAAATATAACGTACGATTTTCCTTATCCCCCAAATAAAAATAAAACTAAAACCAACCGTCTGAAATATTATTCCTGGCTATAGCCATATTATAATTTGTATCCACAAAAAATCGTTTTTAAATGTGAAAGCCCGGACAGGAACCCCTCTGCCCACGTACTACGCGCAGGTTGGTCAATGCCTTTCATTTTCCCATTCTTCATCAATGGTTTTTAAGTCATCGTCCGGGTAATCTATTTCCTCTTTATTCAAACCCTTCATTTCCGGGTCTATTATCGCACAAAGAATTTCATCAACTTCAGACAAATGGATGTCCATTGATGCAATAAAATTCTTCCGCAGGTACAACGCATAGTCGTCTTCAATTGAAAACGCTTGCTCTCTTTTCTTACTGAAGCTGTATTTAATTATATGATACAGGCTAAGCCTAAAATTGTACAAATCATTAAATAAGCGTACCAGGTTTACAGGCTCCTTATCTATAATTTCTGAATGGTGGGGAAAAACACTTTTTGATGTACTAATAATCCGGCTTATCAAATCCTGGTACTTTTCCTGGTTGGTGTCAGCAATAAACTCGCCTGTAGCAAAATATTTGAAATTTGTCAGCGTCTTTAAATACTCATCCCTGTTCATTGGTTTTGAACGTCCCGAAATACAATAGACTGTGAGTATTTGCCGGCCGCCCTTTATTTGAGGCTGGGGTTTGGCATTTGTCTTTGATATACCAAAGCCAATCAAAAGTTTTTCCAATTGTAATTGCCGAAGCTGTGATGGTTTTGAACTCTTCATTCGTTTCGAAGTATTCCAAAATCCGTCATAGTCCAGGGCTTTATATAATAAATCTTTCGCTGTAAACATCGTAGTGGATTTGCGAATGACGTCGGCTACCGGTTCATTAATTGGACTTAAATATAGCAAATCCAGATTTAAGAACGGCGGCCCTAAGTACGTTTAAGGACCCGTTGGGCCAAAGCCAGGTTGGGCAGCTGACTAATAGTTGCTTTTTCTAATTCCTATTTAAAAAATGAGGTATTCGCTATTTTGGAGCCATTATTTCGATGTAGTGATAAAGAAGAAATGTGTTCAATCTTCACCCGGTCGTATTTGAGAAGATGTTAAACCAGCTATCTACCGGGGTTTGCTTGTCCGGGTTTATTCCTTTATAATAATATTCATTGCTGCCGGGATCATATGCATAATCCTTGCTCCAGTCGGGGTATCTGGCTGCTGTAAGTTCAACGCCGTCCATAATGGTGTTGATGATGTTATTGGTCATGACCGGATGCAGCGAAATTCTTATCCAGCCTGGTTTAGCCGATAGATCGCCTTTGCGCAATGCCTGCAATATTTTATAGGACTTGTCTTTGTCGACCTGTAACAGGTAATGACCGTAAGTGCCGGCGCAGGAACAACCGCCGCGCGATTGAATACCAAACCGGTCATTGAGCAGTTTTACAAACAGTTGGTGACTGGCGCCTTTTATTAAGAACGAAAAAATAGCCAGCCGTTGTTTATTACGCTGCTCCAGCAATACGCAATTTCTGATGGCTGCCAGCCTGCTGAAAACAAGATCAACTATCTCTGCTTCGCGTTGCAGGATCCGGTCTGTGCCCATTGCTTCTTTTAAGCGGATACACATGGCAATTTTGATGGCGCCCAGGAAGGGTGGCGTTCCACCGTCTTCCCTTTGTTCAATATCATTGACATAGTGATGATGCAAATCCCATGGATTGGAATACAACACTGTACCTCCGCCCGGCTGATCCGGAACCCGGTTGTTACAGAGCTGTTGATTTAAAATCAATATTCCGGGTGTGCCCGGGCCGCCTAAAAATTTGTGCCCGGAAAAATAAATCGCATCCAGGTGGGCGTCTTTTTGCTGTGGATGCATGTCTATTGCTGCATAAGGGGCGCAACAGGCAAAGTCAACAAAGCACCAGCCACCACAGGCATGCAGCATTTTCGCAATCTCCTGGTAAGGGGTTTTAATACCGGTTACATTGGAGCAGGCGGTTACTGCCGCTATCTTACGTGGGCGATCTTTGTATTGTTCCAGCAGTTCCTTCAAATGTGCAAGATCTGTGTTGCCGTCAGCAGCAACGTTAATGATGACTACCGATGCCATTGTTTCAAGCCAGCTTGTATGATTGCTGTGGTGTTCCATATGGGTGATAAAAACCACCGGTCTTAATTTTTCTTCAGCTTCGGAGTACTTAATGTTGTACGAAGTATAATTTTTGACGCGCTCCGGCACCCGTAATCCCAGGATGCGCTGTAGTTTGTTCACGGCATGCGTCATGCCGCTGCCGCAGAAAATGATGGCGTCGTCATCAGCAGCATGCACATGATTTTTGATAATCGTCTTAGCCTGTTCATAGGCTTCAGACATGTAGCTGCCTGTAACAGAACTGGTGGTATGCGTATTCCCCACAAAGGGTAATATATATTTTTGTATGCCATCTTCAATGGGCTGGTAAGCACGTCCGCTGGCGGTCCAGTCTGCGTAGACAATTTCCTTTTGCCCGAATGGCGAATCAAACTGCTGGCGGCTGCCGATGATATTTCTGGCAAATACCGCAAAATAATTTTCCAGTGTGTTGTGTTCTGCAGTCATTTTTTGGCCGGTTGCGTAGAAGTAGATTTGCCAAACAGGTTATGTGGTTTTCTGCCATATTCATCCTTCAATAAAAAAACAGCCAGGATCAGCAAGGTTATAAACGCAGCAAGGATTAGCAGTTGCAGGGCCGAAATTTTTTGAATGGGCTGCCTGGTCTTCGCCTCACAGACTTCTCCCGGGCAGTATTGTGTTTTGCCCTTATTAAAGAGTGCATAGAATTTACAGGCCAGGCAGATCCCGAAGGCGGATTCAAAAAATAAAAACAGCAGGCAAAGCATACATGCAATCCCGGATATCGGGCTGTATGAATTGACCAGCACCATCAGCACAAACATGGAAGCCGACAGGATCAGACCGACTATCCAGGCAAATTTTTTCTGTGCTGCACCTACGTACTCAGGCGTCTGGTTTCGTACTATCAACCGCGCGAAGATAAGAGTGGGCGCATACCTTGGCTGTACAAAAACCCGGATGATAAAATCGGTTAAAAAAAATGTGATGACGTATTTAATTGGTACAAAATTTCCTTTGGACAATATAAGTACCAGTGAGATAAAAGTGGCCAGGAACAGGATGCCTGCTGCCGCCCTGATTTCCCTTTCATTCAACACAGCTATATCATAGCCCACCACTCTTTCCCCGAATGCAGATTTTTTAGTCATGATGGCGATTTTTACTGCTGCAAGAATATTCTATTCAGCACAGCCTTTAACCAGGTCGTCAACAAACAACCTTTTTGGGTATACAAACAACGGTGCCCTAAAACCCTGCTGAAAAAGATTTACCGATATTTATCGTGGCTAAGCATGAACACGAAAAAAAACATTGATGCAAAACGGATACGATTTTATACCTGGGTAGGACTCAGCTATTTCCTGCTGGGGACATTGACCGATGGAGGCCAGCATCCCGAACGGTGGCCGGGTACCTTGCTGAACAATGCCTGGGGTGCTGTGTATGTGACTACGCTAAACCTTATTTTTTTCGAATATACATGGCCGCGGCTTCGTTGGAAAAACGCAGGAAGATCCCTCCTTCTTCTGACGGGTCATATCATCTTATATTCTTTTGGCCTGTACCTGTGGCGGGGAATTGGCATTGGCCTGCACATTTACACTTCCTTCGCTACCTACCCGGATATTGCAGCAAATCTCTCGGCACGCATGAGTTACAGCACGGAGTCCCTCTTCTTTTTCGGTATTATCCGGCATTTTTATAACTATGTGTTGCTTAAACACACAACCCAGCAACTGCGCATTGAAAAGCAGGCCGCAGAACTCAATTATCTCCGCGCCCAAACCAATCCCCATTTTTTATTTAATACCCTGAACAATATTTATTCTTTGTCCAGGGATAAAAGTGATCTGGCACCGGAGTCAATTTTACGCCTCTCAAAAATTCTGCGGTATATGCTCTATGAAACCGGTGGTGCCTCGATATCCATCGAACAGGAGATAAGAATCGCCGCCGACTATATCGCACTGGAAAAATTACGGTACGATGATTCGCTGCGTGTTAATTTTACACATGATATTGAAGACAAACAGCAGGCGCTGCCTCCGCTGTTGCTGATACCGCTGGTGGAAAATGCCTTTAAGCACGGCGTGTCGGAAACAAGGAGCCAACCCTTTGTTGATATTCAACTTTCGGTACGCAGGCAGCAACTTGTTTTTATTGTAAAAAATTCTACCGGGGAGGCAGCTGCAGACAACCCTATAAAAGAAAACATCGGACTTTCCAATTTGCGCAGGCAGTTGGAATTGCTGTATACGGATTATGACCTTTCTGTTGTATGGAACAATGCTGTTTTTACCGCCTCTTTACACATTAACCTGGCAAGCCATGTCTGAAATAAAATGTATTGTAATTGAAGATGAACCACTCGCTGTAAAAGTGCTGGTGGATTATATTGCGGCAACACCCTTCCTCGAATTGCAGCAGACCTTTAAAGATGCATTATTGGCTACCGATTTCCTCCGTGACCACTCAACCGATTTAATCTTCCTGGATATACACTTGCCAAGGTTAAAAGGCATGGCTTTTTTAAAAACCCTCGCCCATCCCCCCGCGGTAATTGTTACCACTGCCTACCACCAGTATGCCGTTGAAGGATTCAATCTTAATGTAACAGATTACCTGCTTAAGCCTTTTGATTTTGAGCGGTTCCTTACAGCGGTGAGCAAAGTACGTACCGCGCAAACACTGCAACCACCAAAGCTGATACCCGAACCCAAAGATTGTATATACCTGCCGGTACAAAAAAAGAAAGTGAAGATTCTATTTGCCGATATTGTGTATATCGAAAGCCAGCGGGAGTATATCAAAATAGTCACCACTAAAACGGCTTTCGTGTCTAAAATGTCCACGCATGAAATTGAAACCATGTTACCGGTGCAGCTGTTCAAGCGTGTTCACAGATCATTTATCATCTCGGTTAGTAAGATTGATTCCTATACTGCCGACAATATCGAGGTAAACGGTGTTTCCATCCCGGTCGGCAGGGCGTATCGAGCGGTGGTGGAAAACCTCTAGCGCAAGGCTGGTGGCGGGTATATTTTTGAATGATGTATTGGTCATTATTCGTTCAGGGTAAAAAAAAAGCCAGGTGGTAAAAAACACCTGACTTTTTTGCTTTTAAAAACTGCTACAATAGATATGAGAAACCTTTATTTAATTCTTTGCCTTTTTCTTCCGTTTTTATACCATTCGGTGATCAATAACCGGGATTTTGTTTGATAGCATCATGACTCTTTTTAATTTCATCCCTTGGAATGGGCAATAAGTAATAGTAATCACCCTTCCATGGGTTTCTTACTTCTGCATTGTCAATTACGCCATAGGTGTAAGACAGTTTGCCCAATAAATCACCCTGCTGGGCGCCGGTCCAGTCCATCTTTACACTGGTTAATCCTTTAATAGGAATATCAATATTTCCGGGAGCGGCTTTCCAGCGCATCAGGTCGAAGAACCGGTGATCTTCCAAATGCAATTCTATGGCTCTTTCGTTTCTGTAGTCTCTTACCAGGTCGGCTCCTGAGCTGGTAATATCCGGCATATTAACGGATGGCCTCCTCCTGATTTTATTGATATACTCACGGGCAAGCGCTTCATTGCCCAGGGCAATTTGAATTTCTGCGTAGTTCAGATAAAATTCCGCCAATCTTAAAAAAGTAATCGCCTGGTTATAATCATAATCAAAACTTGCACGTGGGCCAGTAAAATCCAAAAGTTTTTTGAAAGTATAGCCCGTTTGCACCCGCCAATGAAATGGTGTTAAACCTTTTACCCAATAGGTCTTGGAATCACGTCCAAAATCATACAGCGTCTGTCCGTTTTTGGGATCCGTTTTATTGGGGTTAATATAAGGGCCTGCATTGTCGGGATTGGGATTGGCATCTTCCCAATATTCATAAGTTCTTACCGTGCTCTTCGCACCATCACTAATAGAAACGGGAGTACAACCCGGATAAATTATATCACTATAATATCTCGGATCCCTGTTTTTATTGGGCTGTTGCGGGTTATATCCCGATGCCGGGTTTACTGTTATTCCATCCGCCAGGTAAGGGTATTGCCCGTTGGTTAATTGAAACATGTTCACAAAAGTCTGGGTAGGCACAATGCGCTGCCTCGCATCAAAACCACATGGCCAGTAATCGTAGTTAAATCCCCAATCGGGTATCCGGGTGCCTGCTGTATGGCTTTTACCGAGAATTATTTCATCTGTTTTCACCGGCCTGGTAAAGAGATCGTCATGCGTGGGGTGCAGGGTAAAACCTAGGTCAAAGATGGCTTTGGTGGCAACCTCTGCCGCCTGCCATTTGGCCAGGTCATTTGTCGGGTTATTCAGGGGGCTTGCCATATACAACAGTACTCTCGCTTTTAATGCCATGGCGGCGGCCTTGGTTATTTTCCCCGCAGCGGGGGTTACGTTCTTTAATAACCCCGCAGCCAAATCACATTCATCCAAAATAAATTTTGTACACTCGGCATAGGTATTCCTCGGCGCATCAAAATTTGCATCATCCAATTTATAGCTGCTGGTGACAATAGGTACACCGCCAAATGTTTTGGTGAGCTCAAAATACATCCATGCCCGCAAAAAATGCATTTCTCCCTTCATCGGATCAAGTACAGCAGTCTCGATGGGAGAAGTGGTTGTCTTTTCAAAGAATACGTTGGCTTTTCTGATATATCCGTATTCATCATTCCAAACATTGGTAAGATCAGTGACATTATCAGGTGAAATAGTTCCCTGGATATACTGGCGGATACCGGCAGCCTTATCGTGGGTTTCGGGTTGATCCACGGCAACATCTGTCAATGCTTCAAATCCGCCGGTGCCGGGCAACCATATCGGTTTCATACCATTGTATACATTGTACACATAGTCCTGAAGAAAAACGGCATCTGAAAACACAGCATCATCGGTTAGTGAATCCAATGGCCTTTTATCCAACAAATTTTTGTTACACGAAACAACAAGGACTGTAATTCCAATAAAAAGTATGGAATAAATTTTCATCGTCCGCTTTTTTATAAATTTCAATGATTTCATAATAATTTTTTTTAGAAAGTAAGATTAGCTCCGAAACTGAATGTCCGCATGTTCGGATAGGCGCCACCGTTACCGAGGAGAAATTCGGGGTCAGCTGCCCCATACTTCTTAAGATTGTTAAAAAGCATAAACACGTTATCACCGGATACATAAACCCGCAGGCCGGCTATTTTAACCTTCGACAACAGGTTTTTCGGAAGATTATATCCTAATTCAACCGATTTAAAACGGGCCCAGGATACATTGTGATAATAAAAATCGGCATCCTCAGCTGCTACACCGGTTGGTGCAATCATTGGAAGAACAGCATTGGTATTTTTTAACGAATAAGAGTTGAGCGCTACGTACTCAAGACCATTTCCGCCCGCACCAGAGTTAAAGCCGTTGCTTAACCGCCATTTAGCTCCTGTCTGGCCCTGTAGTAGTATGGTCAGGTCAAAGTCTTCATAATCTAACCCGATGGTCAGGCCAAACTGTGTTTTTGGAAAACCGGTACCGTCATACCTGTACCTGTCGTTCGCATCAATTTTGCCATCATTGTTCAGGTCGGCAAATATCAATCCACCGGTGCGTGCCCCTGCATAGCTGGTATACTTGGCCACATCCGCATCTGTTCTGTAAATACCGATGGCTTTGTACACCAATATGGAATTAAGCGGATTTCCTTCCAGTTTCTGATAAGGCTCTGCCTGCGGCGTCTCATCAAAAAAGATGATTTTATTTTTAGCGTAGGAAATATTTGCACTTGTTCTCAAGCCAAGGCGGCCAAAATTTTGCCTGTAACCGGCCTGAATTTCAAAACCCTTGCTATTCATTTTTCCAATGTTCTCATCCGGTAACACCAAACCGGTGTAGCCCGGAATGGAGGCCTGTCTTTGACCAAGTATATGAGAAGTTTTTGTATTGAAAACATCGAACTCGAAGGTCAACCTGTTGTTCAAAAAACCTGTTTCCAGTCCAAGGTCTGTTTTTTCACTTACTTCCCAGGTAATATTGGGGTTGGGTGTTGAAGTAGGCGCTATACCCTGCACATCTGCACCATTAATAACCCAGCCGGCAGAATAGCCATAGGCCCCGATATACTGAAAAGGATTTACCCGGTCGTTACCCAACCGCCCCCACGATGCCCTTAATTTTAAATTGCTGAATATATTTTGGGGTATAAAGGATTCTTTGTTCAGCACCCATCCCACTGACGCCTGTGGAAAGAAACCATAGCGGGTTTCTGCCGGAAAAATGGGCGAACCATCGTACCTGGCGCTGAAGCCAAACAGGTATTTACCTTTATAATCATAGTTCACCCGCCCAAAATAATTCCGCCGGGCCGATTCTGAAGCGCCACCATTATTGTTCCAATTCTGGCGGTTGGGGCTTCCGGCTGAAAGCTGGTCAATCAACGGCGATGCATAACCGAGACGGCTGGTCCAGAAAAAATTGTCCTTATACTCCATTTGTTCATAGGCAATAAACGCAGCTATCCTGTGTTCTTTTATGCTGGTGCTATAAGAAAGCTTTACGTTTTCAGTAATTCGCTGGCTTTGTGCAAAATCCTCCCTAAGCCCGATATCTTCCACTGATCTTGATGGTTTCTTTACCACTTCTCCCGGGTTAGCGCCCCTTTCATAATAAAACCAGGTGTAGTTAAAAGTTTTATTATAGTTCTGGGTCTTATCGATAGAGGCAAAACCGTCCAGCGCCAGGCCTTTAACAAATGGCAGATTGTATTTGAACTTTACTGTACCACTGGCTACATCGGCTTTGTATCGCTGATAGCCGGGGCTGAGTATCCTGGCGGCAGGATTTAATTGAGACCATCCTTCGCCGGGATAGCGGTAATCGCCTCCAATATAGGCTTCCTGCAACGGGCTGGTATTGGCGAAATAAGCTATTTCTCCGGAACCTCCCTGCGGCGTCTGGGTATTCTTTTCCCGCACGGACAGGTCCAATCCTACTTCAAAATCTTTGGTCACAGAAACATCTATATTGCTTCTTACATTGTACTGCTTCAGCTTTGTTTTATCATCTCCGCGCAAAATTCCCCCCTGCGCGGCTGTTCCCAGCGAAACAAAGTACCTGACCTTGTCCGTTCCTCCTCTCATGGTAAGGGACTGTCTCGATTGTTTGGCCGGAGGAGCAACCAGGGCTTTATACCAGTTTTCCGCTCTTCTTGTACCATTCTTGAAAGATTGTACTAACGCATCGGGGAAGTCGGGTGCAGTGCCTTCCAGGGCCCTTCTATCGTTTAGCACACCCATATATTCAAAAACATCGGCCGATTTTGTTTTCATTGTAGGAGATTGGTAAGACTGCGTGGTACTAAAATCAAAAGAGGCCTTACCTGTTTTTCCCCGCTTGGTGGTTACCAGAATAACACCTCCGGCTGATTGTGCTCCGTAAACCGCAGCAGATGCATCTTTCAGTACGGATATGGATTCAATATCGTTCGGGTCAAGCCTGTTCAATCCATCCGGATCTGCATTGGCTACCCCATCAATGACGATTAATGCCGAACTGTTCCGGTAAGTGTTGGCACCTCTTACCAATATCTGGGCGTCATCAAAACCGGGTTGTGCACTTCTTTGGTTGACAAACAATCCTGCCAGCCTTCCGGATAAGGAATTTGACAGGGAAACTGCGGTTGATTTTTTAACCTCCGCACCAGACACCTGTACAACGGCATTGGTCAGTTCCTTCTTCTTCTGGGTACCATAACCCACTACTACTACATCATCAAGATTTTTTGAAAGCAACTCCATTTTTACGGCAGTGGCAGCCGATGAGCCGGCTTTGACTTCCACAGCCAGGTAACCGACATGAGAAAATACAATTGTACTGTTGGCATCCTTTACACTAATAGTGTATTTGCCATCTTTATCTGAAAGTACCGCGTTGCTGGTGCCTTTCTCAGTAATAGTAACCCCGTCTAAAGACGTTCCCTTGTCGTCCGTTATCTGGCCTTTGATAACGCGCTCAGTCAAACCGGTGGTTTTCCGGATAGTATGCACCGTGCCGGAAGGAGCATCTTTATCATTTGCCCATAGGGCGGTACACAAAAAACTTTGCAGCACAATCCCGCAAAGTGTGTATTTGGATTTGGACCAAATACCAAGCAGTCGTTTTGATTTCATAACCTTGGTTTATTGTTTTTTAAATTATCAAACGTTTCAACAGATTAAGGTTAACAGCAACTATAGGTTATCGGGCAATGGATAAAATTCCGGTCTGGCGCGTGTTTTTGTTTATTGTTGCCTATATTTGTATACATGTATATATGTATGTACATATCAAATTTAACTGAAAATTAATTTCTACCAAATTATTTTTTAAAAAAGTACCCGGGTTGTGCAAGCGTGCGCGTGGGTTGTGGATAACATGAAGACAATTGCAACAGGTAGCTTATTCATAACACGGGTTGAAGGCGGGCAATACAGGCAAAGGATTTGCAGTTACAATAGAAAGGCTTATGGCGAAAATGGCATACCGGTTCTTTTTATACACGAAATGCGGTGTCGGAGAAACACCAGGCTGAAATAAAAACGTACAACAATCAATACTGCTGCTTACACATTATTAAACGATGCAAATATGAAATTATCCCGGTTCCTTACCGTTTTACTGCTTACCTGGCTGATGATTGCCTCCTGCAAACAGCAGCACCAGTTGTTTCAACCAATCCCGTCAAAACATTCCGGTATCACCTTCAACAACAAAATAGTTGAAAATGACTCGCTCAATCCCATAGATGTAACAAATATTTACAATGGAGGCGGGGTAGGAATAGGTGATTTCAACAACGACGGTTTACAGGATGTTTACCTGACCGGCAATATGGTCTCCTCTAAATTGTATCTGAACAGGGGCAAGTTACAGTTTGAAGATATAACAAATACTGCGGGGGTAAACGGCAATGGAAAGTGGTGCAAGGGCGTGGCAGTTATCGATATTAACAATGATGGATGGATGGACATGTATGTATGCGCTTCCATGGGCAAAGATCCCGTAAAAAGGAAAAACCTTTTATACATCAACAAGGGCCTGAATAAAGATGGAATTCCTTTGTTTAAAGATGAGGCGGCTGCTTATGGTCTCGATGACAGCACCCATTCCACGATGGCCAACTTTTTTGATTATGATAACGATGGCGACCTTGATGTTTATATTGTGGTAAACGAGATTCCTTCTACGGTGAATCCTTCGGTTTTTAAAGAAAAAATTACCGATGGCAGTTTTCCCAGTACCGGCCGGCTTTACCGCAACGATATGAACCCTGCCCTGAAGCATCCTGTATTTACGGATGTAACGAAAGCAGCAGGCGTTACCATTGAAGGTTACGGGCATGGCGCCACGATTGCCGATATTAACAAAGACGGATGGAAAGATATTTTTGTAACCAACGATTTTATCGCCAACGATCTACTGTATATCAATAATCATGATGGCACGTTTACCGACAAAGCCGCCTCCTATTTTAAGCATACATCTGCCAATGGAATGGGGCAGGATATAGTGGACATCAATAATGACGGACTCTCTGATGTGGTTGAGCTGGATATGAACCCTGAAGATAATTACCGGAAGAAAATGATGCTCGGCGCAAACAGTTACCAGTCGTTCCAGCTCAATGACTTTTTTAAGTACCAGTACCAATATGTCAGAAATGCTATCCAGCTTAACGAAGGGCCCGGCCTCAAGGGTAACGATTCCATTGGCGACCCCGTATTCGGTGATATCGGTTATTTTGCAGGAATAGCCGAAACAGACTGGAGCTGGTGCCCCCTGGTTGCAGATTTTGATAATGACGGATGGCGCGATCTGGTTGTAACCAATGGCTTTCCCAAAGACGTAACCGACCGTGACTTTATTGCTTATCGCCAGGATGCGGCTCCCATTAGCCCACAAGCAAATACGCTGGCGCAAATACCTGAAGTAAAACTGCACAACTATGCATTTCAAAATAATGGTAACTGCCGCTTCAGCAATGTATCACTTGACTGGGGCTTAAGCACCCCCACTTTTTCAAACGGGGCGGCTTATGCAGACCTTGATAATGATGGCGACCTGGATATGGTCATAAACAACATCAATGATGAAGCTTCCGTTTATGAGAACACCATGATGGATGCAAAACCTGCAAACAAACATTATTTGTCGGTGCAATTGAAGGGCGATTCACTAAATGTAAATGGATTGGGAACATGGGTTGAACTATACTATGGTAATCAGCTACAGGTATATGAACAAACGCCCTACCGCGGATATCTGTCCAGTATTCAGCTAAATCCCCATTTTGGCCTTGGACAGGTTTCAACAATTGATTCCCTGGTTATTAAATGGCCCGATGGAACCAAACAGGTATTAAAGGATGTAACAACCGACCAAACAGTAAAAATTAATAAAGCAGATGCAAAGGATCGCTTCAGCTGGTCGCTCACGGTATTTGCGCAAAACAACTTGTTTAAAGATGTCACCAATACATTGGGTATTACTTACAGGCACTCCCAAACGGACTATGTTGATTTTAATATTCAAAAATTATTACCCCACAAGTTTTCAGAATACGGGCCATCACTGGCAGCGGGAGATTTGAATGGCGATGGCCTGGACGACATCATTGTTGGCGGAAATGCTTCTTTGGGCGCCACCGTTTTATTTCAGCAGGATAATGGCTCATTTCTGCAAAAAACAATAGTGCAGCCTGTCGAAAATATCAATGTGCAGTTCCAGGACATGGGCATCATTTTGTTTGATGCCGACAGGGATGGTGACCTGGATATCTGTATCTCCCGCGGTGGATATGAAAGCAAACCCAATTCGGAAGCTTACCAGGACCAGTTTTTTATCAACGACGGCAAAGGAAATTTCACCCCTGATTCGCTTGCACTGCCTCAGAATTTTACCAGCAAATCATGTGTAAGAGCAATAGATTATGACAGGGATGGTGATCTTGATCTTTTCATAGCAGGAAGAGTAGAACCATGGAGCTATCCCAAACCGGTATCCAGCTATATCTACAGGAATGATTCCAAAGATGGCAAAATAAAATTCACCGATGTTACCAGCCAGGTAGCAAAAGAATTAAATAATATTGGCCTGGTATGTGATGCCCTCTTTACTGATTTTAATAATGATGGCTGGCCGGATTTGGTGCTGGCCGGAGAATGGATGCCGGTAACTTTTTTTATAAATGACAAAGGTGTTTTTAAAAATGTAACTGAAAAATCCGGTATTTCCCATCAAATGGGGTGGTGGAACAGCATTGCTGCAGGGGATTTTGACAACGACGGCGATATTGATTTTATAACAGCTAACCTGGGAGATAATTCATTTTATAAGGCGACGCCGCAATATCCGGCGGCGCTTTATGCCAAAGACTTCGATAACAATGGCAGCTACGATGCCATTCCCGCTTTATACCTTCAGGCAAGCCAGGACGATACAAGCAAAAAAGAATTCCCAACAGCCGGAAGAGATGATATGGTAAAACAAATTATCGGGATGCGGTCAAAATTCCAAAACTATAAATCGTACGCCAGGGCTACGATGGATCAACTGTTTAACCCGGAGCAATTGGATGGAGCACTGAAATTAAAAGCAAATAATTTCAACTCTTCCTATTGCAGAAATGACGGGGATGGAAAATTCACATTAATTGCTTTGCCTTTTAAAGCCCAGCTATCCGCCCTGAATGGAATGGTGACCGATGATTTTGACGGAGACGGCAATCTTGATGTAGCAATCAATACCAACGACTATGGAACCGATGTATCAACAGGCCGTTACGATGCCTTAAATGGATTGATGCTGAAAGGAGATGGTAAAGGAAATTTCATTCCCCAATCCATTCTTGAAAGCGGCATTTTTATCCCAGGCAATGGAAAGGCCCTGGTAAAATTGAAAAGTAAAAATGGTCAATACCTGCTGGCTGCAGCACAAAACCGTGGGCCGTTAAAAATATTCGAATTGAAAAAAGAGTGCAGGCAAGTATCCCTTCAACCAGGTGATGTAAGTGCAGACATTTTATTTAAAGACGGCAGAAAACAAAGACAGGAGTGTTACTATGGTTCCTCATTTCTCTCACAGTCGGCAAGGTTCGTGCGTATTGGTAATAACGTTACATCAGTAGTGATTACAGATAGCGGGGGGAAAACAAGAAAATTATCTTTTTAACGAACAAGCGTTGAAATAAAATTTATTGCCCCGGAGTTTTTCAGGCCTAAACAAAAATGCAATGAAAAAAGACATTCAATCCATCTGCTCCCTGAGCATCTTTTTCATACTAATCACCGGATGCCATCAAAAACAAACAACACCGGTATCAGATGCAGATATCTTACATCAAAACCAGGACCTGCTTACCAACGTGATCATTTATGATGTATTTAGCCCGCCTGTAGCATCCCGGCTTTATGTATACACTTCATTAGCCTCTTATGAAGCTATCCGGTTTAGTAAAGAGGGAACTGCTTCCATCGCGGAGAAGCTGCATGGTTTCGGAAAAATGCCTGAACCCGAAAAAGGCAAGTTGTATGATTATACGCTGGCTGCCTCCAAAGCCTTTTTCACGGTAACCCGCAACGTCAAAGTCTTTTCCGTCGACTCATTGAAAGCTCAGGAAGATCTTGTTTATACCACTTTTAAAGAAAAATTAGACGATGCTGTCTATCAACGGTCCATCGCTTTTGGCGATACTATTGCCAAAGTGATCCTGGCAAGGGCCAGGAACGATGGCTATCTTTTATCGAGAGGAAAACCGAAACACCTGGGTAGTAAAGAGCCCGGCAAATGGAGGCCTACTCCACCCGACTATTTAGACGGTGTGGAGTGGTGCTGGAATACCATGAAAACAATGGTGATGGATTCTGCCGCTCAATTTATGCCGCCAAGGCCTCCGCAGTACAGTACAGATACCAATAGTCTTTTTTATAAAAATGCAAAAGAAGTTTACACAATAAATAAAAACTTAACGGAAGAACAAAAATTAACTGCAAGGTACTGGGACGATAATCCTTTTGTGATTGAACATTCGGGCCACCTGATGTTTGGCACAAAAAAAATAACGCCCGGCGGGCATTGGATGGGCATCGCCGCCATCGCTGCCAAACAAACCAGGGCTGACCCGGTTCAAATTGCCAAAGGTTATGCCATAACGGCAATTGCTTTGTATGATGCGTTTATTGCCTGCTGGGATGAAAAATACAGAAGCAATGTTATACGACCTGTAACTTATATCGACGAACATATTGATAACAACTTTGTTCCCTTTTTGCAAACACCACCATTTCCCGAATATACCAGCGGGCATAGCACCATTACTGCCTGCGCTTCTACCGTGTTAGCGCATATTTATGGCAATGCATTTCCTTTCCAGGATACCAGCGATCTTCGTTATATTGGCATGCAGCGGCATTTTAGCTCCTTCCAGGAAGCAGCAGCCGAGGCATCCATCAGCCGCGTATATGGAGGTATTCATTACCGCAGCGGAGTTGAAGCGGGTGCTGCGCAGGGGAAAAAGCTGGGAGAACTGATTATTGAAAGAATTTTGAAAAAATAGCCGGCGCCGCAACGGGCAAATCGCCAGCTTCCATTTTTTAATAAAAAAGGCTTGGTGAAACCGGTTTCACCAAGCCTTTTTTAATCATTGAGTGTTACAAAAACAATCAAAGCGAAATGAACGATTTCATAACTTGGTTTCCATAGTAATTATTTTAAAGCTTCGCAATTTTCCTGCTCATCAATTTTTCTTTACTTACCCCACGATATATTGGGTTGTGCACCCATCCATAATTCCAGTGAACCACCTTTAAGCAACTCGCTGGTTGGGAAAAAGAAGGCGTTTAATGGCTTCCCATTAAGCATCGCTTTTTGCACATATTTATTCAACCTGCTGGCATTGTGGGATAAGATGGTAAACTTCTCTCCCCTCCCATATCTTTTTCCCAAATCAATTTCAACCTCCTGGTATAATGGGCTTGCTATTTCGTATATGGGCTTTGATCTGCATCCTCCATCTGTTTGAAACAACCCTATTGATGCCATAACCAACCATGCACTCATTTGCCCCTGGTCTTCATCGCCCAGATAAGCATTTGCAATGCCACTTCCATAATAACGCTCAATAATAGAACGACTCCATTTTTGTGTTAACCAGGGTGCGCCTGCCCAGTTAAAGAGAAAGGCAAAATGCATTGATTGCTGATTGCCCTGCACAACGGGGTAATCCCAATACTGGTCATTCATTCCATTGTATCTCCATGGCTCACTTTGCCTGAAGCCCCAGTCAAGTCTTTTTACAAACGCTGCTTTGCCAATTATCTTACTTAATGCAGGCATATCCTGTGGCACAAAGAAAGTTAGTTGCCATGCATTTCCTTCAACATAATGTTCATTGGCGCCGCTGCGGAAAGGATTGAAATCCCGTGTCCACTCCCCATTACTTAATTTCATGTGGCAATAGCCGTCCTTATCAATCGCATTCCTCCACCAGTAACCTCGGCCGTTATAGGTTTTATAAATGGATGAATCGCCGATTGATTTTGCCAGTTGCCCCACGCACCAGTCGTCATAGGAATATTCCATTGAATTGGAGAAACGACCTTTATCTGAGGGAACATAATGATATTGTAAATAAGCTGTAAGATCCCGGTTGCCTGCAAAACCGGTAAATATTTTTTGCGCCGGTGTTGTTTGCATTTTAACGGCCGCGTTCAAAACTTTTTTTTCATCAAAATCTTTAATACCCATTTGATAAGCACTAACCATCATGGGTATTTCGTGCTCTGCCACCATTACCGGGATATAATTCATTCCCGCTGGTCCCTTGGCCAGCCATCCGTAAGCATCGTACATGGCTAACTGCGATTTTACCCATTTACTGCTCCATTCCGGTGTTACAAGGTTCCAGAACTGGTTTAAATTCCAGAAGGTATTCCAAAAAGCATCGCAGCCCAGGGCCGTCTCGTCTTTTCCTTTCAATTTTTGAACGGCGCCATCCGTTCCCTTCCATTCTCCATTTATATCACTCCAGGTATTTCTGCTGCAAACTGACCGGTACATCGCATTGTAAAAACGAATTTTCTCAAGCCTGTTGGTCGTGGTAATCTTAACGCGGTTGAAGATTTCATTCCAGGCATTTTTTTGATTATTTCTAACCGCATCAAAATCCCAATTGAAAGGACGGGCTATTTCTGATGCTAAATTGTCACCCGCATTGGCAACGCTTACCAAAGAAATCCCCGACCGTATTTGAACCACCGGATTTTCTTTGGTATCAAATGCTAAAAAGATCCCGGCATTTGTAATATCTTTTGCATCAATAGAATCTTCGTATTTAATTTCGTCATTTATCCACCTTCCCATTTTTTTTATGGGCTGGTCGAACTCAATAACAAAGTGGAGGGTATAATCCTGGGCAGCATCATTGCTCCAGACGTTGGGCGACAGTTGATGAGAAAAACCTTCTATCCTGTTGTTGGCTGTTTTTCGGACAACAACCCTGTTCAACTTATAGTTATACTCCGCTGGTATATGCAGGTCAATAAGAATCCGGGAACTATCCCTGTCACCAGGAAAAGTAAATCTTTGAAAACCGCAACGGGTAGTCGCCGTTGCTTCGGCCTTTATGTTATAATCCCTGAGAAGCACTTTATAATAACCCACAGGGGCTTCTTCCGATTTCTTATCTATTTGTGAACGATAACCGGTACCGGAACTTAATTCATCGCCTGCTTTTGTTTTCAAATTACCATTCGTCGGAAAAATTCCCAGTCCTCCCAATGTCCATTCATGAATATAACTAAACGTGCCTATGCTCTCAAAAGAGGGGTCATAACCCGCCTGCCAGCCTGGATTTTGATTATCGGGGCTGAGTTTCACCATGCTGAAAGGCATCCATGGTCCGGGTGCAATCATCCACCGCGAATGCGCAGTACCTATACGGGTGTCAACATAATCAGCCGGTGTTTGCGGAACCTGTTTCGAACGGTTTACTATACCTTCTTCAACAACTTTAGTGTCCACAAAAATTTTATACCTGCTTTGTGTTGGTGCGTCAACCGCCGGCATGGGCGCTTCAAAAATATAATTTCCTTCCTCCACCACCTCTTCAAATACTTTCTGGTTATCTACGTCAACACGCAACTTTGATTTGCCGGACAGATGTTCCGTATTTACCAGTAGCGGCTGAATTTCCTGGCCATCTTTGCTCAATGTATAATTCGCAGGTTCAACTTTGCAAACAAATACCTCCTCTGGTTTTTCCACTTCACATTTGGCACCCGTCAGCTGAACCTGGTCAAACATTATCCACGAGCCTTGCAGAACGGTTATCGTAATCTTGTTACCGCCTTTTCTAATCACACCGGCGTTTATTGGAATTTCAATTGTTTCCGGTGTTGCATTTGATAAGTCCCCCATAATGGATGCCGTATCACCATACGGCTCATTCATTCGCGGTGAAGGTTGCTGCTGTATATCGCGACCGGGCGCTGTTAATTGAATCAATTTTTCCTGGTCATTAATCACTACCTTAACCAAAGGCAAAAACTTCTTTGCATAATCGGCCAGCTTTATTACCAGTTTATATTGACCATCTGTCGCACTCTTTAATCCAAATAAAATATTGATTTGATTGGTTCTCCATCCCGAAGTCGGCCAGGTTCCGCCCCATGTATCAACCGGGCCCGGAAGCACGTAAGGAAAATTGCCTTTTTCTTTTGAATATCCAATTAAAAAAAACTTGTCTTCATAACCAAAATCATGTGCCACAAAATCCCTGAATTTACCCGGTGCCAAAGCAAATTCTCCGGGTGATTTGTCGGCTTTTCCAATTTGCCAAATTGTATTTTGCGCTATCCCCTTAGTAAAACCTCCACACATCAATAAAACAATCAAACACCTGATTGGTCTCATAAATTAAATTTTATCAGTTTCAAATGCTACTTCCAATTTTCCAGCATTAAAATGGCGGTGTACAAAACACCCGCTTCGCCCCTGAACGTACCCGAGCCCCTGGGTTTATTATCAACCGAGTACCATTCATAAAAACCATTGTTATCCATTACACGTTTTACCATAGGTTGTATTTGTTCGTAAGCCTCCGGTACAAACCCATTCTTAATTAACTGTTGAATCATCCTGGCTCCAAACCAGGTCCAGTCGCCGCCATTCTGGTAAGAGTAAGGTCCCATACCCTTATTTGCAAAATAACCTTCGGGATAAGGGGGATAGACAGTAAGACCAATGGAAGCGGCACCCGCCTGCTTTACTCTTTTAACCATTTCATTCAACGACGTTTTTATTTCTTCCCTGTTTAACAATCCGGCTTCAATGGCTACGGCAGTCCCTCCAAAAAAATAAATAGTATTCTCATCAAAATCAGCCGGGAACGGAGAACCTTTCAGATAGATATGTGGAATAAATTTTTGCTGTTTGTTATCCCACAAAAACTTCCTGCAGTTTTTAGCGACATTGTCTTTCACTTTGCTCCACTTTGACTTTGCAGAAGGTTCCATCTCCATCAAATTATTCAAAGCAACAATAAACATGGCGTTGTCATAGATATCAATAGCCATATGCGTATTGCTGTCCAGGTCTACACCCCATCCATGTTCCGGTTGCACATCACCCCAGTCGGCCGTAGTGGCGCCAATAATTAATCCGTATTGCTCATTAAACCGGTGCTTCATCAAAAATGCCATCGCCCATTCCAATCTTTCGCTTACTGTTTTATCGCCAACCTTTTCATTTAAAATTGTTTTATCACCCGTAAGCTGAATGTATTTGTAAACCGCCTGCACCAACGAAGTTTCCTGGTCGGTTTCCACAGTGTTTTTATGAGCTGCATAACGGGGTTCCAACTTCGAATAAGTAAAATCGTATTTTACCTCACCGACTTTTTCAACGGGAGTAAAACCATCGATGATGTTTCCATCGTCACCCTGCATGCGACAAAATACCAGCAGGTTTTCTTTCAAAACCTCTTTTTGATTCACATGAGCTGCCAGTTCAATAAACGTATTATAATCACGAATCCACACTTCACGATACCCATCGCCGGCATTAAAACCCGTTTTCATTACCTCCAGCGCTTTGGTTTTTACAAAGGTGAAATACTGATTGTCCTTTATTTTTTCAACAAGCATTTTATTGTCTGCCCTTTCTGCCTGTGCGGCAGCTGTTAAAGCCGGGAGTAACAATAGCAATAGTGAATAGTATCTCTTCATTTTTATATGTATTAGTAAATAATTTGCTGCGAATCATTCTATAAGCCCTTACTGCCTGCTCACCGGCGATGCCGATACTTTCCCCCAGGAGAAATTTGGCTGCGCACCCAACCACAATTCCAATAGGCCGCCCTTGCTAAAATCGGCATGCGAAAAAGAAAACCGGTTGTATTCCCTCCCGTTTAAAGAAGCTTTTTGTATGTAACAATTCGCTTTGGAATTATTATAGGTTTTAATCACAAACGCTTTGCCCGGATAATAATCGTTATTGAGCTTAATTACGATTTCATCAAAAACAGGACTGGTAATATCGTATTCCGGATTAACAGCGCTGGTGCCCGTTAAGCTAAACAATCCGATGGATGTTAAAGCACTTATGCCGCTCATCTGGCCCTGATCTTCGTCGTGACCACCATATCCCTTATCGGGTGTAACTGCGCCATAAGCCTGCTCATTTACCCTTCGTACCCAGTACTGCGTTAAATCGGGGCGGCCAGCATAATTGAATACATGCGCATTGGAACAACCCGGCTGATTAGCATAGCTAACATAGCCGGCGCCATAGCCAAAAACAAAATCCTGATCCTTTGATTTTTCAAAAGCGTAATTGAGCATTTTGCAAATTGTGTCATTGCCACCCATCATGCCTGCCAGTTGCTGAATGCCATGCGAAACCGACCAGGTGGCCTGCCATGCATTGGCTTCTACCCAGCCCCGGCCATCCAATGGATTTTGATGCAACCAGTTTCCTTCTTTTGTTTTTGGAAAAAGTAATTTCTGTCCGGGGTCAAATAATTTTGTCCAGCCCTGCGAGCGGTGGTTGAAATATTCATAGTCTTTTTTATTACCTAATTTTTTCGCCATTTGCGCCAATGCCCAATCCTGGAAGCTAATTTCTGCCGTGATACCTGCATTCGAAGGATAGTACCCGTTTTTGATATAAAATGCTATGGCATCATCGGGCCCTAACATCCCCATCATGCCGCCCGGTTCATGGTTTCGTTTCATTACTTCGTAAGCTGTAGCAACGGGTTTCTTTGTAAATACGCCTTTTTGATACGCGCAGGTAATGAGATTGGTAGCCGGGCACCCTGTCATAATATAGGAATATCCACCCGCACAGGGCCCCCTTGGAAGTAGTCTTCCATTTTCGGCGTATTGCACCAGCGATGCTGCAAAATCATCCAGCACTTCGGGCCAGGCCAATCCCCACAGTACATTCAGGTTCCATTGGGTTAACCAAAACGCATCGGAATTGTACATGTGAAATTTCACTTTGCCGTTTTGATCTTTCGGCAATGTTCTTATTTTAAACTTCGTATTGATGGTAGCGCTTCCACGCCGCTCGCCTTCGGTGTTGTCGGGATAGTCGCCCGACACATCATCAAGTTTATGACGCCCCAGCAATGCATGCCAGAGATCAGTATAAAATTTTATTTTTTGATTAACGCTTCCTCCTTTTACAGCAATGCGACCCAGCATTTCGTTCCATTCGTTTTGCGAAGCGGCGCGCTGTTCATCAAAATTCCAATGCCTGTTTTCCGATTCCAGGTTGTGCCTGGCATTCTCAGCACTGGTAAATGAAACCGCCACTTTCATCTGCACCGTTTCGCCGGCCTTTACATGGTATTGTGCCGATACGCCTGCGGTGGGCGCATCATAATAACTCATGCTGCCACTGTTTTTTGCTGTTTTCTCCGCTGTGCCGGTTAACGCATCAATGTTGGAAAATTCCTGTTTACTATCCCAGCCATTGAGTTGTTCAAACGGCTTTTCAAAATCTATAGCAAAATAAATGCGTACATTCTCGGGGCCGCCCCATAAACGGCCGGTGGTATTTACCGAGCCTTCAATGTGTGTATTGCTTAGTTTCCGCACCCTTGCATCGTTCATAGTAGCTTCGCCAACATAGCCGCCCAGATTAATCAGCACATTGGCCAGTGCATCCCTGGTGTAAGTAAACCGGTAGAAACTTATACGATCGGCTGCCGTTTGTTCAACCCATGTATTGTACTTATCAAGATAAAGCCGGTGATATCCGGGTTGTACCATTTCTCCATCATGCGAGAAGTTGGATTTCCACTCCTGCTCCCCTTTATTGGGATCGATGGTGCCTGTGGTGGGCATCAATGTTATACCCGACAGCATCCAGCAGTGAATTTGTGGAAAGCCCAGTATTTCTGCAGAGTTGTAATTGTAGCCCCCGCCATATTGATTTTTGTTGCGGGTTAATGGTGCGGCGCTAATCATACCAAAGGGCTGACTGCCGGTAACAAAATAAAAATATCGGCCACGGTTCGATTCAATATAAGGATCGACCCATGAAACGGGATCGGTAATTTGTGCAGGCGAGGGATACACTTCTATTTCAGACAAGCCAATCGCCGGGCCGTCGGCATCGGTTGTTTCAAACCGAACCCAGTCAACCGTTTGTTCGGGAAAGCTTACCACTTTGGGTGCACCATCATTGGGTATTTGAAGCACGGGCACCCTTGTTCCGTTGCTGAAGATCAACACACCACCGGCATTGTGTGCAGCAAGGCTAACCCTGTCGTATAAAATAATTTTGTTGATGCTTTGGGGCTGCTGCCAGTTTAACTGTATCCACGGATAATCAATCTGCCCCCAAAAGGTAACGGTACTTTTCGATACCCATTCGCCTTTACCATCGGTGCGAATGATACCGTCGATGATATTCGCGGCTTTTCCCTTGTCTGTATTTTCGGACGATGCTGTTACAGTGGCTTTAACGGCAATACTGCCCGGTCCTGCATAAACAAAGCAGCTGAAACAAAGCAACAGCAAAACAATCGTTGTTTTTAGCAATGGCATTCTTTGCATATCCATCTTTATAAAAAAATTTCCTGGTAACAAAACATTTCAAAAAACAGGTTTCCATTAGCTCATATAGCTCAATACACCAACAGGAATGATGCCGGCGCATATTTGTCCAGCTTACATACAAATGCGCCGTTCTTTACCGCTATTTTATTGCCTGTTTTATTGCCCCGCAGGTCAATTGGCTGCACTGCTTTTACTTTACTATTGCCACCTAAGCTCACGGTACAGTTGCCGGAAACGCCCGCCTGTTCCCACAAACGAAGGATTGTCCCATCACCATCGGGATTTTGGCCATAGGCGGTTATTAAAACCCCTGTTCCTGAAACAGCTATTCCACTTTTATTTGCCGGCAATTTTGCGGCTGGGGCATCTGCTATTCCTGTAAGCAAAGGCAAACGTGTTTCCCATCCGTTTTTAACCAGGTTGGCCACGGTTGGCGATCCTTTATCAACCGGCCAGATGCGCACTTTCTCACTCCATGAACCATCCTGCCACAAAGCAAAATTGGTATTCCACATATTGTTGTACAAATTCACAAACACCGATGGTGTGGCAGGTACATAAACCGTATCATACTTCCATAACCCGGGTACTCCCAAACTTACCAATGGTGCGTCAACAGAACACAATGCCATACCCGATTGATCGGCCTGTGTAATTGCTACCCCGGTGTTTACGGCCATCAAATACCTGTTGGTACCATTGATGATGTCTTTGGCGGGATTGACCGGGCCACCCAAACGGCCAACGGTAAATACAGGCCGTTCTACTTTAAACGGAAAACAAAGCCATCCGCCTTCCGGTTGTTTATCGGGTGTTTTTGTATCTACGTTCCATTCAACATCTGCATATGGCGCATGCCGTGGAAAGGTAAATGTTAACGTATAACCTTTTGCAAAATCACCAGTTGTTATAGCAGTTAATGTGGCAATATCTGCAACAGCGGAATGAGCTACACTGATTTTCCAGGCACCGGGTGTAAAAGCTGTATAAGGCACTTTTTCTGCATTGGGCATACCGGGTTTTCCCAAATCATTTAAGCCCCAGCCATCTTTGATGCGGCTGTACGCATTAAACCATTTGTCAACTTCATTGGCGCTGAATCGCTCGTGTAAAAACTGCCCCATCGCATACGCCGATGTTTGATCTACGAGTTCACGACCGGTTGATTTTTCAATTAATGATGCGATCCCTCCTTTGGTTAGATCAAATCTTACGTCGAAATAAGGTGTACTGAAAACCGACTGTTCATCACTGCTGATAGCCCCCTGCTTTAATTCATCGAAAGTATAGGTGCTATAGCCCGATGGAGCCACTTCCTTCACATAAAAGTATTCCCCTTTCTGCCAGGGGTTTTCAATCATGCCCGATCGTTTCCATGGCAATGGATTATATACCACCACCCGCTTCCCTTTTTTATTTACAGAAGCCGCCAGCAGGTTAAGATCGGTATCTAATGCATTGCTTACAATATCATGGGTGTTACGAATGTATTGGCGTTTATCATCGTAAGAACGCAGCCATTTCCGTTTGCTTCCGGTGGCGGTATTATGGGCATCACTGTTTTTCAATACCGCATAGTTGCCGTTTTCGGGAAGCGGCTCGGCTGCTGCTTCGTCCATCCATTTTTTCCAGGCATCGCCATAACTATAGCGGGGGCCAAATTCCGCATTCATGCCCCAGGTATGTTCGGCATATAACAAACTTTGTTCGTAGGCTTTTGCCAATTTGGTTGAGACAGGCGCAACAGCAATTCCCCAGCTTTTCATTTCAGTAGACAATCCATCCAGTGCTGATTCAAGCGGGCGGATATTTCTTGCCAGTTTTGTTTCCTGCGGATTGGATTGCAAACCATGAATCCATGTATCGGGACAATCACCTTTTACAGTTGGTAAATCAGGCTTCTCTGCTAAAACAGCATTTGCAAAATCATCCAGTGTTCCGAAATGTATTTTTACACCGGGCATTTCTTTTTCTGCATAAGCCAGCAATTTATCGATTTCCTGTGCAGCAGGCGGTCCATGATTATCGCCCGTCATTTGCATAGCCAAGTAATTTTTACAAGGCCAGTTTGGTGTGGGCTTGATACCAGAGCCATACAAAGCGGTGTAATTACATAACACCTTCGATCCATCGGCGGCTTCCCACCAAAATAGTTCGGGAAAACGCGGGTACTGGCTGGCGGGGTTACAACCCAATTGTAAAAATTGTATACCTGCATGTTTCAGCAAACTGGGCAATATCCAGGAGTGGCATGGTACATCCGTCATCTTTGCACTAATGGGCAGCGGCCGCCCGTATTTTCTTGCGATGGAAGATGAATAATTCAAATCGCGCACCAGGTCCTCATAATCCAATGATTCGGTATGGGTAGTAAACGCAAGCCCATGCACTGCCAGTCTTCCTGCTTTTATCGCTTTTTCAATTCTTGCCTTTCTTTCCGGGGTCTGTAAAGGTCCCAGTATCTGCGCCTGCAATGGCCAGCCCGAAACTGTCCAGGCAAAACGTTTTTCTTTGGGGGCGTTTTCACTTTTTTCAATTATGTTTAAGGCATTATCCATCATTTCTTCCCGGTATCGTTTAAATACATTTTCGGGCAAATCGGTAAAGCCCAAATCGAAATGGGTTTTAAATACAACCCATACATCTGTGACTTTTGATTGGCCACCTGCATTTTGCCCCGGTTGCTGCGCTCTTGTATGCATGGTGCACCACACAAGAAGAAATAATGAAAGTCTCAATTTTGCCATAATATATCAGATATAATTTCAGCGATTTAATCCTCCACTTTTGCAGTTCCCGTTTCTATTGATTCCGGCCAAAACTCCCGCCAAAGCGGTCAATAAAAATCAATTCACCAAATGTATATACATATGTACATATAATCTACAAAATTTTTTTGTTTTTTTTACCCCCGCGATTTACCTTCATCCAACTGCCTCAAAAAGAGTAATATTGTGTCTTTATAAATACATATGACCTTTACCATTGACCATAAGAGTCCTATCCCATTGCACATTCAGACAGAGGAACTGCTTAGAAAGATCATCAGGACGCCCCAATACCAGAAAGGGAAACACCTGCCCAATGAAATCGAACTTGCCAAAAATCTGAATATTTCCAGGGGAACTTTAAGACAGGCGATCAATAAACTGGTATTTGAAGGTTTGCTGGTAAGAAAAAAAGGGTTTGGTACCAAAGTCAACAACATAGTAAGCTCAAAAGCCCTGAGCTGGCTGAGCTTTTCGCAGGAAATGACTGTACGGGGCATACCAATAAAAAATTTTGAACTTACCCTGAGCTGGGTCAAACCTGAAGAAAGCGTGGCTAATTTCTTTGAAATCCGGGGAAACAAAAAAGTATTAAAGTTAGAAAGGCTAAGGGGCAGGCCGGAAGGGCCATTTGTTTACTTTGTGTCTTTTTTTCATCCGCGGATTGGACTTACAGGGGAAGAAGATTTCAAAAGACCATTGTATGAAATTCTTGAAAAGGATTACCAGGTGGTTGCAGATCTTTCCAAAGAAGAAATCAGTGCAAGGGCTGCCGACAAATTTTTAGCAACCAAATTACAACTCGACCTGGGAAGCCCGGTCTTATTCAGAAAAAGGTTTGTTTTTGACAAGGCAGACCGCCCGATAGAATATAATTTAGGGTTCTACAGGGCCGATAGTTTTATCTACACAATAGAAAGCAAAAGAGAACCATAAAACAATTCCATTCAGTAATAGCGGCCGTCTTTAGCCGGCTGCTCAACATTTTTGTAACAATTATTTAAACCCGTCTTCTGTTTTTAACGGCTACAACGATCAGCTATTTTCTTTAACCTGAAACCTGGTTCATGGCAGCCTTTGGGATACTGCTCTTCCACCATAGCCTTCCAGGAAACGTACGCATTTTTACTGGTAATCATCTGCCCGGCTAACTTTTCCCGACCCCTTCAGTTCTCATTATCCTTAAAGGTTCCAGCCGCTTTTCTTTGGAGGAGGTGCCAGATTTGATACCCTCGTATAAACATATTAGCCGGATAATAATGTTTAATAATATGTCATCATCTTTCATGTCATACCTCCCATTTATGGATGCGTTTAACAGCAGCGAAGAACATATTTTTGGTGAAAACTGAATTAAATTATATGTTTGAACATATGAACATACTTTTTTTCGGATCACGATGGCAAAGTATCGCTTCAACGGCAGCCGGCCAATGCCAAAATAACCCGTTATAAACGGCCGGCAATTCAACACGGGCGAAGCGCTAATTTTGTAAATGAGATAAAAAGAGCTCAGCAATAAATGGCAACCAATAGTAAGAGAATAGGAATAGATGTAGGTGGTAGTCATATCTCCGCCGCTGTTATGCGCAAAACCGATGGCGGTTGGGATAGTTTTTTTACAACCCGCGTAGCGCTTAATTCGCACGACAGTGCCTATAATATCATTACAGCGCTCCAAAATTGTATTAAAGAACTCCCTGCCGCTGTACAGGAAGTTGAAGCGGTGGGCATTGCTTTCCCTGGCCCTTTCGATTATGAAAATGGTGTAAGCGCCGTTGCCGGCGTGGGAGGAAAATTTGAAAACACGTTTAGTTTGCATGTCAGGCAGGCGTTGCAGGATTTTACCCGTCTCGATAAGGCACATTTTAAATTTTCCAACGATGCGCATTGTTTTGCCGCCGGAGCTTACCACCTGCACCAGCTTACCAGTAAACGCGCGGTTTTTATAACATTGGGCACTGGATTAGGTTCCGCTTTCATGCTGGATGGCGAATTGTTATATGCACATCCTGAAATACCTTCTTCCGGCGCATTCTACGACCAGGATTTTAATGGCGCCAAAGGAGATGATATTTTTTCTACCCGCTGGATACTGAATACATATGCGCAAATAGCCGGAACTGCTATTTGCTCAGTAAAGGAATTAGTGGAGAGCGGCAGGACTGAAGCGCATTCCGTTATGCACCAATTGGGTGAAAACCTTGGACGGTTCCTTTTGCCCCGGCTGATAAAATTTCAATGCGATGAACTGGTTATTGGAGGGAATATCGCCAAAGCATTCCATTTATTCGGGCCATCGTTAAACAAAGAATTGGGAACATTATTAAATAAAATGAGCATTATGACATGTGAGAATACCGAAGATTGCATTATTACAGGCGCTGCCCTTATTGCAGGTAATGAAACCCCTTCAAAAAGTGATCAGACAATGCGAAAAACTTCACAGGAGCTATTGCCATTAACTGCATCACGCAACGATACAGGAGTTTATGATATTTACCCCTCCTTTGCATCCGGGGAAAAGGTTTTCAAAGGCTTTGATACCCTTGCGGAAGAAATAGTCAATGAAAAACTCATTATTCTCGACGGCTATGGCGGGGTACTATGGGAAAATTTCAGGGAAAAATTGCACGCAGCACTCAGCCCTGCAAACAAAAAAATATTCTGGTATAATATAAATGCCTGTTTGAAACCGGCCAATGAAATACATTCCATGATAGCCGCCAGCCTGAATGGCGATGACCCGGTTTTTGGGAAAAGATACACCGGTAACCTGGCCGATTTTTTTGACGAAAAAAAACTGCAGCTAATCGCGCCCGATCCCGCCGTGGATATTTGTATTATATACGGAACTGGCGCTGCATTAACCGGCATCGGGGGGAAATTGCTGTATGCAGATATCCCCAAAAATGAAATTCAATTCCGGATGAGGGCCGGCAGCATTACCAACCTGGGCGCCCATGAATCAGCGGATGCCACGCACATGTATAAACGCTTCTATTTTGTTGACTGGCCGGTATTGAATAAACACAAAGAGCAGTTGCTTTCCCGTATAGATTGCATTATTGATGAGCAGCGTATTGATGAAATTACCTGGATGACCGGTGATGCATTCAGGCGTACACTGAATCAGATCATTCAGCAACCTTTTCGCGCAAGACCCTGGTTTGAAGCCGGCGTGTGGGGCGGCGACTGGCTGAAAAAGCACATCCCGCAACTGAACCAGGATGAAATCAACTATGCATGGTCGTTTGAACTGATTACCCCAGAAAACGGTGTCGTAATTGAAGGCGCCGGCAACCTGCTTGAAGTCTCCTTTGATTTCCTGCTTTACACAGACAATAAAAAACTGCTTGGAAAAGCTGCCAAAAGATTTGGAACGGAATTTCCTATCCGTTTTGATTTTCTGGATACGTTTAACGGCGGCAACCTTTCCGTTCAGTGCCATCCGAGGCCTGCCTATGCCAAAGAACATTTTGGAGAAAATTTCACGCAGGACGAAACCTATTATATTCTCGACTGCAAACCGGACGCTTCCGTATACCTGGGTTTCCAGGACTCCATCAACCAGGAAGAATTCAGAACGGCTTTGATTGATGCGCAGGAAAATGGCATTGAGATGGAAGTGGAAAAGTATGTACAAAAGCTGCCGGCACATAAGCATGATTTATTTTTAATCCCCAACGGAACGATACATGCTTCCGGGAAAAATAACCTGGTGCTTGAAATCAGCAGCACCCCCTATATTTTCACATTCAAGAAGTACGACTGGCTTCGCCCCGGTCTTAACGGCCAGCCCCGCCCTATCAATATTGAACACGCCATGAATAACCTTTACTTCGACAGGAAGGGTGATTATGTAGCAGAGAAATTGGTATCGCATCCTGCAATTGAAGAAGAATGGCAGGGCGGTGAGAAAATAAAACTCCCCACACATGCGGAGCATTTTTACAGTGTGCACCGTTATGAATTTACGGGCAGCGTTCGCATCAATACCAACCATCAATGCCATGTATGCATGCTGGTAGAAGGGGAAAGTATATACGTAAATGCCGGCGGCAACGCTGCTGCATTTCACTATGCGGAAACATTTGTAGTACCCGCCGCCACAGGAAACTATGAAATAGTAAACAAGGGCGCCGGAAAGGCATTTGTGGTGGTAGCGCAGGTGAAAGATGAATGTTGCTGATAACCGCTTACTCATACTAAATAAGAACGATTCTATGCCTGTAAACAAGTCAAGCAATTTTATTGTTGCAATTACCGCTATTGCCGCATTGGGCGGCTTTCTTTTTGGCTTCGATATGGCTGTTGTAAGCGGCATCATTGCACCCATCAAAGCTCATTACCAGCTTTCCGATGCACAGGAAGGCTTTTTTGTATCATGTGCCTTGCTGGGCTGTATGGTGGGAGTAGGCTTTTCAGGCAGGCTTTCGGATAAAAGCGGCAGAAAGAAAGTATTGTTTCTTGCTGCTATATTATTTTTAATGAGCGCGGTTGGCTTTGCGTTGTCAAAGGATTATAGATTACTTATTGTATTTCGTATAATGGCAGGTATGGGTGTAGGCGTAGCCTCCAACATTTCGCCTCTGTATATTTCCGAAATGGCGCCAGCAAAAAAAAGGGGCATGCTGGTTACATTTTACCAACTGGCTATCAGCATTGGTATTCTTGTTGCCTATATCAGTAATTTTTTGTTGCAGCGTTATGCGGCAGCACACAACGGCGAAACAGGCAGTTTTTTTCAGCAAATGTTTGTAACCGATGTATGGCGGGGCATGTTCCTGGTAGGCGTAATACCCGCTCTTGCATTTTTATTGCTGCTCACTATCGTACCCGAAAGCCCCCGCTGGTTGGTACAATACGGACAAAAAGATAAAGCCCTTCGTATTTTGGAAAAAATTGAAGGCGAAGCATCAGCAATCTTAACCTTACAAGCCATTGAGCAGGTAGCCATGCAACTAAAAGGTGGCCTGGCCGAATTGGTAAAACCACCTTTGTTTAAATTACTTGTTCTTGCGGTGGGTCTAACCGCCTTATCACAGTTTAGTGGTATTAACGGCGTCATTTATTACGGCCCTACAATCATGAAGGAAGCAGGCATTGTTACCAAAGATGCCCTTTGGTACCAGGTTATTTTAGGGGCAGCGAATACCCTGTTTACAATTATTGCTATTGCGAAGGTGGACAGCTGGGGGCGCAGGCCACTTTATCTTACGGGATCCATTTGTGCGGCCATTGCGCTTGCCCTGGCAGGTTTGTGTTTTTACATGAATATCGGCGGATGGCCCATGCTGACCTGTATTATTTTGTTTTTATTGTTTTTTGCTTTTTCACTCGGGCCGCTCAAATTTGTTATAGCCACAGAAATTTTTCCCACCCATGTCCGTGGAGCAGCTTTAAGTATTTCTATAATGACGATGTGGGTAAGTGATTGGTGTGTGGGCCTACTGTTTCCTGTTTTAAGAGGCGCATTGGGCATGGGCACCACATTTTTTATTTTCGCGTTGTTCTGTATCGGTTCTTTCTTGTTTGCAAAAAAATATTTGTTCGAAACAAAAGGACAGTCACTGGAGGAAATCGAAAAGCAGTTTATTGGACATTAAGTACAGGTTGTGTTGCTCCAAAAGTTAAAGCGGCAAAAAAACTACCGTTTTTCAGCAACCCACCCGGCTTATCAGTGAACAAGTTTATCAGAAAATATAAGCCTGTTGGCGTTTTCGATTTCATCCTGGTTGATGGTGTGCCCCATATTGTTGTAAATTTTTTCGGTAACAGCAGCATTCATTTGTCTCAGAATATTGGTAGTTGCATACACCCTTTCAACGGGTACATGCGGATCGGGGTTGCTGGTACCAATAAATACTGGTGTATTGTTAAAATCGCCCTTGTAATTTTCCGGGTATATCTTATCCCCTATCAAACCGCCCGTAAAAGCAACCACGCCCCCAAAAGCTGAGGCATTTCTGGTAACATATTCCAGCGTTAAACAGGCGCCTTGCGAAAAGCCAAGAAAATAAATATGCTCTTTGGTAATGCCATTGCTTTGTATTTCGTTCACTGTTTCATGCAATACATTTATAGCCGACGACAACCAGGGTTCATTATCTGCAGGCCGGGCAAGAAAAGACAGCGGATACCAGCTGCTGTTGGTAGCCTGCGGCGCCAGCAATGCAAAACCTGGTATATTAAGATGGGCGGCAAGCGATAATATATCTTCTGCACTTCCTCCACGTCCGTGAACCATAATCAATGCCTTATTTGCTTCAGTTATCTTTTTTCCTGCGCTTATTATCTTTTTCTTATGCATTTTATTGATACTTTTTTAAATCAGTTTGAATGGGCTTTAAACTTTTTTCTATTGCTGAACGGCTGACTTCAAATTGAGCAGGAAGTTTTAATGATTCGCCCAAATGATCTTCTTCCTCATCGATCATAAAACCAGGGCCGGCTGTTGCTACCTCAAATAAGACACCGCCGGGCTCACGGAAATAGACAGACGTAAAATAATTTCTATCCAGCACAGGAGTAGTATTGAGATGCAGCTGCATTATCCGCTTTCTTACTTCCAGTTGCGCAGCCGCATCCGGTGTACTGAAGGCTATATGATGCACAGTGCCGCTTCCCGCCAATCCTCTCAGACTATCGGGCGAACAAATGATGTCTACAAAATTTCCGGGTGCAGCGGATGCTGCAAAGCGAAACCTGTTCGACTTCTCTCCTACCAGTGCATGATCCAGCTGGCCCGTAAGTAAACCCGCTGTTCGTTCATACCCTTCCTCCCATATCTCAACATTGTATAGCCCTTTGATGGAATGCTCTCCCGGTATATGCCCCGATGTATAACCGGTACGCGGGTCACTATCTGAAAAGATCAGTTCCAGCCCCAATCCGTCGGGGTCTTCAAAATAAATCACCAGTTCATTGCCAAATCTTTCCTGTGGCGCTTTGAAAGAGATACCAAATTTTTTCAGGCGGTCCATCCAGTAATTCATTGAAGCAGTTGCCAGCGAGAAAGTAGTGGTATTCAGCATCCCCTTTCCATGCCGGCCATTGGTCAGGCCCTGGTAGGGAAAAAAAGTAAGGATACTACCGGGATGACCCACCTTATCGCCATAATAAAAATGATATACTTCCTGCGCGTCAAAATTGACCGTCTTCTTAACCAGCCTTATCCCGAGTATCCCGGCATAAAAATCTATATTGGTCTGCTCATCTGCTGCAATGGCTGTTACATGATGAATGCCCGTGATTAGTTTTTCCATTACGCAATTTCTTTTTACTGAGATGAGTAATTTGTTATGCCAGCTTAGGTAACACTTTCTCAATTTTAGCACGGGCTGGTTCATATTGTTTGGGTAAGCGCAGGCTGCTGCCCAGCGTGTCAACGGTTTCATCAGTTGCAAAGCCCGGATTGTCGGTTGCTATTTCAAATAATACGCCGCCCGGTTCCCTGAAATACAAGGAGTAAAAATAATCCCGGTTAATTTTGGGTGTAATATTTAATCCTTTACTGATAATTTTTTCCCGGAACTCCATTTGTGCAGCTTCATCCTTTACACGAAACGCAATATGGTGATTGGTTCCTGCTGCTGATATGCCTGTTGCACCATCCGGCATTTCTACCAGATCTACTATAGATGCAGTTTCAATGGCATCAGTTATAAACCGATAACGGTTTCCCTCCTGTTTCAGCAAACGATAACCAAAAATATCTGTCAGAATTTCTGCCGTTGCTTTGATATTTTTTAACGTTAATACAACACTGTGAAATCCTTTTGTTGCTGTGTCTGATTTTATTTCGCCTGTTTCCCATGCTTTTCTTTCATCATTCTTTGCAGGAACGATTAACTGAAGGTTCAAACCGTCCGGATCCTGGAAAGGCAGCAATTGTTCTCCGAAACTTTCACTGATTTGTCCCTGGGTAACATTGTATTTGCTGAAACGATCCGCCCAGAATGCAAGGCTGCCTGCAGGAACTGCATACCCAATACCAGTAGCCATGCCAACCCCGGTTTTTCCTTTACCAATTCCTTCCCATGGAAAGAATGTAAGTATCGTTCCCGGATCGCCTGTTTCATTTCCAAAATAAAAATGATAAGTGCCCGGATCGTCAAAATTGACGGTTTTCTTTACCAGGCGTAAACCAAGTATATTGGTATAGAAATCGTGGTTAATTTTTGCGTTATTGGCTATCGCCGTTATATGGTGAAGGCCGAGTATCTGATTGTTCATATTAGTTATCTTTTGTACTGTAAATATCCGATCTGTAATCTTGCACAACATTGAACCAGGACAAGAAAAAATTAAAATTGATCCTCTTCTCTAGTGGCACCTGCATTAAGCGCCTGCAAAATTTCATTGTTCAGCAAACCACTTCCACCGCCATAGTGCTGAATGATGATGACAGCCGGATTTACTTTGATGAAATAGCCGCGCAATTTTTTTTCACTGTCGTCATCAATACCATTGCTTAATAAAACAATTTGCGGATGCACCTGGTCAAAAAGATGGATTGCTTCTGCATCTGTTAACGCACCCGCTGCATGCCAGTTTTCATTTTTGTTTACCAGGCGAACAAGTGTCTGCAAAATTTCTTCATTCCGTCCTATCGCCAGTATTTCAATTTTCATATCAATTGTAATTTAAAATAATTTCATCCAGCGGCTTGCGGGTTCTTGGAGCGGTTTCTCTTGTTTTAAAAGGCTCATCCAGTTTGTCCGCAGGACCGGGATAACCCATGGCAATCATCACCACCGGCTCCAAATCATTGGTTAAATTCAACAGTTTAGTGGCTTTCTCTTTATCAAACCCACCGATTATGTGGGTATAGATGCCCATACTGTTGGCCTGCAGGGTGAGCAGCATATTGGCAGCACCCACATCGTGTAATGCGCTGGTGTTTATTTTGTCGTCTGCAAATGTTTTTTTGCCGATGCTTATTACCAGTGCGGCGGCAGTTCTGTTCCAGGGCTGGTTACCGGGAAAAAGCAGACCGAAAAATGAATTGAACAGGTCCGTTCCGCGCCGGGCAACTATATATCTCCACGGTTGTTCATTGATAGCACTAAATGCCCAGGTGCCTGCTTCCAGTATCGTATTTATATCTGCTTCTGCGATGTTTTTTTCTGAAAAACTTCTCGGGCTCCACCTGTTCTTAATAATATCCAGCACAGGATATTTGGTAACAGCCCTTTTTATCGTATCCATACATTATGTTTTAATAAATTTTAATAAATTATTTAAAGTCTATGATATGCGCATGGGCACTTCCATTAATAATATTTCTGCACCCCGTGCCCCGGTTTTTATTGATACCGAATCGGTATTCCATATTCCCAGCCCGTCTCTTTCAGCCAGCATTTGCCCTTCTATACCTGCTTCACCTTTTATTATAAAAGCATAAACACCATTGCCAGGCTTTTTCATTTTATAGGTGGTTGTCATTTCACTGTCGAAATTGCCCATATGAAACCAGGCATCCTGGTTAATCCACACACCTTCATCTTCTTTATCGGGCGAAAGTATCTGATGGAATTTGTTGTGCCGGTCATCGCTGTTTAATGAACGCTGATCATACCTGGGCGCCACATTTTTCTTTTTTGGGAAAAGCCATATTTGCAGAAACGATGCCGGTTCGTCCAGGCTTTTATTGTATTCCGTATGAAAGATTCCTGTGCCCGCGCTCATCGCCTGTATATCACCTTTTCGAATAACCGCAGTATTGCCCATACTATCTGTATGTTCCAGGGCACCATCCAGCGGAATAGAGATGATTTCCATGTTATCATGCGGATGTCTTCCAAAGCCGGCTCCCGGTGCTATCCAATCGTCATTTAATACCCTTAACACACCAAAATGCATGCGATCGGGGTTATAGTAATCAGCAAAACTGAATGACTGGTTGCTCAGCAGCCAGCCATGATTGGCTTTACCACGGGCGGCTGCTTTGTGCAATACCATCTCCACGCCGCTGGAACTGTCTGATGCAGCATTTGCTCTAATCTCCTTCAGCTCATGTAATTCGTCAATCTCATTTTTATGAACGGCATTTTCAGCATCGCCGGTCACAAAAATCCCCGTACCCGTAAACCCCTTATTAATTGAATTGTCTTGTTCCATAATTATTGCCGGTTTATTTCTTACTGTAAAGTTGCGTCGTTTTGCAGCGCCGGGCATTGAACTGGGACAAGAAATTGCTGTGCAGGAAATTTATCTTTTTGAGAGCCGGGACCGGATTTTACTCAGGAATTCGGGCGATATACCCAGGTAGGAAGCAATATAGTGTTGTGCCACCCGTCCGGGTATGCTGGGATAGCGTTTTATAAAGTCCAGGTATTTATCTTCCCCGGAAGTGGCAATGGTTTTAAAAAGACGCCCCTGCAACACAGAAAGATTGCGCTGCACCATCAGCCGGAAAACCCGTTCAAGTTTGGGCAGTTTTGCCAGGAGCAGTTCCTTCGTGTGCGGGTTAAGCATCAGCAGTTCAGAATCCTCCAGTGTCTCGATAAACATACTGCTGGGAGTATGATCATGAAAACTGGCAATATCACTTACCCACCAGTCTTCAATGGCAAACTGGAGCGTTACTTCAATCCCCTTTTCGTCAATATAATAAGTACGGATGCACCCTTTGATAATATAGGCTTCAAAATTGCAGATTTCGCCTTCGTGTAAAAGGACCGTTTTTTTGGGTATTTTTTTATACTCCAGCAGATCATCAAAATATTCCAGTTCTTCTTTGGCTACAGGAACACATTTCGATATATAGCTGTTGATATTATCAAACATACAGCAAATATAGGCAGTCCCCCAACAACAGTTACCCGCCTGAATTTACCGCCATTGAAGATTATCTGTGCATTTCTTCACTCACCATACAAACGTTCCTACTGCGCCTGCATCGAGTGATACAACCGCCCATTTGCCGTTGTATTTGATATTAAAAATCTCTGAAGCGCCTCCGTCATTTTCCACGATCAGCACTTTTTTTCCGTCAGGTGTTTTAAAAGCAACATTATTAAGATTACCGGCAATATTACTGCCTATCCTGGTAGAATTTGGCGCCACAAATTTAGCAGCATGGGCGATAATGTAATACCCAACGTTGCGGATGAAACTGCTGTTTGTTTCAACGGTTAAAGCACCTTTGCAAACAGTACAACCGCCGGGCGTGTGTGGTTGGAATGCCCCGTTGCTGGCGAGGTTCCATTCAAGTGCGTTGCGGCTCCAGTTGCGCATGGAGCCAATCACAACATTTTTTAAATGCCATTTCAGATCGCCACTAAAGCTTCCGTTGGAAGGCGTATATTGTTCGGTGAAATAGACGGCTTTATCTGAATGTGCAGCGTGTACGGTGGAAAGGGCGCTGATATCTCCTGCATATAAATGAAAAGCAGCGCCATTGATAAATGCTTTGGCAGCCGCGTCATTTAAAATAGAAACCGGGTAATCGGTATTGTCGCAATTGTGATCGTAAATGATAATTTTTACAGACAGGTTGGCCGCCAGGAAGGCCGGGCCCAGGTAGTTTTTAATAAAGCTTGCCTGCTGGGCTGCCTGCATCACCATGCTGGGGTTATTACCCCCATGCAAGGGTTCATTTTGCGGTGTAATGGCATCGATCGTAATACCCTGGGCTTTCATCTGCTGCACATACTTTACAAAATACTGCGCGTATACGGAATAGTATTGTGTTTGAAGACTGCCTCCAACAAAATTATTATTGTCTTTCATCCATACGGGCGCCGACCAGGGGCAGGCCAGGATTTTTATATTTGGGTTGATGGCCAGGATTTCTTTCAGCAGGGCTATTACGCCGGTCATATCGGGCGCCAGGCTGAAATTGCTGAGATTGATGTCTGTTTGCCCGGCCGGCATATCATCATATGTAAATGGCGAGGCATTGAGATCTGATGCGCCAATGCTCAGGCGCAGGTAGCTGATACCAATAGAACCGTCCGCAGATCCAAACAATTCCTGCAACAATGCTGCTTTCGTTGAGGCATTCAACGAATTGATGACCTCAGCGCTTCCACCTGTAAGCGTATAACCAAATCCATCCACGGTTTGAAAAACTGCATTCTCATCTACTTCAATATTTGCATATTGGTTAACCGTGGTTCCAAATGCCAGGATAGTTGACTGTTTTTGAAGTTTAACCGATTCATCGGGTTTGGTGAGCCAAAAATCTATTTCATTGGTAACCGGCGGATTGGGAGTAACAGGCGGAACCGGGGCCATAGCATCGCCGCTGCGGCTGCAATTTGTGTACAGCAGCATCACAAACAGGAGTAAAAGAGAATGTTCTGTAAGGGAGGCTGCCCAGTTGGTCGTTTTCATATCTTTCATTTTCAAATCAGGTCAAAAATTTACTGGTTTATATACACGTATATAGTCTACTTCCAAAGTGGCGGGAAACACGGTGGTATCGACTCCTTTTTTTCCGCCCAGGTTACCGCCTACCGCTAAATTCATGATAAGAAAGAATGGCGAATCAAAAGGCCATTCAGCCACTGTTTTGTGTTCGTTCTGAATATGATTAAACAGTTTGCCATCCAGTAAAAAATCCATTCTTTCAGGTGTCCATTCCAGTGTATAAATATGAAATGAATCATACGGCTTTTCAATAAAAATCTTTTTTCCTTTCTGCGTTCCTATAATATGGTTATAAGATTTTGTGTGGATGGTTCCAAATACAGAATCCTTTTCAAAGCCAACATGTTCCATAATATCTATTTCTCCGCATTCGGGCCATCCCTTATTCTCAAAATTTGCTCCCAGCATCCATATAGCGGGCCATAATCCGCGGCCGACCGGAAGTTTCGCCCTTATTTCTACCTTGCCATAGGTAAATTCGGCTTTTCCTTTTGTTATGATCCTTGCTGATGTGTAGTCACGGTTTTCTACAGGGTGATAAAGGGCTTTTATTTTTAGCGATCCATTACTCACTTCGGCATTGTTTATCGAAGCAGCGGTATAATATTGCAATTCGTTATTTCCCCAGCCATTACCACCCTTATCGTATCCCCATTTAGTGCTATCCGGTAATCCATTGTAGTTAAACTCGTCGCTCCAGGAAAGTTTCCAGTCATCAGTTGCCATTGCTTTTTTAGAAGATGAGCAACCACTATAAAAAAATATACTCAGCAACAGGTAAATAATGCGCATACAATCGTTGTTTAAATTTGTTGGTTCTTTTTATTTGCCGGAAGAAAGCTTATTGAAATACCCGTACATAATCCACCACCATTCGTTGGGGAAAGCTGGTACTTGCATCGGGGGCGCCCGGCCAATCTCCACCAACAGCCACGTTAAAAATCAGGAACTCCGGTGCGTTGAAGGGATAGTCGGCAGTGCCGGCATCTGCTTTCGTTACAGAAATATATTCGTGATCATCTACCAGCCAGGTCATTTTATCGGTTGTCCATACAAGACTGAATACGTGAAATTGCTGTGAGAAATTGCCGGATGACAGGTTATATTCAGAACCTTTGGAAGCATGTGTTCCTGCCAGAGATTTCCAGTGCGCTGTTCCATATACTTTTCCCGGGTAAGTGCCTATCAGTTCCATCATATCAATTTCCCCGCAACCAGGCCATGGCACCGTTGAGATATTCGATCCAAGCATCCAAAGGGCGGGCCACATACCTTTTGAAACCGGCAGTTTGGCACGCATGTCTATTCTGCCAAATTTAAACGACTTTTTATTTTGGGTTGTCATCCGCGCAGAGGAATAATTAAATCCGCTGATTGATTCTTTGCGTGCTTCTATCACCAGGTTGCCATTGGATACAAAACAATTTTTTGTGCTGGCGGTATAATATTCCAGTTCATGGTTGCCCCATCCGCCTGTACCATTGCCGGTTTCCTGGTTCCAGTTATTCAGGTTCAGCGATGTGCCATCAAATTCATCGCTCCATGAAAGCGTATAGCCGGGATAGACAGATGGTGTTGTATAACCCGTATTGTCTGTTATAAAATTTGTTCCGTCTTCCGTAACAATTGTTCCCTTTGCACTGGCTACACCCAGCACACAGGCTTTCGCATTACTTAGCTGAACGGAAAAATCGAGGTTGTTTTGCCGCGTATCGGTGGGGTCGGCGCTGATGGGCACAGCTATTTCAGACTGAGTCTGGTTAGCGGCAATGGTAACTGTTCCGGAAACAGCTGTATAATCTTTTGGCGCAACCGCCGATCCGTTGATTAATACATAATCCACGGATACGGGAACAGTAGTTGTTTTATTCAGTGTAATATTGAAATGCATAACACCTGCACTGGTCATCCTTACCTGCGAAGCATCTTCTATTTTAACAACAGGTACAACCGCCGGCGCTGTATCTTCACTTTTCTTTTTGCAGGAAAATATAAGTATACAGCAGGTAACTAACCCAATAAGGCAAACGGATTTTTGTTTCCACATAATAATTGATTTTATCGGCAGCTAATCAGGCCTCTTTTACTTTTCAAAATAAAGCACAGGGCATTCCTGCCCCATGCTTTTTGTTTAAACCAGCAACTGCCTGCACTCAATATTTTTTTTAAGCAGGTATCAGTTTCAAATACCAGGCATTGCCGGTTTCTGTACCCTGCACTCTTAAATAAAGAGAAGTAGCGGTAATGGTTAATATTTCATATTCTTTTAACTGGGCGCCATAACCTATATAGGTATTAACGCCGCCTAACAGAATAGCTGTTTTGGTAGACGGGGCGGAAGCGGCAATACCCGAACTGGATGGAACAAAAGAAAAAGAAGAAGTACCGCCACCATAACTATAACATCCTTCACTACCAGAGCCGGGAATGCCAGGCAAGCCACCCGCCAGCGCACCTGTTTTGGTGAAGGCGCCATCAGGACTTGCTACGGTTAGTGTATAACCAGTGCCTGCTTTTGCAAAAGTGAATGTTGCTGAATAAAAACAATTGCAGCACCCTGCTTTTTCATTGGGTGTGGCGGCATACCACTCAGGTGTAACCGATGTAGTACTCCAGGGTCCAACACCAAAATGCCCCGATGTTGCTTTATCTATTTTCCATCCCTTGGTACCAGTTCCGGTAAGATTGCTTACAATCGTTGCATCCGGTGTAAAATTGCTTTGAACCTGGATGTCTTTTGTAACGGTAGTGGCCGAAGCACCGGGTCCATAAGCCACCACAGTGATGCGGTATGTATTCAAGCCCACTGTTGTATATTTTTTGGTAACAGATGGTTTGGTCAATGATTCAAGGCTAATGCCATCAGCGGCGTTGTAATCAATCTTGTAAGCAAGAACATTCTTTCCGGAAAGATCAATCCTTACATCGCCGGAACCATCACCATTTGGATGCGCTGCATCCTGGCCTGCAGGCGTGGTAGCAATTACCACATCAGTTGGTGCCACCAGGCTGGCCATCTTGTAATCTTGTTTTTTACATCCAAACACTACAAAGAACAGCAATATTATTAAGGCAGAACTATAAGTTATATAACGTTTCATGCGCTGAATTTTTAATTGGTTAATCTGAAATTATCAACATAAATAACAGCTCCTGCACCATCCGCAGCATCGTTGAACCGCAAAACAAGCTGGCTGAACTTTGCATCGGCAGGAACGCCGGCAACCGTACCGAAATCAAATACCAGTTCTTCCCAGGCACCGGATGTGGTGAAAGCCGTTCTTAATACAGCTACACCATTTGGTATAGAAGAAGAAGATTCCAGTTCTACATTCAGCGACTTGCCGATTAATGCAGGATCAGGGTTATACGCCCAAACTTTTATTTTTTTACCTGCCGCCATATCAATTGCATTAACGGGGCTGTAAGTTCCGCTCCAGCTTTGATTGCCACGGGTAAACCTGCCCACCGTTGCACTGGTGTTAAGACCGGATGGATTGGGGTTGGCTACTTTGTCAAAATGCTGGTTATCGCCAAATGTTCCGAAGAAATAATTGGTGGAAGCATCTTCAAAAGTAATGGGCATTCCAAACGTACTGGTTACCGTTACCTTCGTTATTTTTTCTGCTTTTGCAGCGCCGGCACTTTGTGCTACCAGCCGCACATTGTAATCTCCTGCTGTTGCATAGGTATGGGAGGCGCTTCCTCCTTTTGCAACCGGGGTACCTGTTTCATTGGCTGCATCGCCAAAGTAAACAAGGTAAGACACGGCATAAAGGGCGTTCGGTGTCACTTTTAAGTATTGCACCGTTTGTGAAACACCCAGGTCCAGGTTTTCCGGCGCACGGTATGTTACCACCAACGGATAGGCATTTGTTGAATCGACACCCGAAAGACTTTTTGAAACGATGGTAACCGTGTAGTTACCCTCCGGGTATACATGACTGGTGAAATTACCCGGCATCACAACTGCGGAAGCGCCCGCACCTGTACCGTGTCCAAAATTAACCGTATAGGAAGCCGCACCCTGGCCTGTCGGTGTAATTTTTACCGTACCCGAGTTGTCATTGCTGATATCAAAAATCTTATTGTTATTGGATGTTTTTGCAGTGCTCAAAAAAGACAGGTCATCATCAATACCTTTTTTGTCGCATCCCGCCGCAGCAAAAACCATTGCTGCAATGCTGAATAGTATAGTGAATTGCTTCATAATGATAGTATGCTTCGTTATTAATTGTAATTAGGGTTTTGCTTCATTTTGGTGCCTTGTAATTCTCTCGCGGGAATCGGAAAAATTTCATTCTTTCCGGCAACAAAGCCCCTTGCCGACAATTTGGTAGCCGCATCGCCCCATCGAACCAGGTCAAAAAAGCGGTGGCCTTCGCCGGCAAGTTCTATCCTTCTTTCATTCTTGATGGCTGCCATTGAAACCGGAACGGATGACAAGCCAACCCTGGCGCGTACTGCATCCAGCAAAGCCTGGGCGCGTGCCCCCGTGCCACCCAATGCCTCTGCTTCCAGCAGATAAGTATCGGCCAGCCGGATGATATAATCGTTTTGCTGGAAGTTTAATTCCAATGCGCCCCCACCTGTGCGTATATCACTCCGGCGTGGAATGAATTTATTGATAAAGTAACCGGTATTGAGGTAGCCCTCAATATAATCTGCCTGGCCGGCAGCCTTCAGCGCTTTCATGTCAAACACCGTGGCAGCAAAGCGTGGGTCTGTTTTTATAGCGTCATAAAAATCCTGTGTAAAAGTATTGAAGCTCCAGCCAGAAGGAATATCAGGTGCCGTAGAGGCTGCAGGACGTGAATAGCTTCTCGGCCCCACCATCTGGTTTACTGAATTTCCTTCGTCTGCGCCGCTGCCCCAGAAACCCCAGTCGGAGTTTGCCTGGTTGGTATGAAGGGCTTCCAGTATGGATTCTGAATTAAATTTATTCGTAAATACCCATAGGTCGGAAAAGTTTGAAAGCAGTTTATTTCCGTATTGATTGGGTTGTCCGGGCGTTGTGCCATTTACCTGGGCCAGCTGTGCGGCTGCGAGTGCAGCTTTGTTGTCGTATAATAATACCTTGCCAAGCAGTGCCTGTCCGGCTGCCTTGGTAATACGTCCTGCTTCGCCACCTGTTGCAGCATTGGGCAGATTTGGAATGGCATCTGTAATATCCTTTTCTATTTGCGCATATACATCGGCCGGCGATGCCTGGGTAACACCATAGATATCTTCCGTTTTCAAGGGTTCCAGCAATAACGGAACATTCTTAAATAGTCTGACCAGGTTAAAATAATAAAGGCCGCGGAGAAATTTGCATTCTGCTGTCATTCTTGCTTTTTTGGCAGCATCCATGCTGATACCCGGAAGCTTTTGCAAAAGGATATTGGCCCTGAACACACCCTGGTAATGATCATTCCAGTAGCTGCCGGGAACCGTATTGGAGTTAATGGTGAAATTGGAAAATGACTGGATGCCTGCACCGTCGGATGAGTTACCACCGCCGGAATAGTTGTCGTCAGAACCTGCATTCAGCATGGTGATCATGTTTTCAAAACCACCGGCATTTTTTCTTAAAATATCGTATACAGAAACCAGCGCCGCATAAGCCTGGGCTTCTGTCTGGTAATAATTGGTTGTAAGGAATTGCCCCTGCGGCTGGATGGTTACAAAATCCTTTTTGCAGGATAACATGGTAAGGGTGGTTATTCCCGCTATCAATGCAAAACTGAATCGAATATGCTTCATAAAAAATAGTTTAGTAGATTAAAATGTAAGTTGAATGCCTCCGAGAAATGAACGGGCCTGCGGATACTGTCCTTTGTCAATACCAAATACACCACCGCCTACTTCAGGATCATAACCAGAATAGTTGGTGAGTGTAAACAGGTTTTCAGCCGTCACATATACACGTAATCTTGATATACCGGTTTTTCCAAATAAGCTGGCAGGTAATGAATAACCAAGCTGCATAATCTTCAACCGCATGTAATCGCCTTTTTCAAGATAGAAGCTCGACATTCTGGTAAAGTTGCCGTTTGGATCATTGCTTACAAGTCTTGGATAATCATTGGATGTTCCTTCGCCCGTCCAGCGGCTCAGCGCTTTTACGGGAAAATTGGCATTGCCCACATCGAGGCGGCGCAATCCCTGGAATATTTTGTTGCCGGCGGCACCCTGCCCAAATGCCATGAAGTCGAAACCTTTATACTCCATGTTGATGGTAAAGCCAAAAGTAAATTTGGGGATATTGCTTCCGAGGAATACTTTATCAAGATCATTGATGGTACCATCACCGTTTGTATCTGCAAATTGAAAATCTCCGGGACGTGCATCCGGCTGTATTATTTTGCCGGATCCGTTTTTGGCATTATCTATCTGTGCCTGGTTTTGAAAAACACCCAGGCGGTTAAAACCCCAAAAGGCATTATAGGGTTGTCCTACCTGTATTCTTGTTACCGCACCCATCGATTGGAAAGAAGCTTCACCAGTAACAAAATTGGTATCGGCCGCAACATAGGTTACCTTGTTATTGAGGTAACTAAAATTGCCGCTTACAGAAAAGTTGAGATCGCCAAAACGTTTGTGATAGCCCAATTCTACTTCAATACCCTTGTTGTCCATATCGGCCACGTTGGCTGAAGGGTTTCCTGCAACACCTACATAACCAGGTATCACCACCGTACGAAGAATACCTTTTGTTGTTTTTTTATAAACATCCACGCTCAGGTTAAAATTGGAAAACAATTGTGCATCAAAGCCAACATCGCTGGAAGTGGTTTCTTCCCAGTGCAGACCGGGGTTATCGAGGGTAAAAGGCGTGTAACCGGTTGTAACCTGGCCGTTGCTGCCAATGGCATAGTTATTACCGCCACTTACAGTAGAGATGTAACGGAAATCGCCGATATTGTCATTTCCAACTTTACCATAACCACCTCTGATTTTTAATGAATTCACCATTTTATTGGTTTGCCAGAACTGCTCCTTGTGCACATTCCATCCGCCGGAGAAAGAGGGGAACACACCATATTTTTTATTGGGGCCAAATTTGGTAGAACCATCCTGCCTGATAATACCGGTGAAAAGGTATTTATCCTGGAAACTATAATTAAGACGTGCAAACAACGAGCTGATTTTATGCTGCGTCATATCGGAAGCCCCGGAAGTGCGGTTGGCCTGGGGAATATCAAAACTGAAAGAAGCGTCTTTGTAATTGGTAATAGGCAGGTTAAACAAGGTCACGCCTGTGTAACCACCTATGTTTTCAGTATATGCAGCCTGACCCAGCAACACCGTAAAATTGTGATCTTTGATTGCTTTGGTATAGGTAATTATATTTTCAATGTTCCAGTTGAACACCTTGTTTTCACCTTTACCATAACTATTCTGCTGGTTGCTGTTGGTGGCATTTAAGTAGAATACGGGGTTAAAACCAACATTTCCCCAATATGCTTTTTTTGCTCCAACCGTACTGCGGATCTTAAGACCCGGAATAATGGTTGCTTCAAGGTAAGCATTGCCTACAAAATCATCCGACCAGTTATACTGTCCCAGTTTGGTTTGCATAAAAGCCACCGGATTGGTCATTTCCTGTCCCACAATGGAAGAAATACCATAAGGGTTTCCATTCGGATCCCTGATTACAGGATTGGAATTGTAGGGAGCACCATTTGCAACCAGCGGATCTGTTATTACCAATTTAGTAATGGGATCCAGGTTCAGCGAAGAGCTTAGCGGACCACCAAATTCACTATTGGTGCTGATGCCTGTGCTTTTTTGGTGCGTATAGCCCAGTGTTTGTCCAAACGTAAATACTTTCGAAATTTTGTGGGTAGAGTTTAACCGGAAATTCTGTTTGTTGTATTTGGAGATTTCTGTAGCCACGATACCATCCGTCTTCTGCATGCCGGCCGATAAATAGAAGGTAGATTTGTCATTACCACCACTAAGACTTAGTTCATTTGAATATTTGGCCGCGCTATGATTAAAGATAGCGTCCTGCCAGTCGGTGCCTTTACCAAGAGAAGACACATCGGAGAACATAATATTTCCACCCCCCGCAACCGAACGTTCATTCATCAGCGTGGCATATTCCGTTGCGTTTAATACTTTCACCACTTTGGCCGGGGCCTGTAAACCATAATAACCACTGTAATTAACGGTCAGCTTTCCTGCCTTGCCTTTCTTGGTGGTTACAAGAATAACGCCTGTTGCAGCACGTGTTCCATAAATAGCGGCAGAAGCAGCGTCTTTCAATACCTCAATGGATTCAATATCAGATTGGTTGAGATAGCCAATGCCGCCCGCATCAACAACAATCCCGTCTACCACCCAGAGCGGATTATTATTTCCATCGCCAAAGGTGGTGATACCACGGATCCTGATGGTGGATGCTGAACCAGGCTGTCCGGAGTTCTGCATCACCGTTACGCCAGATACACGCCCCTGCAGGGCCTGTTCTATTCGTCCGTTGGGTATATTTTCCAACTCTTTAGCCTTTACGGTGGAAATGGAACCTGTAACATTGCTTTTTCGCTGGGTGCCATAACCCACTACCACTACTTCTTCAAAAACCGCCGAAGACCTGGAAAGTGTTACCGCAACAGTGTTTCCCGAAATGGCAATATCCGTTTTATTAAAGCCCACTGCGCTAATAGCCAATGTTTTTACAGATGCAGGAACCGAAAGGGTAAACTCACCCCTGTCGTTGGTAACAGTACCCTGAGATGAGTTCTTAATAAAAACCGATGCCCCGACCACGGGGGCCTTGCTTTCATCAAAAACTTTACCTGAAATTGTTTTGTTTTGAGCCCATGAAACGGAAGACAGAAATAGCATAAAGAGGAGGGCTCCCCCTTTGAGGATTTTGTTCATACGCAAGTTTTAGTTTTGAATCATTAGAATTTAAGAGGCAATAAAAATAATCCGCTGTGTTAAAATAAAGGAGATATTTACTACATCAAAACCTCACAAAAAAAGATAAATGACTGGTTTTCATTTTGTTTTAACTACATCTTCACTACATCAAACGATTGATGCATGAAAAAGATCCTTTTTTGCCTGGTGCATGTGTTTTATTTATGCGGCTGGTCACAGAATACCATCGGCCTTCCGCAGGTGGTGAATTTTAGCAATAATAACTTCAGGGGTGGTGCCCAAACCTGGGACATCAAGCAGGATGAAGCTGGCAGAATGTATTTCGCCAATAACGAAGGGTTGCTGGCCTACGATGGTAATTACTGGAAGCTTTATCCGCAGCCCAATAAAACCATTATGCGGTCGCTGGCTCTTTTTAAAAACAGGGTATTTGCCGGTGGCCAGGACGAAATTGGGTTTTATGCGCCCGATAAACAAGGTGCTTTGGCCTATACCTCTTTAAAAAATCTGATCCCCAAAGAATACAGCAGTTTTACGGATGTATGGGATATCGAAGTTTTTAAGCAGTCTGTTTTCTTTCTTACCTACGATAGAATTTTTGAATACAAGAACGATGCGATAAGTATCTACCCCGCAAAAGTGGGATGGACGATGATGAAGATGAATAATAACCGGCTTGTTGCCATGGACAGAAAAAAAGGTTTTTTTCAATTTATAAATGACGGATGGCAACCAGTTGGTCCTGAATCTTCGGCGCCTGCGTTTGACGTAACGGATATGGTACCGCTACAGAATGACAGTATACTGGTAAGTTCGTTGCAGGACGGCCTGTATATTTATAGTAAGGGCGTTTTCAAGAAAAAATTGATACATACCAACAAGGGTTTTGATGGAAAAAATATTTACTGCCTGAAACAGATCAACGATACTGAATTTGTTGCCGGCACCATTTCCAGCGGCTGCGTTGTGATAAACAAAGATGGAAATATCGTTCAGCAGATTGCCCGGCCGGAAGGTTTGCAAAATAATAATGTGCTCTCTGTATTTCTTGATAAGGGCAATAATTTATGGGCCGGGCTCGACAACGGCATCAGTTTTATTGCCTATAACTCAGCGGTTAAATATATAAAACCGGGAAAGCCGGACGAACTATCGGGTTATTCCGTAAGGATACATAACAATGAATTATACATCGCTACTTCAAATGGCGCCTATGTTGCACCATTGTCGGAGAACGCAAAAGACCTGAGCTTTTCAAAAGGCGATTTTTTAAAATTGAAAAACAGCGGCGGCCAGGTGTGGAGATTTGACGAGATCAACCACCAGCTGCTCATGGGCCATCACCACGGAAGCTTTTTGATTGGGGAAGACAAGGCGATGCAATTAATCGACAGCACGGGTACATGGCTTTATTTACCCACATCTTCTGTATACCCTTCTGCCAAAGTATTGGTAGGAAATTATAACGGACTTGCACTGCTGGAGTATGCCAATAAAAAATTTAGTAACCTGGGTGAAATTAAGGGTGTGAAGGAGTCGCTTCGTTATCTCGCAATAGACAACGAAAACGTGGTTTGGGCATCGCATCCGTACCGCGGTGTGTACAGGATCAGCCTGAACCCCGGTAAATCATCCTTCAATTATGAACTGTTTACAGAAAAGGATGGTTTTCCCTCCACCCTGCGCAACAATGTCTTCCGGGTTAAAAACAGGGTGGTATTTGCAACGGAAAGAGGTGTATATGAGTTTGATGCTGACAAAAAGAAATTTATACCTTCTCCACTTTTGTACAGCGTCTTCGGCGATATAAAGATTCAATATCTTAATGAGGACCCTGATGGAAATATTTGGTTTTGCGCCGGCAAGAGAATTGGGGTGGTAAGCTTTGATACGCAAAAAAATAATCACCAAACCACCTATTTCCCCGAACTAACCGGCGCCATATTATCGGGGTTTGAGTTTATCTATCCTTACGACAAAGAGAATATTTTCATTGCATCTACAACTGGTATTATCCACCTTAACTTTAAAAAATATTTTGAAGGCAGTACCGGTCCGCATATGCTGCTTACCCAGGTTAGAACCTTTGGCCAATCAGACAGTGTGATTTTCGGGGGCTATACCATACGCGGGAAAGATACTTCACTGGCTGCAGCGGGCAATACGAATGTGCAATTACCCCATTCAAGCAATTCCTTTCATTTCGAATTCAGTTCGCCCGGCATACAAAGCAATATTAATTACAGTTTCCAGTTAAATGGGTACGATCAAAGCTGGTCGGTGCCTTCTTCCAAAACCGAAAAAGAATACACCAATCTACCGGATGGCCCCTATACTTTCATGGTAAAAGCATATGATAATCTTGGTCATGAATCGGAACCAGTCACTTTTAGCTTTTTCATCAATTCCCCCTGGTATAAAACGGTATGGGCTTATATCTTCTACTTTTCTGCAGGTGCAGCGTTTTTATATTTATTAATCAAATGGCAGAAAAGAGAATTCGCCAGGCAGCAATTGAAGTTCCAGGAAGAACAAAAGCGGTTGAAATATATTTATGAACTGGAAAGAGAGAAGAATGAAAAAGAGATCGTTCAATTGCAGAATGAAAAGCTGGTGAATGAAATGATATACAAGAACAGGGAACTTGCCGATATAAGCATGCACCTGATGGAAAGAAGCGATGCCCTGTTAAAAGTGAAAGATGAATTGCAAAGACTGCATCAAAAAAATGCCGGCAACCATGATGTACAGCGGGCGATGGAATTGGTGAATGACATTGAAAAAAATGACGCTAACTGGGAGCAATTTGCCATGCACTTTGATGAAATCAATAACGATTTTATAAAAAAGCTAAAACTGAAATTTCCGCAACTGACAAGCACCGATTTAAAAGTATGCACCTACCTGCAGCTGAAACTGTCTTCCAAGGAAATTGCGCAACTGATGAATATTTCTGTGCGTGGCGTGGAAATAAGCCGTTACAGGTTGCGAAAGAAACTGCAACTGACTACCGGGCAAACATTAAATGATTTTCTTAATGATATTTTTATAAACAACCGTGTGGTGTGATGCTGAATAGCTGTGGAGGACGCCGGCTATGGGTAAACGATAATGCAGGAGCGAAAAAAATAATGACAGCATAGATGTTGTGTTCTTCACTATTGTGGTCGGCGAGGACATCCCACGGCGATGGTCGGTGAGGACACCGACCACGGAGCTAGATTTTTCGTGGTCGTGTTTTCACCATGGTCGGTGTCCTCACCGACCTGAATGCCATGATATCTGAATAGTATATCTTTATTGAACGTCTTTATTTAAAGATTACCTTAAAAGATGCTACCAAACCGGAAAATAATTTTTGTCATCATCCTGCTGGCGGCCATTGTTATTTTCTGGGTGCAATGCATGGGCAGGAATTCGCCTCAAAATAATGATGCCAGGGGCAATCTGTTTGCCGGCGCAAAATCGTGTGAAAGCTGTCACGCTGGTATAGCGCATTCTTATCTCCATACCAATCACCGGCAAACATCCGCAAAGGTTTCTTACGAAGATTTAAAAAAATATGTTAGCGCCGCGGGTGCAATATTATATTACAATGATTCCAGTGCGGTGAAGGTGGAAGAGAAAGCGCCTGCTTTTTTCCAGGTGGCCATCACGGATGATAAGCCGGTGCGTTCAGAAAAAATGGATATCGCCATTGGATCGGCAGAAAAGGCGCAAACATATGCTTACTGGAAAGATGGACAACTTTTTCAATTACCGCTTACTTATTTCACCAGCCTGCGAAGCTTTACAAACAGCCCGGGTTACCCGATGCAAAAACCTTATTTCGACCGTATGATACTCAGCCGATGTTTTGAATGTCATACTTCATTTGTCAGTAAAGCCGATATTCCCTCCGGCCCTTTACAGGTTATTGAAAAAATGGATTCCAATTCTATCGTTTTCGGGATAGATTGCGAGCGTTGTCATGGGCCCGCAGCAGAACACGTTGCTTTTCATTCAGCAAATCCTGCTGTTAAGGAGGCAAGGTTTATGGTATCCATCAAATCTTTACCGCGGCAGCGGCAATTGGATCTTTGCAGTGTCTGCCACTCAGGCAATGATATGGATGTGCAGCAATCCCTTTTTGCCTTCCGGCCGGGAGACACACTGGACCATTTTTACTTTCCTCATTTTGGATCTTCGGGTGCTGACCCTGATGTGCATGGCAAGCAAATGCAATTACTCCAGGCCAGTAAATGTTTTCAGCAAAGCAACATGACTTGTACCACTTGTCACGATGCGCATGTGCCTGCAGCAAATAAAATGGATGCGGTAGTGGAAAAATGCTCAGGGTGTCACCGTCCATCCAGTCATATAACTGCGATGCAGACAAATGTTAAAAATTGCGTTGATTGCCACATGCCATTGCAGGTATCCAAATCGCTGGATTTTAATGATGGCCGGCAAAAGAGAAGTATCCCTTATTTATTAAGAACGCACCTGATCAAAGTTTATCCGGATACAGAATAAGGGCGGGCATAATTGGGCAATTATAGATGATTGTTATTGGAAATTTCGCGTTGTGTGATCGACCATTTCAGAGCAGGCGTCCATCTTCACCGAAAAAGCTTTTCAAACTGATACGATTGGCATGAATGCTTCATTATAACCTAGAAAAAACTATAGCCCCCAATAAAAGTACTGTTGGAAACATCATTGAGATTATAAAATAAATACCAAAAATTTTGCCATTGTAATAGGGGTAATTCTTTATCAGCTTCTCATATCTATTGTTTCTGAATATCAATACATAATTTATAACAACACAAGGCAAAATGAATAAAACCAGATAAGTTAATATATTATTTAGCCGCAACGGTAAAAAGGGTAAGTTAATCTTGTAAAAATAATTCCGAAAAACAAATCTTTCTAAAATTGTCATGGAGAAAACAAAATTGAAGGCCATTGCCATCGTCATAGAAGTCATGGTATAAGCCTGCCAATTTTTTTTATCAGGCTGTTCCCTTGCTCTTTTTATGCAATCCACCCAAATTTTGTAATACAAATTTAACATTTGATAATAATACTAAATAGTGTGATTGTTATTTCCCCTTCTCCGCTGGGTCTCCGCTACACCAATTCCAATTTTTCAGCCATCTATCGCGGCACCCGGCGGTTTTCATTTGTAAGGTCAATTTATTTAACTCCATTCCTTAGCCTGATAAGATTTATCCACTTATTGCCAGTGAAAGTAATGAAATAGATGCCATCTTTATTTGATTCCGGGCGGGCATTTTAAGATTTATACGGGGACTAGGATTTCACACGGCTATAACGGCGCGTACCCCCTTCAAGATCATTCTCGCCGATAAGGTTGTAATCGCAGACGCACGTCTGGGGAATGATAATGGGCCTAAGAATATTTATGCTTATTTAACAGGAGAGCAATTATTACATATTCCAAAATCAAACTTAAAACTGTAAATACATTATAAAAGCCCCTATAGGTGCGACTTCTGTTATTGAAAGCTGAAACAATACGTTCCGACTTCTCCAACGAAAAATATTTCAGAAGATAAATCATCAAGATTCCAAAAATTGCCAATGTAACTACGGGAACAATGTTATTATCACGAAAATCATAATATAAATTAAAAATTCTACGGGTTATGTTTACAAGTACAAAAAAAAGTCCAAGAATGTGAGTTTCAACAATCATAATTCCTCCAAATCTTGATCCTTGATTAGAATCATTCCGGCTATAGTAATTATATCCAACGGCAAAAATATTTTTATAAAAGTTCATCGATCTAAATATTATAGTTTATTCTCTTTTTCAGCCAGGTCTCCAGACATCAATTCCAATTTTTTCATCAATCTGTTGCGGGACCCCGCGGTTTTCATTTGCGAAATCAATATTATTTAACTCGATTCTTTAGCCCGATAAGATTTATCCACTTATCGTAAGTGAAAGTAATGAAATAGATGCCATCTTTATTGGCTCAGGGCGGGGCATTCAAAGATTTATACGGCGATTAGGATTTCGCACGGGCGAGTGCCGCTCAAGACTATTCATGCTAATAAGTTTGAAGTGCTGGACGTTAGCCTGGGAAGGAAAGCCCCGTGAACACCAAACCCTTACAACGCTTAGGCACCTTTTAGTGTTACTGACGAGGAATAGCTCTTTGGCCCTAACCCCAGGAAATCTATGGCTATGATTCAACCCCAGTTCATTTTACACCCCTCATGTTCCATGGTACGCAGTTCAAATAACAACGCCTACCTCTTATCAAGTAATGGTTGTAGCCCTCATACATAAACGTAGATTTACCCTGGCAAATAAAAGTATACCAGGGGAAAGAGCGGCAGTTGCCGTCGCAGTGGTGCAGGTAAGCTGTAGTAGACAGGCTACCAGGCCTGCCGCTGAAATTGTATATTTGTTTGTAATTTTTTTAGCAATGGAGCCAAAACCCGGGGTATGGACAAGAAAGGTATTTCTGCAGCAGGCAGGCATTGCCGGGCTTGCAATGGTTATAGGTATCTATAAACCATCCTTGCAAAAAGCACAGACATTACCCGTAAGCGATGGTGACGGTAGTGAAACAGAATTGATGTCGTGGATATCAATTGACAGCTCCGGGCAGGTTACTATATACAATCATCGTTCAGAAATGGGCCAGGGCACCTGGCAGGCTATTCCGCAAATTATTGCAGAAGAGCTGGAAGTAGACATGAAAGATGTGCAGGTGAAATACGCTGCTGCCCATCCAAAAAAATACGGGCCACAACCACAGGAAGGCAGTTTTTCTGTAAGGGGCTGGTGGCAGGAGCTATTGCGCACCGGCGCCACTGCCAGAGAAATGTTGATTGCCGCAGCCGCCGGCAAATGGAATGTACCAGCCATGGAATGCTATGCAGCAAACGGCAAAGTGTTGCACCGCAGCACAGGAAAGGAACTGCATTATGGGGCTTTGGTAAAAGATGCAGCAGCCATTACGCCACCGGCAAACATCAAACTAAAAGACCGCAAAGACTATAAAATTATTGGTAAGCCTTTGCACCGGAGGGATACCTCCTTAAAGATCAATGGTAGCGCAGTATTTGGTATAGACAAAACACTACCGGGTATGCGCTATGCAATAGTGGAACGCAGCCCGCGTATAAGAGGCAGGGTAAAAAATTTTGACGCCACTGCCTGTTTGGCTGTACCTGGTGTTACCCATGTGTTTACCGTGCAGCGGGCCGTTTTTGGTTTGTTGCTGGAAGGCGTTGCCGTGGTAGCCAGTACACGCTGGGCGGCTATGCAAGGCCGTAAGTTGCTGAAAGTGGCATGGAATGATGACCATTTTGAACACCTGGATACAGCAGAAATTGAGAAAAGAATGCGCGAAGGCGTTTTTAGACCGGCTCCTTCCGCCGCATTTGATGCAGCATTACAACAGGCAAAGCATACCACAGAGGCTTTTTATGAAATGCCTTTTCAGTCGCACAGTTGTATGGAACCGCTCAACTGTATTGCCGATGTAAAAGAAAATAGTATTGAAATATGGGGGCCCATACAGGAAGCCAACTGGATACAGGCAGATCTTAGTGAGCGTTTAGGCATACCTGTTAAAAATATTTCGGTCAACATGACCTTCCTGGGTGGCGGTTTTGGCCGCAAGGCGTTTACAGATTACCCGCATGAAGCGGCATTAATTTCAAAAGAAATAAAAGCACCGGTGCAGGTAATGTGGACAAGAGAGGATGATATGACAGCAGGCCCTTTTCGCCCTGGTGCTGCCTATCGTTGCCGGGGCGGCGTTGATGCCAATGGAAGGATACATGCTTTTCAGATGGTCACTGCTTCACAGTTTGGTGAAGGGCAGACAAAAGATGAAGCACCCGGCGGTTTGTCTGCCAATTCCGGCGGAGTTGGCGGATTGGCGGCGCCGTATTACAAAACAATACCACACTATAGTTTTGGAGGGGTTACTATTAAATCGCCTATACCAACTATGTGGTGGCGTGCACCCGGTGCAAACATAGATGGGTTTGCCTGCGAAAGTTTTATTGATGAACTGGCGCACCTGGCAGGGGCAGATCCTTTGGAATTCAGAAAGGCGCATATGAACGTTTCGCGTTACCAGGCATTGATGGATAAACTTGCTGAAGTCAGCCATTGGAAAAGCCGTGGCAAAAACGCTGGCTGGGGCATTGCAGTTACAGAAAGTTTTGGCAGCACTGTTGGCCATGTGGTAAAAGTATCAAAGCTGCCAGGTGGCAAAATAAAAATCAACAAAGTGTTTGCGGTAATAGATTGCGGCTGGTATGTAAACCCCGATATTATACGTGCGCAGCTGGAAGGAAGTATTGTAATGGCGCTTGGCGCTACTGTATTTCATGCCATACATTTTAAAGACGGCGCCACGGTAGAGAAAAATTTTTATAATTACCCCATGCCGGGGATTGCCGATACGCCGGAAATAGAAGTGCATATTATGGAGAATAACGAACTGCCAGGCGGTGTGGGAGAGCCTGGTTTGCCCCCATTTGCACCAGCGCTTTGTAATGCCATTTTTGATCTCACCGGTAAACGAATAAGAAAACTGCCTTTTAGCCTGAACGATGTTTAATTACCAGTTGCTATTCCTTTGCCTTATTTTCATATCCCCTCCCCTTCCGTGGATGATTAATCCGGTTTCAAAAAATATAATCTTCAATTAAAGCAAAAATTATCAAGGAATAATTCCTGCCCGCCTACTATCATACTTCCAATATCAGCATTGTACTTGAGTGTGATGAGTCCTTTTTCTGCCACTTTTACACCCTGAGGATTTAAAATATCACTAACACTGCTTTTTGTGATGCTGACTCCATTGATAACCATACTTGCCGGCATGGTATACATATTACCGATGTAAAGATGGGCAATGCCTTTAGCGCCTAAATTGATGGTGCCTCCCTGGTCTAAATATTCGAATTCAACCTTTTGTGTATTTTGTGCAAGGTCAAAACTGAGTACTGTATTGTTCATCCTGATAACCTGGCTGGTGCCAAAAGGGTGTGGTGGGTTATTGAGAATGTTACTGTGGTTAAAGCCTTGCAGGCCTGATGGTAAAGTTATCTTATTAAGACTGGCTGATAACCCCATCCCATTATTATATAAAGAACCCGGACTGGTATAGGCTGTGCCCAAAACAAAGGGTGGATTTTCAAAGCGCAATTCACCTTTACTGCAGGTAGCAGGGTGAGGGCAGCCAGTTATAATAACCGCGATGATGCATAACAATAACAAGGTTAATTTTTTCATTGTTCTATGTTTAAGCGTTTGCGATAATATTTTTTTTCAAATCTTTCATTAGGTATGCCAGTGATTATGGCAGCAGGTTTAACAGGAGGAAATAAATACAGCAACGACAGCCGGGATAAACAAACATTAGTACCGCATATAATACTATTAACAGTTGAGGTGTCTCGTTGGGAGCGGCTGTATTTTCAATTTACCCGGACGGATTGTATTATAAATATCCGCCATTGCCAGATACGCATCTATACCCTTTTTGTGGTATTTTAAAAAATAAAATAAATTGACTGGATTTGAAATGACTTAAAATACCCCGATACTGGTATGACGGCGCATGAAGATTAGGTCAGTCTTTTCATAAGCCTTTTTGTTCCCTTCCCGATTTAGTGATAAAACTATTTCAAATTGCGCCAGTTGAACTATTTTTTGTTTTTATAATAATAGTATCGGCGTAATGTAATCTCATCGGCATCACATAAAAATATAATCATTTGCCCGATAAAACATAGTTAGGCGAATCGATTGTTCCATCGGTTTTCTTTTGTTATACAATACTTTCAGGCGATAGCTGCCTCTGGAAAAGCAACTTAATGATTCAAGGCTGCCGACAATCTTTATCGCCATATATTTTTTGTATAAAATACGGCGAACAACAAAACTGATTGGCCTTTCATCCGGGACATATTTATTTAGATTAGACTACAATTTTACCTCGACCGTTTCTCCTGCTTTTACATTTACTTTTTTCCACTTTAAGAAATCCATATACCCCAATGGTCTTCTTGTTTGTTTTGAGGTTTCTGTAAAGAGGGATACAGCGGCATCAAACGCCGTTGGATTTTTTACGGAAAGTACAATGCCTCCATTGTTGTTTTTCCGGTTTGTCACCTCAACCTGGTCGAAGACAAAGAGTTTATTTTTATCGGTCTGCACATAAATGCCCGGCAACTCCAAACTCATCAGCATACCGTTTAACTCTGTCCATCCATTGGAGCCGTTGTATAATTTTCCAATTACACCATATCCTTCTGCATCAGAGGTTTGTATGCGTTCCATTGAGCTGCCCCATTTGGTGCCCCTTGTTGTATCTTTTACACCAGCCGATACGGTGGCACGGCCTGGCAGTTCTACCTGCTCGGTATGTCCGTTCACAATATCACGTAACAACTGCGCATATTTTGTATCACCTGTTGCACGGAACAGCTTGAAGAGGTAATCGCCGGAGGCCGTACAGATACCTGGTGCTGCGTGCTTGTTTTGCGTACTGGCCCATACCCCGCCGGTGCTGTGTGCGTTGAAGGTATATAAATCAGAACCGGGCGGAAATTCATAGTTGTATGAAAGGGTCCAGGTAGCACCTAAGGCTGCCTGTACTTTCGCTTTCGAAAGCCATTGTACATCGCCGGTAGCCCAGTATAAAGCCATAAAAGATTCGAGCAGCCCAAAGGTGGATTCTGAGTCGGCATCCTGGCTGATGTCACCGCAATTACCACCGGTTAATCCCAATGTTTCGGTAAAGCGGTTATAATAACGGTTTGCCATTTCTTTTGCGCAGGCAAGAAAAGCGGGTTCCTTAAAATAATTAGCCGCCAGCGCTAATGCTGCCGGCGCAACAGATGCTGCGGTGGAATTGTACACCAGTACTTCGCCCGATTCCGGGTCAACAAACTGTCCGGGATCAGCATCTTTCTTCCAGGTATGTACAAAAGCCCATGCAAGTTTTTTGGTCGCTGCTTCCCACGCAGGTTTTATTTCGCCTGAACGGCCCAACGCTTTGTAAAGCATAAAATGTTTGCAGAACCAAAACAATGCATCGGCATTTTTTCGCACCATGGCCGATGATACAATGTTTGGATAGGTTGCTTTCAATTCGTTGGGCAATCCTTTTTCAGGGATCAAAGTTTTACCGTCGTCGATCACGCCATAGAAATAACCGCTGCGTCCCTGCATCCTGTTCACCGCAAAATCAAAGGTATTAGCTACACGGGAAAGATGCAGCGAGTCGTTCAATGCCAGCATGGGATAGGTATTCATCATGCCTCCAACCCAGCCCAGCTGGAAACGGTTATGGCTGTTTTCTGCAAAATAAATAGAAGCGAAAGGGCTATTGAAAAAGCGGTTCTTATCCACCTGTTGCCGGGTATATTCCAATATAGCACTGTTTGATGCTATATAATATTGCGGCGTTTCACCCAGCAATGCTTTTCGCTTATCCATAAAGGTTTCCAAAAAAACGGGAATATTTTTTGCGGGGAATGTGTATACATATATCTGCAACTCCAACTCCTCACCTTCTTCCCAATCATGTGCTTTATCCTGGCTCCTGCTATAATCGCCAAAACCTGCGACGGAATCCCTTATACCGGGTGCAGTAAGTGAGAAAGAAGCCCTGCTGCGATCATCATTTTCTTCCACCACCAAACCCGAAATACCGAGCTTTGTTTTAGGTTCAGTCAAAACAATAAAACCCGCTTGTTTTTCTTTCGAGAAAAAACTCATGGCTGGCGTGGCAGTACTCCAGGTACACAATGAAATCTTTGAAGGTTCATTTTTTTGCAAAGCCAGTCCTGGATTATCGGAAAAAGTCAGCGGCAGCTTCTTGTTGAAATACATAGAGGGTGGGTACGGCGGCATATAACCACCTTTTAATACCGGGAAACGATTGCCATTGTACACTGCGCCGGGAATCAGCACATAGTTTTGTATACTCCAGCCTGCAATATTAAAACTAACCGCCACTGCGGCACTACTTTCAGCTCCCCGTTCCAGTTTGAACTTTACTTTGAACTTTATGGCTCCATCTTTCATCTGTTGAAGGGAATTGATGCGGTATTTCCAGGCAGCTGTTGTTGCGTTTAAACTTCCTTCGCCGGGTTTAGCAGCGGGGATGGCATTTTTTTGTATTAACCTGGTTCCATCGTATTTCCATACTTCAAACGAAGCTGTGCCACCTAAAACTTTCAATGCATCCTGCAATACTGCCTGACTATTTTGTGCTGCCAGAGAAGTTGCAAAAAACAACAACGCCGAAAAACAGGGCATCCAATTTCTTTTTGTCATGTATTCATTTTTTTTTGCCAATAAGGACGCGTTCTATCATATCATTGCGACAGAGAAATTATGCTGTTTTCTATTAGCTTTTTGCTTTCGGTGAACTGCCAGCAGAAAAAATCCTGCAACACAATTTTTAAGCATCTTGTATTACTGTTTTATAAATAGATTAAATGAAAACCCGGATTAGTTTTAACACCAACGACATCATTACCGAAAAAGTTTTATCTGCCCTGATGCCGGTTGCATATCCAGCATGAATTAATAACCAGCAGCTCTTTTCAACTTCGCAAACAACTGCGGGTTAGAACCATCTCTGTGTACTTTATATAAATTCCAGTTGTTGGCATCAACAGGTTCCAATCGGAAAGACTGTGCTGCGTCTGCCAGTTCGTTTTTCACCCAACGTGGAAACGCATTCGCCGCCCTTGCATCTTCCCATGTTCTAATCACTTTGAAAATTGCATCCTTTTGCGGACAGCTTTCTACATCTTTCTGATTCAACGTTAAACTGTATGTTGTACCGACACCTGTTGAAATGGCCTGCACATGCTCATAGTCCTCCACTTTTGAATTGGCCTTAATGGGAAAATTACCTCCCATACCTACCGGGAAATAATTCGCATACGTAACATCACGAAGATCTTTACCCTGGCTGGTAGTGCTCCCCCATTCCCTTGTGTCAACATCGTACAGATTTTTTCCTCCGCCAACATTCCAGATGCTTTGATAATGCCAGGAGCCTTCTGACAATGTTGCCCCGGTAAAACGGATGTACGGAATTCCCAGCTTTGTTGCTTTTTCAAACATTTTTCGAAAGAAACGCTTGGCAGAATAATACCCATGCCCGTTGTTGAACAAAAACTCCTGCCCATCAAAATCGTAATAACGAAGACCATTAATGAAACATACATCTGCAAAATGCTCAGCGATTTTATCCTGCAACTGCATATTGGGTATAACACCATCATACCCGTAATTAACCGTAACCTGAAGTTTATAAATAGTATCGCCGCTTACATGGTTTGATGGAGTCGTTTTCCAGTACCCCCGTTGTATATTTAAAAGCCTGTACGGTTGTTTATCAGAAACGCCTGTATAATGAATAAGCTCTTTGCCGATTTTTACCATATTTAAATTGGTACAATGCCCTTCCCAACTGGCAATCTCTTCCAGGTGCGCGGGATCGTTCACATATATCATTGTATCAGTTACACCAATACTTTTTACGAGCAAACGCTTTTGCTGGTAACACAAACTATCGCTCGGAACCGGGCTCGCATCCAGTGTTCCCGGTGCCAACGCATTGGTGATCGGCGTTCTTCCAATGGTGATGCCATATTTAGCTGCCATATCCGAAAACTCCTTATGCGAAACATCTCCATTGGTAAGTTTTATGCCTTTCTTTTCAAAATCCCTTCCATCAATATAGCCATTGTTACGCCTGTCGGCTCTTAAAAAACCCTGGTCGTATAAACTGATCGTTTTAAAACCCAGCCTTGAAGTATAGGAAATGATGCTGTCGTACAAACCGCCACTGGTAATCGCGTCCGGAACATAAGCAGCAGGATCTTTCACCCATTTTCCATTGATAGTTGGATAAGGAAGTTGCTCAGCCAAAACGATATGCTGTATAACATCCATTAAAGCTGTACTGTCGGGACTGCCCCATAAAGCAATGGAAGAACCGATATAATCTACGCCGGGCAAGGGTTGCACCTGCAGGTGGTTAGGTGTATTGGCGGCCATATCAGGAATAAGTGAGAAGGAAATTTCTCTTTCAAATGACCGGTCTCTCGATTGATAAGCAATGGATATCCTGCCTTTTTTATCAACCAATGCTGCATTGCCGTACATGATCCTGTACCAGGGTTGCTTGTGACTGTAAAATGCCACATCGCTGATACCATTGCCACCAAGAGAAAAAACCTGTCCTTCATATAAACTATCGGGCAGCGGAAAACGAATGGGATCGGGCGAATGAATGATGTATTGAAACGGCGCAGCATCTCCAATTGTCTCAGCTAAACCGCCCAATGTATTATCGTTTAAGGCAAGCATGCCAATAGCATAATTAACGGAAGCACTGGTATCACGGCTTACACCAATTATTTCGCCCGGCAGGTTGGTGATATTGGTATGCAGCAGACCCCATTGAATGGCATCAATACCTTTACGGGGCGAAAGAGATTGCAGGGTTAGCTTAAAATATTTTTTGTACGGAATGATGCTTATTTTAGCCACCGACCCATTGGAATAATGCAGGCTCAGTGCCTTACTTTCCTTTGCATAACCGGCTTTTACAGGATGGTAATATTGTTTTTTCTTAGTATCGTAAAGGCTCATTAAGGGCGATGGTTTATCAGCCGGACTAAATTCCCGGTTAGACGCTGTTGTTATGTTCTTCATACTGGTAATGAAACCCTGGTCATTGATACGGATTTTAAAATAAGCTGTATTAAATTCCCATTGTGCAAAACCAGTTTTGATAAGAAATAATGCCGTGAAGAACGAAATAAGTTTCCTGGAGAACATAGTTTATATTAAATTAAATGGCTTGATTAAACGAACTTGTTGCCAATCTTGCCCCATGAATTGAAGAATAGTGTTTACAGATTCGCCCGGGTTCACATTTCCCCACAGACCTCCCGGGCCGGCGGCACCTACAATGCAACGGTTCAAAAAAGTGGGTGATTTTCTCTGCAGTCTCATATATACCAGCAATTTCTTTCTGCTTTGTAAAAGTATCTTATTTTACTACTATCAATCTATTGTTGTATGGCTTAATTATTATTCTCTTTTTTAGATTATCCGGACCATTCAGTTTAATGGCAAGGTAAAATGGACAAGCCCGCTGTAGAAGCAATTCCCCAATTTAACCCGCTGATATAAAATAAGTTGTAAGAGTCTCAAGCTGGCACAGCATATCCTATGCTGGCATCGTTGTTGAACCAAAGCATAATAACAGGCTATCAAATCAAAATAATTATTATTTATGAACAGTAAAAAAACTCATGCATGGCCGGTCTTATTAATCGTGTTTCTATTAACAGCATGTTCTGCCTCCAAAGAAGGGCGTACAATGAAGCATACTATCAATGGACAGTGGGTGCTGCAAACAATTAATGTACAAGGTATCACTACTAAGTTTAAGGCTACTGTGTTTAATGAGGCAGATTACAATTGCTTTATTGGCAGTACATGGACATTTATTTCCAATAACAGCATGGGCACTTACAGGCTCCCGACAACTGCGGGTTGTACCGCCATCAACAGGAATATCCGATGGTCCGTTTACGAACCGAAAGGAGAAGAAAAGAAATTCCAGTTTAAAAGACTGGACGATAAAAAGAACCCAATGGATGACAATAATGGTTACAGGTTAAGTGTAGCATCACTGACAGATACCAACATGCAATTAAAATCGGACATTACATTTGAAGGTAAACCGGCGGCGATTGTTTACAATTTTGTAAAAAACTAAATCTAAAGAATAAAAAGACTAATTTATGAAGAAGCTATCAGGAAAAACGATTGTGTTTATTGCAGGTATAACAATATTATGTGCGGGCTGCGAAACAACTAAAAAAGCAAATAAAACGCAAAAAGGCGCTGCCATTGGCGTTGCCAGTGGCGCCGTGATAGGTGGAGTAATTGGCAATAATGTTGGCAATAAACAAAACACCGTGCTTGGGGCTATTATCGGTGCGGCAATAGGCGGTGTGGCGGGTGGTGTTATAGGAAATAAGATGGACAGGCAGGCAGAAGCCATTAAACAGGAAATACCCGGAGCAGAAGTTACGAGGGTAGGCGAAGGTATTAATGTTGTCTTTAATGAAAGGAACCCCGATGGATCCAAAGCGGGTGTTTTTTTCGGAACCAATATGTCTAACATTAATTCCAATTCTCAATTGGCATTGGATAAATTGGTAAAAGTATTCAAGACTTATCCTGAAACAAATATCCTTATTGAAGGACATACAGATGATGTAGGTGAAGCAAGTTATAATGAAACACTTTCGCGGAAGAGGGCAACCACGGTAGGTAATTATTTAAAATCAGCCGGCATCAGTGCATCCCGGCTAACCATTAAATGGTACGGCGAAACACAGCCTAAAGTAGAAAATACCAGTGAGGCAAACAGGGCAGAAAACAGGAGGGTTGAATTTGCCATTACAGCCAACGATAAAATGAAAGAAGAAGCAGCAAGGGAAGCTGCCAATAAGAATTAGCATTTCCATTGATTTTCGTCCGCAAACTCCAAAAAAACGTATTGATTCAGCAATGACAAGACTACAGTTATGGAAGTTTTAAAACCTGCCTTTTTGAAGACACACAGTTTTTTGATTGCCAATTGTCATTTTTCACAGGGCAATTAAAACAAACGGAGCTGATTGCCCTGGAATTACCGGAACAAGTAGCAAAGTGCTGAAAGCACCTGTGGAAGCGACTAAGAATTTTGATGAGGAGGCTGCACTCCATAACATACAAAACAACTACAATAGTGCAGTAGTTAATGCAGGCCTTATAAGTAAATCATTTTCATTATTACAATTAATCGCGGAAGGCTTTAAACCGAATTGATATTATGGTAAATCAGAGAATGATAAAAAGCAAGTTTATCAGGCGTTCTTGTTACGCTTGTAACAGGAAGCATTGTCTACTTCATTATTTCTCTGAATAGACCTATTACTAAGAATATAAAACAAGAGCAGCGTTAATATAAACAGGCAGATTACTGACTGTCCCATTTCCTAATGAAGCACCCCTTACACAGATAACATTTTAAATAATCTGTTATTGTACTAAGCTCCTTTGTATATTGTCTCCCAACGCGGTCTGCTTCCCGCTTTTTATCTCTCCCTTCCTAACTATTATCGATGCTGATTGCAGATACTACAATTCATTTAATTATCACCTGGCAAAACATTGAACATGATTGCTGCCTCCTTTTTTCCATCCTTCGCGCCGTATTGGATGACTTTAAGGATATGTGTGCTGATAATAGAAAAACGCGGCAAATGCAACTGGAACCTGCCCGCAGTATCAATATTTATTTCCTTAAAACCTAATGGCTTGTTGTCAAGGAGTACCTGCAACGAAGGCCCGCTGAAAACACCACTGCTCCAGTGTTTACCCATAAGTGTCAGCGTTACAGCGTTTGTTTCTGTGATATATATTTGAGGGTCAGTGGTATCCATGTATAGTTTCATCGCAGCCAACCGGTCGCCGGGGATCGGCTGTATACTTTTTTTTGTTGTGCATCCCGCCACTAACAAGAGGATAGGAAGCAGGTAAAAATGAATCGCAGTTATTTTCATACAAGAGATTTATTCATTCATTTAAATAGTTATTTCCCAGATGCCTGCACCCCATGTTGACACATAAAGAACACCGTTTCCAAATGAAAACGATGTAATGTTGGGAACCCTTTCACTGCCATCAATCTTTTTCCAGGTTGCCCCATGATCAGTTGAAAGAATGATACCTGCTTCTGCAGTTCCGATTGCAATGCAGTTCGGATTCAGGGGATCGAAAGAGATACACGAAACCTGCGCGCTGGATAGTTCAAACAAGTTCCTTGGTGAGAAACCAGCCAGGCTAAATTCGAATTTCCCATTGTCAGTTATCAAATCAACTATATCCTGTCTTGGTGTCCAGAAACCAGGGCCAGCAGAGATCCATACCATGCGGTTACCAATATCCGGTAGTATCATGAAATCGGGGTTTGTGGGATCTACTCCGAAAGATGCAATATCGGAGCGGTATTCTGCGCCGTAGGTTCCAAGTTTACAGTTGCCAGGAAGCGGCACCATCTGAGGCAACTTGCTGGCGGTGGCACTACTAAATGCGTTGTCGATTCTTAACATACCCCAATCCCTGGATGCACCTGGCCTGGTACTGAAATTATTTGAATAGGCGGTTAGCACAGATGGATTGGTTTGCCCGGCTACCATACCATATAGATTGACAGTATGACTGAAACTCACAACAGGATCAGCACTTGTCCAATTCAGCGTATTATCTACCGAGGTATATAGCCGGGATGTATTGCTTACATCAACACCCAATGCAATATAGTTGCTGCTGCCTGCTGCATAGATTGCATTCCTGCCTGTAACATTACCCGCAAACGGATATTTAACCGGCGCACAGGATGCTAATTGCAGATTGCAACGTTCAAAACTCTTCGGTGAGGATGCTGCTGCCAACAAGGTTAGAGCGTAGGGCTGTTCTTCACCCGGTTTTAGCAGCTGTCCCTGTAGGTTACCTCCTTCACTATAATAGATATATGGCCAGGTCAATCCATTATCGGATGAACCATAAATACTATTATCCTGTGTACCGAAATAAATGCCGGGGTCGACAGATGCCCCGCGTTCCGAGCGGATGCATTTGACGTCATATACCTGCAGTGCATTAAAGCGGTTATTGGTATTGCCTACCTGTTTCCAGGTAGACCCGTTATCTGCCGATGCTTCTACCCCCCCATCATTTGTCGCGTACAAAAGACGGTTTGCGCCATCGGTTGAAAACGCAAGATCGCTGGGATCGGCATGATTAAATGGCAACTGCGTCCATGGAATTAGCGGGAAATCAAAATCTTTTTTCGTTTGGTTCCAGGTTATTGTTTCCTTTCCTACTACCGCATGATCAAAAAAATACAAATCCCATTTCAGCCAATCTGCGTCATCGGGTTTTACGACAAACAAACCGGGCTGTCGCCAGGTGTCGTCGGGATTGATTGCATGGAAGCCGGTAAAATCAACATTAATATTCTGCCAGGTCAGTCCATCGTCTTTTGAATATACCAGCTTGTGATCCTCATCCCCGGTAAAAAACAAAACATGAAATCCTGAATTGCCAGGAATTACTTCAGCACTTGCAAGTCCATTTTTTACCTGTTTCCTGTAAGAAAGACCTGCCTTGTCCGCCTTCCAGATCGTCCCGGTGATATCGGATGTCCAGATCGCATTTTCTCCTGAACACACCAATTCGCCGCCTCTTAATGCCAGCACGGAATAGAATTTATTCGGAAGGTTATCACCTGGTGGGTTAACGTATTGCCAGGTATCGCCAAGGTCATGGCTGATTGCAACACCTGAATCAGTTCCAACCACGACTGTTTGGGAAAATGGCATAAAGGAAATTCCGTAAGCACCATACCTGCGCACCGACTTTTTTGAATCTCTCACTTTTGCAGTTGATGGCTGCTTCCACGTATTTCCTCCGTCTTTGCTCAACCATATTCCACCCGCATTCAGTCTCCGGGTATCTTCGAGACAAGTAGCAATAATGATGTTTCTGTGTTCAGGGACTGGACAAAACTTGATATCATAGCAGGCGAACTCAGGCATAGCGTCTACTTTTGCCCAGTTGAAACCTCCATCCGGAGATTCATAGAGTCCACCAGTCGGAGTCGCTACCCAAACATTTCGCTCATTAACCGGGTCAACCGTCACTGCCACGGCCCGCCCACCGCATGGCGGCAGAACAGAACTATTTATTTTAAGGTTCATTTTTACTGCCGTATTGGAGCAGGAGGCAATAAATACAGCAATCGCAGCCGGGATAAACAAGCATGAGTATCGCATACAATAATATTGACAGTTGATTTGACTTGGGTGGGAGCGGCAATATTTTCAATTTATCCGGACGAATTGTATTATAAATATCCGCCATTGCCAGATACTCATCTATACCCTGTTTGTGGTATTTTCTAAAAAAATTAATTGACTGGATTTCAAATGAATTAAAATTTAACATAAACGGACAGACATTGGCGAGCGGCACAAATAGGTTATACCGGCCTAAATCTGCCCATTAAAGGCGTGTGAAATATTTTGTCATTTTAAAAACAACAGGTAAATTCACCTGACAGAATCTCATAACATACTGCCTGATTTTGTTAATCTCCTGATTAGTGTCTGCTTCCCATTGGTCTCGTTGTCAACATAGCTTAATAGTACTAAAAATACAATTATGAAACCACAGTATCATACCGGGTTGTTGCCATCGGTTGCTATTACATTTTTTTTTATTACTTGCACGCCGCCCGTTTATAAATCGATGGATATTGCAGCCTACAATCAAAACACGCATCAATGGAAACTGGATTATAACTTATTCCCATTAAATCCAAACTGGCAATATAAACTCGTGAATGGTAAAGCCCCTGGCACATTTGCCCAATGCCCCTTAAGTGATAATCCTGCGGATTGGAAAAACAGCAAAACCTGTACAAGCCCAAGTCTTCATTACAATGATGGTCAAATTGGTTGTTCAGAAGTATTTAGCGGGCATGGTGGTCACATGAACTGGTTTCCCGTGACCGAAGTGGGAATTGTAAATTTTAATGATCATTCAAGCGATGATGATTATAACTTTTACCTTCAGTCGCCCGATTCATCTCTATATCTCTGGAGTGATGACCCGGATCCAATGAATCAGTTTCTGGCACTTGAATTTGACAGCGATGAGTTCCCTGACCCCGTGGATGATGATTATAACATTTGGTGGAATCGTTTTCACGATGCAGTTTCACCACCCTGGTTTGGTAATCAGTCCCAAACGCCCCAGGAAATGGTTCAAAATAAATTGGCCATTGTTACCGGAATGGCCGGTATTGATATAGGTCATGACAACGCAAACCAGGCAACGACAGAATTACATCCCGTGTTCGGCATGTTTATTTTAACCGGCGAGCAAACATCAATCAATCCCGATGGTTCTGTAGCGATGAATGACACATGGAGTTTTTTTATCAGAAATATGGGAAACGAAGGATGGTGCGGCCCGGGCCTTGAATATGCCGCCATGAAGCAGCTCAAAGTCTTTATACCGGAAATGCCTTATTACTATGCCGGTACAATAAGCCCGTACAAAGCTGATGCCAGGGATTATGTATCGATAGATGATGGGAATGTACATATTACCAACTGGAATGGCGTTACAGATGATAATGATCCCAGAAGGGAACGCTGGACAAAGCAGGTAGTAAATGGCGGAGTTATACTGAACTTTATTTTTGACAGCAACTATAGTGATGGAATTTTCACAGGCGATATTCATATGAATTGGAATATTCACATCAGCTTTAATGGATTGGGCAATCTTCAGCAAGTAAACACATTCATGGATGAATCAAAATTTAAAGAAAAATTCAATGCTATTTATCGGAATACCACAGACTTAAAAAGAGAATATGAAACTAGAAACGATTCGCTTTTGGTTGTAAGAATGAGTAAGTTAAACAACCAGGAAAAGATGGAGCTATATCAGGCCTTGACCGGGAAAATTGTCATCCCCGGTATGCCGGAACTTGAATCAACAGTCAAAGGAAAGAGCATTAAAGCAAGGGCGGCATTTGCAGGAAAGGACTCAATCAATGTACAACAATTCACTGCTCAGCTAAAAGAAATGAAAAAAAAGGATATGCCAAAACAATATAGTAATATAACCGTCCCTGCGAATACCCATCAAAAACAATATGTACAAAGGAAGTTATGGAAACGTGCCTTCATTGAAGCTTATTTAAAAAGCAAGCATTTCTAATGACTTCTAAGTTAAAAAAGCGAATGCACAATGAGAGATTTCCCATTTTCATTCTGGCAGGTGGTTCTTTATAAATAGCTAAACCGGCTGCTGTGTAATTCTGACAATCAAAAAGTGATTATGGGCAATCCCGGCTGCACCGATAATTTCTTGAAGCAAAATCCGATGACCGCGGATCTCATGTCATATTTACGCCCGCGCTTCTTCAGCCACAGGCATTGGCAAATGATTTTTGACCAGTTATAAAGTTATAAAGACGATACAAAAATATGAACGAACTTCATTACCTGCGTATAAACGGGCCTATTTCCAGGGAAACAGCCTATAGACCCGGTCATTGGTTTTAGACTACGCAAATACCCCGGTGTTTCCAGCGCGAAAGTGATCCCCATGCGCCCGGGGGCTATACAATGTCCATTACCGATAGTGAGGGTAAACAGGCCTGGGAAGGTATTCCCATTCTGGACGGCGGCTCTAACGATGTGCCGGGCCGCTGGAATTTGAGGTTATATCCCCCTGCTCCACGCACCGGGCTTCTATGAGGTGCGCCTGCACAACCGAATAATCTACCGGCGACCCATACCCGAGACTGCCCCCGCGATCAAAATCACCCAGTGGAAACACGACAAAAAACACGGCTCCATCGCCTGGGAAGCGCATGCAGCCGGAGCGAAAAAAGAGACGGGTTCCCACCTGCTTTTCACCGCCGCCTGCATTATCGCAAATGTGTGACGCGCCAGCTGCATGTGCGGGTCTTTGGTGATTTTGGCCCGTTTGGCGATATACTTTAAACCTTTGTTTATTTTTTGGTTAGTGGATACAGCCCGTTAAAGTCGGCAATCTTCCCTGCTGGACTGTATTTGGTTAGGATGCTCATCGCCCGCACTACCCCAATCATTCTTAAAAAATACAAACCGGTAAAAATATCCCTTATATCACCACGGAACCTAACACTTAGAACGATAGGACTTTTGGAATCATCATCCAGGTACGAAGACCCTCCAAAATTAAAGACCTGCAAATGAGTCATTTGCAGGTCTTTGCGCAATTTTGCATGTAATACCGGAGGTCCCTAGCGGATTCGAACCGCTGTAGAAGCTTTTGCAGAGCTTTGCCTAGCCACTCGGCCAAAGGACCATTTTTTAAGAAGGGCAAAAATAGAAGTTTTTACTGAAGATTCTTCAAAAAAATGGAACTTAGCCCGCTTAAAATAAAATGGCCATGCAAAGGATTGCCGAATCTGAACTTATTATTAATCAACGGGGTGCCATCTACCACCTGGATACACGCCCCGACGAATTGGCCGATACCATTATCACCGTGGGAGACCCCGACCGGGTAGCCGTGGTGAGCAAATACTTCGACCGCATTGAATTCAAAAACCATCACCGCGAATTCGTGACCCATACCGGTTACCTGGCCGGCAAACGGCTATCCGTGGTGTCTACCGGCATTGGCACAGACAATATAGACATTGTACTGAACGAGCTGGATGCCCTGGTAAATATCGATTTTGATACCCGCACCATCAGGCCGCAGCTAACCCAACTGAACATTATCCGCATCGGCACATCCGGCTCTTTACAAAAAGACATACCGGTAGACAGCTGCGTAGCGTCTACCCATGGCCTTGGTATCGATAACCTGCTGAACTTTTACCGCTCAGAACACAATACTGAAGACCAGCAATTGCTGCAGGCTTTTATTACCCAAACCCAGCTGAACAATAGTTTTGCCCAGCCCTATATCAGCGGGGCGGGCAGTGCCCTGCTCAGGCATTTTGTAGATGGATTCCATCATGGTATAACGGTTACCTGCCCGGGATTTTATGGGCCGCAGGGCCGGGTATTGCGTTTGGGTTTAAGCAACCCCCAACTCGTAGATAATCTGACCACTTTCAGCTTTGGTCATCACCGCATCAGCAATTTTGAAATGGAAACGGCGGGTATCTATGGCCTGGGCAAATTACTGGGCCATCACTGCCTCAGCCTCAGTGCCATAGTAGCCAACAGGGTAGAAAAACAATTTTCCGTCAATGCCGCAAAGACCATGGAAGATCTTATTAAAACAACATTGGAAATTATCAGCGGGTGGTGAGGGGCGGGTAGTGAGTAGTGAGTGGTGAGTAGTGAGTGGCCGATGGAATAAACCGGTAAGGGCATGTTTCCACAGCAAGAAAAATATGTTTTAGTTAACCAGTTAAGAAATGCTGCTACGCTGGTTTGTAGTAATATTGCAGCAGGCGCAGCCGGGAGATCGAAACGGGAAAAGAAAAATTGATTCAATTTCAGGAAATTCGGCAGCGGAAACATTAACCGTAGAGCAATGAAGATACATTTTTACAAATACCAGGGCACAGGAAACGATTTTGTTATACTTGACAACCGCGACGGAAAATACACCGGCATTACCAATGAACAGGTAAAACGTATGTGCGACCGCCGTTTTGGAATAGGCGCCGACGGACTGATGATGCTGAACCACAAAGCCGGCTATGATTTTGAAATGAAATATTACAACGCCGACGGTGGCGAGAGCAGCATGTGCGGCAATGGTGGCCGCTGCCTGGTTAAGTTTGCCGCCCATATGGGCATTTATAAAGACATCTATCATTTTATTGCTTCTGACGGACCCCATGAAGCCGAGATTGACTCAGATGGTACGGTAAGTCTGAAAATGAAAGACGTAAAAAGCATTACCGAATATGGCTCGGATTTTTTGCTGGATACCGGATCTCCGCATTATGTAAAATTCATCAGCGATGTGATGAACTACGATGTGTACAAAAAAGGACACGATATCCGCTATAGCGAGGACTTTGCTGCAAAGGGCATCAATGTAAATTTTGTACAGCAAAAAAACGATCATGAAATTATTGTACGCACCTATGAACGCGGCGTGGAAGATGAAACCCTGAGCTGTGGCACCGGCGTCACCGCCTCCGCACTGGTTTGCTATCACAATGAAACAGGGTACAATGATGTGACGGTTTTTACCAAAGGCGGTAAACTTACCGTCGAGTACGACCGCTTAAACGAAGACCATTACGCCAATATATTTCTTTGCGGCCCGGCCGAAAAAGTATATGAGGGCGATGCAGAAGTGTAACATTTTCAGCCCCGCCCCGGCAGCCTTTGGAACCAAACTTTGCCAAAGCTCACAAGACATCGGCTGGCTTTGGCAAAGTTCTAACCGATGTATGAACCAGCAGACCATGAATTTTTCTCAACGATACGCTTCGAACCATAAACCCATCAAACCGTGATCCAGTACTTTAAAAACATTGACCATAAAACTGTCTCTATCGATAAGCCCGATGCCGGCACCTGGGTAAATGTATTGCCACCCCTTAAACAGGAAGAATTTTCTGCCCTGTCGGATCAGTTGGAAATACCGCTCGACTTCCTGGCCGATTCACTGGATATTGACGAACGCAGCCGCTTCGAAGAAGATGACAATGTGAAACTGATTGTGATTAAAACCCCCACGGAAAACAATTCTTTCAATGAAAGCGATGCCTATTATATTACGATCCCTATCTGCATCATTCTTACGCATAACCAGATCGTAACCGTTAACTCATTCGAGAACGGCGCTATAAAAAAATTCCTCAATACTTTCCAGAACCGCCATCCCGATAACCGGAAAATGATGGTGCTGAAAATTTTTGAAAAGATCACGCAGACTTATATGGAGTCGCTGAAGGAAATTAACCAGCGCCGCAATATAATGGAACAAAAACTCTATGCCAGCAACCGCAATGAAGAATTGCTGGAACTGATGAAGATCCAGAAAAGCCTGGTATATTTTGTTACCGCCCTGCGCAGCAATGAAATACTGCTCATGAAAATAGCCCGTACCAATTTCCTGGGCCTGAATGAAGAAGAAAAAGAATTCCTGGAAGATTTGGTAGTAGATATTTCGCAGGGCCTGGAAATGGCTAATATTTATACCAATATCCTAAGCAGTACACTCGATGCATTTGCCAGCATTATCAATAACAACATGAACAATGTGCTGAAGCGGCTTACGTCCATTACCATCATACTCTCCCTGCCGGCGCTGGTAACCGGCATTTATGGTATGAACGTACCCATCCCCTACTCCGCCTCGCCCCATGCGTTTTATATTCCGCTTATCTTATCGGTGGGTATTTCCATTGTTATCAGCTGGTATTTCATGAAGAAAAAATGGTTTTAATATGTTTACAATAAGGGTCTATGGCATTTTACTAAACAACAAAAAACAGGTACTGGTAAGCGATGAACACATACGCGGAAGCTATTACACCAAGTTTCCGGGTGGCGGTTTGGAACTGGGTGAAGGAACAAGGGACTGTCTTGCCCGTGAGTTCATGGAAGAAATGAACCTGAAAGTGGAAGTGGGCAATCATATTTACACCACCGACTTTTACCAGATGAGCGCTTTTAGACCCTCAGACCAGATAATTGCTATCTACTATTTTGCCCGGGCACTGGAACCCATTACTGCGCCATTGCGCACCATCCCTTTCGATTTTGATGAACGCGAGAAAAAAATCTACGAAGAGAAAAATGAAACGGAAACCTTTCGTTTTATTAACTGGGAAGACTTTTCTTCAGCGACCGTTACCCTGCCCATAGACAAAATAGTAGCCGATATGGTAAAAGAATTACTGTAAACACAGCCCCCAGTTTTACCAATCTTCCTTTTCCAGCCGGGCTGGCCGATGCTTCATGCGACTGGGTATTTTTCTTCAAAAATATTGACAGATAAAGGCTTTCGGCCGCCGCATAACCAGGCCGGTAAATACCGTCTCATAGCCGGCATAACCATTCAAAAACAAATTGACAACCCGTTAAAATTTAAAGAATATCTTCATCTTTCATCAGCAGAATATTAATTTTATTCAACACTTATTATCTAATAAAACTTGTTTATGAAAAGATGCATTTCCCTGTTTGTATTGTCGCTTATTGCAATGGGGCTGGGCGCCCAGGGTAACTGGCCCGCCAATATCCATTTCTCCACGCTGCCCAACGGGCTGCAGTTACTGGTGGTGGAAGACAATTCAGTACCGCTGGTAACCGTAGAAATTGCTGTCAGGAATGGCTCATTTACCGAATCACCCGAATACAATGGCCTTTCTCACCTGTATGAACACATGTTTTTCAAGGCCAATAAAGACATTCCTTCACAGGAAAAATACCTGGACCGCGTACACGAACTGGGCATACAATTCAATGGTACCACCAGCGAGGAAAGGGTCAACTATTTTTTCACACTCGGCAGCAAGGAAGTAACAGAAGGCCTGCAATTCCTGAACAGCGCCATCCGCTATCCACTGTTTTTAAAAGAAGAAATGAAAAAGGAAAACCCGGTGGTAGACGGGGAGTTTCAACGCGCCGAAAGCGGACCTTATTTTTCATTGATCCAAAAGTTTCAGCATAAAATGTGGGGCGACCTTTATTCAAGGAAAAATGTAATTGGCGATCATGACGTAATCCTTACCTGTACGCCTGAGAAAATGAATGTCATCAAGGATAAATATTATTATCCCAATAATTCAATACTGGTAGTAGCGGGCGATGTTAAAAATGAAGAGATGATAAAAAAGGTAACCGCCATTTTTGGCGACTGGAAGGCAGCCGATTTTGACCCTTTTCAAAAATGGCCCATCCCGGAGTTTGCCCCGCTGAACCCGGCAGATTCATTAAGCTATGTGGTTATCAGCCCCAACGCACAGGTGCCTGTTTTGGCCATGGGCTGGAGGGGACCCGATACAAGAAATGATGTAAAGAACACCATTGTTGCAGATGTGTTTTCCTTTATACTCAGCCAGAAGAATTCAAAGTTCCAGAAATCACTCATCGACAGCGGTTATGCCCTGCAGGCTAATTTTAATTACTCTACACAACAGCACGTGGGGCCCATCAACCTCATATACGTTATCAATCCCGGCAAATTCAAAACATCCTTTAAAGCTTTACAACAGCAGATAAGCCAGTTTGACGAACCGGATTATTTTACCGACGAGCAACTGGCAACCGCAAAAATAAAACTCGCCAACCAGCAAAAATACGGCCGTGAAGTAACTTCCGGTTATGCACATACGCTCACCGCATGGTGGGGCATTGCTTCGCTTGATTATTATTTTAGCTATATAGACGAAATAAATAAAATAACCAGGGAAGACATTAACAACTATGTAAGAAAATATATTAAAGGGAAAATCAGCGTAAAGGGCCTGGCGCTCAACGCCGGCCAGCAAAAAAACTGGAACGTAACCGACCTGGATGCCCTCTTTAATTAATATTTTATAAAATAATTCATCATGAAACCTATTCAATCAGTTATACTAATCCTGTTATTTGTTTCGGCTGCTACCGGTGCAATTGCGCAGGGCAGCACCAAAGAAATTAATTACGAAGGCCTTAAGATTATCTTCAAAAAAACGCCCAAAGAGGTAGTAACGGCCAGCTTTTTTGTAAGAGGCGGTACCGCCAATATTAAACAGCGGCAGCAGGGCATTGAAGCACTGGCGCTCCGGCTGGCTATTACCGGGGGCACCAAAACCATGGACAAAGATGCTTTTGCCACGCTGGCAGACAACCTCGGCACCAGTTTTAGCTCCCTGGCGCAAAAAGATTATAGCAGGATAACCATGACCTGCCTGAGCGATAACTTCGACAAAAGCTGGGCCATGTTTACAGATGCCATTCTTGTACCCGCCATGGATGAAAATGAATTCAAAGTAACCAAAGACCAAATGATTGCCGATGCCAAAATTGAAGAATCAGACCCGGACAGCTATTTGCGCAAAATGGCAACCGAACAACTATTTGGCGGTACAGATTATGCCAAATCTCCCAACGGAACACCTGCCACTCTTGACAGCATCAGCCTGGCGGATGTAAAAAATTATTACGCCACCCTGCTGGGAAAGAAAAAATGCTACCTGGTGGTGGTAGGCAATATTGACGAAACCAATTTATTAAACAACATAAAAAACAGCCTGGCAAAATTACCGGTGGGTACCGATCCCAAAATACCCAGCTTTAAAAGCGTTACTGCACCCACTACCTCCATAAAAGACAGGGCCATTGCCACCAATTATATTTTAGGCACCTTAAACGCACCCAAATATTTTACTGCCGACGGACCTTTGTTTGAATTTGCCATGAGCATTTTATATGATCGTTTTTTTGTGGAACTGCGCACCAAGAGAAGCCTCTCCTACGCACCGGCGGCTTTCTACAATAACAGGAACATACAGCAGCCTACTGCCAACCTGTATATCTCCACCATCGATCCCAAACAGTCTTTGGTGGTAATGACTGATATAATAAACGATATAAAGAAAAATGGTTTTACAGACAAAGAAGTAAAAGATAAAAAGAAGGAATACCTGACCAATTATTATATGACCAATGAAGCCAGTGCTTCACAGGCCGGTGAACTGGGTTTTTGCGAAGCTTCCGGCAACTGGCGCATGTTCGATGAAATCAACAATAAAATTGACCTCGTAAAAACTGCCGATCTGAATAAAACGTTCAGCAAATACATGAAAACCATCGACTGGACCTATCTTGGCAAGGAAGACAAAGTAGCCAAAGAAGATTTTAAACAACTGGCACCTGCCGGCGAAAAACTTCCTGCATCTGGTTTAAATAAAACGAAGAAACAGTAGCAGGAATGGGCACCCTCAAGTCATAAGTGGTAAGTAATAAGTAGTAAGTCCGTTTACTTATTACTTACCACTTATGACTTACCACTCAATGCCTTTCCTTCAACTTCTTCACCAGCGCATCTCCTACAGCATCAGCACCGGGCCCATAGCTGTTTACCAATATGCCCTTCAGCCGGTGCCTGCTTTCAATAGCATACACCACGGCTTCATCTGCGGGGTCGGTATTGCCTTCAAAGCGGTATACTTCTGTAATTTCAAATTCTTCGGGCGACAACGACACCGGTGTATCATTGCAAACCAGTTTATCAGCTACTACATTAAAATCGATGGTATAGCCACGTTGTTTCAGCCCGTTTACCGCTTCTGATAAAGTATCGTATGTGTACATATTGCAGATGATTTTATGTTTAATAATGGCTGATACCTGATGTCATCATGCCTGATTTTTTATTGCATCTTTCCTTCATTTTCACACTTCTCACATTTCCACATTTCCACATTTCTCACATTAATCCTATACTACCAAATGCGTTTGCTTTACCACGCCCATCACAAAAGTACTTTGCATATGCCCGATATTTTCCAGCTGCCCCAGTTTGTTTACATGAAAATCGTAGTAGGCATCCATGCTTTCCGTTACCACTTTCAGCATAAAATCAAATTCACCCGATATATTGTAACACTCAATCACTTCAGTGAGTTCATTAATGGTTTTGATAAATTTGGTACCCGATTTTTTATTGTGCTCTTTCAATGAGATATAACAGATTACCATCAGGCCCTTTCTTACTTTGGCATGGTTTACCAGGGTAGCATATTGCAATATGATGCCGGCATCTTCCATGCGTTTAATGCGCTCATGAACAGGTGTGGTACTAAGGTGTACCTGCGCAGCTATTTCCCGCACCGTAATCTTGGCATTTTGCTGCAGCAATCTTAGAATGACCAGGTCCTTTTCATCCAGTTCGCCCGGCACTACAGGGTATTTTTCTTTTTCCGGTGTCTTTTCCATGAGATACTATTCATTTGTTCTTTTGAAACAGCTAAAACTACGTTTTTGTTCTAAATTTAATAATATCCACTGATATTTTGTTCTCCCATTCTACCTTTGTTGGCCAGTTTGAATTTTCACTTCATATCAAAAAAATAAAAAATTATGTCTACAAAATTGCAGTCTATCGACTTACAGCTTCCCTACAAGGTGAAAGACATGAGCCTTGCAGCATGGGGCCGCAAAGAAATCCGTCTTGCTGAAGCCGAAATGCCCGGCTTGATGGCGTTAAGGGAAGAATATGGTGCGGCGCAGCCTTTAAAAGGGGCACGCATCGCGGGCTGTCTTCACATGACCATTCAAACGGCGGTGTTAATTGAAACACTGGTGGCCCTGGGCGCCGAAGTACGCTGGAGTTCATGCAATATATTTTCTACCCAGGACCAGGCCGCCGCTGCCATTGCTGCTGCCGGCATTGGTGTATTTGCCTGGAAGGGACAGAGCCAGGAAGAAGCTGATTGGTGTATTGAACAAACCCTGTTCTTTGGCAGCACCGACCGTCCGCTGAACATGATACTGGATGATGGTGGCGATTTGACCAATATGGTTTTTGATAAATACCCTGAGTTTATTCAGCATATTAAAGGGCTGAGCGAAGAAACCACTACAGGTGTTCACCGTTTATACGAAAGGATGGAAAAAGGCACATTGCCCATTCCGGCTATCAATGTAAATGATTCTGTTACCAAATCTAAATTTGATAACAAATATGGCTGTAAAGAATCGCTGGTAGATGCTATACGCCGCGCCACCGATGTAATGATGGCGGGTAAAGTTGCTGTAGTGGGAAGTTATGGCGATGTGGGCAAGGGTTCTGCCGCTTCTCTGAAAGGAGCAGGCGCAAGGGTAATTGTTACCGAGATTGACCCCATCTGCGCATTGCAGGCTGCTATGGACGGATTTGAAGTAAAGAAAATGATCGATGCCGTTAAAGAAGCAGATATTATTGTTACTGCCAGCGGCTGCCGCGACCTGATTACCGAAAAACATTTTCGTGTAATGAAAGACAAGGCAATTGTTTGCAATATCGGCCACTTTGATATTGAAATAGACATGGCATGGCTGAACAAAAATTATGGCCATACAAAAGATACCATTAAACCGCAGGTAGATGTGTATACCATCGATGGTAAAGAAGTAATCATCCTGGCAGAAGGCCGCCTGGTAAACCTGGGTTGCGCTACCGGCCACCCAAGTTTTGTAATGAGCAATTCATTTACCAACCAAACCCTTGCTCAGATAGAATTGTGGACCAACCACAAAAGCTACGAGAACAAAGTGTATGTATTGCCTAAACACCTTGATGAGAAGGTTGCCCGCCTGCACCTTGCCAAAATTGGCGTGGTACTGGACGAACTGACCACCGAACAGGCTGAATACCTGGGCATTCCAAAAGCAGGTCCGTTTAAACCAGAACATTACAGGTATTAATTCCTGCAATCAATGCATAAAAGAAAAACCCGCTTCCGAAAGCGGGTTTTTTATTGACAGGGTGCAAACCCGGCAAAGAAGACAATTTGACAAACAGGATAAGCGCAACCACTCAACCAATCAACTAATCAACCAATCAACCTACTTATATCCAATCGCCAGCTTCACTGCATTGAATGCATTGACAATGCCGCCGCTTTTACAAAGCGCATTCATTTGAACTTTGATAGCAGCACCGGGCTGGGTAGTTTTTTCAGCAGGCGCTACCACTGTTTGCTCAATGATGGTTTTCACTTGTTGGGCAGACAAATGCGGAAAATAGCTCCTTAGCAATGCTGCCAGGCCGCTTACAACAGGTGTTGCCATGCTGGTGCCATCCCAGGAAACATATTTATTACCGGGAATGGTTGAATAGATAGCTACACCCGGCGCAAAAACATCAACGGCCTTTACGCCGAAATTGCTAAAGTCGGCCGCCATTCCCTTTGCATCGCAGGCGCCCACTGTTATCCAGTTGGAAGCCGTTGAATCGCCGTACAAATAGCGTGGGTTGGGAAAATTATCAAAAGCATCAATATTTCGTTTGCTGTTGCCCGCACCCTGTACCAGCAACACATCTTTGCTGGCCGCATACCTTACCGCCTCGTCAATAAATTTTTTATCCGGACTTAAACTTTTGCCAAAGCTCATACTGATAATCTTTGCCCCGTTATCCACCGCATAACGTATGCCCATGGCAATGTCTTTATCATACTCATCTCCTTCCGGAACCGTACGTACCATCATAATCTTTACATTATCAGCAACGCCATCCATACCAATACCATTATGGCGTACTGCACCAATAATACCACTCACATGCGTACCATGGTCGGGTTTTGCGGCTTGTATATCTTTATTGCCATAGGGCTTTGTAACCAGGTTTTTTTCATCGTCGCCGGTGATGTTAAGATGATATGCTTCAGGGGCAATTTTATCTGCGGAAGACTTGCGTTCTTCACTGGTTACCAGGTTTTTTATCTCCTCCAGTAAAAGGGTATTGTTGATTGACGGCGAGGGTGCCTGCTTAAACACTTCTGTGAGGTATGATTTGATTTGTTTTTCCTGTTCATTTGCCGGCTTATAACTGGTCAGATCTGTCAGCGTGTATTCCTGCCCGGTAAAATGGGGCTTCAGCACACTGTCGCAAAAACTTACATTCTGCAAAAACTTCCGGTAATTGTTTAATTGTTCTTCGCTCAATCCCTGGTTTACCACGCCGCCCCTGGCTTTTTGCCACAGTGCATATTCATACCGCTGTTCGGGTAAAAGACTATCGGCATTTATTTTTTTTCCCTCATATTTATCCTTGTACCGCCAGTAAACCCTAATCCATTCGCTGCTGGCCTCTGTTAAATTGTTGCCATTGGCATTGCCCAAAAAATTCCAGCCATGTATATCATCAACAAAGCCGTTGTTGTCATCATCTTTATTATTGCCGGCAATTTCTTTGTTGTTGGTCCACAGTACGGGCTCCAGGTCTTCATGCATTGTATCGATGCCATTGTCCAGCACGGCCACAATTACGGTTGTGCTCTTTAGGTGGTTGGCCGACAGGAATTGGTAAGCCTGTTCAACACTGATGCCATAATAACCATCGGCTGTTTTGTCTTTCAGGTGCCATCCGCGCAGGGTGCTGTCCTGTGCACCGGCATTCAATAAAAAAAAGAAAAGGGAAAGAGATAGTATTATTTTTCTCATAAATAAACAATCAAAAAAACTTGCGTCCGTTGAAATTAAATTGCTGTATCCTGTTATTGTATTGGGATTAACCGCGCGGGCGGTATAATATCCGTTCATAGTATCTGTAAATAAACCGGGTTGAACCTAATCAACCATTCAACTGATCAACCAATCAACCAATCAACCAATCAACCAATCAACTGATCAACCAATCAACTAATCACCCAATCAACCAACCTACAATACCGTCTTCGATTCTTTAATTACACAATTAATGGTTTGCTGCAGCATTTGCTGTTGTTCTGGCGTGAAACTTATTACATAAGGCTTTGGGCTGCTGCCTGAAAATTGCATGGAAATAATTTTTTTAGCTGCCAGCCGCTGTAGCTGTGAATTGGTATAGGCAGAATTTTTAAATATCAGGTGGAATATACCATCGCAGTTCATGGACCCGCTGTTTTTGAATTCCGTTTTAAATTTACCGCCCTCATAGGTTACCGTCAGTTCTGTTTCTTCATTCAGGCATTTTACCGCCGTATTGTTTAACACAAAAAAGAAATCAATTTCTTTACTGCTAATGTCTATAGAAAGTGTATTGCCCTGCAGCTCTATAAAACCGGTACTTAAATTGGGTTTGCTGGTAATATCATCCATCCCTTTTTTAAGGTTGCAATCCTGTGCAGTTAAAGCCATTGGCAGCAAACAAATACAAAACAAAATATACTTCATAAATGATTTTATGCTTAAAAATAATGACTGTGCAGCCTATATCCAATTACTGCTTGTTAAAATAGTATAGTTTTACAGGGTCATGATGGTAAAAGACAGAAAAACAGCCTATCATATTCTTATCCTGGGCCTGCTTTCGGCCATTGGTCCTTTTTCAATAGATATGTACCTGCCGGGGTTTCCGGCCATCGCCAAAGACCTGCATACCAGTGTTGGTCATGTATCATTGTCATTGTCGAGCTTTTTTATTGGTATTTCTGCCGGGCAGTTTTTATATGGTCCGCTGCTGGACAGGTTTGGTCGTAAACGTCCCTTGTACATTGGCCTCAGCGCTTATGTGCTGGCTTCTGTTGGTTGTGCCCTTAGCGCATCTGCAGACACATTGATTGCGCTCCGTTTCCTGCAGGCGCTGGGCAGTTGTGCGGGTATGGTAGCATCGCGCGCAATGGTAAGAGACCTGTTTGCTGTAAAAGACAATGCCAAAGTATTTTCATTGCTGATGCTGGTGGTGGGTGTATCGCCCATTATTGCACCAACCCTGGGCGGTTATATAACAGCCGCTTTTGGATGGAAGTATATTTTTATTTTGTTGTCGCTTATTGTGGCGGCTATATTGGCAGCGGTGCATTTTACGCTGGCAGAAACCCGGCCGCCCGATGAATCGCTATCGTTAAAACCTGTTCCCATTGTTAAAAACTTTCTGGCCGTATTAAAAGAACCCCAGTTTTATACATATGCTTTTACCGGCGCTGTGGCTTCCGCGGGTTTATACGCATATATTGCCGGTTCGCCCTATGTTTTCATGGAACTGTTTCATGTAAGCGAAAAACAATATGGATGGATATTTGCTTTGATAGCAATGGGTTTAATAGGTGCCAGCCAGTTGAACAGCGTGCTTTTAAAAAATTATGAAAGCAGGCAGATCATAAAAATTGCACTGTTGTGCCAAAGCGTTACAGGTTTACTCTTATTTATTGGCACACTAACAGGCCTGCTGGAATTATTCAGCACTATTTTTTTCATTTTCATTTTTTTATGCTGCCAGGGTTTTACTTTCCCCAATTCATCTGCTTTATCGCTGGCACCATTTAGCAAGAATGCGGGCAGCGCTTCTGCATTACTGGGAGGCATACAAATGAGCATTGGTGCATTTACGTCTGCGTTGGTAAGTATTTTGCACAATCATACAGCATTGCCTATGACGGGCGTAATGGCAGCTTGTGCATTGCTCAGCTTCTCCGTTGTAATGATTGGCCACCGCATTATACGCTACCGCGCCAGTTTGGAAGAAGTAGAAGAACAATCTGCAGACATGATGAGCGGCACCTGATAAAATAATTTAGCGTTTCTTTGCCCTATCTAATAGCTCAGGAACTGAACAATTCTTAATGTGTACAACTTTAACAGCATGTAGGGTTATTGGAAGGCTTTTAGCATAAAATTTGTTGCAGGGGAAAAGGTTGTTTAACAATTAATCTATCAGTAACATGCAGATTCAATTCAGAAAAAATATACAATTCACCAAATTAATAAAAGCAGAGGGGCATCTTCGTGAGTTTAACTTCAGAAAGCTCACTGGCTTCCAGGATGAATTGTTTACAGTAGATGTGAGTGATGACCGCGGTAACCGTATTATGTTCCGCATGAGAAAAGAAGACGGCCTGTGGAAGATAATTGCACAGCCCATGCCCGAATGGGTGGTAAAAAATGAAAGCACATTTCATGATGTGATTGAAGAAGAATTAAACGCTAATCCACACTAATACTAATGAACATTAATTAGTACCAGAACAGCGTAACTATATTTACGGGTTTTTCCCGTAATAGTTCTGTTATTTATTAGTGTTGGTTATTGGCGTTTGATCTACAGGCCAGTTGTCTGTGCGAAAAGGTGTTAAAGGCAGTCCCTCTGCTGAGAATATATTTCCCACCAGGGTGTTGCCAAAACCATATCGCAGGTATACAGGTTGTTTTAGTTGTTTGTTCCAAACCACCATTTTACCTTTTTCTATCCTGGCCTCAGCAGGCAGCCAATTTTCATTGGCACCTGAAATGTAAAGGCCCTTTACTGGCCCGTCTTTAATCTGTATCCCGTTTGGTGCGTTGTTAAAACTGATGGTTATGCTGTTGTTTTTTACTTCGGCAGTTTTGTATTCCGGGTTTTTATAACTAATGCCCGGTAGTTTGTAGGTTTCCGCCAGCGCCCAGTTGGCCAGCCGGTTACCCACCTGCAATTTGTGAGAGGGATGGATATTGGTAACCGAATCAATTAAGTCCGTTATTACTACCATTCCAACATTTGGAAAACTCATTGTTTTTGTTTGCGCTTCCTGTAATAAAGCGCCAATATTGTTATTGCCATACTTATAAGGCGCTATCTGCACATAATAAAAAGGGAAATCTTTTTTCCATGCTGTTCGCCAGGCGCCAATCATGGTACCCAGTAATTTACTGTAGGTATCGTTGGTATTGGTATTGGATTCTCCCTGGTACCAGATGGCGCCCGCAATGTTGTACGAGACAAAGGGTGCAATCATGGCATTATACGCCAATCCTGGCTGGTGGGGCCACCACGCAGCCGGTGTTAGTTTGGCAGCCGCAGCCTTTAATACCGGCTCGGTCGTTACTGCTTCCTCCGGCGCCCAAACTTCAGCAGGCGTGCCTCCCCAACTGGAATTGATAAGGCCAATGGGCACATTCAACTGCTGCTGCAATTTTTTTCCAAAAAAATAACCCACCGCACTAAAACCCTTAATGGTAATAGAATCACAGGCTGTCCATTCCGCTTTTATATCATCCTGTGGTGCATCAGCGGTAGTTTTAGGGATGTTAAGAAAATGAATATTATTGGTAGCGCAGCCAGCCAGTTCATTGCGCGTATCTTTTTCCCCGTTGTTATAACTCCACTCCATATTAGACTGACCCGAACAAACCCATACTTCGCCAATCATTACGTTTTGCAGGGTAATAGTCTTACCACGGGTGGTAATGTTTATGTTGAACGGACCACCCGCAGCGGGTGTTTTCACCTTTAATTTCCATCTGGCTCCATTGCTCACTTTTACAGAATCGCTTTTATTATCCCAACCGGTTGTTACAAATACCTTTTCACCCGGCCCGGCCCAGCCCCACAAGGCCACAGAATCCTGCTGCTGCAATACCATATTTGATCCAATAACAGCAGGCAGGCGCAATTGCGCGCTTATTTGACCCTGAAAAAAAACAATGCCCATAAAAATGACGAAAAAGAATTTGTTTCTCATGGTGGCAATTTGTTAATGTATTTGGCAATAGTGTTTTATATAAATAATCACACAATAATAAATATAATTACCGGCAATTTAATTGATTGTTTTTACCCCTTTATCATCTTGCTTTTGTTGTAAGACAATACCTTCTGTCTGGCGTATTGCTCAGGCTCTTTCACCAGCCGGCCTGTTGATTAGATGTTGAAAGCCCGTTGCCCCAACTGTTTTTTATTTACTATTTTTATACTGCACATTGCAGATTCTATAGCCACAAACTATATGCATGACACCGGACGTAAAACAGGATGCTCTTTTTGAACATTACGGCAACATCCAGCATTTTTATGATGAATTACTAGATATTGATGGCAATCCCCGCCCCAACTGGAAAACATTTTTTCAATCTTTCAGCAAACTGGGCAACGATGAAATAATAAACCGCCACCAGGACATGCTGCGCCTGCTGAAAGAAAATGGCGTTACCTACAATATTTACGACGATCCCGCAGGCCTTAACCGCCCCTGGAAATTAGATCTCATCCCCTTTCTTATCAATAAAGAAGAATGGCAAAGAATTGAATCTGCCTTAATACAACGGGCCCGCCTGATGGATCTTATATTAAAAGACATTTACGGCAACCAGGACCTGATTAAACTCGGTTTACTGCCCATGGAGTTGGTGTATAACCACGCAGGTTTTCTGCGCGAATGCCGCGGCATTAAACAACCCGGCAAACACAACCTGATTTTTTACGCTGCAGATATTGCCCGCGGCGCTGATGGAAAAATATGGATAGTGAACGACCGCACCCAGGCCCCCTCCGGCTCCGGCTATGCATTGGAAAACAGGATGGCCATGGCGCGCATACTACCCGAATTTTTTAACGGACTAAAAGTGCGCCGGCTCTCTACCTATTTCAATGCACTAAGAAATGCACTTACAGAAATCGCCCCCGGCAAAAATCCCAACCCGCGCATTGTAATACTTACACCCGGCCCCAGCAATGAAACCTATTTTGAACACTCTTACCTGGCTTCGTTTCTTGGCTATACACTGGTGCAGGGAAACGACCTGATGGTAAAAGACAATTATGTTTGGTTAAAAACACTCAGCGGACTGGAAAAAGTTGATGTCATCCTGCGCCGGGTAGACGATGTGTATTGCGATCCGCTGGAACTAAGAGAAGACTCACAGCTGGGTGTGCCCGGTTTGCTGCATGTGCTGCGCTGTGGAAATGTAAGTATTGCCAACCCATTGGGCAGCAGTGTACTGGAAAACCCGGGACTGATGCCCTTCCTGAACAATATTGCCAAACATTTACTGGGCGAAGAACTGATTATGCCCACTATTGCTTCCTGGTGGTGCGGCCAGCCGGAAGAGATGAGTTATGTGCTGGACAATATCAAATCGCTGGTCATTAAGAAAATTTATAAAGACAGTACCCGCAGCACCTCCATAGATGGTGTATCACTTACACCCAGGCAAATTGAAGAACTGAAAGAACAGATAAAAGCGCATCCTACCGTATATGTGGGGCAGGAAAAAATCAATTTTTCTTCTACCCCTTCTTTAATCAATGGTAAGATAGAACCCCGCAATGCCTTGTTCAGGAGTTTCCTGGTAAGCCATAACGGCGATTATATTGCCATGACAGGCGGACTAACCCGTACCACGGCCAACCTGGGCAATTTCGTTATCTCTAACCAATTGGGCGGCATTAGTAAAGATACCTGGATCATTTCGCCCGAACCCGGCAGGACACTGAACGTACGCAGGGAACTGGAAAGACATTATGTATCCACGCAAAGTGGTGCATTACCAAGTCATACCGCGGAAAATCTTTTTTGGGTAGGCCGGTATACAGAGCGTGTATTGGGCAATGCCCGTTTTTTACGTACAGTAATACAGTTTATTGCCGAGGGCAACAAACTGCTCAGCGATAACGATGCGCAATCGGCACAAAACCTGCTGATGTCGCTGACCCATTTCACGACCACCTACCCGGGCTTTGCGGGAGACGATGATGATGAAAAATTCGATAACCCCTGGAAGGAACTGCGCGATATATTATTTATTGAAAGCCGCCCCGGAAGCCTGAGTTTTAACCTGGCGCTTTTTAAAAAAGCCGTTTATGCAGTAAGGGATCACTGGTCTACAGATACCTGGAGGGTGCTGCGCAGTATTGAAGAAGAGTGGACATTTAATGATACAGCTTCGCTAACCGGCCATCACCGCAAATTAAGCGCACTGGACCAGCTGATTACTTCCATGGTGGCTTTTATAGGGCTGAACCGTGAAAGTATTTCGCGCGAACAGGGTTGGGTGATGCTTGATACGGGCCGTAAAATAGAACAAAGCCTCCTGCTCATCACCATGCTGCTGTCTACCCTGGTAAAAAAACACGAAGACCAGGCAACCGAATACGACTTGCAGGAAGCCGTACTGGTAAGCAATGAAAGCCTGGTTAATTACCGGTATAAATACAGGGCACCGATACAATTGCCGCTGGTACTTGACCTGATGCTGCTGGACCCCAATAACCCGCGGTCGCTGGTGTACCAGCTGGACAGACTGAAAGCTTACCTGTCGCAGCTTCCCAAATCGCAACCAGGTCATACGCTGGCAGAGCATGAACGCCTTATACTGGAGGCCTATACCCTGCTAAAGCTGGCCGACAAGGATGAGTTGGCAACACCCGATAATGATACGGCCAGGTATGAAAACCTGCATACCTTTTTATCGAACATGAATACGCTTTTGCTGGCCATTCCGGGCGCTGTTTCAAAAACCTATTTTAACCATGCAGAAACACAGAAACAATTGTTTGCTGCCAATATAATTATCTGAAAAAAGCTTTTTCCTTTGCTGTATAAAATTGTACATACCACCAGTTATATTTATAGTGAACCCGTAAGCATTTGCCATAATATAGCAAGACTGGTTCCGCGTTCTTTCGATAAACAGCTTTGCAAAAAATCAACGATAAGCATCAGCCCGCAGCCGGGGGTTATGAATGAATACGAAGATTTTTTTGGTAACAAAGTCATGTATTTTGCCATTCAGCAGGAACATAAAAACCTGACGGTTACCGTAACTTCTGAAGTAGAAAAAGTAAACAGGGACAATCCTGAAATGAATTTATACGCCGCGGTACCCTGGCAGGAAGTAAAGGACCTGGCCAGGCAGTCAACCACCGCCTGGCTGGACGTACACCAATATATTCCTGAAACAATTTTTACAGCCGCAACACCCGAAATAACGGCTTATGCGCTGCAGTCTTTTACCCCTGGCAAACCCATGTTCGATGCCACTTTTAACCTGATGCAGCGGATATACCAGGATTTTGAATTCAGAACCGGTTTTACTACCATTTCCACACCTTTGTCGGAAGTAATGAAAGCCAGAAAAGGCGTTTGCCAGGACTTTGCCCACCTGGCCATTGCCTGTGTAAGATCGGTGGGATTACCGGCACGGTATATCAGCGGCTACCTGGAAACAATTGCTCCGCCGGGCAAAGAGAAACTGGCCGGTGCAGATGCATCGCATGCCTGGTTTTCAGTATACATCCCCTACATGGGCTGGGTAGATTTTGACCCCACCAACAATCAAATACCTGCTGCCCAGCATATTACAGCCTGCTGGGGAAGGGATTACGCAGACATAGCTCCATTAAAAGGAGTTATTATCAACAGCGGCCCCCATCAATTGGCCGTGTCTGTAGATGTAAAAAGAATGGTATAAATGTAGTTTGTAAGGCAATATTTATTTCTATACTTTTGTTTTCTCCTCAAACAATTACATATCCTTAAAAAGACAAACCTGTTTCTTCTAAAGAGATAATCCATTTGTCCGGCCTACCTTATTCCAAATACTTTTAATTGCTTACAATGAAATACATAGGACTGATCCAACGCTTTTTATTTACCAGCCTGTTGATTACCGGATGCCATTTTTTATCAGCGCAAACACAGGTAAAACTCAAATACAGCAATTCTACTGTGTATGCCGGTATAGAAGTAGGCGCAAAAGGGGTAAAAATGAGCATTATTGAAATTGGTAAAGATGCAAAAACCAACGGCGACTTTGCTATTTTAAAAGACACTGCCTTTAATACCGATTTTATTTCTTTTCAGCCGGCTAATTTCCAGGCTACCCTTAATAGTTTTTTTGGCCTTTACAACCTGGCAATAAGAGATTATAAAATTGCTCCCAAACGCGTATTTACCGTGGTTAGCAGCGGCGTAAAATTGCAGGCTGAAAAAGAAAACAAAAAAGAATGGGTAATCAACCTGGTTGATTCTTTCAGGCTAAGAACAAAAGAACCAAAGCGCCAGATTGAAATAGTAGATGTGGCAGACGAAGCCCGTCTTTCTCACCTGGGCATTGTGCCCGATAACGACCGGTACAATACCTTCCTGATTGATATTGGCAGCGGCAATACAAAGGGCGGCTTTTTTCCCAATGGCAACACAAAAGATTTTAAGCTTTTCCAGGTAAACTGGGGCACCAAAAGCATGGCCAATGCCACCGATAAAAGATGCGGTGATGATAAAAGCCTGGTTACTTTTTATAAACAATTGTTTAAAACAGCCAGCGAAGCGGAAAATACCGGTATTGTTTATGCGGTGAATGAAAGCGGCGCCTATCCAAAAAGCGATAACATAGCTTTCAGTGGCGGTATCGCCTGGTCGGTGGCCACGCTGCTGCACCCCGAAATGAATGAGCGTACAACCGTACCCGTTACCTATGATGAAGTAGCAGCCTTCTGCGATAAAATATATACCGACTATGGTAACTATTCTGATTTTTACCTGGTAAAAAATATCAAAAACCCCAATATGGACCTGAATGAGGTTTCAAAAGAAATAAAAAAAGTGCACCAGGTATTTGATCAGCGCTCACTAATGGCCGGCAGCAGGCTATTGCTGAAAATTATGCGCCAGTTTGAATCGGTAAATGAAAAAAAAGATTTCTTCCTTGTTAAAAACGGCCAGGTAGGATGGGTATCTGCTTACGTAGACAGGGAAATCAACAATAAACCAAATTGATGCTTTCTCATGCGCTTCTTATGAATTATTGCAGGTAAAAAAATACCGGCTTTTGCAAATATTTCCTCCTGTTATTCAGCGATATTGCAGTGTGCAGACAGACTACAGGAAAAAGACGGTTTTACAACACCGTTCGTGGGTGACAGCAAAAAATTTTTCACTATAACTCCATAACCATGAAATTTCTTTTGTCGGCATCGCTGCTGTTTGCTGTACACTGTTTATATGCACAGGCAACCCCGGTGGGCATTTTTGATAATCATACAGATATTGGCCATCCCAAAAACGCGGGCGCTGCGGTCTATGATCCTGCCACACAAAGTTACCAGCTATCCGGTGCCGGTTATAATATCTGGTTTGAAAGGGATGAACTGCATTACGCGTATAAAAAACTAAAAGGCGATTTTATACTCACCGCCAATTTTGCTTTTACAGGCAAGGGTGCCAACGCACACCGCAAAATAGGCTGGATGGTGCGCGAATCGCTTAACGACAATGCTGCACATATGAGCGCAGTGGCACACGGAGATGGACTCACGGTATTGCAATGGCGTGTTGTAAAAGGTGCATTTATGCGCGACCCCCAGGATGAAATCTTCTCTTCTAAAAAACACTATCAAATACTGCAGCTGGAAAGAAAGGGTAAAACCATGATACTGCGGGCTGCACAGGTAAACGAACCATTCCAGGTAATTGGCGCCCACGATATGCCAGACATGCCCGATTCTGTATATGCCGGTTTATTTATCTGTTCTCACGACGCAGCCATAACCGAAGAAGCCAGGGTGTGGAATGTGCGCATAGACAAACCCGTTATAGAAAGCTATAACCCCTATAAACAGGGATTTATAGGCAGCCGGCTGGAAACAATGAATGTGGCCACAGGCGAAAGAAAAGTGGTCTATGAAGACAAAACAGGTTTTGAAGCGCCGAACTGGATGCCCGACGGAAAAAAATTATTGTTCAACCAGGCAGGATCATTGTACACCATCCCGGTAACAGGGGGCGCGCCTGAAAAATTAAATACCGGAGACGCCGATAAACTCAACAATGATCATGGCATTTCTTTCGATAAAAAAAGAATTGCCATCAGTCACCAGCGCTCCGGGATGCCGGGCAATGGCTCTACGGTGTATACTTTACCGCTGGAAGGAGGTATGCCCAAACTGGTAACAGAAAAAACACCCTCTTATTTTCATGGATGGACAGCAGACAGCAAAGAAGTATTATACGTGGCACAGCGCGACAGCCTGCCCGTTTACAATATTTATAAAAGCGATGCCGACCATCCCAAAGAAGTACAACTTACATTTAATACCAGCGGTCATGTAGATGGCCCCGAAGCTTCGCCCGACGGAAAATACATTTACTATAACGGCAGCCAGACCGGCACCATGCATATATACCGCATGAAACCAGATGGCACCAACAAAGAACAACTCACATTTGATGAGTACAATAATTGGTTTCCGCATATTTCACCCGATGGCAAATGGATAGTATTCATTTCTTTTCTGCCCGATACCGATCCCAATGATCACCCACCTTACAAAAGGGTAATGTTGCGCCTGATGCCCGTATCTGGCGGCGCGCCCAGGGTACTTGCATATTTATATGGTGGCCAGGGCACGCTTAATGTGGCTTCATGGTCGCCCGACAGCAAACAGATTGCTTTTGTAAGCAATGCGGAGAAATTTGATAACTGATATAACAGATAAGATTATTTTAAATGATAGCTTTTGAATTTTAAAAGCAAGGCCGCTTAGTGCAGAATACCAGCCATGTCTCATGAGTATCCTGCATATTTGCAATTAACCATTGGTGATTAATGCCACAGGTTCGCAGATTAATCTGCGAACCTGTGGCATTTTTTAGATTTATTATTTCTTATTCTTTTTTACAGGCTCTTCTTCGTGCTTCAGGTATATGATCAGCTTGTCGTTTACATAGTGCAGCATATCTTCGCTGCTGGCATTTCTGCAAAATTCATACGTGGGGCGGTAACGCAGCATAAAGGTTTGTAAAGAGTCGCCATGCAGGCCCGTCATTCTTTCTACATAACGGCGGTTAAAGCTATAGTCCACAAAATCCTGCTCATCCTGGTATTCAAGGTTCTTTCTCATTTTCCTGTCCTTGCTTCTTTTTGAGAAAAAACCAATTGGGCTGATGGCAATGCCAACACCATTTTGAGGGCCGTTTTTTGAAATCATTTCCCTTTTCCCTTTATTATAAAACGCGGCATAATCCTCTCTCCTGCCCAATGAATCTGAAACATAATTAGCCCCGCTTACCGTAACATTTTTCAGCAGGTTGTTCTTAAGTTTCATGGTAATATCGTAGCCCGCATCAATCATATAATTCAGCACCTTTACGGTATCCGGTACATACCCTACAGACGTAACAATCACCCTATCCCCTTCTTTGGCTTCAATGGAATACGATCCGTCTCTTGCTGAAAGCGCGTATGTTTTTGCGGTAGCGTTAAATATGGTGGTAGATGCCAGCACGGAATCTGTCTGCATATCATAGACCTTGCCCTTCAGCAATTGCTGGGCCCGTATACCGCCAACCGCAAATAATATAAAAAAAATAGTAGTAATGACCCGCATACTCAGCTCAAATTAAACATCTCAATGACTGTTATTGCAGCAACAGGCAAAAGATTTTGTTAAAACAGGCAAGCTAAATATATTTTTTTTATCAGCCCACCCATAAATATATCATTTCAACAAAAATAATGCTCCCCTCCCTGTCTATTTTAGCTGAAACCGATCTGTTGAAAAAAAATCCCCGGCAATTGCAGCGGCCGGGGATCAAAAAAGTATAAAAAATAATTAACGTTTTGCTGCTTTTCTTTTTGGGGCAGATTTTTTTGCAGCCTTTTTGGGAACCTTAGCCCCGGCCTTACGCGCTTCCGATAACCCGATAGCGATGGCCTGTTTACGGCTGGTAACTTTTTTTCCGCTGCGGCCACTTTTCAGGGTTCCGGCCTTCTTTTCCTTCATCACTTTTTCAACCTTTTCACCGGCCTTTTTTGAATATTTTGCCATAGTATATAATTTTAAAAATTACAATTACTTCATCCCTTTTTTGATATCCTTTATTCTCATGAGATGATGTTCTATAACAGGTATGGTATTATCAATAAAAGCCTTTACAGGTGCGTCTGTGATCTTTGCAGATGCTTTTTTGAACATATCCAGTGTTTCCTCGTGTCCTTTTACCATTGCATTTACATAGGCTTTATCAAAATCAGCCCCTGTTTTCTTACTTAAATCACTGGCTTTCTTTTGTTCATCTTCGCCTGGTTCAGCAGGCAGTGTTACATTACGTTCGGCAGCCAGTGCTTTCACTTTTTCATTGGCACCACCGTGATCGGTAATCATCATATCTGCAAAATGCTGAACAGCGCTGTCTTTTGCTTTATCCTTTGCCAATTGGGCCAGCTTAACTTCTGCCAATCCGCCATTGGCTGCTTTTACCAGGAATTCAGAACATGCAGGATCTGTTTTAATAGTTTCTTTAGCAACCGCGGGCGAATCCGCTTTTACCGTATTGGCAGAATCCGCTTTTTCGACACTATCCTTTGATGACTGGTTATTGCCGCAAGAGGCCAATAAAATAGCTGCAGCGGCAAGTGGAATCATTGTCTTTTTCATAATTGATGATTTTTTTTAACAGGGAAGAAATATTCGTGCCAGCAGATTCCCCGCTGGCGCATAGCAACATTGCCAGTTTTATGGGAATCAATTTCCACAAATGCCTGTAATAATTACTGGTATATCTCTTTTCACAGGCTGGCATAAAATTTAGCACTATGCTAAATATGTCTTTATCATTGTACAAAAAAAAGCGTTCTTTTAAACAAACACCTGAACCGTTGGGCGGCATTGCCGGGAAAGATGCCTTGCAATTTGTTATTCAAAAGCACGATGCTTCGCATCTTCACTACGATTTCCGCCTGCAAATGAAAGGTGTTTTAAAAAGCTGGGCCGTACCAAAAGGGCCTTCAACTGATCCGTCTGTTAAACGGCTGGCCATGATGGTAGAAGATCATCCCTACAACTATCGTAAGTTTGAAGGCATCATTCCAAAAGGGCAGTATGGTGGTGGCACCGTCATTGTATGGGATGAAGGCAGCTATGAACCCGCCGAAGGTAAATTCACCGATGTAAAATCGATGGAAAAAGACCTCCTGCACCAATTGCATAAAGGCAAAATTGTATTTACCCTGCACGGGAAAAAATTAAAAGGCGATTATGCATTGGTAAAGTCTTCTTACCAGGGCGAAAATTCCTGGCTGCTGATGAAAGTAAAAGATAAATATGCAAAACCGGCAGATATTACCAAAAAAGAAAAGTCAGTGATATCGGGCAAGACGATTCAACAAATGGAAAAAGCGCCCGATAAGGTATACGGCCAAAAGATTGTTCAGCCCGGTAGTACCAAAAAAGATACAAAAAAGAATATGGCTGCACCATCCCGTAAAAAAACCGCATCAAAACCAATGGGCGTAAAGGCCAGGTTTCCAGCCACCTTACCACCCATGCTGGCCACCCTGGCAGATAAACCGTTTGATGCAGAAAACTGGTTGTACGAAGTAAAATGGGATGGGTACCGTGCAGTGGCACACCTGCACAAAGGGAAAGTGGAATTGAAATCGCGCAACAATAAATCATTCAATGAGAAATTTTATCCTATTTATGAGGCTTTGAAAGATTTGAAATTGGATGCAGTGCTTGACGGGGAAATTATTGTTTCTTCAGATGAAGGCGTATCAAATTTTGGGCAATTGCAAAACTGGCGGAGCGAAGCAGACGGCCGCCTGCTGTATTATGTCTTTGATGTATTGTGGCTGAATGGCTATTCATTAATGAACCTGCCCTTACAGCAACGAAGGGAAAAACTATTGGAAATTATCCCCGTCCATCCGCTTATCCGCATCAGTCAAACCTTTGCAACCAGCGGTACGGAATTTTTTAAAGCTGCCCGCAACATGAAGCTGGAGGGCATGATGGCAAAAAAAGCAGATAGTATTTATGAACCGGGTGTGCGTACGAAGGACTGGCTAAAAATAAAAGTGGGCCGCCGCCATGAGGTGGTAATTGGTGGTTATACAAAAAATGATGGCAGCGCTAAAAAATTCAGTTCATTGCTGGTGGGTGTTTTTGAAAAAGGCAAATTTGTATATACCGGCAAAATAGGCACCGGCTTTTCCGATGCATTACAGCGCGATTTGATGAAGAAATTTGCGCCCCTGGTGCGCAGCAGCCCTCCTTTTGATTCAGTACCCGATATTAACAAACCTTCACGCTTTCGTCCGGACCCGCCGCATGCAAAAGCCACCTGGCTGCAACCCAAATTGGTCTGCGAAGTTTCTTATACAGAAGTTACCGGCGATGGCTTAATGCGTCATCCGTCTTTCGAAGGCCTGCGGGAAGATAAAAAAGCCACTGAAGTAAAAGCAGAAAAGGCCTCGCCCACAAAACAACTGGTAAAAGGGCAGTCGTCTTTGTTGCACAAAAATAAAATCATAAAAAAGGAAACAGCGCGGGAGCGCAAATCTCTTTTACATCCAACTGAAGCAACACAGGTAAAAAAAATAAACGGTCACGAACTGAAGTTTACCAACCTGGATAAAATTTACTGGCCAAAGGAAAAGATTACCAAAAGAGACATGCTAAACTATTATTACCAGGTTGCTCCTTATATATTGCCCTATCTCAAAAACAGGCCGCAATCTATGAACCGCCATCCGAACGGCATCAATGGTGAAAGTTTTTATTTTAAAGATGTAACGGGCAAAGCGCCCGGATGGGTAGAAACATTTTTGTACCACAGCCCTGCAGATAACCGCGACCGTAAATACCTGGTGGCAAAAGATGAGGCCAGCCTTTTGTACATGGCATCGCTGGGCTGCATTGAAATGAACCCCTGGCACAGCAGGGTGGAGAAAGAAGATTATCCCGACTGGTGCATTATTGATCTCGATCCGGCAAAGACAACTTTTAACCAGGTTATCGAAGCTGCCAACGTTACCAAATCTGTATTGGACCACATGGGTGTCATGGCTTATCCAAAAACAAGCGGTTCTACGGGCATACATATTTATATTCCACTGGGTGCCGGATATACCTATGAACAATCAAAAGAATTTGCAAGGCTGATTGCAAAAATGGTGCACGATGAGATACCCGTTTTTACAAGTATAGAACGGGCGGTAAAAGACCGGAAGGGGAAAATGTATATCGATTTCCTGCAGAACCGGCCACAGGCAACGGTTTCCGCGCCTTACTCACTCAGGCCCAGGCCGGGTGCCACCGTATCCATGCCGCTTCATTGGGAGGAAGTAAAAAAAGGGCTGAAGATGAGCGATTTTACTATTTACAATGCTGTCGACAGAATTAAATCGGAGGGCGATATATTTAAACCGGTCATTGGCAAAGGCATAAACATGAAAAAAGCCATCGAAAGCATCCGGCATTAACAGCCGGATAAAAGAATATATTGTTTCAACCAACGCTGCTTATCATTTCCTTTTCCAAAACTGCCTCAAATCTAACGTATACGGGTAAGCGGCATTTATTTCCGGTGCCGGTGCGTCTGCAGGAAACGGCATCCTGTTTTGTTCTATATAATGTTCCGTAATGCTTCTCAGTTGTGTTCGTGGTTTTAGCACATCCTGGGTATGAGAGGTAATGCCAAAACGGCTGAAACGCCTGGATTCTGCTTCATAGCTATTAATGGGAAACGTATCATAACTTCTGCCGCCGGGATGAGCCACATAATAAGTACAACCGCCAATGGACCGGCTGTTCCAGGTGTCTGCAATATCAAACGTAAGCGGCGTATCAACGCCAATGGTCGGATGCAGTGCAGAAGGCGGCTGCCAGGCGCGGTACCGTATACCACAAACAAAAACTTCTTTGGTATCTGTTTCTCTCAGCGGCACCCTTTCTCCATTGCATAGCAGCACATAGCGGGCTCCGTTAAACCCTGTCAGTTTCACCTGAACCCTTTCCAGCGAAGAATCTACAAAGCGGGCCGTACCGGTACTCGACATTTCTTCTCCCAGTACATGCCAGGGTTCAATACCCATTCTTATTTCCATTTCTATATCCTGCAGCTTTACAGTTCCATAATGCGGGAACCGGAATTCAAAAAATGGTTCAAACCAGCCCATATCAAACGCGTAGCCGGCATCATTCAAATCATTCACCACATCTTTCATGTCCTGCCGCACATAGTATGGCAGCATAAATTTGTCGTGCAGTTCCGTACCCCATCTTACCAGGTTGTGTTTGTATGGTTTCTTCCAGAATTTAGCTATCAGTGCGCGTATCAACGCCATTTGTACCAGGCTCATTTGTTTGTGCGGCGGCATATCAAAAGCACGGAATTCCAGTATGCCCAGCCTGCCCGACGATGAATCGGGCGAATACATTTTATCAATACAAAATTCAGAGCGGTGGGTATTGCCCGTTATATCTGTCAGCAAATGCCTGAAAATGCGATCTACCATCCAGAAGGGCACAAAGCCATTTTCCGGTACCTGGTCAAAAGCTATTTCCATTTCGTACAACTTTTCATCGCGTCCTTCATCTATACGCGGTGCCTGGCTGGTGGGCCCAATAAATGCGCTTGAAAATAAATAGGAAAGCCCCGGATGGTGCTGCCAGTATGCAATCAGGCTGCGCAATACATCGGGCCTGCGCAACAAGGGGCTGTCGGAAGGTGTGGCACCACCAATGGTAATATGGTTACCGCCACCGGTACCGGTATGCCTTCCATCCAGCATAAATTTCTCTGTGGCCAGGCGCGATAAAAATGCCTGGTCGTATAAAGTATCAATATTATGAACCAGTTCTTTCCATGTTTTCGACGGATGAATGTTTACTTCAATCACACCAGGATCGGGCGATACCACCAGTCGTTCCATGCGGTAATCGCGCGGCGGCTCATACCCTTCTATACGCACGGGTATCTGTAGTTTTTCTGCGGTTGCTTCAATAGAGGCCACCATGTCTAAATAATGTTCCAGGTAATCCATTGGAGGCAGAAAAATATAAATAATGCCTTCTCTTTCTTCTACACACAATGCCGTTTTAATAACCGGTATTTCGTACAATGGCTTTTTTGCTGTTTCTTCTTCTTCCGGTTTCTTTTTTTCCGGCTTTTTGTATTTATCCGGCACTACTTCCTTCTGGTATACCAGTTTTTGTTTTGGTTCCGGATGAACAGTTATCAATCCATAACGGCCTGTAATGGTTTCGTGGTAATGCTCCAATTCGGGCAATTCATCAAACAAACTGCGTTCTATTTTTTGCGGCTCGTCCGATTTGGCCACTGCAGCCAGTGATTCAAGTGGTAAACGCAGGCCGATGGGCGAGTTGCCCGGGATCATAAATAAATGCGGCCTGTTCAGCACCCATTTATTGCTTTGCCATTTGTCATTGTCGTAATTCCATTTCATGGGTAACACATACCCAACCGGCTTTTCAATACCTTTTTCCAGCAATTGTGCCAGTGTGCGTCTTTCAATAGGGTCTTTCAGGTTGGCCTGCAGGGGGTCGATATTAGCGGGCAATTTGCCTTCGGTCCATAAAAAATAAAAAATATCTTCATAGGCCGTGCTTACATTTTCTGTACTTACCGCCAGGTGTTTCGCCAGTTCATTTATAAATGCACGCGCATGTTCATAAGTGTACTTTTTTTCAATTTTCTCATGTGCCACCAGCTTAATATTTTTCCAGATAGGATAGTTGTCCTTTCTCCAGAAAAGACCATACTGCCAGCGCGGCAATGGTTCGCCGGGATACCATTTGCCCTGTCCATAATGTATCATACCGGTGGGGCCAAATTTTTCACGCAGCCGGAATATCAAATCATGAGACAATTCACGTTTTAGTTTTCCGTCTGCGGTAGTATTCCATTCATCGCCCTCCATATCGTCGATAGAAACGAAAGTAGGTTCACCGCCCATGGTCATGCGCACATCTCCTTTTAGCAAATCTGCGTCTACTTTTTCGCCCGTGGCATTAATGGCAGCCCATTGTTCTTCTGAATAGGGTTTTGTAACACGCGGATCTTCGTGTATGCGGGTTACAGTATTGCTGAAAGTAAATTCCGATTCTGCTTCGTCTCTCGAGCCCACCACCGGTGCAGCACTTGCATAATCGGGTGTGCATGCCAGTGGTATATGTCCTTCGCTGGCAAAAAGCCCCGACGTGGGGTCAAGCCCTATCCATCCTGCACCGGGAACATATACTTCTGTCCACGCATGCAGATCGGTAAAATCTTTTTCGGGGCCCGAAGGGCCATCCAGCGACTTAATATCTGCGGTTAGCTGTACCAGGTAGCCCGATACAAAACGGGCGGCCAATCCAAGATGGCGGAATATTTGTACCAGCAGCCAGGCAGAATCGCGGCAGGAACCAAGTGCTTTGCCCAGCGTTTCCTCGCAGGTTTGTACCCCCACTTCCATACGGATGGAGTAATTGATATCCTTGTTTAGTTTCTGGTTAATGTATACCAGGAAGTCATTGATTGTTTTTTTTGATTTGTCAATCCCTTCCAGCCATTTCATCAGCAAGGGGCCGCTTTCTCTTATTTCAAGGTAGGGAATCAGTTCTTTGGGCAATTCACCCTTGTATTTAAAAGGAAAATGCTCCGCGTATTCTTCCACAAAAAAATCAAACGGGTTAATAACCACCATATTGGCGATCACTTCTACCTCTATCGTCAGCTCAGTGGTTTTTTCGGGAAATACCACCCTGGCCTGGTAATTTCCAAAAGGATCCTGCTGCCAGTTAATGAAATGCTCTTTGGGCGTTACCTTAAATGAATACGCTTCTACATTGGTACGCGAATGCGGGGCAGGCCGTAAACGAAAAATATGGGGAGAAAGGTGAATGGCCCTGTCGTAGGTATAGCTGGTTTTGTGATTGATTGCAACGCGTATTGCCATAAATAAGAAATATAGGTGATGTTGGGAATTTAGTCGTTGGCAGGCAGTCGTTGCTGATAAATATAAGGCTTTTTGGCGGATACAAATCTACTGATTACTCATGGTGCTTTAACAAACCGGCTGCCGGCTAAACAATTGCCGGAATGATTCCGCCGCCGCCTTGCCGCCCGGCGCTGTTTTTGATAATTTGAACAGCCCCTTCCCGGTCCGTTCTTCATTTAAATTGGCCCAAAATCTTTATCTTACCATTTCACTAAACCAGCACACCGTGAATATCAAACTGCGGCTCATTGTCATGAATTTTTTGGAATTTTTTGTCTGGGGGTCCTGGCTTATTTCGCTGGGAGGATATATGATTGTGACCCTTAAATTTACTGGTGGCCAAGTTGGGAGTATTTATGGAACCATGGGGCTTGCCTCCTTGTTTGCCCCTGCCTTACTGGGTATAGTAGCAGATAGGTGGGTGAATGCTGAAAAAGTACTTGGAGCTTGCCACATTGCGGGAGCGATATTACTATTTTGGGCATCAACAATAAAAGACCCTGATTTAATGTGGTGGGTTATGCTACTAAATTCAATAGCTTTTATGCCCACAATTGCTTTAAACAACACAGTATCATATATTATTTTAGAACAAAGAGAATTTAATATAGTGAAGGATTTCCCCCCCATCCGCGTATGGGGAACAATAGGGTTTATTTGTGCAATGTGGCTGGTAGATATAAGTGGCTGGACAATCAGCTCTTCTCAATTATACATTAGCGCTGCTTCTGGTTTGCTCTTAGGGATTTATGCATTTACAATGCCTGCATGCCTTCCCTCAAAATCAACACAAAAGAGTTCTTTAATTTCTTCATTGGGTTTAGATGCTTTTGTATTATTCAAACGAAGAAAGATGCTAATATTCTTTCTTTTTGCTATGTTGCTTGGCGCCGCCCTGCAAATAACCAATACATTCGGAGGAACATTTTTACAGGACTTTAAAAACAATTATGCAGACACATTTGCAGTGAAGCATCCAAGCGTTTTATTATCCGTTTCGCAGATATCTGAAACCTTATTTATTCTTACAATTCCATTTTTCCTTCGACGATTTGGTATAAAGATGGTGATGCTGATGAGCATTTTCGCGTGGGTGTTTCGTTTCGGGTTATTTGGTATAGGTAATCCAGGGCCAGGATTTCCCTTTTTAGTTTTGTCTATGATCGTATATGGGATGGCATTTGATTTTTTCAATATCTCCGGTTCCTTGTTTGTTGAAAGAGAAGCGGATATAAAGATCAGGGCCAGTGCACAGGGCTTATTTATGCTGATGACCAATGGTATAGGTGCGTACCTGGGCGGCTTTTTTAGTGGCCGCGTAGTAGATTATTTTACGCATGATGGCGTTAGAAACTGGCAAAGCATCTGGTTTACTTTTGCTGCCTATGCATTAATACTGGGCCTTGTATTTCCATTGGTGTTTAAATACAAACATGATCCGTTGAAGGTGCAAGCAGTAGCGCATTAAAGCCGGCATTTTGACAGACCGCCGAAATGTATTTTTTGACAGCTGGAAATTAACTTACAAGTGAATACCTTCGTTGTTGAGATAAAAAACAGAAAGTTATTGTCGGCTGATAGTAGCGAAGAGAGTTTTCTTTAATTAATAGATGATATGAGAAGCAAAGTTGCTAAAAGGATACAATCTGAAACGCCTGAAGAGTTGCGTATTTTTGTGCGCCAATATACAGATATCGTTGTCAGGATTCACCAACTTCTGTCTGCAAAGGGATATACTCAAAAAGATCTTGCAGTCCGGATGAACAAAAAACCATCCGAAATAAACAAATGGTTAAAGGGTAATCACAATCTTACGCTTAAAACTTTGGCCAAACTGGAAGCAGAGTTGGGCGAGCCAATTATCCAGGTAAGAAAGGCTTCATGACCCGATGAAGCTGGAGGCAATAGTGCATTGAAGAAATTGCTGATTTTGCGATCGCGGGCTTGGCGAAATCCCAAAATCACCCAATCCCCAAATCAGCAATCTGTTTTATATCCCGCCAGCCATAACCTCCATGAAATTCACCATTTTTTGCAAATAATTTTTCAGCGCCCATTGCCTCATAAAAATGGTTAGACGGGTTCTGTGCATCTCCGAACAACAGCATCGACTCAATCCCCATGCTGATGAATCTTTTTGCTGCCGCTGCCAGCAATCTTTTTCCAAGACCCAGCCGGTGGTATTGTTTAAGCAGGTATATTTTATTCAGCTCTCCCGAAAAAAAGGGATGATCGGGATGACTATACGGCTGCCCCTTTGCGAAACCAATTAATGCCCCTTCCCTATTGGTTATAACCAGGCAAAACCAGGTTCCGTCTGCTGTTTTAAATAGCTCATCCCATTGCCATTTTCTTATTTCATAATTAGGTCCCGATGGCCAGGTTCCGTGTGTTTCATTGAATGTTTTTACATGAAGCTCCGCAAGGGCATGCCCATCTTCAATCGTGGCTGCCCTTATTGTAAATGCACCTGCATGGTCTGTCATACAGCTTATTTTTTCTTCTTCACTTTTAACGCCGCTTTTTCCAGGTTTTGTTTTACCCTGAACTTCACTATCCTGGCTATCAATTGCAATGGAAGCTTTTTAGTGAGCGGAAACTGAACAGACCCTTTTGCATTTTTGTAAACACTGATTTCTTTTTTAAAAGCTTCAATTCCACCAGCTCCCGGATAAAACCCGATATGGTTTTTATAGCCTGCAAAAAATACCAGCATACCATGCAATTTATAAGCCGGCATCTGGTAACTGATCACTTCCTCCGCCTCAGGGGCTGCTTTAATAATGGTTGCGCGGATTTTGTCCAGCAGGTATTGCGTTTCTTCCGGGAACCCGGCAATGTATTTATCAATATCGTTTACTTTGGAGATGGCTGTTTTCATTGCTTACTGGTTAAATCAGGTAGCTATTGTTATTATTTTTAAAGATAAAAACTTCCATCAAACAAAAAACCCCCGGAAAATCCGGGGGTTCATTTATTTTGACTCCAGCAATTAGATATGCTGTTCAATTTTCTTAACAAAGTTGGCTTTTGGCTGGGCGCCTACTAACTTATCTACCACATTGCCATTTTTTACAAAAAGTATAGCCGGTATAGAAGTAATGCCGTAATTGGTGCTTAGCTGCGGGTTGTGATCCACGTTTACCTTGCCCACATTTATCCTGCCTGAATAATCCTTGCTCAATTCCTCAATAACGGGACCGATTGCGCGGCAGGGACCGCACCATTCTGCCCAGAAGTCTATTACCGTTAATTTGGAAGAATCAAGTACTTCCGTTTTAAAATTTGAGTCTGTGAATTCTGCTGCCATAATAACTGATTTAGATTTATTGATGATTTTAATTGTTTGCGGTACTACAAACTACAAAATTAACTCCAACCCCAATAACATGCTTTGCTGGCATAAAGTTGTGTATAAGTTGTCATTTTTTTATCAACCAGCAGGAAATAGCTGGCAAAACGTCTCTAATACGTTAAAGACTTTAACTACCGGTACCTGTTCCCCTACTACAATTTTTCTTATTGCTTATCTGTTAACCAGTTATGTCTGCAATACCGTTACGCATTAACGTTTATCACCCAGCAACTTACTCACTACTCACCATTCACCACTCACGTCTACACCGTCACCACATGCACCTCAAATTCGGGGTTCTCTGCTAAAAAGCCCGCCATATCATCATTCATCTCAAAACCGCCTTCCATGGTAAACATGCCTACTTTAAGGTTTTGTTTGGGCTCTGTAATGGTAAACTTTAGGCCGGCGCGGCCGGGAAAGCGCTTGATATTGTTTTCAAAGAAATGCACCATTTTATCGTTCAGGTGGCGCGCTTCCAGGTCTATAACCACCTGCTTTGTAAGATGCTGCTTGATGCTTTCCAGCAGCATTATTTTTTCAATCCTGAATTCAAATTCCGCCTTATTGTACCGTTGCTTAAAACTTCCCGTAACAAATAAATTGGTACCCTTTTCCATATAATTCCGGAAACGGTTATAATCCTCGCTCCAAAGCATAAATTCTGCCTTGCCGCTATAATCTTCCAGCACAATAGATCCGAAATTTTTGCCCTGCCGGCTAACTCGGTGCTGCGCATCAATAATCAATCCTGCCAGCCGCAAAGGCTTATTGGGGTTGGATTGCAGCGTAACGGTTTGCCTGATTTCATTAAAATCTGCCAGGCTGGTGATTCCATAATGGCTAATCTCAAACTTGAAATTATCCAGCGGGTGGCCGCTCATGAACATGCCCGTTACTTCTTTCTCATGATCCAGCAGTTCGGTCAGCGACCAGGGTTCACATACAGGTATTTTTGGAATGGGCACATCCATTACCGCGGGCAAATCGCCAAAGAGAGTATTGGCATTGCCCAGCGACTGCGCCTGGAACACATTGCCATAACGAATGATCTTTTCCAGGCCCGAAGAAACATCGCCCTGCGGAATATAAAAATATTGTGCGCGGTGCAGATCGGTAAAGCAATCAAAAGCACCTGCATAAGCAAGGCTTTCCAGTGTTTTTTTATTTACTGCACGCTGCGTAACGCGTTTAATAAAATCAAAAATATTTACAGAAGGGCCGCGTTTATTGCGCTCTTCAATAATGGCTTCCACCGCCGCATCGCCTACACCTTTTAAGCCGCCCAGGCCAAAACGTATTTCACCCTTGCTGTTTACGGCAAACCCTTTCAGCGATTCATTAATATCCGGCCCCAGCACTTTCAGTCCCATGCGTTTGCATTCCTCCATAAAAAAAGTGGTCTTTTCTATGCTGCCGGCATTGTTTAATACTGCCGCCATATATTCCGAAGGATAATGCGCTTTTAAATAAGCTGTCTGGTAAGCTACATAAGCATAGCAGGTTGAATGGGATTTATTAAACGCATACTGCGCAAATGCCTCCCAGTCGGTCCATATCTTTTCCAGTTTATCGGCAGGATGCCCCTTGGCCGTAGCCCCTTCAATAAACTGTTTTTTCATTTTATCCAGGACGCTTTTCTGCTTTTTCCCCATTGCCTTGCGCAGCACGTCTGCATCGCCCTTGCTAAAACCTGCAATCTTTTGTGAAAGCAACATTACCTGTTCCTGGTAAACGGTAATGCCATAGGTATCTTTCAGGTCTTCTTCCATTACCTCCAAATCGTAACTGATCAGTTCCCGGCCATGTTTGCGATCAATAAAATTGGGGATGTAAGCAATCGGCCCCGGTCTGTACAAGGCGTTCATGGCAATCAGGTCGTTGAACTTATCCGGTTTCAGATCGCGCAGGTATTTCTGCATACCGGCACTTTCAAACTGGAAAGTAGCATTGGTTTCTCCACGCTGGTACAGCTCAAATGTTTGCTGGTCATCCAGCGGTATGGTATCAATATCAATATCAACTCCGTGGTTAAGTTTAATCAGGGCCAGTGCATTTTTAAGAATGGTCAGGGTTTTCAACCCTAAAAAGTCCATCTTTATTACACCGGCTTCTTCAATAATACTTCCCTCAATTTGTGTCAGCCAGAGATCTGATTCTTTTGAGGTAGCCACCGGAATCAGGTCTGTTAAATCTCTTGGCGCAATAATAATTCCTGCTGCATGAATACCGGTGCTGCGTACCGATCCCTCCAGCACCTCTGCTTCGTGCAGGATACTGCTGAGCATATCGTTTCCGGCATATACTTCGCGCAGCCTTTTTACATTTTCCCAATCATCGCCCTGCAGCTGTTCTTTTTCTTCCAGCGATTTTACGCCATTCTTCGCTTCCTTGATGGTCATAGGTGCAGTCAGCAGGCGTTTCAATGACACACCGGGTCTTTCCGGAACCAGCTTTGAAAGGGCGCGGCTTTCGGCCAATGGCAAATCCATTACCCTGGCCACATCGGCAATACTGCTTTTGGCGGCCATTGTGCCATAAGTAATAATCTGTGCCACCTGGTTCTTGCCATATTTATCTACCACATAGTTGATTACTTTCTGCCTTCCTTCATCATCAAAATCGGTATCAATATCCGGCATCGATTTACGATCCGGGTTCAGAAACCTTTCAAACAGCAAATTGTATTTAATGGGATCGATATTGGTAATGCCGATGCAAAACGCCACCACACTGCCGGCTGCAGAACCCCTGCCCGGTCCGATAAAAACGCCCATATCGCGGCCTGCTTTAATAAAATCGCTTACAATAAGAAAATAGCCCGCAAAGCCCATTGTTTTCACCGTAAACAATTCAAACTTTATTCTTTCCTCAATCTCCGGCGTCATTTCGGTGTACCTTTCTTTCGCGCCCTGCCAGGTAAGATGTTCCAGGTATTCATCCTGCGTTGCAAAATTGGCGGGCACCACAAAATTGGGCAGTAAAATATCCCGTTTCAGATCCAGCAAATCAATTTTACCTACAATCTCATTGGTATTGTCGATAGCTTCCGGCAGGTCATCAAAGACCTTTTTCATTTCATCGGTCTTCTTAAAATAAAACTGGTCGTTGGGAAATGCAAAGCGTTTGTTTTTGGTAAGTACATCGTCATCAGAAAATTCCCTGTTGGCCGGTGTGGCCTGTTTCTCGCCGGTATTGATACAAAGCAAAATATCATGCGCATTAAAATCCGACTGATCCACATAATGAGAATCATTGGATGCAATTACTTTTACGTTGTATTTCTTTGCAAACTTCAGCAATACCTTGTTTACTTTTTCCTGGTCGGGTATGCCATGACGCTGCAATTCCACATAATAATCTTCCTGGAAAATATTCAGCCACCATTTGAATTCGTTTTCCCCGTCTTCTTCTCCTTTCTTTAAAATCATTTGCGGAACCAGTGCCCCAAGGCAACAGGTGGTAGCAATCAAACCTTCGTGGTGGCGGTGTATCAGTTCCTTATCAATACGCGGGTATTTGGAATACATGCCTTCTATATACCCCAGCGAAGTAAGTTTAACAAGATTGCGGTAACCCACATCATTCTTTGCCAGCAATACCTGGTGATGACGCGGGTCTTTATCATCTTTTGCAAATTGTTTACGGTGGCGGTTCTCCGTTATATAAAATTCGCAGCCTACCACGGGTTTTATTTTTGGCTTGCCATCTGCACCCTTGTGGTTGTAGGCTTCTTTTACAAATTCAAATACGCCAAACATATTACCATGATCGGTAATGGCCAGCGCCGGCATATTATCATCAATGGCCTTTTTATACAGGTTCTGGATAGAGGCGGCGCCATCCAGCAGCGAAAATTGTGTATGAACGTGTAAATGAGAAAATTGAGACATATCTTATTTTAAATTCTGAATTTTAAATTATATATTCAATGGACCAAACCACCGGAATTTACATAAAACAGAAAGGGATTTATTAGCTGGGGAGGAATCGCTGACTTCCGACCTTTGATTGCTGCTTCCACCCGCAATTAACAAACAAAGTTTTACTACATTTTTGCAGAATTGGCACAATATTTCCACAATGCGGGTGTTAGAGTAACGGTATTGGTTTATTTTCCAATATCTTAACAAAATTAGAGTATAATGCGTTGTATTTCAATTGTTTTACTGGCTCTGAGCATTTGTTCCTGTACGGCCCTGAAACCAGTTATTGGTGGCGGGACCAGGAGTGACAGTGCCCCCCGCAATAACCAGCCAACATTTATTGAACATATCAGCACAAACCCCTATTCGTCCGAATCCAAAATAGCCCCCGTAAACAATCCTAACAATTCAGTAAGCAATACGTTCGGCATGGAGGGCAATTCGCCCGGTATTTTTACCCCCATGCAGTTTAAATATGCCATTTTAATGGATGTGCCGGTAGAAGCGCTGAACAACCTGAAACTATTCTCCTATATAGACGAGTGGTACGGCACACCCTATCATTTTGGCGGCAACGACAAAACGGGCATCGACTGTTCTGCCTTTGCAGGCAACCTGATGACCAATGTTTTTGGCGTTGGTTTGCCCAGGATGGCAAAAGATCAATATAACGTTTGTGAACATGTGAAAAGGGATGAACTGGAAGAAGGCGACCTGGTGTTTTTTCACACCACCCGCAGGGGTATTTCGCATGTGGGCGTGTACCTTGGCAATAATAAGTTTGTACACGCTTCGCTAAACTATGGTGTTACCATCAGCGATCTAACCGATCCTTATTATACACGTACATTCAGGGGCGGCGGAAGAACACGCCAAAACAATGTTACCGCTTCCGGAAATTAGTTAGCTGCGCTATACATTTTATTGCCATTTTTTTAGGCCGGCAGCAGGTGTGCTGTTCAACATTCTTGCCTGCCTGTCCGGTAGGCAGGTGTCACTCACTTGTACCGTATATCTTTATTGATCTGCCCGCTATGGGCTGAATCTGCGAACGGCCAATGCTGCGCATCAGGGCTCCGTTTTTACCTGCTCTTCATGGTAGTCTTCTTCTGTATTTATCTCCCAGATATTGCTTTTGTCTTTTCTGCCATTGATGATATTTTCAACGGCTGTCATGGCGGTCAGCATACTGTGATCGCTGTTATTGTAACGGTGCATACCGTTTCTGCCAATTAAAAAAAGATTTTCAATGGTGTCTGTAAATTGCTGTACGATCTTAAAATTGCTGTAGCTGCCATAATAAGAGGGATAGGCTTTTTTAACACGGGCCACCATACTGTCTCTGACCTGCGCAGGATCCAATATACCGATGGTTTCCATTTCCTTAATGGCAGTCGCAGCAATTACCTTATCATCCTGCTGCCAGAACGCATCTGTTTCATTGCAAAAATATTCAACGCCCAGCCATACGGTGCCGGGATCTTTTACCATAAAGGGGCTCCAGTTATTAAATAGCTGTATACGCCCTGCCCTTACCTTATTATCCTGTATGTAAATCCAGTTGTCTTTTATAAGTCCTTCGTCAGTGTTTTCTTTTATGGCAAGATTGCCGGCCAATATACCTGCAATCAGGAAATCCCTGTATTCAAGATTTTTTGCAGTGGTTGCCACATTATCCGGCACAGGCACATTATGCAATTGTTCAAACAAATCTTTTATGGGCATGGAAGAAAAAAAATAGTCCGCTTCCCATGTTGCGGTCTCCCCTGTTGTATAATTTCTTGTACTTACACTTGTTATTTGATCTGAGCCATTACCATACAAAGCGGTAACACCAGTATTCAATAAAATTTTGCCGCCCAGGCGCTGTACTTCTTCTGCTACAGTTTCCCACATCTGGCCGGGGCCAAATTTTGGATAAAGAAACTGTTCAATCAAACTGGTGCTGGTTCCTTTTTGCTGCAGGCTTTTATTGGACGAAAAGAAAGAAGTAACAGCATGCCATAACACCTTTGATATATTTAAATCTTTTATACGCTGTTGTCCCCAACTGGAAGGAATTTGTTCACAGGGTACGCCCCATACCTTTTCTGTATAATCTTTAAAAAAAGTTTCGTACAATTCTTTACCAAAACGATTGCTAAAAAACTGCGCCAGGTTATTTTCCGGTTTCACCGGGAACAGTTTTGCACGGGTATAAGAAAAGCCAATGCGCATCATTTTCAAAAAACCAAGATTGGCAATCGTTGTGCCGTTTAACTGCAAC